>Ga0265297_10001087_pt1 | contig 67427 bp, 57 predicted proteins | sample Munlanlwell13791_FD_192502 | JGI IMG/M metagenome (GOLD analysis project Ga0265297, IMG submission 192502) | Leachate microbial communities from a municipal landfill in Southern Ontario, Canada - Leachate well 137-91 | ecosystem: Engineered > Solid waste > Landfill > Unclassified | place... | reverse complement strand
TTCGTTTAAAGCCGTGTAAGGCGGGCAGATGACGATATCTATGTCCTGCGCGTCTAAATCAAAGAGTTCGCGCTTTAATCCATTAGCAAGCTCGATTGCCTGCGGTATGGTTTTATACATCTTCCAATTTCCTGCGATAATGGTCTTACGCATCTTATTTATCCCCTAACGCTGCAATGCCCGGTAAGGTTTTTCCCTCCAGGAATTCAAGGCTGGCGCCTCCACCGGTGGATATATGGGCCATCTTATCTTCTAATTTGAATTTAGCCATGGCTGCGGCTGTATCACCGCCTCCGATCACAGTAGTGGCTCCAAGCGTGGCAATAAATTTAGCCACCTCTTCCGTACCTTTACTAAACGCATCCATTTCAAAGATACCTAAAGGGCCATTCCAGACAATGGTCTTGGCGCTCTTTAATCTATCCTTGAATAAGGCTATTGTCTTTGGCCCGATATCGACCGCGATCCTGCCTTCCGGAATATTTTCACCCACGATTTCTGTTTTTGCATCCGCAGCAATATTATCCACGGTTATATTATCAACAGGCAAAAGGATATCCTTTTTCAACTGCTTTGCCTTCTCTAAAATAGACTTGGCTAAATCCAATTTATCTTTTTCTAATTTCGAATTACCGATAGATTTGCCTTGCGCCTTTAAAAAAGTATAGGCCATCCCCCCGCCAATCAAGATCGCATCGCATTTAGGAAGCAGGTTATCAATCATGCCTATTTTATCCGAGACCTTTGCTCCTCCCAAAATGATCATGAATGGTTTTACTGGATTTTTTACCGCATTACCTAAATACTCGATCTCTTTTCCGATAAGCAAACCTGCAACGCTTTTTAGATAATGCGCCACGCCTTCAGTAGAGGCATGCGCGCGATGCGCCGTGCCAAAGGCATCATTGACATAAATATCCGCTAGGGAAGCGAGCTGCTTGGCAAAACCAGCATCATTTGCCTCTTCTTCGGCATGAAATCTTAAATTCTCCAGGAGAATGATCTTTTCTTGCGCTGTATCAATTTCCTTTTTAATATTGTCCCCTACGCAATCGCTCAGGAATTTTACAGGCTCACCCAGCAATGTTTTCAGCCTGTCAGCTACCGGCTTAAGGCTGTATTTTGCTACCACCTTGCCGTCCGGCCTGCCTAAATGGCTCATAAGGACAATTTTTTTGGCGCCATTCTGCAATATATATTTTATCGTAGGTAATGTCGCTCTTATACGCGTATCATCAGTAATATTTAAGCTGGCATCCTGCGGCACATTGAAATCCGCGCGCACCAATACTACCTTGCCTTTTAAATCGATATCTTTTATAGTAAGCTTCGCCATGAAACTCCTCCTTTATAGAGCAACTAATATATATTAAAATATCTTTCTTGTCAACAAAAACAACAAAGCACTGCTTATTTTAAAAATAGCCATCAACACACAGGTATTAAACAACCCTATTATAGGCACGAATACAATAGCTCCTAATATGCCAGCCAGCCAGCCGCCGATAAGGTCTGCAGAATAAAGCAAACCCGCAGTTTGCCCTATTCCCCCTTTCTTTTTTAAATACATTTTACTGGCTAAGGGGAATTCTAACCCTATAAGCATACCCGGGATAATACTCATTGCTAAAAAAACTAAAGGATGCTCATGCAGGTATCCGGAAAACCTGGCCAGGATCAATGCTAATATATACGAAAAAGCTGCTATAGCTATCTCAAGATTGATAAAAAGCCTCATATCATTTTTAATCCTGGGAAGCTGGCGCGATATGAAAATACTCCCCAGGGCAATGCCAGTCATAAAAATAGTTATAAGCAGACCTATGCTTTGATAGAGATACCCATAGAACACCTGAAAAGCAAATATCAGGATAAGATTAGTGAGCATACCGAAAAATCCGGTTGTAAAAATGCAATAAGCGATATTTAAACCGGGCCTGCGGCGGAAAAGAAAAAAAAGCAGCGCCGTAAATATAGACAGAAACAAAAAGATCAACTTTAAATTCAGATTTATGGAATATTCCAGTATCTTCCCCAGGCCAGGAGAAAATTGCTTATTCCAAGAAACAAGCATTTCAACTACGGCAAATGGGATAAAATCTTTATTGATATTTTTCGTTGCCCCCAGGCAAGACCGCTTAAACCAGTCAGAACGCCTTTGATCCAGGCGATACTCAAGATACTCCGGGACAAGGATATTTGTTTTGATATTCTGTTGATTTATTTTCTGCGTAATAAGAGCGGGGTTAGCTTCCATTATCCTTTTAGAATCCGAGGCCAAAAAAAGATTGTAGTCCCCGGGAATAATGCGCACATATTTATAGTTGATTTGAGCCGCGTTTAATATGCACACATTAAGGTCCCTTAATTCCCTGCTTAAATAGACCAGGGAGCCGGGCAGCCGGAATGCCAAAATACCATCCGGGCTCATCCTGGATTTGGCTAAAGAAAAAAATTCCTGCGTAAAAAACCTGTTCGTAGACAGATCCGCGGAATAAGCTACGCCTACCAGGACTATATCGTATTTACCCGGAGAATTCCGCAGGAAATACCTGCCATCCTGATTTATCAGATTGAGCTTATTATTATTAAGTTCGGATTCAGCCAGGCCGGAAGAATGCTTCTTCAGCATCTCTATAATCAGGGGATCAAGCTCCAGGTAATCTATCTTTATCACGGGATGTTTTAAGATCTCGCTTATTACCCCTCCTGCGCCCCCGCTTATAATAAGCAGATCTTTAGGGCCCGGGTGGAACAATAAAGGCAGATGCCCGAATTCTTCAACGAACCCTATATCCGGATAAGGCGTAGTAATTACGGGCAAGCCATTATAAAAAAAAGTGTCCTGCTTTTCTTTTTTAATGACTACGACATTGCCATAAACAGAATTACGGTAATCCAGGACTTTACCTATATTCCATTGGCTGGTTATCGAGGAATGCTGCAGGTAATTTACTCCGCCGGCCAAGCCTGAATAAACCCCTGCGATAAACAGTAATAAAACCAAATATTTGAATACCCGGGCCGGCCTATATTTAAAAATAAGAAGGCAAATAATAATATTGGCTATGGATATAATAAAAGCGGTTTGGAACGAATTTAAGTATGGAATAAAAAGGTAAGTAAAGATTATGCCGCCGATGATCGTGCCTATTGTTTCCCACGCATATACCCTGCCTATAGAATCGGATTCTCCAAGAAAAATAGAATATATTTTACAGGCCGCGCCAAATAAGCCGCCGTGGCTAAAAGCCAGCGGCAACATTATAAGAAACGAGGAAAAAAATATCGTGTTTAACCCTAGCGCTTCTCCAAAAGGAACCCCTAATATACCCTTAAACGTCCTCGATAAATAGATAGCTACGGGCAATGATACGGAAAATACTATCTGTAACAAGATAAATATGTTTATCTTGTTTCTTGCCTTATCGATAAGCCTGCCTATTGTAAATACGCCTATTGCTTCCAGCAACACCCAATTTGCTAAGATTATCCCTAAGGTGAGCTCATTACCATAAAAACTGATCAATAGTTCACGCAAAATAATAACCTGCGCTATTATTCCGCTTAAACCTACAATAATTATGGTGAGGATAAAAGGATTATTCATTCTTGCAGGAATAAAAAATGGCAGCCTTTAACTGCCATAGTTGAATAAAACTTTTGTGATCTTATTTAGTTATTAATGGCGCATTTTCCCGTAATCTGGCCAAGGCCATTATAAACCCTGCGATAAACCAAAAAAGGGCAGATAATTGTAAAGAGTATAGCTGGCTGTCAAAGAAAATTTGCACAAGGAATCCAAAGAATGCGCAGATAAAACCCAATAATACAAAATTGGAATTATTATTTTTAAAAGCCTTTATCCCCTTATACATCACAGACCCGCAAAATAAAATAAAACTCACAAGAGCGAATATGCCGCTTTCTGCCCAAATCTGTAAATAACAATTATGCGTGTATCTAAGGTACATATCTTTAGATACATATTCCTGAAAGTAATCCATAAAGGTGCCTAAGCCCATCCCCAGAAAAGGATGGTCCTTGATCATTCCGAAAGCGCCCTTCCATACAGTAAATCTATCTGCATCAACAAGCATGCTTCTTCCTTTTGAGCCGGGGAAAAAAATAATCAGGATAATATAGATTGTAAATATGAGGACTAATTTGTTTACTTTGCGGTATAGCAACAGTAATAAAAATACGCCGCATAAAAACCCCAGCCAACTTCCCCGGGAAAAAGTCAGGATAAAACACGCCTGCAGCAGAACGAACAGCATAAATAAAGATATTTTATAGATTTTATCTTTTATTGAGATCAATAAAACTAACAGTAAGGATAGATTAAACATCAAATAGGTGCCGAAAGAATTATAATGCTGGAATGGCCCTGTTATGCCGATGCCATGCAACATTGTTTCCCCCCATAAGGAAATTATTTTTTTATGGCGCAGGAAATCCACGCCAATGAAACGCTGGAATAACCCATCGATACCAACCACGGCTGCTATAACCAATAGAATGATCAAAGAATTACGGATTCTTTTTGCGCTACGTAAAGTATCTTGCGTAATAACAAAAATAAGGATGTATTCGGCCCATTTAAAAAATAAAGAACTTAAACTTTTTTGCAGATAAGGGCCGCTATTAAACAAAGACAGGCTTAAGAAAAATATGAAAAATAAAAGAAAAAGGCATGCCGTGGATCTAAGGAATCCAAAATCCGGCTTAAGGGCTTTTTTAAGCAGGAAAAACAAAAAAGCAAACCCAAAAAAAGATTCAATACCGGCATTGGAAATGGGCATAAAAAGTATCATCCCATAAAGGCTGTATTCGCTTCCATAATCAAATATCCTAAACAACTTTTCCTTCATTAATAAGCACCTTTTCTTTTTAATACCGCAGGCACCATCCAGAACATTATATTAAAATCCAGGCCTAAAGACCAGTTATCAATATACCATAGATCCCATTTCATCCATTTATAGAAACTTATATCGCTCCTTCCCCGGACTTGCGCCATACAGGCGATCCCGGGTTTTACATCCAGGCGGCGCAATTGCCACTCCTGGCATTGCTCACTTTCGTCAACGGGAAGAGGACGGGGCCCCACCAGCGTCATATCTCCTTTTAATACATTGATCAGCTGGGGCAATTCATCCAGGCTATACCTTCTCAGGAACTTTCCCAGGCGGGTAATACGGTGATCGTTCTTTATCTTAAATATCGGGCCTTTGACTTCCGATTTATGGCGCAATGTCTCCTTCTCCCTATCGGCATCTTTGTACATGGAACGGAATTTATAAAAATTAAAGATCCTTCCTTTCCTGCCGGCACGCCTGGAAACATAAAGCATAGGGCCGGGGCTATCAAGCTTGATAAGAAAAGAAATTATCAAAAGCAAAGGAAGGAGTATTGTCATAGCCGTAGTAGCTATAATCATATCCAACGCCCTTTTGATCAAAGAATCGGTCCCATGTATGCCTTTCTCATAATAACTTACCAAAGGAAGAAAACCGAGATAATTAATTTTTACCTGATATCTCGGTATTTCAAAATTATCCGCTAAAACCCTTACTGTTTTACCAAGCAGATTAGCTTTTGACAGGATCTCAGAAACGACTTTACGTTCGGAAGGGATAGTGATATATATTTCATCCACAAACTTTTTTTGGGCTATCTTCTCCAGATCCTGGATTTTTCCTATAACCCTATAACCATTAATAGCATCAGTTTTATAATCGTCTAAAAAACCTACTATCTTAAGCCCCAGATAAGGGTTGTCTTTTATTTCATCGGCTAACTCTTTACCGCTCCTTCCCGCGCCTATGATCAAAACATTAAAATTATTATATCCCCTTATAATCGTATATCGGATAAAAATCCTTTTAAGTATGCGCCAAGAAGATAAATTTATGAATAATAAGACGCTGACTGAAAGGAAAATTATACGCGAAAAGAACTCTATCTTAAATCCGAAGATAATAACTGCCGATAAGATCGCAGAATAAAAAACAGCCTTAAAAACAAGATAAGCCTCCTGGGGAATAGTCAAAGACCGGTCCGTATAATATAAATGGAAATTATTCAAGAAAAAGATAAGGCTGACCCCCCACAAAATAAACGCTAAGGAATATTGCCGGAACGTAGCCATAGATATGGGGATAAAGTGCAGGTTGTCTCTTAAAAAATAGGCGAGATAATATGAAAACCCGATAAGGATGATATCAATGATGAGGTATAATGCATATATCTTTCTTTTATCCCTATACATATATTTAACAATACTGTTGTTTATACCACTCTATTGTTCTTTTCAAGCCCTCTTCAAAATCCATTTTCGCTTTAAATCCAAATTCTTTCTCTGCTTTCGACACGTCCAGGCATCTTTTCGGTTGCCCGTCGGGCTTTGAGGTATCCCAGATAACCTTCCCCTTAAACCCTACCAACTTCACGATGAGGTCTACCAAATTTTTAATCGAGATCTCCTGCCCGCTCCCCAGGTTTACCGGCTCGCTTTTATCATACTTTTCAGTAGCCAATAAAATCCCCCGCGCCGCATCTTCAACATAGAGGAATTCCCGCGTAGGCTTGCCTGTCCCCCACACGACGATCTCTTTATCTTTATTTTTGGCAGCCTCAAAACATTTCCTGATCAGGGCTGGTATTACATGCGAAGATTCAGGGTTAAAATTATCTCCGGGGCCATATAAATTTACCTGAAGCAGATTAATAGAATTGAATCCGTATTGTTGCCGATACGCCTGAGATTGCACAACCAACATTTTTTTCGCTAAGCCGTAAGGGGCATTCGTTTCTTCGGGGTAGCCGTTCCAAAAATCATCTTCCTTGAAAGGCAGGGGCGTAAATTTAGGGTAAGAACATATTGTGCCTATAGTCACAAATTTGTTAGTCCCCCTGATCCTCGCCTCTTCCATAAGCTGGACGCCCATTACTATATTATCGTAGAAGAATTTACCGGCATTTTTGAGGTTTGCGCCGATACCTCCGACGCTGGCAGCCAGATGGATCAATACCTGGCAGGGGGATACATCGAACATCATTTTTATATCATCGATTTTTCTTAAGTCATATTCTTCGAAACGCGGGACAAAAACTTTTGCCTCTCTCAGCTTTAATTGCTCTACCACGAAACGGCCCAGGAACCCTGCGCCGCCAGTAACCGTAATTTTCTTACCGCTCCAAAAATCCATAGGAATTCCTTTTTATAAATTTAGATAAAATATTATCGCAGAAAGAGGGCTTTTGTCAATTTCCTTTTTTCTTCTTCTTTTTAGCACCTTCCTTTTCTTGCGAATCAGCCATAGCAGCATATTTGGCTTGAAGGTCACTAAGATCTTGCCTGATAATTGCCAGTTGTTGCGGAAGGCTCTTGTTTTCTGCCTTATCAGCCTCACTAACCATTGATTTTTCTTTCTTAAAATCTGAAGTTGAGGTTATTTTACCCATCAAGAATCTTACCCTTTCATCCAGATTGTCCATATAGGCTGCCTGGTTTTTCATATAGACAATTATAAATATCATCAGAAAGAAAAGCGTTATAACAAAAGCGGGTAATATTATTTTATCTTTCATGAACTCCTCCTTTACCTTCCTTATCAGGCCCCTGACAATTAAAATCATAAACAGCGAGTTTCCCAGAAGATAACGTTTCCATAATCTCTTAGGCTCAGTGATCAAACGAAAAAGCCATTCCAACCCCGAACGCTGCATCCAGCGCGGTGCCTGTTTTTTCAGGCCGGATAAAAAATCAAAGGCAGCACCCACACCGATAATAACCGGGGCGCCTATCGCATCCCTGTGTTCGTGCATCCAAATGTCCTGCTTTGGCGAACCTAGGCCGACCCATAATATATCAGCTTTGCAATTGTTTATCATATTAATGATCTTCTTATCCTCTTCCTCTGTCAAGGGATAAAAGGGCGGAGAAAAATAACCTGCTATTTTTAAACCGGGGAGGCATACTAAAAGTCTTTTTCTCAATCCGCTAAGCACCTCGGGAGTCGAACCATAAAAATAATTCCTATAACCTTTATTTTCGGAAATTGCACAGATTTCCCACATAAGATCAGGGCCGTAAACCCTGGTTATATCCTTATGTCCTTTTAATCTGCCGAGCCAGACAACCGGCATGCCGTCAGGAGTAACTAAATCTGCAGAATTTACGCTTTTTAAAACCTGTTCATCTTTCTGGCATTCTATCACGGTTCCTACGGGGCAGGTAGATATATAGATCCTATCTTTGTTTAAAATTGAATTTTCTACAGACTCCAGGATATATTCCATGTTTATCGCAGAGATATTAACTCCGAACAGATCGAATTTTTTTAGCTCTTTATCCCTCATATTTATTGATGGTGATTTAATCTCCATATTTAATATGCGACAGCTCCCTGGGGAAACCGTAATCGTAAGAAACCTTTTCGGGACGACGGTTATAAGCAACTGCTTCCTTGGCGTATTCTTCCCGGCTCAGAAATAATAGATCGTTACCTCTTAATTCCATAATCCACTCAAGGCCGGCTTTTTTCAAATCTTCGATGATCGACGTTTCGTTCGCATATGAATCCCATCTGATTACCGTAGTAAGCCACAATGATACCATTGGCCGGACGGGAAGATAAAAAGTGGGGAAATTCAAACTATCCCTTAAACCCCATCCCGCGTTTTCCGTTTTCCTTTTATTCTTCTCCATAGCAATGGCAACGGAAAAAGCTATAGGGTAGTGCTTCTTTATCGCGTAGTCTGTATGGATCTGATCCCTAAGCACTGCAAGGTTTTCTTGAAAAGTGGGGCGGCTAAAATGCCCTCCCTCGCTATAAATAATAGGGTATCCTAACAAGCCGATGCAAATGGCTATGATCCCCGTAAGCAGATTACGGTTTGCTTTAAAAAATTGCCCTATTATGAACGCTATGGAAAAAATAGCAGCAAAAGAAAAAATACCTATCGGGAAACGATAGTAACGTGGATCCTGGTGGCAGGCCAGACAAATACCCATTACGCTTAATATCGCAATCCCTAACCAGAATGATAATTCCATTAAATGCTCTTTATCTTTTTTCGCACTATTAAGGAATAATAGTAATACTATAGGGAGTAAGGATATAAAAATGATCACAATTTTTGACGAAACTATGCCTGGCCAAATAAAAAGATAAGTCATATACTTGAAAAAAAGCATAGGGCTTATACCGGTAAAAAATTTAATAAAAATATCGGATTGCTCCGGCGTCCAGCCTCCAACATTCAGATTGCCTGCGAATATCGGGAATGTAGGCAAGCCGACAGCTATCCAATTTTTAACATACCAGAGGCAGGCGCAAAAAATACTACCCGCTATACCGAGGGCTAATTTTTTTGAAGTAAGGACTTCTTTTATCTTCTCCAGGGGTTGCGGCTGGATCAGGACCCCTGCCCCTAAGAAGAATATGAATATATAGGCCATCTGATATTTATTCGCCGGCAGCTGCGCCAAAAAGATCAGGGCTAAAGCAAAACGAAAAATATCATTGCTTCTCCTTGCTTCCCAAAAATTATAAGCGGCAGCAAAGATAAATGCCACCAGGGCACAGTTAAGCATTACCCACTGATTTGCGCCTGAAAAGAAAAAATGCATATCAAATAGAACTAACATAGTGGCGCCTAAACCGCAGAGCCCGTTAAAACGGTAACTCGTATACCCGTAAACCAATAAAAGAACGATTATCTTCCAAAAAATATTTATAAGTTGCGGAAATAAAATTTCAAAATTTGTAAACACCAGGCCCAAGCTATAAAAAATAGTATCAAATTGAGGCGCGAATATCCTCATATCAATGGCATTGCTGCCGATAATACTCGTTCCTTTTAATAACCATACTTTCTGGGTAAAAAGATAAGTTGAAGCCGAATCAACATCAACAAGGAAATACATATTCCTGAAAATCAGTACCGATATCAATAGAATAAATACAGTGTTAAATAAATCAAAATGCGGATGCTTGAATAGCGACACAAAACCGCCCTTTACATCCTTATTGAAGAAAAGTAAATAATTTAAAGCTACTATCGCCGCTAAGAACGGTAATTTATATAGCGAAAATAAAGATAATGCCAAAAATTCCCCTACAAGCAATATCGAGCCCAAAAGTAAGGTCTCGCCCAGATAAATGCCCCTATTTAAACTGGAATTATTGCCTGCCAATAATCTGTAAATCGCTATGCCACAAAAAAGAATAGAAAAGAAAATAAAGATGAATAGCCCAAACTGGACGTAATTCATACGCCTGCCCCTTTCTGGACTAATCCGTATTTGCGCATTTCTCTATCTCCACCAATAAAAACATACCAAGATATTTGTTTAACGGCGAAATTAAAAACTCCAAAACTCCAAAAAACCCATATGTAAAAGAAGGGGCAATCTGGCGCATAGAAAGGCCGCCGCTTAAGATATAACGTAAGGGGGTGTGGTAACGCAATCTCTTTATTTTTAATTGCGGGAATTCTTTTAGGAATATATCTCTGTCACGCGAAAATACTATCCAAGGTAAAGCTCCATTCGCGGAAGACAACGGCCCGCTCGTTTCAAATTCCCATCCGGCAGACACATCAAAATCTTCTTGATGAAAATTGACAAAGATGAACCTGGACCATAATGTATTGGCCGGTTCTATCATAATGATCCTTCCGCCTCCCCTCAGGCATCTGGATAATTCCTTAAAAAAAACTACCGGTTTATTAATGTGGTGCATGGTATCAAGCATAAGAAAAGCGCTTATGGAATTATTTTTAAATGGCAGGTCTAATGCCGATAGATTCAAATCTAAGCCCGGCATTAAAACAATATCCGAAGTATAAGCCTGCGGGATTACCTCTTTCAAGAAGCCTCCCCCGCTGCCTAATTCAATAATAGTGCCCCGGGATAAACCATTAATGGAATCCTTAAGCATTTTGTACCAATCCCGGTAAACTTTCTTAAGAAACGGCTTCTGGCGGATTATCCTACGATGCAATTCGAAAGTCTCGAGCGTATTTATATTATCGATATGCTTTACCTGGGTAAGTTTAAATAAATTATATAGCTGTCCCTTGAGTACCGAAAGAGCGGCTCCCGCGAACCATTTTAGCTCTGCGACAGTTCTTATCGAGAACAGATCTGTCAAAATTTGAAAAATATTATAGAAGTTGCGATAGGCAAAGCTAAATCTACGGGAAACTTCCTTCTCGTCTAAATCAGGCAGTGCATAGAATGGTTTACCTGCGTAAAATCCAAAATCATAATTTTTCTCGGGGTCAAAAAGAAAACGCCCGTGTTTTTTTACATAGTCAAAGAGCTCCGTGCCCGGATAAGGAGTTGCCATACAAAAATTAGCAACATCCAATTTCAATTCATGGGCCAATCCTACCGTTTTTCTTACGCTTTGGAAAGTTTCACCCGGAAGGCCGATGATAAAAAACCCGGAGGTCTTAAAACCGATATCTTTCGCAAATAATGCCGTTTTTCTTAATTTATCAAGGTCGAGCCGTTTATTGCATAATTCCAGGACTCTCTTATCTGCCGACTCTATTCCAAAGGCTATTTTATAAAAACCCGCCTTTCTCATTTTAATTAAAAGTTCATTATCTAAAGACTCCAGCCTTACCCCCGATCTCAAGTCAAAGGAAAGCCCGATCTTTTCTTTAATAATCAAATCCAGGATCCGTTGAGCGTGATTTCTATCTACTGTAAAATTATCGTCTAGAATATCTATTTGCCTAATCCCATATTTTTGTTTTAACAAAACTATTTCTTGGATAACATTCTCAGCCGATCTATAGGTCACTAAATTACCAAAAACATGCCTTGCGCAAAATGAACATTTAAATGCGCACCCCCTAGTTGTAATAATAGGGGCCGCGGGAGAATACCTGGTCCTTGGCGAATAAGGATCTAAACCTCCTACTAAATCATAATCGGGAAAAGGGATCCGGTCGATATCTTTTATGCGGTTATTTGGAGAACCGCTATAATATCCGTTATTATTTGTCCTGGCCATGATCCCCGGGACATCTTCATAATAAGGCCTAAGCGCATAAATATTCTTGGCTAATTCCAGGATAGCAAATTCCCCCTCTCCTGCCATGCAAAAATCAGCCCCTGTTTTGTTAATCGTCGCCTTTGGTTCAGTAGAAGCGCAAGGCCCTCCTATGCCAACGATAATCCCGGAATCAAGATTGCGCACGAGCTTTATTAATTCTTTTACCCAGTCGATATTACAATAATACATCCTTAACCCGATCACTTCGGGTTTTTTTTGTTTAACGATTGCCAAAGTTTCTTGCGGCGTAGATCTTTTTATAGATGCGTCGTAAATCTGTGCGCTAAAACCTCTATCATTCAAATTAGTTGCCAGATATACCAATCCCAAAGGAGGGAATAGTGTAGCCTTATTTAATCCAAGCGAATAACTTCCGGGTTCGATAAAAAGGAATTTACAGTCCACCTAAATAAACCTCAGTTTTCCCATCGCCAAGAAAGCCATTTTCAATAAAAGCCAGCCGTGCCTGAATCTTCTGATCTGCGTAGAGCCGTAGCTACGTTCATAGTAATGTACGGGTACTTCGACTATCTTCAGGTTTAATTTTGCGGCTCCGAAAAGAAGGTCAAAATCACCGAAAGGATCGATATCCGTAAAGTATTCACGATTGGACAGAATCCTATAGTAATCTTGCTTCCATAGGGCCTTTGTTCCGCAGAGCGTATCTTTAAGATATTGCTCCAGAAGAAATGTAAACATGAAACTAAAAAATTTATTTCCCAAAATATTCAGGAAACGCATCACTTGCTTATTTCTGCTATAGACCAAGCGGCTGCCATTAATAAATTCGCCCTTATTGGATATTAGCGCATCGAAAAACTTAGGCAGTTCTTCAGGCGAAACACCCAAGTCTGCGTCCAGGATCATGAAAATATCTCCTTGCGTATAAGAAAGCCCCTTCCTAACCGCATCCGCCTTGCCTTCTCCATCCTGCTGCATAACCTTGATATCCCTGCTTGAATATTTACTTTTCACACGTAAACATTCCTCATAGGTCCCATCTTTAGAATGTCCCTCCACAAAAATAATCTCGGTATGCTTGCCTATAAGAGGCATCCTGAGAATAACCTGTTCGATATTGCCTCGTTCGTTCCGGCAGGGAACTATTACCGAACAACTAAAATCTTTTGCCTGCCTGTCACAATGCGGAAGACGGGTTATCAATATTTGCACCAAAGATAACTTCCTGAAAAAACCTAAATTCGCGAAAAACTTATTAAAAAATGTGGATAATAAAGGGACATAGAAAGGTATGAGGAAATAGTTTTTCTTCTTTACCAGCTCGAAACCGGCAATATATAAAAAATTCTCAAGGTCGCTGGTAGAAAGCCAGTGCTGTATCGGGCGCCTCATCCTTAATCTTATCATTTCCGCAAACTTCAATATGGGCTCCCAAAGATAATTGTAATAACTTACCAGGATTCTTGTTTCGGGTTTACAAAATTTCTTTAAGCCCGATAAGACATTCTGGATGTCATCCACATAACCTATAACACTGCCTACGATAATATAATCAAACTTTTCGTTTATCTCCAGTTTTTCTATATTGTCCAGGTCTCCTAATTTAAATTCAAGGTGAGGAAAATTCTTTGCTGCCGTTTCAATAAAAGTCCTGCTGGAATCAATGCCTACTCCCCTTTTTGGAGAAAGCTGCGCAAGTAAATCCCCAGTTTCACAGCCAATTTCAAGGACAGAGCTATTTTCAGGGATAAGAAACTTCACATACCTCCTCAATTCCTTATGAAAATAACCCGCCCTCTTACGCCATTTAGGCCGTTCATCAGCAACGGAATCAAAATAATCTCTTATCTTATCGTAATCATGCAATTGCATATCCTTTCCCTCTATTCAAACGAAGTTTTCATTTATTATCAGTTAGCACCCATGCGGACCTTACTCCCGATACCTTTACCGGAAAACGGGCGTATGCGATGTCATAAAAAGCAAAGCTAACCGTATCATGCCTGCCTTGCTTAAGGTAATCACTACTCATCCGGCTAAGCTCCCTGTCTTTAGCGCGTAAAACTTCTTCTTTCTGCAAACCAAGATCTGTTTTATGCGCGCTAAATACTGAAAGGCAATTAAAGACAAGCGCAAAGGATAAACATGTCAAAAAAACAATTGATGGATTCTTTAAATATGAAAGAACGGTTATCACCATTAACAAGACCGGCACATAAAGGAATCTGGCCTGCTGTGAACCAAACCACCAAATAACCCAGTAAATAATGATTAAAAACGGCAAAATTACAAATTCTCTTCTTATGAGAGATTGTACCAGGAACCATAGAAAAGGGCCAAGAAAAATTAAATACACAAGGCCTAACGGGTAATCGTAGCTATTATTAACTCCCTGTTCGGGAACGGCAATTAACCAAAAATGACGGACAAAATCAAAAAACGACCTACCGTGCCCATAGCTATCTTTTGCGTTAATATGTGTCTTTGCCGAATCGGTAATAGACTCCCAATGCTTGTCATTCACATCAACATTCTTATTTATTTTTAGCGCGCCTGCGGCAAACGGATACAAAGGTGTCCCCGAATAATACCAGGATTTAACCAGAAACGGCCCGGCGATAATAACGCTAGAAACAAGAAAAACTACAATAAAAGATTTTAGATTACGCAGATAACCCTGTTTTTCTTTTAGCTCTATCGGCCTGCCAAAACTCCAATTGATAGTTCTAAAACCTCTAATTTTAAAAATCAACCAGGCAAATAACAATAGCATTATGATTAACCCGGTCTGAAGCGGGATAAAAGATTTCGACCAGAAATAAAAGGCTGCCTCTATCCCTGCCAGAATCATGTTACCCTCAAGAAAGCTATCCAGGGCTGCCAGGAAAAGGTATGCGAGGGCGGTATCGAGCATGGCTGTACCCATTTGGATACCGATAAAATGCGCACCGAATATCGCGATGACAGCCAAACAGGCGCCAAAACGATTGCCATTACTCAGGCGCATCAGGAGGTTCGCCGCCACTAATACAAGGCCGATAAGGAAAAAAAACTGCGGTATTTTATTCGGTAGCGCAGTAGCAAACCAATAAGGCGCAAGCGCAAAATCGACCGGTAAAGGAAAAAGATCGGCAGAAGACCAGCTGATATGCTCAAAACTACCAAGGATCAAATGCTGCCGGGGTATGCTTAAATGGTAATTCAATGCATCAAATTCCTGAGATAGGTGCGGTGGTAATAAATAAGCATACAAGACAGTCAAAATAATTATCGAAATACAAGCGGCCGAAACAATTAAAACTAATTTTATTATAAAATTACTGTTTCTCCAAAACGATTTCAGCCACCTATAATTTGTAATAACAGCCTGGCGTCTATATATAAGCGTTAAAATGGCGCAGGACAAGAATAATGCAGGAGCCAAAAATGAAGCCGTCCCGTCTCTTTTATTAAAAATAAATAATTCAAGCCAGTAAACAGGATAGCCGATTATCAATAAGAAAGTTGGGAGGTGCGAAAACTTCATGAATTTAGCTTTTGGGATATTCTCCATAGAATATATATTATCGTCACTATAGCCAGATACACATCTAACCAATTGATCCTGCCAAGATAGTTCTTCAAACTATACCTTTTCATATGTTGATGCGGTTATTTGCTTGTCGGCTTCTACGCAAGCAAAAATCAACCCGATAATAATCCAGAGGAAAATACTTGTCGGAGGAGAATCAATGACATCAAAGAAGAATGCCATAGTATGCCAGAAAATAAAACTTCCCAAAGCGCCTGTAAGGAACGACTTTATAAATAACGAATTGGTTTGCTTTAAATGCCTAAAAGCAAACAAAAATACGTATACATTAATCAATAAGAATAAAAACAGCCCTAAAAAGCCCATTTTATAAAATATAGTCAGGATGTGATTATGCACAGGCTTGATTTTCATATTAGCCGTAATTTCTGTCGTCGGCATAGCCGTTATAGGCCAATACCCAAACCCTTTTCCAAAAATAATACTTTTAGAACTAGTCTTCATTGTCGCATCCCAGATATCAAAGCGCCATTTTAGGCTGGCAAAACTATTTTTAAAATCCTGGTTGCGGGTAGAGCCGGCAACTGCAAGAAACGACTCGTTCAAGCCGGAAGTAGGCGTATTTTTAGGAGGAAGCTGTTTAGCAGGGTTTAGATCTTTATCCTTGCCTGGATCAGAAGCTGTAGCCCCAGGATTAACACTCTTATTCAGCAATGTTTTAAAAAGGAAAAACATACTGGACATTTTCGAATCGATTATTCCGGCTTTTATATCCTTGGAGTCGTTAAGTGTTAATGAAATTATAGAAAAGGCAAGAAAAAAACAAACAAGGAGCGGTAAATATTTTATTATTTTTCTCCATTTTGAAACGCATAACGCGAATAAGGATAAAACAAACAAAGCGATCCAGGCAGTCCTCAATCCCCAAAAAATAAGCATATATATATTAAATATGCATAAAAAAATAATGAGATAGAAAATTTGTTTTTTTTGTTTGATTATTAAGTCAAAAAAGGAAGTATAAAAAGACAAGGAAATGCCGTAATAGAGAAGATAATTAAACGCTTTTGCCTGTGTAATAAACTCCGTCCACGCTGGTATATTATAGCTGCGATAAAGCAATATCCTCCCAAGGACTAATCCTAAAATATTCGCGGCAAGAAGGGTCCATAAAAATATTTTTAACCGGTTTTTTTGTGAAAATAATATAAATGTTATTGGTAAAAAAATAATGTAACTAAAAATTGCCATGTCTCTTAGGGCAAGTATATCACATCTTATAAAGGCTATAACCGTATGAAGAAACAGCAATATTAAAAAACATATGCTGAACAGCATGAATATATTCGGAAGTTTAAAAATAGCCATGAATTTATCCGTCAACAAGAATATCATCAATAGCAAGAAGATCTCGGTAATATAGACAGGGCCTAGATGCATGACAGAGAATGCCCTGCCAAATGAAAAGACACAGAAAAAGAAAGCTAAGTAAATTACTACGGCATTTTTTTTAAAAAAATAATAAATATTCATAAACCTTTACAGATACCTTGCTAAGACTTTATCGTAGGCTGCTAATGTTTTTTTATTTAAAGCATCCCATGTAAAATTATCTTCCGCCTTCTTTCTTCCGTTATTCCCCATCTCTTTCCTTAAATCCGGATTCTGGAGTAAATTTATTATTGCCCTTGCTATATTATCCGGGTCTTTTGAAAGAAGGTACCCGTCCTTCTTGTCTTCGATCAATTCCCGTAATTGGGGTATATCGATGGCGATAACAGGCTTTTGGAACAACCATGCCTCCAAAAAAACCGCACCAAAGCTTTCCTGGCTTGAAGGTAAACAGAAAATATCGCAGGCAGCCAATGCATCTGTTTTAGCCTGCAGATCGACCGCCCCCAGGTGTCTTATTCTTGGGTCGCGGATTTTTAAAAAAAGTTTATGCGAATACTTTGTGTGAGGGCCGATAAAAATAAAATGCACATTTTTATTTTGGCGTAAAACCACTTTTGCCGCCTTCACCAATTCGCTAAGCCCTTTGTAGGGATACCCTTGGCCGATGAATAATACCATATTCCCGGAAACGCCATACTTACTTCTAAAGTCTTCCGGATTGGCATTATGCGCAAGGACCGGGCCGGTGCCGGTAACAAAGATATTTTCATCTTTTACCCCCAGGCGTTTATATATCTCTTTTTCATAAGTAGTCAAAGCAAAAAGCGCATCGGCCTTACGGTAAAGTTCGTGATATTCGCGGTAAAAACTATGCGTCCACCTGGGATGATGTAAAGGCGTAAAAATAAAAGGGATATTCAAAGCTTTAGCCAGATTATAACTTGCATAGCTTAACGGCTCTCTTCCAACGCGGACATTATGGATCAGGTCTATTTTACTCCCCTTGACGTAGAGCTTCTTTTCTATTAATTTCGATATAGCGCCTATATTATACATCTTATTGAAATAATATGTGCATACATGAAGCAGCATTCTAAACTTTTCCAGCTTATTAAAAAAAATCTGCTTCACTCTTATATTATCGTATATATAAGAGTTTTCTTTGTTTGGGGCTTTCAAAGTAGTCCCTAACAACCAGTCGTTTCTATCGGAGCTAAAAAATGTAACTACATTGACATCGTGCTTCTGCATAGCTCCCTTGGCGGTCTGATACAAATATAACTGGGCGCCGCCCATCGAGGGAGGAAAACTTGTTATTGTGTATAGGATATTCATGCTTTTTGAACTATTATTATTCCCATTGATTCGTTATATTTTGGTTCTCCTTTGATCATTCTATAATTATCGTTTATAAAAGATAATACCTGCTTTCTTTGTTTAACCGACTCCAACGTATCAAGCCCCTCGCCTTTACTTAGGATATAATCAAATATCAAAAAACCGCCCTTGTTTAAAGACCCCGTTAATGCCTCTACCGTTTCGGCAGGCGCAGGCAAATGCTCTAAAACATTTATCAAGAAAATAACATCATATTTATCTTCGAGATATGGCGCCTGGGATGGCATAATATCGATGGTTTTTACTCCATGCTGTTTAAGGCGGTATTTAGCATAATGGTACGTATAATTTCTGATATCGGCAATAGTAAATTGATACTTATTCATTTTGCATTTGATCATACTTGTTATTATAGGGGCTATGCCACAGCCATATTCAAGTATGTTACCCCTCCTTTTCATTTTTAAGAACGGTAAAAAATGATAGCACAAGAATGGTTGCAGGGCATTTTTATAAACACAGGAAAGTGTCAGGTAGATATTTTCGTATCTCTGCCAGGCATATAAGAATTCCTGTTTGCTTGCATTTTCTTTGACGGAAATGTATTGGAATTTAGTCCTGTAGGAAGAATACAAATAAAAAAAGTCGTGTAGTTGTAACGGCCTTCCCTTTAATACAGAGCTCCAGTATTCAGAAAACTCGTTAAACCAATACCTGATCAATCCGGCATCAACAAACTTATTATAAAGCTTTAGTTTATATAAAAATTTATGCGCAAGGCCTAAATACGACTCCCTGTTGCTGCACTCGATGGAATTCGCATTCAATAATTCGTGCGCCTTTTCAATATCTATGGCTATATCATCATATAAATTGCTCATTTTTTCTCCATAATTATATTTTTTATCTTGCCGGTATAAATACTACCTCAGAGATACGTCTTAATTTTGAAATATCTATTTTTTTATTATGGTTAATTAAACTATACGCATCATAAGTATACTTTTGCATATACTCGGATAGCTCTCCGAGCTTATGCCCCATCAATGCATAAACAGACGGAACGATTTCACAGATTATAACCGGATATCTCTTTGCGTTATCAAGATAGCCGCTGAGCCCTTTTAAAACCGGGAACTCATATCCTTCCACATCGATCTTTATCAGCGATATATTATCCAGCGATTTTTCTTTGATATAATCATCCAGCCTGCCGATCGGCACCTGAAGTATTTCTTTGATCTTTTTTTCATTCGACATAGAACCGGGGACTATGGTATTAAACCCGATATTCCGCTGGCTTGTAACTTTAATATTTACGATCCCCTCTCTATCACCCAAAGCCGATTGATTTACCAGGATCTTATATTCCGGGTTCATCATGCTCAGTTTCTTCGATCTTGCGAAATATTGGGGGACTGGCTCAAAGCTATGGACTTGGCCTGTTTTTCCAACGAATCCGGCAATATTAGCCGACAAATAACCGATATTTGCGCCTGCATCGATAACCGTATCTCCCTTTTTTATATATTTTTTTAAGGCCTGCACCGTATCTAATTCATACCCGCCTATATACATACTTTTTATTGCGGGATCATAACTAAAATCAAACTCGAATACTACCCCGTTAATCGCTTTTTTTACGGGAGAGCTTGGTAACGGTATTAATTTCCTGGCCTGCACAATAGAATGCATAAAAAAAAGCAGAGGATTATTTACCAGCCAAGATATAGCTTTTATAATTTTTTCTTTCATATTTTTATCCTCGGAATTTAATTTTATCGCTTTACGATCTCAATCGAAGGCAAAGGAAAAATCATGCCAATGCCTTTATCTAAAGTCCCTTTTTCTCTTTCCAGGAACTCTTCCCTGAAATGCCAGGGTAAAACCAGGTAGTAATCCGGATTCATCTTTCTTGATTCTTCCTCGCTTATTATCGGTATATCCGTACCAATAGTGCGCGCACCGTATTTATCCGGATTCCTATCTGCGGCAAAATCAATGGTCGTCTTATCAATGCCACAAAACTGCAGGATGGTATTACCTTTAGTGGATGCGCCGTAAACATGTATAGCCTTACCTTGACGCTTTAATTTTTTAAGCAGACCGGATAATTTCTCTTTGTGTTTTTCTATGCGTTTTTGGAAATCCTGGTAAGGCTTATCGGTTTCGAGTTCCATATCAAGCTCTTGGCGGCGTAATAATTTCAATTCGCCTTCATATTCGTGTTTCTTAAAGCTAAAATTATCTATATGGGTAGCGTAACAGCGGATGCTGCCGCCATTGGTATCATTAAGCGCAACCTTCACTATCTTCATATCCGCTTTTTTAAGGATGTATTCGATGACCGCAAGGCTGTAATATTCTAAGTGTTCATGACAAATCGTATCGTAAGAATTCATCTTTAGCATATTCGGCATATACGACATCTCAAAAATCCATATGCCTTCAGAAGCAAGGTGTTTCTTAATGCTTTTTACAAACCCAACGGGATCCTCCAAATCGTAAAACATGGCAATCGCCGTAATAATATCATACGGCTTTCCGCCGGACTCCTTATCCAGTTCCTCGGAAGGAAAAAGGTCCTGGACGATCTTTATATCCCCTTTAACATCTTTTGCGATATCCGAAGGGTCAATCCCGAACTTAAGGAATCCAACAGGATAATGACTCAAGAGGGTCCCGTCATTACAGCCGATATCAAGGACACGGGCGTCTTTCTTTTCTATTAAACTTGCGGCTTCTTCAGCGATCTCCCGTAGATGGCTACGCATAGTCTGATTAGTGCCGGAACGGTACCAGTAAGTAGAATAAAGTATTTCCGGCGGGAGCGTAAAGGCCATCTGCAGCAGCCCGCAGGCGTTTTCTGCTTTCATCGGGTCACAACGCACAAGCGATGTCGGCATCTTACGTAATGGCGGCATAGACCTACCAGATTTGATAAATGACCCCTGTAGATACTGCTTGCCCAAATCAATCACTTTAGTCAATGCTGAAGAACCGCAAACGCGGCAAGTCTTACGGTGGATTAGGTGCATCCCTATATCTCCTTTTTTTGATTTCTTCTTTCAAACGGATACCTACAGGCGCGATCAGTTTCGCCGAACCCAGTGCCTCAGCGATCCGTATTACCAGATTCCTAAAACCAAATTCCTTAAGCTTAGACTTTATTTGAGCCCATTCGGCCTCATCATTAACCAGGCTACGTATCTCCATAATATAGTGCGGCCTCATCTCTTTTGTCATTACCTTCAAAAAGGCTTTTTTTATTTCTGGCTCTTCTGCGAAAAGACGGCTCGCCAGTAACCTGTAACCATCTATATCAAGAAGAAATCTTTTTATCTTTCCTCCCGAGAGAAAGCTATCATTGTCTCCCCGGCACAAAACAAGCGGCTCCTTGACATACTTGAGGCTGCACCCTGATTTTCTAAAAGAAAAAAGCCTGAACACGTGGGCATACCCCGTCCCGCTGAATTCATTATTATAACCTAAAGAATCCCATTTTGCCCGCTTAAAAATCAGTGAACTGCAATAACTGAACAAGGCCCCTATGGAATGCGTCCTTACGAGATAATCCATAAGCTGGCCTCTCTGAGACAATTCAAAAACCGAATCTCCGGTTTCCTTCGAAAGCCATAGGCGGTCCCTGATCGGCTCCATCATAAAATTGCATTCCGTACGGTTACAAAGATAAATATCATTATCCAAATCTAGCTCTTTGATCATCCTGCCTACGGCATGAGGCTTGATCTTATCGTCACTCGACATAAGCCAGCAGTACCTGCCCTGCGCAAGTTCCACAGCCTTAGCTATATCCGTATCCACATCCATTCTCTTTTCGCGGAGGCAATAGCGGATACGGCTGAATCTTTTTTGGAAATTCCCTACCACTTCCCGGGTGTTATCGGTAGATGCGCTATCGACAATGACTATTTCGACAGAATCACCCGCCTGAGAAATTATGCTCTCCAAAGTCTCTCCGAGAAAATCCCCGAAGTTATAAGTAGGTATACAGAAAGAAAGCTTGATCTCCATCGGCTTAACGCAGAGTTGTTTTAATTTTCCGGAAAACGACTTCTGATTTATGGCTTAATAAATCAAGCGCCGGTAGATGCAAAAACTTTGAGTTTAATAGCGAAACCGGAATCCAAAACGGCGCTAAAACAAAATCTATCTTCCGCTGGTTTCTCTTTGACCAATCCCTGATTTTTTTCTTCAGTGGGCTGAATTTAAGTTCTCTGTCATAAAAATAAGGAGTAAATAAAGTAATATTGAAATTATTTAATTTAACGGTGCCCGAAAAACCGATTTTTTCCCCGAAACGATATAGTTCGCTCGGAGTCGTAAGGTTAATATGCTCAAGCTCCCTGGCCTCCACAAAATCATACCTGCATATCGTGATTACCCAGAAAACACCCTTTGGTTTAAGGATCCTGAATGCTTCGCGAAAAACATTCTCGTTTATGTATTGGGGCACATGCTCATAAACATCGTTATAGATGATGCAATCGAATGAAGAATCTGCGAAAGGCAAAGGGTCTTTCAGATTATGCACCCTGGAATCTATGCCGAGGTTACGCCTTGACCACTCAACTGCGCTGCTGGATCCTTCAAGCGCAACCGCCATGAAACCATTTTCCATGCAACACTTCACAAAGAGCCCCAATCCGCTCCCCAGATCCAATACCTTTCCCTGGCTACCGATAGTTTTTTTTATTTTTTCTACAAGCGGATGAAAAGCCGCCCAGCTCCCGGAAGGAACATTCTTAGCTACTTCCTCCCAACGGCTATTGTTTATGATACCGTAGTCTCCGGAAAATATTTCCCTCATTTTAAAATACATCCCTCTTTCAAATAATCAACTGCGCCTGTTAATGAGCCATAAAAAAATTGTTTATATCTATACATCCTATTCTTGGACTCGATCGTTTTAGGAATAACCGCATATTGCACCGTACGCAGGAAGCTTATCGTCAGCCTTTTCGATAATAACCATAAATAAAATAAAAAATGCCTCTTATCACATATTATCTGCTTGGTCAGCATTGCCGCTATGCCGTAGGAATATCTATACGCCTTTAGCTCCGGGACTTCGTCTTGCCTCCTATGATAAACCGTCAGATCCGGGCTATACAATATCCGCTCTCCAATCTTTTTTAGCCTGAAAAAATAATCACTTTCTTCTGCGGCAAAAAACCTTGCGCCTACACCGAATTTATCGTCATAAAACCCGCATTCATCAACCATCCTCTTTGAGACTATATGCGCGAGGCCTATGAAATAATTGAAGTCGAAATATCCTAAATATTTTTCTTTTTGATTTGAAAAGATATCTAAAAATGGCTTCCGGGTATCCGGATCCAATATCTTCGGGCAAAAAATATTTGCCTTTTTTTGCTCGATCAACCTGCCTAAGACCTCTAAAAAATTATTTTCCAGCATGCTATCATCATCCATAAGAATGATGTATTCTCCCTTTACGATTTTTAAGGCCGCATTCCTTGTCATGGAAAGGCCAGAGTTTTTTATGTTGCAAATATAGGTGATCTTATTATCGTTAAAACTAGCTACCAATTCTTTCGTATTGTCGGCAGAGGCATCATCACTGATAATAATTTCAAAATTTTGATAGGATTGGCTTAATACGCTTTCTATGGCCTTCTTAAGAGCATAAGAGCGGTTGAATGTAGAAATGATAATACTAAACTTAAGCCTAAGTCCTTTAATCATAATTTAGCTTTAATGCCATTTTTGCTTTCCTGGCCCTATTTTTTGCCTTAAATATCGCTTCCCTCATAAACAGAGGCATATAACTAAAAAACCATAATAAATAAAGCTTATATTTATTCATCCTGAAAGGAGGCAGATAGGGCCGTATTGCAGCCCTGGCTTTCTTAGTGTCATTAAGTTTTATACTGGCAAGCGATTCCATAAAGGGCAACACAGAATCATCGCGATATATTTTGGACGTAGCATTTAAAACATCTTCGTTTAAAATATAGGTATCGTCTTTTTTTAACAGTCTGGACTTGTAGCATTTTTTTGCTAAATCAGCATAAGCAGCTTGTAAATCAATATTCTTGATAGAAATACTCTCCGGCAAGGTCGCTCTCTCGCGGTAAAGGATCTTATTTACTGACCCGGGCAAGGACAATTCTATAAGCCGTAAATACAAGTCATAATCCTGCGAATATTTAAAAAATTCACGGTATCCGGATACCCGTTCTAAAAGCGAGCGGCGGAACATCATTGAGCCATGGCAAAAAATATTATTATGCCTAAGATTACGCATGATCTTTTCAGGCCTATTATAAATACAAACAAAGTCAAAAAACTTTCCTTCATCATCGATTATCTCACAACTACAGCCGGTAAATCCTATCTCTCTATTTTTATCTAAAAGCTCTACCTGGTATTTGAACCTTTCCGGCAAAGAAATATCGTCTGCATCCTGCCTGGCTACATATTCTCCTTTTGCGCTACGGATACCTATATTAAGGCTTTTTGTAAGGCCAAGGTTCTCCTGCCTTAAGAAAGCTATCCTTTTGTCTCTTGTTTGATAATCTTTGATTATATCTGCGGTATTATCTTTAGAACCGTCATCAATAATAATGAACTCAAAATCTCCAAAGGTCTGCGCAAGTATGGATTCAATAGCCTGCGCTACGGTCTTCTGGCTATCATAGGCGGACATGATAACGGATAATTTCATATTTGTCTTTCTGACAATGTATCGTGATAAACCTTTAACTCTTTTTCTGTAACCACGGGAATGCTGTAACGCTCCAAAACATATTGCCGCGCCTTTAAACCGACCTTTTTTTGTAATTCAATATTATTTTTTATTCTCAATATACCGGCGCATATGTCGTTAGACGATGTGCCGCATAGAATTCCGTTATCTCCGTCTTTTATTATCTCTACTATACCGCCGACATTTGTCCCTATAACGGCTTTTCCGCAGCTCATCGCCTCGATCAACGCCTTGGGATTACCTTCGTAAAATGAAGGGAGAATAAAAATAGGATATTTCGCTAATGCACCGGGTAAAAGGTTATTGCGGTAAACACCCAAAAAATTGACATTTGCGTTAATTATTTTTGTAAATTGCTCAAGCTCTTCCCTTAGTTCTCCATGCCCTATCAAATCAAGCCCGACACCGGCCTTTTTACAGGCCCCAATCAAAGAAAAAATATTTTTCTGGTGATTTAACCTTCCGATAAAAACTATCCTATCTTTAAATAAGCAAGGGGTATTTTTTAAATTAAATGCCTCTGTATCGATTATATTCGGCACGATAGAAATCTTATTTCTATCGATAGAAAAAGTCGAATGGATAAAATCTTTGATTTTCTTGGTGGTTACGATGATATGATCAGACAAAAAATAGGCTATCTTCGAAAATATATAAAAAATTACCTTCTCAAGCTTGGGGCTCTTTTCGGAAAGCAAGGTATAATAATGTTCGTACCCGCAGCGGACTAAAAGGCGCCTGCCTGTAACTAATTTCGCTACTAACGGTACCCAGGCACCCCACATCTGATTAGTCTTAAAAATATCGTAACTGGATAATATTTTTCTGAATTTGAATGGCAGCAAAAATGACCGTAAAAAAGCTAATTTTCTATTTTTGCTCTTTTTGATATTTGCGTATGCGGGTATAATTTTTATGCCTGGGAGCTGCCTGCCATAATCCAGGTCTTTTCTGTCTCCGTATGTAAAGAAAGCTACCTCAATACCGCGTTTGACTAAAATGTTATATAAAATTATCTCTCTGTCAAAGATCCCCAATTCATCCCATTTCTGCAAACTCATTTCGTAAGTAAAAAACAGGCAAATACGGACGTTGGCAAGTTTATCCTGTTTATTATATCTAGGATCTTTCATAACGGTATCTTACTGATAAAAATCGCCCTAAATATTATCCGTTTTTTTAATAATAACGTCGCTGAAAATAGTGCCGAATTTGTTAAAATAAACCAGTTCCCCGGGGAATAACTTTATTGTATCTTCCAATGTAATATTACTTACCGAATCAACGAAAGATTCCGTAGTCTTTTCGCCAGGAAAACTAATAATAATATGGCCTCCCGGAGCAAGCACCCTATTCCATTCCCCGGCAGCCTTATAAGGATCAAAAGCATGGTCCAGGGTATTGGCAAAGACTACCCTGAACTTAGATGTCCATTCTGCGGGTAATTCATCAAAACTGCCGATAAAAACATCTTTTCTTTTTCCATCAGGGTTTAACTCCACTCCCACAACGCTTCTTTCGCCGATTTTTTTAATATCGCTTGCGCCGAATAATTCTGTGAAAGAAAACCAGGAAGAAAAAGCATACCGCCTTCTCTCGAATAGCCTTACTATGAGCTTATGCAAAAAATTACCAAAGAAATATATCCTGAAGAGGTCTAATTCCCGGCCATTACGCGTCCCAAGGCATAAAACCGGCCCCTTGATTTTTCCGCCGCTACTCTTACGGACCACTTCGCTAAAACGCTGGACGCAGCGCGTACTGACTTTACAATAACGGAATTTAGTTTTTGACGCGGTAATCTGAATCTTACAATACTCTTCTTTTGATTGGCTATTTTTTATCCGCATTAACTCCTCCTGGATTAAAACTATTTTTCATAATCATGGGTTTTCTTGAAAACAACATTCAGGTACGGCAGAAAGAAAGAAACAGGAAAATCTAACCTTAGCGCGATAAACCTGATCAGAGATAAAAAAGGTAAAATAAAAATTTTAGATCTCATAGTCCGGCGCATTTTTTTAAAGAATGCGTACCCATAATCCATTTCTTCGGAGACATCTTTCACGACGAAAAATAAAGTTTTTGGCAAACAATCGTAGTAACTCGCATTCCTCCATCCCGTACCTGCACGCACAAATTCGGGAAAATCGACTCCTTTTAATTTACCGAATAATTTCGCATATATAAATGCCGTCTGCGCAGAAAACTTGCTTATAAACGGCAAGCCCACAGAATGCGACTCCAGCGGGTAATTCCTGTTGGGCGTATCTAAAAAGGCTATCAATCCGCCTGTCTTCAGCTTCCGGTAGTACTCATCGACATATATATATCTATTTTCAAAAGGCAAATGTTCTAAAACGGACGAAACAATGATTACATCAAAAAAATTATTTTCATAGGGAAGGCTTGTGGTCTCCCGGGAAGAAAAACAATCAACTTGTTTTACCTTATTTAAGCCCAATTCATCTACCTTCGTTTTAGTTACCTCTACAAGCAATTTATCAATATCATAACTATATATCTGGCCAAAACAATCTTGTTTATTCAATAATTCGGTAAATTGCCCTCCGGAGCAGCCTACCTCAAGGACTCTTAAGCCCTTATAACCGTGGGAATTCAAATAGTTAAAAAGGGGTAAAAGTAAATACTCCCGTTTTTCTTTATGCACGAAATACTCGGGCGTCCTGGCCAAACCTTTTCTCTCGATGATAAGCTCAATAAGTTTCCTGCTATAGACTGTTTCGTATCTATTGCCGCCAAAGATTAAAATGCGTTTATCGCCTGAATCTATAATTTGATAATCATGCACCCTGCGCTCTTCTCCCATCCGGCTTCCTTATTTTTTTAACACGCTTAGTATAAAATCTGCATATTTCCTGACCATCAAAGTCGCATTAAGGGGAAATGTTCTCATTTTTGGTTGGAACCCTATATATTGCTTCAACATCTTAAAAAGGCTTATCGCAAAAGTATCTTTTGTAAATTGTATGCCGAATCCCTCGCAACATTCAACTGCGCCTCCGCCTTCATCTATGAATAAAACCGGCAATCCGCAACATGCGCCTTCCAATTGATGCATGCCGCATCCTTCCCATCTTGCGGCAGTCAGGTATACATGATGCTTCTTTAGCTCACCGGCTAAGGCCATGCCTGATAAAGGAGGAATATAGCGGGTATTACGAAACTGCACTTTTGTAGGGTAGCTAGGGAGTTGCCCGATATAAGTAAACTCAAAACGCTGCTTCATCCAAGGGTCATCCAACAATTGGTCAAAATATTGATATATATCCGCGCCCTTCATGCAATTATCAGACCAGTGGTGCGTAACGATTTTTAAAGGCCGCGAACTATCCCAGACAGAATAACCTTGGGGATTAAAGATATTTTCATCCGCTCCATTTCTTATTACTATATGAGGAATCCGGCAATCAAAGCCCCGTTCAATATAATAATCGCGAATCCAATCACTTATAAAGACAACTGCATCAGCCAGCCGGCAAGACTTTAAGCGCAGCTTATCCGCCTTATAGATTTTCCCGCTTTTATCCGTATCATTGACTCTAAAGATAATCTTAGTTTTAGGATTACGGCGTTTATATTTTAATACATCATTATAGTCAAATGTACCGCTTCCTTTACGCGGATTAACCATTACCACCATATCTAATGCTTCTTCCAGATGGTCTGTGACTCTGGCGCCCCCTGATTCAAAGTAGTCTTTGAAAGAAATAAGAAATTGATTTCCCCCGCCCCAGGGGCCATTTCTGATTTTATATCCTAAAGCTATTTTAACACCTTCAAGCATCATGGTAACTATAGCCTATTATTTTTAGAACAGACCCAAGATCAGTTCTTCGTATTTTTTATTCATCACATCTGCCGTTGAAGAAAAATTATTCATTTTTAAAACAAAATCCCTATACTGCTCGAGCATTTTAAAAAGACTGATAGGAAAGTTTTCTTCTGTAAACTCAACGCCGAAACCCCGGCAACTTTCGACTATTCCTCCGCCTTCGCGGTTAAAAATAAGCGGTAACCCGCAACAGGCACCTTCCAGTTGATGCATACCTCCCGGCTCCCATCTTGAAGCAGTCAAATAAACATGATGCTCCTTAAGCTCATCGGCTAAGGCCATGCCTGATAAAGGAGGAATATAGCGGATATTCTTGAATTTAACCTCGCTAGACTTTGGCGTTATCCTGGGTAAACGCCCGATATAAGTAAATTCAAACTGTTCTTTCATCCAGGGGTCTTCCAATAATTTGTCAAACCATATGTATATATCTGCGCCTTTATTCCAATTATAAGACCAATGATGTGTTACTATTTTCATGGGGATCCCCGGTTCCCAGGGAGTATAACCTTCGGCATTAAATACTTCTTTATCTACGCCGTTTCTTATTACTGTATGGCGGATACCGCGGTTAAAACCTTTCTCGATATAGTAATCCCGCAGCCATTCACTGATAAAAACAACCGCATCAGAAACCTTGCAGGCCTCCAGCCTCAAGGTATCCCTGTCGCCAACATCATTTAACTTTGATTTATTACAGTCATTAACCCTCGTAATTACCTTGGTTTTTGGGTTACGGCGTTTAAATCTTATGATGTCCTTATGATTAAAAGTCCCGCTGCCTCTGAGAGGATTAATCAAAATAATCAGATCTGATCCTTCCTCTAAATGATGCACTATCCTGGACCCCTTCTTCTCAAAATAATCCTTAAAGGAGGCCAAAAACTGATTCCCCCCTCCCCACGGGCCTTCTCTTATTTCGTACCCTAAAGCAATCTTTATACCATCAAGCATCAACAAAGGTTTCACCTAATTCTTTTATTGTTACTATTTTCTTATCGGCGTTTATTTTTATTAAATTCTCAAGCCAGTGTAACCCATTTAATATAATTTCCCGGTCATGGAAAGCAATGACATTAGCTTCTCCTATATACAATAGGCCATTGCTTATCTTGCCGCTGGGACAAAGCGATTCCCTGCCGGATAAATACCTGATCCCATATTCAAAAGCAAATTTCTCGGTATTACTGTTCCAAACGTTTCCCGGGGGTATAAAAGTAAGGATCTGGCAGCCGAAATATTTACCAAGCAATTCCTGGGAAATTTTCATATGCTCTCTATGGACTTCCATGGGGATCCAATCCCAAAACTCTCTATGATAGGAACGGTTTGAAGAAAATAAACGCGGGAGGTGTTTTCCTATAACGCAGTGGGTAAGGCCATGATTCGCTATTTCTATTATCCCGTCCCGGAGAGCCTTTCTTAAAATTTCAGCCTCGCGAGGGAACTTCTCAAAAAACGGGATTAACGCACCGTCCTTCTCCACCCATGTTGCCGTGACTCCCACTGTAAGCCTTGCATTTTTATTTTTCAATATCGCAAATATGCCTTCCCATTCTGATACGCTGATCTCGCGGTAAGGCGATAGCTTCCTGAAGCCCGGTATATATTTCATAAAGAGGAAATTAGAGATAATAGAGACCGGTATGCTCTTTGAACCTAAGGATATGTAATCTTTACCGTAAGCCTCGTTTACTTTACTGGCAGCAAATATGTCGTCAATCCTGAAAGCCGCTATATTTTTTTGCATATGAAAAAGTACCCCATAGGGAATCTCCAGCCTTTTTCTTTCTTATCAAGAAAACTTACGATTTTTTTTGAAAAAGCTAAAGCAGGAAATAACAAAAACTTACCTGTTGTCCGATAACAATTTCTTGCTTTCTCAAAAAATAGATCCCACATTAATGAATAACGCCCTCCAAGGATAATGACCTTCTTAACCTCGAAATGCCTTGTAAGCAGTTGCTCCCAGGATTTAACCGTATATCTGACATTATCGACATCGCCATGCACAGGGTCTAAAAAGGGGACCGAAAAGATCAACAGACCGTCCTTCTTCATCACCCTTGCCATTTCCTCAAGCGCTCTTTCGACATCTCCCATATATTCCAAGACCTCGAATGAAACAACTACGTCAAAACAATTTTCCCCAAAGGGTAAATTAATAGCGTCTGCCGGAATTATATTCTTATTTTTTTGCGGCTTTATATCTATAGCGATAATGCTACCTGCATCTTTAAATATTGGATCGTACCGCCTATTCCTTGAACCTACATCAAGGACTCTACCCTTTACATATGACGAATAAAGCTTGATATTCTTTTCTAATAATTGCCGGTGCAAAGAACGGCTATAAAATTCGTTAATAAATTTAGGCATAATTTTTAACAAGCAATCAGCTCAGAATATAATTTTTCCTTATATTCCCTGATAATATTCTCCCAGGAAAATTTTAAGATATCTCTCCCCATGTTAAATGCGATCTTTTCTCTCAGGTTATTATCTTCAATAAGCAATTGGGATTTCCTGACAACCTCATCGATATCATCGATATCACAAAGTAAGCCATTATCAAGATCCCTGATTATATCAGGCGCAAGGCCGACCCTGGTGGTTACGAATGGAGTTTGGGTAGCCATACATTCCAACACGGACATAGGAACGCCTTCGATCTTCGACGTAATCAGATAAAGATCCAATATGCCGTAAAGTTTTGGCAATTCACTGCGCCTTACGAATGAATGCCTGTAGGGAATTTTTGAATCTTCAAGTTTATTTTTTACATACCCGCGGGCCGGCCCTGTAAGTAAAACATAAACCGGGTATTTTTTCGCTAGTGTTTTTACGGCTTCGCAAAACAGGTCTGGCCCTTTAATAAGTTTTGGCTCAAGGCCTTCGTCCCAGCCGATCCCATCCTTTTGGAAAGATCCGATAACGATGCTTCCCTGCGGAATGCCAAGTTTAAGCCTAAGTGTATTTTTTTCTTCTTGAGAGACAGGTTTAAAAAACCCTAAATCAATACCCACCGGGACAACCCTGATCTTTTCTTGCGGGATACCGATCTTTATTAAATCATTCTTTGTCTTATTGCATGCCGTATGCCATATATCGACAAATCCGTCTATTTTCTTAATATCCGCGAGCCTCTTGTCACCGGGAACAACATGAAAATACGTGACTATCGTCTTATTACTTTTATGCGGCATAATCAACCTGTTACATTCGGGATAAAAAGTATTTATCGATCCGTAATGGATTACAGAATTATAGATTCCTTTTTGTGTTACCGTAACCGAGGATTTTATCCCTATCCTATTGAGTGACTTTCTAATCTGTTTACCTATCTGAGTTATTATCCAATCATTATTTTCTGTTATGTAATAAACGTCATTTTTAAAAAGTAAATTTTTTATAAACGAATATTTAGTAATCATTGGGAATCGATTAAGCCGTAACAAATTTTCCCCCAGTTTTCTTTTGTTGCAAAGAGTTGCTTTTTTCATTCTTCCGATAAATCGAAGCTACAATTTTAAGCGAATTTCAAAACCCCTATCCCATATTCATTGGAATCAGCACAAGCGTCAAAAATATGAATTTTTATTTTATCATTGGAAAAAATTCTTATATTAACTTCCAATAAATCCTTAGAGTAGTGCGTAAGAGCATGACGCTCCCAATAGCCCAAGCTACCCGAAGGCACCGTTTCAAATGATATTTCCATGGGATTTTTAAATGACCGGAATCCAACGTTATGAAGCAAGTGAATCGTACCCCGATGGCACTCTCCTTCAATAAGTAATTTGTGAATTAAGTTATATGTATTAGCATTTTGAAATATAACATCGGGATTCCAAAATTTCCATATTTGCGATATTTTATTTGTAAAATCATCTCTGATGTATTCTACTGCTGGATCGCGATAAATTAATTCTCTTTTGTTATCTATCGTAATAATTCTTGCATTAATTCCTAAATATCGGCAAAGCCTTGCGATAATTACGGAGGAACATCCCAATTGTGTTCCGTATTCAACGATAACCTTAGGAGTATTCTGTTTAAGTAAAGCGATCCATACAGCTATATTTTCAAAACTTAATGTTTTATGTCTGTTTATCATTAACGCAGAGTCCTCCCTATATAAAAAATCTCTTACCAAATTATCAAGTTCATTTACGGAAAGAATCGTCGGGAAAAAATCTTTTATTTCATTTAAATAGCTTGATGGAATATCTCTTGCTTTAATCCATCCATTTTTTACGGCAAGTTGAACGGCTTCTCCTGCTGGCAGTAAAAAAAACTCCTGACGTTCTTCTATTGTCTTATCTGTCCATTCCCACCAGCAGATATTTTGCATAGCTTTTCGAATTGCCTCATTATCAAAACGCCATTTAATTCTACTTGAAGGATTTCCCGTTACAATAGCAAAATCCTCAACATCTTTTGTTACCACGCTCCCAGCCCCGACAATTGCACCGTTACCGATACGAACACCAGGCAAAATTATGACACCATTACCAATCCAAACATCGTTTCCTATTCTAGTATAGTTACGATGAATATCTGGATGTTCTTCGTGAAAGAAGGTACCAATGGGAAAATTAGCTGTACGCTTTGGATAATGGTCCCCATTACAAACTATAAATTTGACATTATCTGCAATTGAACAGAATGAACCAATAACTAATAAATCATTAGAATGAAAACCGCTAAAAGTACTGTGACCATAATAACTCCACCTATCGACAAAAACATACCCACGATTTTCATTATTCCCTATGAGGATAATCCGTTTTTTACTGATTTCGTATTTATAATTTTCTTTTTTTCGAATAGCCGATTGACAACCTAATAACTTATTTTTGATATTCCTGGATGTACGCATAAAATTATTCATATTTAAAAAGAGGGCTTTCGTTATACAACATTAACCTAACTACTTCGTTTAAATGCTCCACTTAACGCTTCAGACTTTTTATCGGTTACCCCCTTTATCAAAGAGTCGTTTTTTATACTACCAACAGTTCCTCGTTGTATCTCCATTTTAGGCGGAAAATTACTGATCAACAATCAAGTTATAACATATATCCATCCAGCGTTTTTTTTGTTTAGATGCAGCGTATTTCCTTATGGCTCTTGAGATAATAGGCATATTAAAATACCACTTATGATAATACTTTACTATTCCACCGCTGCTACCCCTACCAAAATGAGAAACAATTAATTTTCCATTATCAATATAATATTCTTCACAAATTATTTTATTAAATGGCCCATCCTTAAAGTCCCTAGTGTTCTCAACGGTGAATATCCTTCCCAGGTAACCGTTATTTACAAATTTCGGCATCCATTCCCAGCAAGTGTCCTGGCCTTTTAAAATATCTTTCGGCATACAACTTATCTCAAGCTCTTTATAAATCTTAGTCTCAAACAAGACGGCAAATTGGAATGGAAAATCGTATGGCTTTAATCCACTCCTGCCCTGCGGAAGAGGCGTCCCTATAATCTTTATTTTTTCGTTCAGGCCGTTAATCAATGCCTCATCCCAGTTTTTTAATAGAAAAATGCAATCGCTATCTAAAACAACTGTATATTCCGTATCTGCCATATCGATTAATATATCTAATGCTTCTGCATGGGCATAAGAAGCATGCGCATGTTGAGCGCGCCTGAAATTAACGAAGATATTTTTATTCGTATCCCCGATCCGCTTAAGCTCATCCACCTCTTTTTTCCTTGAACCGTTATCATTTATTAAAACCTTGTATTTATTTTTAGTAAGTTTTTTTAGGGCGAATAGGGATAATTTTATGAAATCCAATGTGTTATAGTTTGTAATCAGGACCGAAAGCAAATATTTATCTTGCATAATAAAAACTTACCTCACGGAGTTTTTACACCTATTTTAATATTACGGAATTGCGATTCATAGAGTAACTTGTAAGTCGGTGATTCCGATAAAAGTTTATCATGCCTGCCTATCGCTTCGATCTTCCCTTTCTGCAAAACAATAGTTTTATGCGCGTGAAGTACCGTAGATAGCCTATGCGCGATAATTATCGCGGTTGAATTCTCAAGCACCCTATCGATGGCTATCTGCACCTGCCTCTCTGACTCGCTATCCAAAGAACTGGTAGCTTCATCAAAAATAATGATTTCCGGATCAGAAACAATAGCCCTGGCTATAGCTATACGTTGGCGCTGCCCCCCTGAAAGACGCACACCCCTATCCCCGACGTAAGTTTGATAACCATCGGGTAATTCCATAATAAAATCGTGCGCATTGGATATTTTCGCTGCCTCCCGTATCTGATCATCGGTAATCCGCCCCCTCCCATAACGAATGTTATTTTCTATTGTATCGTTAAATAATAAGCTCTCTTGGGGCACCACGCCAAAAATTTTACTATAATCAGAAACCTTCAAGGTCCTTAAGTTGGCACCGTCAATCAAAATTTTTCCTTTCTGGGGATCGTAAACTCTTAAAATCAAATCCGTCAAGGTAGACTTACCTGCTCCGGAAGGGCCGACCAGAGCCACTACTTCGCCTTTATTGATGGTTAAAGAAACATCTTCAATTACATTAGCCGCGCCATAAGAAAAAGAAACATTATTTAATACTATATTCTCCCGGAAATCCGTCTTGATAATATTGCCATCCAAAACAAAGGGTTTCTCCGAAAATAACTCCGCCAAGCGCTCATAAGAAGCAAGCATTGCTTTTGCCCAAATAAAATTAACCGCGAAGTTATTTATAGGCACGATAAGGAGGCGCCCGACATAAATAAATAACAAGAATCCCTGAACGGATAAACTGTGGCGCATCAATTGGAACACGGCGATTAAAAATATTCCCGTAAAGGCGAAGGAGTCTAAAAACTCCCGTGCATGCGGCTCTACGTGCCGCACAACCCCCTCCCTGAAACTTGCGATCCTTACGGCTTCGATATCTCTGCCAAGCTTATTTAATTCATAGCTCTCGGCTCCGAAAGACTTGATTACGCGGATACTGGTAAAAGTCTCTTGTAACGTAGTAGTTAAACCCGCAGTCCGGTCAAAAAGGCCCCTGGTATTCCTTTGTACGGGCTTTTTAATAAAGTGGGAAAAACCGAAATGGACCGAAACCATCCCTATGGCCGCGATAGCCATCCAGTGACTGGTGCTAAACAGATAAGTGCCATAAATAATGATTAAAAGAGTATAATTAATCCAGCATTGAATTAATGGCCCCAATCCTTGGCCGGTATTTTCTGCATCCTGGGTTATACGCGAAATAAGCTCTCCTGATTTTTGCTTATGGAAAAAACCTAGATTCAAAGACAATAGATGGCGCAAAATATCCAATCTTATCATTGCAGTGGCTTTGCCGCGGATCCATCGCGTTACCAATAAGGAAAGATAATTTAAAACGGAAGCAAAAAATACAGATGCAATAAATAAGGTAAAAAGAATCCCCAGGTTTGCCCATAGATTCTTAGCATCTATATGTGCGAAATCTAATATACTTTTTTTTACTTTCTTGCCTATATAATTTAAGTCGAAAAAATTGGCATTTACTTCGCTCTTAGTATCAATGTTTTTTATCGTGCCTATCCCGCCATCCTGGGCATCCAAGACTACTTCCATTACGCCCGAGAGAATTAACGGTTGAATAACGGTAAAAAGGTTAGCTAAAAGAGTAAGGAGAACCAAAAGGGCTATCTGTTTACGCAGGGGGAACGCATACCTGCGTACCAATGATAAAAATGTGGGTTTCGTTTCCTTAGCTACCATCGCATCCCCCTTAACTTATGAGTAAATCATCCCAGGTCAACGGGCTATCGGCATTAACGCGCTTAGCCACCCGTTTACCTAGAATAAGATGGATATATCGCGGCAGAATACCATGGCCGGGGCCTTTAATAGTAATATTATCGAGAGTGATCTTCTCGCCAGATTTTATAGGTTTAGTAGTAAAAATGCTTTTTCTCTGTTTATTTATCGTACCATACTCAACAGGCTTTTGCTTCTTGATACCGCTACCTAACGCGCTATAAATGCTATTACGGTCATCTACTAACTGGGCCATCTCTTCCGGAGTGGAAGAAAGAATATGGTCTGTACCTTCGAACTTCTTATTTAAAGTAAAATGGCGCTCAAGTATATGCGCGCCCAATGTCATGCTCATAATAGCAACCAGCTGGCTGATCGAATGGTCGGAATAGCCCACCGGGACTTTAAAGGCCTGCCTCATGGTATGCATCGCACGAAGATTAGCATCTTTGGGATCGGCAGGATAAGAAGAAACACAATGCAGCAAGACTACATTTGGATTCTCTTCTAATGCGATAGTCTCCAGCGCCTCTTCAATTTCAGCCATTCCGCTCATGCCGCAGGAAAGAATAATAGGCAGCCTCTTAGAAGCCACATACCGTAAAAATGGCAAATTGACTAAATCAAAGGAAGCTATTTTAAAAGCCTTTACGCCAAGCTCGCATAATAGATCGACATCGCTTTCGCTGAATGGAGTGGATATAAGCGGCATCTTGATATCTTTGGCATAATCAAATAAAATTTTGTGATCTTCCCGGGAAAGCTCTAGCCTCTTAAAGGTCTCATACGGAGTCTCTTCCATATCCAGCGTTTTATCTGCATATTTTGCATTTTTGGCGGTCTTCGAAACTCTGGCCTCAGCTGAAAAAGTCTGTAATTTAACGACTTCACAGCCGCATCTTTTCGCCTCAGAGATAAGCTGTTTAGCCAAATTCACATCGCCATTATGGTTGATCCCCATCTCGGCGATGATCAACGTAGGATTCTCCTTTCCTACCTTATAATCGCATATTTGGACCTCTTCATTAAATCTGAATTGCTCGCCTGATTTAATATTTTTATTGATCACATAATGCTCCGATGTCAATAAATCAACAATATCCCTGGCCTTAGAAAACATTACCTGCATATCGCCGTAAATGAATTCTGCGCTGCCGCCTACTGTATGTAAATTTTTAATCAAGCTTAAGATAGAATTAACCCGCATCAACTCGCCTTCGTATGCATATTTTAAGATCGGGTTTACCGAAGTGAATCTTCTAGTAAACCCCTTTACGAAATCTTTCTCCTTTGCCAAGCCGAAAGCGGAGAACTGAGACAAAGTTTCCCTGACCAATCTCTCCTCATCCATTTCGGCTAAAAATGGCTTGTTATTATACGAAATCTCAAAAGTAAGCATTGTCTTGCCCTTGGGGTAACCTATATCGCTGAACTTCTTCTGTTCCGATACGCGATGAAAATAGCAATCGTCATGAGCGAAATAAACAGACTGGACCCCTTCGGGCAAAATATATTCTTTATTAAAAACTAAATATACTATTATAATCGAATTAAAATCAAGGGTGCATTTTATTCCCAGGGTATCACAAAGGCGATCAAGCGGTATTGTCGAGATGACAATCGCGTCTTCGGTATCAATAGCTTTGCCGTTTTCAAAAAATATTTTTTTTATCCGCGAATCTTCCAAGAACAATTTTGTTACTTTATGCCTTAAAAAAACCTTTCCTCCTTTTGCTATGATTTTATCGGCTATACGCTGCATCACGCTTCCCGAGCCGTATTTTGCAGCCGCTGAAAACTGGTTGTGCCAGAACGAAGTATATTTTTTACGTATCTCTATCCTTTTAGGAGCCCAATTTGTAGACATATCTTCGGGAGATATGCCCCAGAGTTTTTTAGTATATTTCTCAAAAAACAGCTCCTGTAAGGTAGGCCCGAGGATAGCAATCAAGCATTCCTTGAAATTCTGGGCTCGCTTTAGATTCTCCGGCTTCCGCTCCTTAAGTTCTTTCTGCACCTGATCTTTTATTTTGGAGGGAAACTTACTGATCGACTCATAAGATAATGGATAATCATAAAAAATACCATCCTTGTAATTTTTCGAATAAAATTCCTTTTCGACCAGCAAATCCGCAAAATAATCCAGCCATAGTTTTTTCATTTCCTCGTCGTGCGTATGAAAAATATGGGGGCCGTAATCAAAAACCATACCGTCTATCGATTCACTGGCTGCTAAGCCGCCGGGCACGATCCCGGCATCATATATTTCTGTCTCGACAGAGCGCTCAACCAGCCCCAAACCGGTAGCTAAGCCTGCCGGCCCTGCGCCTATAATTATATTTTTTTTCATCTTCATTATGCCGCCTCCTGAAAATTACATTTTAGGATAATTCCGATCCTTCCAGATAGACTCTGCCATTAAAAACTGTTCTTCAGTATCAATATCAAAAACTTCTAAGCCTTCGGGTATCTCTATATAACGCAGGTCATTCCAATCCCAATACCAGCCATGTTCTGCAAAATATGTTTTTTTAAAAAAATAAAACAGATGCGCAAATTCATACACATAATCTACTTTTTTGGTGTTTATCGTAGTGATGCCGCGGCTCCAATTTATAGGCTCTCCGTTAGGATGGACTAAATAATTCTTTTTTTTGACCACAGCAAAACTTGGCCTTCTATCATGGGTACATTCTTTAAGGAAATTAACGATAGTATCCACTTTCAAGAAAGGAGCGCAGGCATTAACCTGTAAAAAATAATCATAAGGCTGGGATAAAAGAAATTCGTATATTTTAGCTGCCGGCTCATCGACATTCGCAGACTCGTACGACCTCTGCACAAAAGTAACATCGTACTTCTGGCATTTCTCTTTAAATATACTTTCAAAACCTGCAAAAAAAACATTATTTTTTAATTTTGAGAGCTTCGCTAAAAAAATATCCGTCAAAGTAGTATCGTGGAATGAACGGACCATTTTTTCCGGGCAGCGCTTGCTTGATGTACGGGCGCACGACCATACTCCAATATCTGTATTATTCACTGGATACCCTCCTTAGTATTATATCGGCAATCCATAATCCCGCCAGGCGCTGTAATCAAATGGATGTGAAGGGAAAAATACCCTTTTGATACGAGTTAGATGCCGGAAAGATTTACGGTTATCTGCATCCGTAAAAACCCACAACCGCGGAATCCCTGCAATATCTGCCCCTTCGTGGCCTGTATACTTAAAAATTAGCTCCCAGCCTTGCTCTAAAAGTTCCCTGCCAACCCTTAGTTTATGGGCCGGTTTCCAGAATTCATTATCTCTTATATATAAAATCCCGTTTTTTTTCACTATCCTTCTGAACTGCCTCAATAAAAACCTCAAAGTCTCTTTGTTAAGTTCTTGCAGGACTTGTACACAAATAATCAAATCGAAATATCTATCCGGTAAAAGATCCAATTTCCATGTCGGAAGATGATAAAGCTTATCTCTCATCGAATAAAAACCGGGATCGCAGAATCTCTCCGGGCCATAAAAATATTCAATTAATTTATCCGGAAAAAGCAAGCTGTAAACATCGTTTTGCAGCATGTAAAGGCTCTCTATCGCATCTACGGAAAATAAATTCACGCTTCCCTGAGAGCACCACTGAAAAGCCTGCCTGCCTATACCAGAGCCAAAGTCCAAAATATTATCTACCTTTGTACCGGTGATATTTTGAAACTTATAATCTATAGCCGTATAGAGGGAAAGCGGATAAAAATCGTAATTTTTGAAGTATTCGTGGAACTGGTTCTTATTCTTGTTTGAGAGGGCCTCTCTATTCAATCGTAGGAATTTCTCTCTTATATTCTCTGCGACTGTTTCGTCTATTTTCCAGCCCATATCTTTAAAACGACCGGACTTGAATTGGCAATACCAATGCAATACATAATAAAATGTCTCATAAAAATCCAGGTACTCTCTTCCTCGGGGAGCCCAAGGGCGCCGGCTATCAGGCAAAAGTTTAGCCTTATTCACAAATACTTCAAGCCAGCGAGAAAGATATTCATTCGAATCATCCAATTCCCTCTTTATGCAATTTCTTAATTTATCGATGCTTATTTTTTCGGCTATCTTATTCATTGAGAAATTCGTAAAAAGTAATATGGCGCATGCCTTCCAATGGGAGCGCAAATTCAAACGGCTCGAATATATTAATAAATTCTATTTTGTCGTATCTGAATATCTGCTTAAAGTTTTCAAATTCATAAGGAGGACGCATAAATTTCTTCTTATTTTCTATAAAATTGAAATTAAAAACAGCTCTTGCTTTTTTGAAAAACTTGGCATAATGCCTTAAGGAGCGGAAAGTATACAATGAGCTGTATTCAAGGCTTCCCAGCATAGACATATCCATACCGATAAAGTATATCTTTTTAAAACCCATATAATTTAAAATGGGAAATAAAGCAATAGCCGCAGAATTAACGGAGCCATAGCCGTTCAACATAAGGCAACCGTTAACCTCTTCGGGATTAAAATACTTTTCCAACTGGAAATTTTCTTTTATAAGCCTGTCGCCATAAACAAATCTTTCGTTCTTAAGCTTATTTAAATAAGCAAACCTTTCTTCGGATTTTATCCGCGTAATTATAGCTGTATTAGGTAATTCCGGGAGCAGAGAGAAAGGCGAATTCTCCAATACTACATGGTTTTTAAATTTATATTTTTTATGCGGGCTCCTTTCGGGATTCCATACCTCAAAATAATTATCGAAATTATCTTTCAAATCGTAGTATTGCCGGAGATAATCCGGCTTTAAAAGCCTTGATAAATCTATGCCGGCTAGCAAAGACTGGTATATTACCTGCTGCAAGGCATTAGCGTGGCATTTCTCCGGAAAAAACATCAAAAAAAAGTCGGGAATAAGCTTATAACTTAAAAAATACGGAGTCAAAGACTTGGATTCTAAAAAAATAGTATACTTATTTTTGTCTATTAAGCCCAAATCAAGGTTATTCTCTATTATAGAAGGTCCTCCCATAATAACTACGGCGGATTTTCCTTCGTATTGTTTTTTTAACCGGATCATTTTAAAAATAAAGTTCGTTAAAATATTCTTTTAAATTCTTAAAATCTCTGCTATATTTTTTTATCTTAAGGTAATCGTCTTGATAATCAACATAGAGCCTGCCTTGATAATAACGGTTAATATAGCGCGCCATATCCCTAGCGTTATCTTCTCTCCTATAGTTAACAAAATTTTTATGCACGCGGTGCATACCGTTAAAAAACCACTTGTCAAAACCTAACCATAAAGGAATCAATCCCCAAATTACCTCTAATGACGTGGCGGAAAATGGCAATTCGATTACATCATAGATCTTATATTCTTCTAATTTCCAGGAAAATCTTTCTAAAAATTCCCTGCTTACAAAATGGCTGCAGCTGGCGCCATACCATTCAGGATCGCCAGAGCGATGGAATTTTAGCGCCCCTTCGCTTGAATAAGAAACTGTATCCTGTAATCTCCTTCTTCCCCCGCTGGTATAAATATAATCGTCATCCCTTTTCAGACAGCCTTTACTATAAAACATACCGAAATGCTCTCTAAAAAAAATACTTAAAAGCGCCTGAGTTTTAATCCATAAGAAAAAAGTCCCGTTAAGGCTTGCAATAAATTGTTTCTGGATAGGCCCTTTAAAATTTTTGACGTTAGGATAAAATAAATTAACCGCGCGCATCCATAAACCATCATGCCCCCAAATATCCGGGACATGATTCTGCTGTTCTGTTTGAAAATCAGACCTGCATAAATCTAATTTTTCTTTGAAAACGCGATCTCTGCAAAACACCGCCAGGGATTCCTTTATCATCTTGTCGTGAAAAGAATTCATTTCGGTTTTATTTTTAAAACTGGCAAAATTGCCAAAAAACCTGTCTTTCGGGATACGCCTTTTTGCATGCGAAGCGGTAATAAAATGGGCGCCGTATTGTTTGGCAAACCTTAACGTGTCAGAAAAAACAGTTTCTCCGGTAAACAAAATCCCTTCGCCGGCAAAAATCAAGTATTCGTAGTCTTTCCATAAACCGGACCTGATGAATTTATACCAGGCTCCGGAGTCCAAGGCATGGTCATTTTCAAAAAAAACCTCATAAGTATTTGCCCTTCCCATCCTGCATACCTCGACAGTCCTCGGATCGTAAGGATCAAGCTGGCTATTTATATTGTATTTTTTCGCTAAAGAATAATACTCATCAAAATATTCTTTATAAAGCCGGCTTTGCGCTGTCGTACCATCGCCTTTCTGATGGATAAAAAAAATATCAAAATCTTTAAAATCCTGTGCCATAGTCGTGATTAGAGTAGACATCACCAACCATGGCTTATGATGCACGCAAAAAACTAAAGCGAGTTTATTCTTCATTAATTTTCACGAAAGGAAATTTTCTTCTAATATATTTAAAATACGGTTACTGCTCTTGCCGTCCATAAAGCCGATAAACTTCGCCACATAATCATCACGGCGTTGAGGATCAAGCTTCAGGCCCTTAAAAGCCTCTTTGAAATCTATTTTTTGCTTATAAAGAAAAAAAACGCGATTAACCCCGGGAAAATTCAGGAACTCGCCCGGTGAATTGAAGCATTCTTCTAAATATTCGTAGATATTGCCCCTATAATCAGAGAATTGGTATCTCATGGGGAAAACATGGATCGATAAAACCGGTAATTTACAATACACGGCTTCCATAATGGATGAGCTATTAAAACCTACATAGACATCGGAAATACACATCAATTCAAGAAGGGTAAAAGGCAAATACCCCCGGTCATAAGTATAAAGATCGCAACCGGTTTTTATAAAATCGGGATCATTATTCTTTTCTCTGGATTTACAAATCAAGAGGTAGTCATTATCTTGACAAAACTTTTTTAAGCTAAAAAATAACTCCTGGTAATTCGGTATTTTTCGATAAGTTAAATAGGCTTTCAGGTAAAAAGGCAGTTTCCAAAAAATCTTAGGAGAAGAGTACATATCGATTAACAAATTTTTCAGGAACCGTAATATTTTTTCCTTTTTTGATCCAAAGATCCGGAAATAATACTTGTAAAAAAAATTCGGGACGTAGTTAACGTTCCCCACCGGGTCGAAAAAAACTATCATTTTTTTGATGTTCGTAAGCCTGTATTTTTCCAGGATTGCTTTTTTGTCAAGTTTCTCTACACTATCGAGCTCGGGCCATCCCACGACGTAGAACTTCTTACTAAGTTCCATAATTTCGCTGTCTGTAAGCTTAAACTTTCTTTTAAGGGCGCTGACTATGCCCTCTTTCCAGTATTCGCTCAAACAAAAAAATCCGTCAACCAGCCTAAAACAATCGAAACTCAGGATTTCAGGCAATACGCATATCGCATCATGGGTAGATTCTAGATAAAAAAACTTGACCCCCCTCTCCTTAAGGCTCTTTAGCAACGCAGAACCATCGTTATTCTCACTACTTGAAAATGCCAAGAGGATATTGCTAAGCAGAATCTTTATATTATTTTTATCCATAATTACGGGTATCTCACCGAAATTATCGACATAATGGATCTCCATCCGGTCATGAAATGGATTAAAAGAAGGATCATAGTTCTGCGCTGCCTTCATTCCGAAATTCATGGTTTTAGTGGTGATCAATACGGGGATCATCCTCCCGCTTGATAGCATCTCTTCTATAATCGGTAATAAAACCCTTAGCTGGCTAATCCTTAAGACAAAAAAAGCTATTTTTTTCATATTCCTTTACCAGATGCTAAGGCCTCCATCAACTATAATGTTCTGCCCGGTTACATAGCTTGACGCATCAGAAGCTAAATAAATTAAAGCACCAACTAATTCTTTTGCTTTTGCCATTCTTTGCATCGGGACCCGGCTGGAGTAGGCCTGTATAAAATATTTATCCTGCTTATTCTCTACCCCTCCGGGAGAAATAACATTTACCCTGATCCCTTTATCTGCCCAATAACTAGCCAGGTATTTAGTTAAACTGATCACTGCCCCTTTGGAAGCCGAATACACAGCAGGATTATTAGTCCTTTTGCCTGGAGCATCTGATTTTTTATAGATCCTGTGGTCTGTGCCTAACAGGCCATATATTGAAGAAATTTGGATTATCGAGCCTCCGGAGTTTTGTTTAAGCATGACCTTACCGGCCGCCTGCGAACACAAAAACACCCCGGTCACATTTACCTCCATCATCCTTTGCCATTCTTCTGGCGAATAGTCTTCAAAACGCGCGTGCAGCAACTTAGGGTTTTGCGAACGATAACAAGCACTATTTATCAAAATATCGATCCTGCCAAATTTGTTTTTTACGCTCTCCGCCATCTCGGAGACTGAAAGCGCATCCGCAACATCACAATGGAATCCCGCAGCCTTAACCTGATATTTTTTCTTCAACTTCAGCGCAAATCTTGCGCATTCTTCCGGATTTAAATCCACTGCTGCTATATCCGCTCCCTCCTCTGCTAACCCAAAACAAAAATTCCTGCCTAATAAACCTAAAGCGCCGGTGACAATAGCGGTCTTTCCGGATAAAGAAAATTTATTTCCTTTATTTTTTTTCATAAGGCCTTCCTTTTAAAGAAATTTTTCTTCTATTACATCAAGGATCCGTTTGCTGCTTTTTCCATCCTCGGAACCAATAAATTTGGCGATATATTCATCCTGGCTTTGGGGATTAGTTTTCAATCCGCTAATCGCTTTAGCAAAATCTATCCTATCCCTGTATAAACGATAGACCTGGTTGACACCGGGAAAATTCAACCATTCGCCCGGAGTATCAAAACATTCTTCGATGTATTGATATGCTTTTCCGCCATATTCCCTGAATTCATATTTAGCGAGAAAGATGTTGATAGATAAGACCGGCAGCCTAAAATATGCCGCCTCTACAGTCGAAAAACTATTAAATCCCACATAAACATTAGAAATGGATAATAACTCAAGAAGGGTAAAAGGAAGATAGCTTCTATCGTAAGTATATAAATCACATCCGGATTTTATAAAATCTCCATCATTATTTTTTTCCCGTGATTTACAAATCAATAGGTAATCGTTTTCCTTACAGAATTTTTGAAGGTTAAAAAATAATGCCTCATAATTCGGCACTTTTCGATAGGCAATGAGGGCCTTCAGGTAAGAAGGAAGTTTCCAAAGCATCCCGGGAGAAATCCATATATCCCCGCTTAAATTACGCAACATCCTTAATAGCTTTTTTTTACCTGTCTGGCTCATGCAAAAATGGTATTTATATAAAAAATTGGGGACATGATTGACATTCCCTACCGGATCAAAAAAAACTATTTTTTTTCCTTTCTTTAAACCGTATTTTCCCAGGATTGCTTCTTTATCTAATCCTTTAACACCGTCTAGTTCGGCCCATCCTACTACAAAAGACTTATTCCGTATTCCCAGGATATCCTCCTCTGAAAGTTTAAGTTGCCGCGCAAATGCCTCAACCATACTCTCTAGCCAATACTGGCTCTGGCACAAAAAACCGCTCACTAAATCCAAGGATTCGCGAGAAAATAATTTTGGCAGGTTCGCTACTTCTTCAGTGCAATATTGTAATAGAATATATTTGATGCCTTTTTCTTTTAATCTTCTCAATAAACCAGACCCGCTGTTATTTTCGTAATCCAGATTCGACAAAAAAGGTAAAATGATATTGCTAAAAAGCACTTTTATATCTAATCTCTCTAATAAAGCGGATATCTCATCTATATGCTCAATATAATGGACCTCCATTTGATCATGAAAAGGATTCAAGGCAGGATCATAATTCTGTGCCGCTCTTATTCCGATATTCATAGTCTTCGTGGTAATTAACACAGGGACTATCCTGCCGCTTAAAAGCATTTCTTTGATAACCGGCAGAAAATTCCTAAGTTGATTATTCCTTAATATAAAAATTGCGACTTTTTTCATAGTTTGATAAATTTAGTGCCTGTTGGCTAAAAACTCCACAAACTTAAAATCAATTTCATTGTCAATATCAATAGAGCGTTCTTCCGGCATCACATAAAGCGCAGTTTTCTTCAAAAATAAGCTATCATTTTTCAATAATGCCTGTCTCTTCCAGGCATAGATAGAAGCATTCATATCAAAACACTTCGGAGAGTTTTGCCGGCAGGTAATCGGCGGCTTAGTTTTTTTGGATAATCCGATACGGCCGCCTGGATAGATCTCTATCAAATTAAAATAAGGGGACCTCCTGGCAGGCATAGCAGTAATCACATTACTAGCATGCTTCTTTATTAAAATCTCTACGCAATTCCTGATATCTTCTATTGTTCTTAACGGCGAAGTAGGATCAAGATCAACAATAATATCAAATTTTGTATTAAATAACTTTTCGCATTCAAGCAACGCATGCCTTATAGATGGTAATTTCGGGCACGTATCTCCGGCAAGCTTCTTTGGCCTCAAAAAAGGTACTTCCGCTTTATATTTTTTAGCGATACCGGCAATCCTGGAAGAATCAGTGCTGACTACAACATGCTCAAATAAACCTGAGGAAATCGCCTGCTTGATAGTATGCGCGATTAAAGGTTTACCCAGCAAAGAACGTATATTCTTACCCGGCAGGCCCTTTGAGCCGGCCCTTGCGCAGATAATACATAATATTTTCATAGCTCTATCCATTTCCCTTTTTGCGCTGACTTACGCACTGCCTCGATTATCCTCAAAGTTACTTCTGATTCTTTTAAATCCGGCAGCAAACACCGCTTAGGCCGATTAATAAAATCATCTAATTCCTGAAGAAACAGCTTATTTCTTTCCACGCTATACGGTATATTTTTTACCGCGGAACCAACCTGGGAACACCACTTACCCCGTATTAAATCCAAATGCACGCTTCCTTTTTTAGCGTTTATAACTATCCTGCGTTCCGGGATACGATTCAAATAATCCAGGGTAACCTGCACAAATCCGCCTGAACGCATCTGGCAAATCAGGAGGCATATATCATCACTATCTATCTTTAAGGAACTTACTTTTTTAGAAACAGCAACCAGCTTTTTTACCGGCCCGAACAGATACGTGATTAAATCTATCTCATGCGAAGAATCCAAGAGGACGCCGCCGCCTTTCTTAAAGGAAGCGCTATAACTCTTACGATAATCTCTCCATGGACGCCATATCGGCAGATATTGCCCAAAAACAATATTTGCATTATAAAGAGGCCCAAGAGAACTTATCCGGCGCTTTAAATCTAAAATCATAGGATGATAACGCAGGCAATAGCCAACACGATAATTACCTGTTTTAATACTATCTGTACCTATCTTATTTCTAAATTCCGAATGGTTAATCGCCAGGGGTTTCTCTACCAGGGCCGGTACATTATGCAAAATACATTGCCTTAATTCCTTTACATGTTTATAGGTAGGAGAAGCAATCACTGCAAATTTCGGTTTTTCCATAGCTATTGCCTTGGCAATATCAAAATAGCATTTATGTTTTTTAACTTTTTGCGAAGTGACTAGCGCGACCTCGTAACCAAGAGATTCAGCATTCCTGGTATGTCTTGCGCCTGCAGAACCAAACCCGACTACTAAACACTTTTTATTATTGTTCATATTCTTAATAATTCCTCTCCGGAGGATTCAGGTAATAGCCGACCGTATTTAGCAAACATCTCCGCGGATCTTTTATCGGAATTGATTAAAACGGCGATCTTCCTGGTGATTTCCTTAGCCTTTTCTATATCTCCTAAGCCCTGATAACAACGCATTAAACAATGCCAGGCAATAATATGAAAAGGAAAATGTATGACGATATCATTAAAAATTTCTATTGCCCGGGTAAAATTTCCGTTTACAATATTAGGATTATGAATAAAGTTTACATCGATGTTCGCCTGATAAGCAAAGGCATTTAATTCTTCGGCGGTTATTTCCTTGGTATCAAAATTTCTTTTTGCATAGGAGGCGTTAACCCCCCAATACAATTCACCTGTTATACAACCCATCTGCAAAAACTGATTGTACATTTCTGAGCCTAATAGAGGCGTTGCTATGCTGAATACTGACCAGTCCGCATTTAAATATTTGGCATATTCGACAGTCTCCATCATTTGCTCTTTTGTCTCTCCGGGGAATCCTAAGATATAATAACACCTGACGATAGTCCCTTTATCTCCTAAATACTCCACATATTCTTTAGCTTTTTTTAAATTACAATTCTTCTTGATAACATTCTTCTGGACATATTCAGACCCTGATTCGATAGCCAGACAAGCTACTTTCATGCCGGAATTAATAAGAGCATCCAATACTTCTTCGCTTAAAGTATTAATAGACAGCGCATTAGGAAACTGCAACTCCAGGCCTGGAATATTAAGTTCTTTAAAAGCAGAAAGTAAATTTAGCGTTCTTTGTTTATCTTGCGTAAACATATCATCCTCTGGGATAAATAGCGTTATTTCATACGCACGATACAGGAGCTTTACTTCTTCTAATATATTTTCAACTGAACGATAGCGCACCCTTCGGCCATGAACCGTATGGGCAGCACAAAAAGTACAGCAAAAAGGGCAGCCCCTGCTAGTCATGATGGTGGCGCATCTACTTTCTTTAGACTCGCCTATGTTCCGCTTTCGCCCCTTAGAATTGATATAAGCCGCCATATTTAAAAGATCCCAATCCGGAAAAGGCAAACTATCCAAGTCCTCAATATAACCGGGGCTTGAAAAAGATGCGGCAGAATGAATATCTTTTTTAGCATAAATGCCTTTGATATTGATTTGTTTTGAGGCTGCGATTTGACTGACGAATTCGGAAAAAGACGCTTCCGCTTCCCCTATCGCAACATAATCAAGATTTTCTAATTCTAGTAATTTACCAACCGCATTAGTAGCGTGATTGCCTCCGGCAATGGTAGTAACCTTGGGCCAAAGAGACTTAAGGATATCAAGCGTTTCAACAAAAAAACGATGCGATGTCGAAAACATCGCCGAAAAAGCCAATATATCAGGGACAAAATCAACCTTTTTAGCAAGGGACTTTATAAAATTATCTATATTCGAATAAGTGCGGATATCATCGATATGCAGTGAATAATCCAGGAGCCTGATATCGCAAAGATGATTATGTTTTTTCAGATACGCGGATAAGTACAAGATACCTAACGGCATCTCTAAACGATGGGCTATCTTATCTTCATTGCGTATTTTTTCAAGTATAGTATCGTAAGGAAGATAGGGGAGATTGATAAACAACACGTTTATTTTATTTCTTTTGGCAAGATGCATTTATTTTTCCGCAATAGCGATTAAAGTATCGGTCTTATTAAAACGCGAAAGCAATTTGGCATATATATTTTCCAATACCCGGATCCTCAATGATTTCCATACCAGATGGCCCTTTGGTTTACCGGTAATCAACCAGTAGAGATGGTTAGTAAACGGATACCTTTGGCAACCATAGATATGGATATTTTTAAAACCAGCATTTTCAAGGAAAATTTTTAAGCTATCCCGTGTATGCAAAATAAGATGCTCACTCCAAAAAGTAAAAGACTTGAAATCCCGCAACTTAAAAAATGAGATGAGGGCATCATTAGCATGAGGAACTTCTATAATCAGCCTTCCTCCTCCCTTTATTTTATGCGCAATTTTCTTAAGCGTCTCGATTGGCTCATCAAGATGCTCAAAAACATGGAATAAAGTCACTGTATCAAACTCTGCTTCCGGGACTTCCCCTATATCAGCGTAAACTTTATAGCCGCAACCTAATAACATATTCCGGGCTTCTTTCTGAGGCTCGACTGCCACGGCCTCTAAGGCAACAGGACTTAATAATTCTAAAATACCGCCTGCCCCTGTGCCAAAATCCAGCCATTTTCTATTGCGGACTAAATCATAAAATTGGCGAAATCTTCTACGGTTATCAGAAATCGTACTTGATATCGCGCTATCTCTATCTTTAGCTGACCAATAATCAAAACCCTTCTGATCCTGATAGTAATAACTTTTTATATGATCCGTGCGCGACAGGAATATTATTCCGGATTTTCTGCATCTCATCACAGAAACATCCTCTCTATCTCTTGCATGAGGATAAAATTGCTCAATCGAGTCTCGGCTACAAATACCTAATGAAAAAAGCAGGGTTTGGATCTTATTATCCATCTTCATTTTACTTCTATCCGTTTGTAATGCCGCGCCCCTCTGAATTTATGCTCGCCTAAAAAATATAACCTTTGGAATTGATCGATCAGGGTATTGGCGGCTTCCGTATTTCCACCGGTATGGTTATAATGATCCAGGATAAGTTCTCTATTTGCCTCGAACAGCAGCTCATAAAAATTCTTATCCGGTATATTCGTAAAATTCACTGTCAGGAGATCGGAATTCTTAAATTTCGCAAAAAAATCTTCCGGGCCCCCTAATAACCCATTCTCTATCGCCTCATAATACAACTTACTGCCTGGAAAAGGCGTAACCGGCCTTATAGTCCTGATCTGATCATAGGTATTATACTTCTTTATAAATGCCAGGTTTGACTTAAGAGTAGCCTCATTATCCCCTTTGTTGCCCCATATAAAACATAACCCTATGCCAATACCTGCTTTTTTTGTTAATTCTACCGCTCTAAGATTCTGTTCGGCTGTAGTATTTTTATTCATTAAATTCAGCACGCTTTGATCCGTCGATTCCAGACCAAAACTGATCAATCTGCATCCGCATTCTTTCATCATCCGGAGAGATTCTTCATCCAGGATATCCGCCCTCGCATTGCAAGAAAACTCTATTTTAAGGTTATTCTTCTCTAAGGCACCCTTGAAATCTTTCAAGCGTTTCTTGGAGATAAGGAATAATTCATCAAAAATAAGAAAATAATTTATGCCGTATTCGCTATTTAAAATCTTTATTTCCTGGATAATGCTCTCTATGCTTCTTAGCCTGAACCCCTTTTCGATTCTATAACAAAAGTTGCATTCATTGACGCAGCCCCTGCTTGTAATAATAGGCATATATCTATTGGTTTCTTTATGGCCAAAGAGCTTAAGACAAGTAGCATATTTCTCAATCGGGAATAAGTGCCAGGCAGGAAAAGGGATTAAGTCCAAATCTTTAACAGGGGTGCGCCTGGGATTGATACAACAAACGGAGTTTTTTCTATACGCTATTCCTCTGATCTTATGCAGGTCTTTGCCACCGGATAATTTACATTCAAGTAAATCTGCCATTGTCTCTTCTGCTTCGCCAATAACTATGATATCGGCATTGGTTTTATCCAGGATATATTCCGGAATAGGCGAAGGGCCATGGGCACCTAACACCAGAAAAGCATCTTTTTTGCATTCATTTACGATTTTACATAGATCGAGAATAGTCTCTTTGAATCTCGCCGCCAGAAAGCCAACACCTATTAAATCAAACTCATTCTCGAGCAGGAATTTAGCTAAATCCTGATTTGTATAATGAAAAACATCCTGTGAATATACGGTTACGCCTGCTCCTTCTCTTTCCAAAAAAGATGCCAGATAGCCTACGCCCATAGGAAATACATTATCATCCTGATAAACATCGTGTACGATCAGAAGTACTCTTCCCTTTTTTTTCATCTCAGCTTAATATTTTATCTAAAGTAGTTTTTATTAAATTACATATTCTCTGGATCTCTTTTTCCTGCATACCCATATAAGCGGGAAGCACGATCCCGTTTTCAGAAACAGATTCGGCTACAGGAAGCCTTGACTTAGAATAATACGGCGGCATAGTATGGATAGGATAAAAGAACGGCCTGGCTCCTATGCTATCCTGCGCTAAAAATTCAATGATCTTGTTTCTTACATTCTCCTTATTTTTACCTGTAGTCTTAAAAGTTACCGGATACATCCAGTAAACATTTTTTGACCAGTCAAATTCCTGCGGCAGGATAAGACGGGAATCCGGGGATAGATATTTTTTATACATCCGGGCAATTTTTTGCTTTTCTTTTAAAATAACTTCGACTTTCTCCATCTGGGCGCACCCTATAGCTGCCTGGACATTGGTCATCCGATAATTAAAGCCGACCTGCTCGTGCCAATATTTTTTTTCCAGGGACATACCATGGTCTCTTAATATCCTGGCCTTCTGATAAATTTTATGATTATTCGTAACTACCATCCCGCCTTCACCGGTAGTTATGATCTTATTGCCAAAAAAGCTAAAACAACCTATATCGCCTATAGAGCCGACCTTCTTTTGCTTATACTCAGCGCCATGGGCTTCCGCGGCATCTTCTACTACATGAATTTTATGCTTTCGGGCAATAGCCATGATCTCATCCATCTTTGCCGGTTGCCCGTAGAGATGGACCGGGATAATCGCTTTTGTGCGGCGAGTCACAGCTTTTTCAATTTTTCGAGGATCGATATTATAAGTATCGCACTCCGAGTCTACAAAAACCGGTTTTGCCCCTGTATAAGTCACTGCATTAGCGGTGGCAATAAAAGTAAGCGAAGGAACGATCACCTCATCGCCTCTTTTTATACCTAAACAAACTAAGGCAAGATGTAAAGCTACAGTGCCATTAGAAACAGCCAGGCTATAGTCTACCCCGCAGAATTCGGAGAAACGCCTCTCAAGCTCATTTACATAGTTGCCCTGGGAAGATATCCAATTACCCAGGATACATTCCGTTACATATTTTAATTCGTTACCTCTTAAAAAAGGCTTGGCAACAGGAATCTCTTTTCTATAAGAAAAATAAACCAGATCTTTTGCTCTTCCCTTTGCATCAATGATGGGGATATGGCGGATTTTTTCATTCATCAGAGAAAAGATGCTCTCATAAGACGTCTTCTCCGATGCAGTAACTGCGTCTTTTCTGGCAATTGACTTTACCGGCTCATGTAAATCTACGCCGTCAAGTAAGGCCCTCCTTACATCTCCATCCGTGACCAGGCCAAAATATTTTTTATCCTTATCCTCTATAACCGCGACGCCAATACCGCCCTCATTAATGGCGTGCATTGTCCGCAATATCGTATCCTCTGTATTCACCGTAAACTTATGTATTTCCATGCTCACCCCGGGGGTTGTTTGGTTTTCTGCGTCAGCAGGTTTGAAATAAGCACATAGGATTTTTTAACATCATTTATTTCCCCGTGTGTCTCCAGGACAAAAGTTTTCTGCGTTAAATCATGCCCCAAAAACATCTTATAGATCATCGAGTCATCGAAGATCAAGCCATGTTCATCCATCAATCCGTTATTATCGCTAAGGTGCAGATAATCAGAGATCTTAAAAAGCCCGGAAAATTGTTTTTGAAAATCCAGGCCCAGCGTCTGAGCCGTGACTTTTAAATGACCGACGTCTAAGAGAAGATTAAAATCTATTTTCCTGCCTAATTCCCGGGCATCTTCAAAAGTAAGCAGCATCGCAGGTATCATTTTATTCAACGATTGAAAACTCTTAAGATTAACTACGTTATTTTCCAGGTACAATTTAATCCGATGCGCTAACGCATATTGCTTTAGCGCCTTAAAATTATCTATAAATACCTGTATCGAATCTCCGGCCGGATATAATTTGCGCGGTTTAATGACCTTTCCCAGCTCTGTAATCTCCGGGTCAAAGTAAAAACCTGCATGGACCGAATAATAACCAGCACCTAAGACAGCTGCAACCTCAATTGCCTTCTTACAAAAATCGACTGACCTATTCCTCACCTTCTCGCTTAAAGAGGCCAGATTCAAAACAAAGCCTTCTTCAGGGGGAGGGAAATAATTGTGCACTAAATATTCCAGTTTGTGTTCTTTTTTTAGCTTGAGTAAATCTCCAAGGTAACTATTATAATAACTTGTCCCTCCGGAAAGCTCGATCCGCCTGAATCCCGAAGATGCCAGCTCTTTGACATTCTCAACTATATACCTTGCCTGGATACACTCCGATGAAACATAGATCATAATATTATGACGTCATCCGGATTATAATTTTTTGTAGCGGTCCTGCCTACAACCAAATCATAATTATCGGGAATAAGTCCTCCTTGCGCTCTTTTAAATGCTAAGTTACCAGCGCTAAGCACCTCTCCCTTCTTTATTGCCCTTGCAGCTACTATTTTTCTTCGCATGATATTAATATTTTTTAATTCTGATTTCGCGGGCACAAATTCAGGACTGCCTAAGGCCGATTCGATTTCCCGTATTGATTTTACCAAAGAAAACAGGCTATCGGGCTCCAGCGATGCCTTATGATCGGGCCCTTTAAGATTTCTATCCAGGGTAAAATGCCTCTCTATGACTTCTGCCCCCAATGCCACTGCCGCCAAAGAAGTTGATACCCCCTGGCTGTGATCCGAGAAACCAACGGGTAGATTAAAGTTTTTCTTCAGTGTAAGCATTTTTCGTAAATTGATTTCTTCAGGCGGACAGGGATATTCCGTAACGCAATGTAAAAGCGTAATATCAGGGCTTCCGTTCTTTCTTAACTCCTCCACTGCATTACTTACTTCGCCAAGCGTAGACATACCGGTTGAAAGAAATACTTTTTTACCTAATTTAGCGACACAACGCAAAAGGGGAATATTCACCAAATCACAAGAGGCAATCTTTATTGCTTTAACCTTTAACCGCTTCAACATATCAACACTCTTTAAGTCGCAGGCAGTTGAGAGAAATCCTATCTTCTTTTTCTTACAATAAGCTAAAAGCTTGAGATGGTCGCTATAAGAAAGTTCCAGCTTTTTAAGCATCTCGATCTGGCTTTCATTCCTGGTAGTAGTTTTAAGCTGATAATCTGCCTTTGGCGCATTTATACTAATACCTTCTTCTGCAATAAAAGACTGAAATTTAACGGCATCGGCTCCTGCTTTCTTCGCCGCATCAATTAATCTCTTAGCTAATGCTAAAGAGCCGTTATGATTAACGCCTGCTTCGGCAATAATAAATACTTTCTTCATGGGGCTATCTTTCACCAGGAAACCTTCTTCGGAGCTTCATTAATATCCTTCATTATTTTACGCGGCAAATCAACAACACTTTTCTTGTCGCCCACACTAATAAATAATTTTGTTCCTAATCCGACAATAGATTCATTGCCTACGGAAACTCCGGGCATAAAAATCGCGCCTGTGCCAATGATGCATTCCCTGCCTATAGAACAACTGGCTGTGATGTTTACTCCCGGGCCGATAAATGCATAGTCTCCGACTTTCAGATCAATACCCAGCAGAGTATTGTAATTGACGATCACAGCCTTCCCCAGTTTCACATTTGAAGCAATGATTACTCCGGGGTAGATTATGCACCCTGCTTCCATTTGTAAATCAGCAGGCAATTCTATTGCCGGATGGACCAAATTTGCCAGGCATAAACCCCTGCCTTCAATTTCATTCTCTATGATCTTGCGCCTGAGTTGGGGGATTTGCACGCCAGTTATCCCGTATATGGTTTCCTGCGCAGGCACAACATATTTATCTCCTAACACCAGGCAATCATCAATCAGCTTTCCTTTTAATTCCGGGTCGGCATCCACAAAACCCAGGATTTCCCATACAGAAGACTTAGCGTTTATTTGCCTGATAAGCTGCAAAACATCACGCGAACCTCTACCTGCCCCAAAAATAACTATTTTTTTAACCGCGCTCATTTTAAACTTTCCTTATTTTGATTTAATTTCTTTGCCAGGACAGAACGGACATCTCCTATGGTCATTATCTGAAATATTTCTTCAATCTCCAGCGTGACTTTATAATGAGTTTCGATTGCCGAAATCAAAGCAAGCTGCGATAATGAATCCCAACGAGGAATATTATTGGGGCCATATTCATCCTTTATCTGGTCTTGCTTGATCCCGAACACCTGGCTGATAATGTTGTTTAATTCTTCCATTATAAATTCTAATTGCTGGCCATCTCCACGGCATACCTATAAGCATCTTTTAAACTGGTATAATCTGCGGTCCCTTTCCCTGCTTTACCAAAGGCCGTGCCATGATCAACAGAGACCCGGATTATCGGTAGCCCTACCGTAATATTTACTCCCCGGATCCCCCAGGATTTAGCCTGGTCATTATAAAGAAAACCTGCGTATTTCAACGGGATGTGGCCCTGGTCATGATTCATAGCAATTACTATATCAAACATGCCGCCCTTGGCCTTACAGAAAATAGTATCAGCAGAAATCGGGCCGGAAACATCAAAACCCAGATCTTGGGCTTCTTTAATCGCCGGCATAATCTCTTTTATCTCTTCATCGCCAAAGATCCCCCCGTCACCGGCATGAGGATTTAAACCCGCAACACCGATCCTGGGCTTCTGGATACCAAGCTTTCTGCAGGCATTATGGCCAAGCTGGATCACATCTAAAATCCTTCCTTTCTTACAATCTTCGATAGATTTCTTTAAAGAAACATGTGTGGTAACATGAATGACGCGCAGCTTATCACAGGCTAACACCATTGCGTATTTCTTAGTCCCGGTTAAATCCGAGATCATCTCTGTATGCCCGGCATAGCGTTTTCCCCAGCCTCCCAGGGTAAAGGATTCCTTATGAATAGGACAAGTGACAATCGCATTGATCTTATTCTCTAAAGCCAATTGCACTGCTTTTTTAATATACTCACCGGCAGCCCTTCCAGCTTTAGCAGAGATCTTTCCGTAATCAAAATCACCTTCCCGGATATTCTTACAATCGATATATTTTATTTCTTCTTCGGAGTATTCGACCTTATCAATCTCTTCATCTTTTATCGCATAGGCTTTTTTATTTACTTGGGCAATGCGCATTCCTTCTTTGATTAAAAACTCCGAGCCGATGATTATCGGCCTCCCTATCTTATAGACTTCCGGGTCACTAAGCAACTTTACCGCAATCTCACTGCCTATACCGGCAGGCTCACCGATAGTTATGCCTATGATCGGTCTCTTGTCAGTCATTATTATCTTCATGATTTAAAATTTTTATTAAATCGCCGTGAAATTTTCCGCTAGAGGCGATTACGTCTTTTACTGAATGAAAATCTAACGGCTTTCCAGAAAAATCACTCACCCTTCCACCGGCTTCCTCCACGATCAAACTACCCGCAGCAATATCGCAGAGTTTTGTAGAATTCCAGATCCTTGCATCCAAAACTCCCTCAGCCACGAAACATGCATCGCGCGAAGCCACGCCCAGGATTCTGGTAGTAAACACGCTCTTTTGAATTTCGATAAAATTAGCAAGGCTGTTTTTGGTAAGATAAAACTGATTATCATAGGCAACAATGCCTTTTGCTAAATCTTTATTTGAAGAAATCCGGATCAGCGCGTTATTACAAAAAGCGCCCTTGCCTTTCTGCGCATAATATAAATCCCTGGATTCCGGAAAATATACGGCGGAGAGCATCAGTATCCCCTTATGAAAATATGCAAGGCTAACGCTATAAAACGGTAATCCCGCAATAAAATTATGTGTCCCATCTATGGGGTCAATAACCCAAAAATCGTTCTCCGGTAAATCTAATATCCGTTTTTCTTCGGCAATAAATGTCCGGCATTCGGCCTCTTCTTTCAAAAGATCGATTAACCGGGCTTGCGCCAATACATCAAGCTCGGTCACGAGTTCATTTTTTTCTTTCCGGATCACCCGGTAACCTTTTCTTTTTTCTGCCTCAATAATCTCGCCGACTTTAGTTACTGCCTTCTTGGCAAGACTAAGGTAATTGTCCAGCTTGCTTTCTTCCATAGTAATTTTCGGCATATCTTTTCTTGAGCTCTTTCTTAAGGATCTTACCGGATGGCCCTAGCGGCATATCGCCTATGATATAGATTTCTTTCGGGCACTTAATACCCTGCAGGTTTTCTGCGCAAAAAACCTTGATTTTGTCTTCTCCGATAATGAAACTATCTTTTAATTTTACAAAGGCAACTACATCTTCCCCGTAAATGACATCCTCAATGCCTACTACTGCGGCGATCTGAACTTCCTGGAGCTGGTAGAGGACCTCCTCAACTTCAGCCGGAACAATATTAACCCCCCCCTTGATAATCAAGTCTTTTTTACGGTCGGCAAAATAAAAGTAGCCGTCTTCATCTTTATAGCCTAAATCCCCGGTCAAAAAGTACCCATTATGCATTACTTGCTGATAGGCTGCGTCGTTTTTGTAATAACCTCTAAAGACATTGTCGCCTTTAACCGCGATCTCCCCGACTTCGCCGATATCGGCCTCGGTTTTATCCTCCCTGAAAATCCTGCATTCGCATGCGTCTATGGGTTTACCGACACTACCAGGCCGCCAGCCATCCCTGAACGGGTCATCGAAATGCGTCGGCCCTGTCTCGGAAAGGCCATACAAGTTGGCAACGGGAATACCAAATTTTTCCCGGGCTTGTTTTTGTATATCTACTGCCAATGGAGCAGAACCACAACCTATATATTTCAAGGTGGTATTTCCGGCAACATCAGCATCTTGATAAGGCGTATTTAGCATCATGAATAATACACTTGGTACTACTTCTACATAAGTAACGCTATTATCCCGGACGATCTTCCAAAAATCAGCCCGCAGCTTCATAAAATTTTCATAGAGCAAGAGCGTGCTGGCATTATACACTGCGGGGAGCAGTTGATAATTTGTAATCGCTGTATGGCCTAACGGCAAAAACCCTAAGTGGATATCGCCCAAAGTATAATGAAAAGACTTAGTCATAGACCTGACAAGAGAAACCATATTTTTATGTGTGTACATAATACACTTAGGATTGCTGGTTGTACCGGAAGTGTAATAATAACAGGCGATACTATCTTCATTTATAATAGATTTATAACTCGGAGGGTATTTTGATATAGCGTCAAAAAAACAATCATGCTTATAATCCATAAAAAAGACGCTGCCCTTGCCAGTGAAATCATTGCCTTTGAATCTATCCTCTGCGAATAGCAGTTTAACAGGCAAAAACTCCATGTTCTTTTTAATCTCCTGATACGATAAAGAGGCAGGAAGCGGATTAACCGAGGCGCCAAGCCGCATACTGGCGAAATAGATAATCATAAAAGCTATGCCATTTTTTATACAGACCGAAACAATATCACCCTCGCCTACAGACATATCTTTCAGAAAATTACAACACCGATTCACATAACTATTGAATTCCGCATAGGTTATGCTCCTATCGGTCGAATGATCGGCACAGAATAACTTCTGCGGATAGTGGCTGGCATTAAACTCTATAACCTCTGAAAAGTTCCTGAAGTTTATATCAGTATGATTTTTTTTATTAAAGTCCGCCTTTGGCCGAGAACTCCTGATATGCTCCCATTCATTCCTAAGTTCATTATATTCAATCTCTTTCTTCTCTAAAAAATGTAAAGTAAGCCCGGCCTTTTCTTTAAATCCCCGAGGGGTCAAAACATACGAAATCCTCTTGAGCTTATTATCTTTATGGCTAAAAGCCTGTGTCTTTACCAGGCCTTTTTTGGCCAGCTCTTTGATCAGGTAATTAGTCTTGCCTAAGGAGAAGCCTAAATGAGTAGATAGCTCTCTCTGGGTAGGATTATTATTTGTGGCTAACGTACGGAGAATATTAAAGATATCTTCCCTGGAAATATGTTCATTCATTGAACAATATTATAGGGAATGCCCTTTAAAAAGTCAAGGAAAAAGAGTGGTTTAATACCGCCCTTTAGCTTAAAAAACAAGCCCTATTCCATATTTGCTTATCTATTTTTTTTTAATATCCAGGTTTTTTACTGCAAAACAAAGCGAACAAACCGGAAAAAGGTTTTTTTCTACCATTTCTTTACGGAAATTTTTAAGATCTTCGCTATTCCATATTTCTTCTAATTTTTTCTCCAAAAGCGAACCCAATGGTTTACGTATAGCATAACATTGAATTATATTTCCTACGCTATCCAACCTAACCTTTGGAAGCCTGCCACAAATTTGCGGATAATTAAGGTTCTCATTCTTTCCCAGTAAATTTGGTATTCGTTCAAAAGCATTTTCTGGAATTGTACGTAATTTCAATTGCATATGAATCGCATCGCGCTTAATGTTAGATAAGGTAGATAGAATATTCGATACCGAACGGTTATCAAGAGCAATATCTGACGCTTGTAAATGTATATTTTCTGGGCGCATATGGAGGATCTTTGCCGTATCGTCGATTAGTTGACGGGTATATTTACGCATAATTTCAACAATAAAAACTACATTAGGAATTTCTTTTAAATAAGGAAGCAACCTGTGCAATGCTGCTTCATTGTCATCTTGAAGCACAGATACTACTTCTGTATTGAAATAATCAGCTGCGTACTTTAGGTTGGCGTAAGAACGCTCAAAAGCATCTTTGACTCCTCTGATTTTATTATTAATTTCGGGAGGGCCATCGAGTGAAATTGCTATTTTATCGATATTTCCTATTTTATTAAGCTCGTCAGTCAAAACAGGTGTCAACAAATATCCATTTGTAACAATGGCGACTTTTATCTTTTTCTGTGAAAATAAACGTACAATATCAACAATATCTTTCCTAAGTAGGGGCTCTCCGCCTATCAAAAGCACCCGCTTTATTGTTTTGGGAAGATTAGAAATACAAATTTCAATCTCAGAAAGGCTCATCTCCTTATCTTGAATTTTAAAGTATTCACTGTCATAAAAACACATTTTACATCTAAAGTTACAGCGGGAGGTTGGCTCAAAGATAAGCTCTTCCGGAAAAGGGAGATCCTTCTTTCTTAAGCAAAGGCTAGCTAATATTTCCTTATCAATTAATCTCATTATGGCCTACTGTGAGAAGGCGTTTCTTTATATCTTTAAGCAAGACGGCAAACCTCAAATCAATGAGGAAGCTATACCAGCATAAATTTACCCTTAATTTGGCAAGCAGGATAAAAGGCATTTGCACCATTAGCTTTAGGCTAAGGTATCTTTTGACGTCCTGACGGCTAAAAAGCACAAGCTGCCAAACATTTTGGGCCAAAAATAAGTACTTACCCGGCACCCACGGATAACGTAAATCTTGCCCCAGGCCTAATAACTTGTTCTTAGCGTCAGAGCTTTTCTCTGCCCATCCCTCGAAAGAATCCGGCTCAAAGTAACCATAGATCTTTTTTATTTCTTCGTAAAGCTCTCCTCCCGGGTAAACCCGGAAATACTGAGGGCCGATGATCGCAGCGCGAGGGTCATGTTTTCTTATAAAACCTACGAGCCGAAGGGTATCCATATAATCCCGGGTAGTTTCCTTCGGCATCCCTATCATAAGCGAATATTCGGGTTTGATTATTTTACTCTTACTTAAAACCAGTATCAATTCTTTTACCTTTTCCAGATTTATTCCTTTTTTCAGGTAATCAAGCATCCTTTGCGAACCACTCTCCAGGCCAAACTTAAGCACCTGGCAATTAATCGCTTCCAGCTCTTTTATTACATGAGGAGTGATATAACCTTCATTGAAGTAATTCACCCGGCAACTCGCCCGCCACTGAAAAGTGAATTTTTTATGCTTATATAATTCTATAAACTCGAAAATCCTTTCTTTTGATTGAAAAAAATTGTCGTCCCTGAAATATACTATCGACGGATGATATTCAGCAACAATACCCTCTAATTCCCGTACAACATCCTTCATGGGCCTTCCCCGCCATTTCTGCCCACAGACGGAATTAAAACAAAATGTGCATTTAAAATTACATCCTCTCCCGGTTAAAACCTGGATATACCTTGCAAACCCTTTTATTGTCCTTTCGGGAAGAAGTTCATAGTTAATGTCGTAAAAATCAGGAGAACTGGAGATAGGCGTGCGTTTAATCAGACCTCCCTCTTTATAAACAAGCCCGGGCACTTGACTGTAATCAGTATCTTTCGATTTTATTTTTTCAAAGAGGGATTCAAGGGTATGCTCTCCATCAGCGTAAGCGACAAAATCAATATTCTTATACGCGCAGGTAGATACCGGCTGGAGCCTGGCATGCGGCCCTCCGACGATTATTTTTATCTCAGGATCGATCTCTTTGATGCGGTCAATAACTTTCTTGCCAAAATATGTATCCGTAGACATAAGGCTTACCCCAACAAGGCTAATCCCCTTACAGGATTCTTCTAATCTGCGGTAGAAATCAGGCTCGGAATAAACGCTGGCGTCTAAAAGCACGACTTTGTAATTCTTAACTTTAGACAAATAACTGGCTAGGGATAATACACCCCAGGGAAAGTTGCTTAATTTATTATTATAGTCCGGGGAAATAAGAAGAATATCCATTTTTTAATATTTTTTTAGAAAAAAAGGGCGGATTCTAATCCGCCCTTATGATGCACATAAAAACTAAACTTTATAGTCCTTTTTTGACTATATATTCACAAAGATCCACCACCCTGCAGGAATATGCCCATTCATTATCATACCAGCCCATTATCTTAACCAGTCTTCCGTCGATAACCTTGGTTAATCCCGAATCAAAGATACAGGAATAGTTTGAACCGTAGAAGTCTCTTGAGACTAAAGGCTCGGTAAGATACTGCAAAATTCCCTTTAGATCAGATTCGGATGCCTTCTGAAAAGCCGCGTTGATAGTTTCAACCGTAGCGTCTTTTTCAACTACGCAAGATAAGTCAGTAATGGAAACATCCGGTGTAGGAACGCGGATCGCTAAACCATCCAGTTTTCCTTTTAACTCAGGTAGAACTTCCCCGATCGCCTTAGCTGCCCCGGTGGAAGTAGGTATCATGGACAAAGCTGCAGCGCGGGCCCGGCGTAAATCCTTATGCGGTAAATCAAGTATCCGCTGGTCATTAGTATAAGAATGGATCGTAGTCATCAAGCCGCTCTTGATCCCGAAATTATCCAACAATACCTTAGCCATAGGCGCAAGACAATTGGTAGTACAAGAAGCATTAGAAATAATATTATGCTTTTTAGGGTCATAATTCTTCTCATTTACCCCAAGCACTATAGTTATATCCTGCCCTTTAGCGGGTGCTGAAATAATGATCTTTTTTGCCCCGCCATTCTGTATGTGGCCGATGCATTTTTCTTTATCCGTGAATACTCCTGATGATTCTATAACCACTTCTACCCCATAGTCTTTCCAGGGTATCTCCGCAGGCGATTTAGCACTTAAAACCTTTAAGGTCTTGCCATTTACGATCAAGGCATCTTCTTTGGCTTCTATGCTTGCATTCAAAATCCCAAAGTTAGAATCATATTTTAAAAGATGCGCTAAAGTCTTTGTCCCGACGGGTAAATCATTGACTGCTACAAAATCCAAATCTTTCGTACCTTTTACTACAGCTGCGCGATACACAAGCCTGCCGATCCTGCCAAAACCATTGATACCAACTTTCACTGCCATTTCTGTTTCCTCCTTTAATGAGTCCGCCACGAATTATGGCGGACGAATTTATCCCCCGCAGGGGGATTTATATGTTTAACAAAAACCCTATTTGCTCCTTAGATATTCGGCTGCTAATTCCGGGGGGGTGGCGACAAGGTAAAAACCCGTGCCCCATTCAAAACCGGCAACACGAGTCAGTTTAGGCATAAATTCGATGTGCCAATGATAACCCTCTATGCCGCCATCACCGTTTACAGGGGAAGAATGCACTATAAAATTATATGAAACATTGGGGAAAATCTTCTTTAATTTTGCTATAGTATCTTTTAATATTGAAGCCAGGTCGGGTATTTCCTCCTGAGGCATATGATAAAAGAGCCCATTGTGTTTCTTGGGGATTATCCAAATCTCAAAAGGAAAACGCGAAACAAAAGGGCAAAAAGATAAAAAATGTTTATTCTCTAAAATAAGCCTTTCTTTCTTTTGTGTCTCCTGCCTGATAATATCGCAAAAAATACAGCGTTCGCGATATTCAAAGTAGTTATGTGCCCCCCTTATCTCCTCCATGACATTCTTGGGCACCATCGGAAGGGCAACCATTTGCGTATGGGGATGCTCTAACGAAGCCCCTGCCGCTGCACCGTAATTCTTAAAGATCATGATATATTTAAAGCGCCTGTCTTTTATCAGATCCAGCGCCCGTCGGCAATACATAGAAAGGAAATTCTCGATTTCAGAATTTAATAGATCCGGAATGTCTTTTTCATGGTAAGGCGTCTCGATCAAAACTTCGTGCGCTCCCACTCCGTTAGACATATCATACATACCAAGGCCCCGCCTCTCCAGGTCCCCTTCGATCCCAAGTGCGGGAAATTTATTAGCAACTACGCGCACCTGCCAACCGGAAGTATTCGGTGCAGTGTTGGGATCCCTGATCGCTTCTATTTCCGGAGGAGTAAGTGACTCATTACCATAACAGAAAGGGCATACGCCGCCGCGAAAAGAATTCGGTTCGTATTCGTATTCTTCGGGCTTGCTTGGATGGTCGGTATCCACTATAACCCATCTTCCACCGATAGGGTCTCTTCTTAATTCAGACATTTAAACCTCGACCTCTCTTAAAAACTTGGCTGCATCTTCAGGCGGGAGCGGGCAGATATAAAAACCCGTTCCCCATTCAAAACCTGCTACCCTGGTCAAACGCGGGATAATCTCGATATGCCAGTGATAATCATAATCTATGCTCTTCCAATAGCCTACTTTTTGGCGACGGAAAGGCGCACTATGCAAGACATAATTATAAGGCGGATCATTAAGGCCTTTCTTTAATTTAGCTAAGGTTTTTTTCAATATGCAACTTAAGGAGTAGCGCGCCGCCATATCCATACTGGTAAAATCACAGGAATGCTTCTTAGGAAGGATCCAGACTTCAAAAGGAAAACGTGCGGCAAATGGGGTTACCGCGATGAAACCATCGATATCGAGGATAACCCTGTCTTTTGATGCTATCTCCTGCTTTATCAAATCGCAGAAGATACATCTTTCGTGATAATCATAATATTGCCTGGCCCCCACTAACTCTTCTTTAACGCGTTTGGGGTTAACCGGGGTCGCGATCAATTGGGACCGGGAATGTTTTACGCGGCCGCCTCCGGCACTCCAGCCGTAATTTTTAAAGACTAAAACATATTTAAAACGCTTATCTTTCTCTAAATCTATTGTCCTGTCAATATAGCAAGTTATTACTTTTGCTATCTGCTCTTCGCTTAAATCTGCCATATTGGCGATATGCTGATTTGTCTCAATGACTATTTCATGCGCGCCAATGCCGTTCATAAGATCAAACAAGCCTTCTCCCCGGCGCTCCAATTCTCCTTCTATCCTCAAAAATGGCGCGATACTGGGGACAACCCTTAATTCCCAACCTGGCCCATTTGAAGGCGTGTGTTTTGGCCTTATGGCATATATTTCCGGAGGGGTGCGTGGTTCATTATTCTCGCAAAAAGGACAAGGCTCTTCTAACGGCCCTTCTTGCGGCTTACCAGCGAACTGGTCAGGGCGCTTTGCCCGTTCCGTAGCAATAATAACCCATCTTCCTAAAACCGGATCTTTTCTTAATTCTGGCATCTATTAAATTGTTGGATTGCGCTACTTTTAAATTACTTAATTAAATAATTATAGCACAGCTAATTTTATATGCAAACATTTTTTAACCCAATGTAAAAAATTTAATTCTGAAAAAACTTCTGAACAATTCCTGCAGGGCCGGTAAGCTGATAATTTACCTCTATAATGGTTATTTTTAAAGGCTAGATATTTATCGCTCTGCCAGATTTTAATAATAGTATCATTCTCCATGTTGCCAAACACAACCTCACCATAACCTGCACCTTCAGTTATGCAGCAACACGGTAAAACATCACCGTTATGCAGTATATAAAAAAGGTACCTTATCTGTTTGCAAAGCCTGCGGCGGCGATATCCAAAAAATAGCTTATTATTTTGAAAATTTACTCTGCTTCCCCAATTGACGGGATCCTTGACACTGATCTCAAAACCGGTATTCTTAATTAAGGGCTGCCAAAATTCTTTAAATTTTTCATAATCGTTTATACCGGGAATCTTCAAAAATTTGAACTTAATTAAAGTATCCCTGTTACTTGATTGCCACAATTTTATAAGATACTTTACATTCTCCACCACTTGCCCAAAAGTATCGGTTCCCGTATAAGCTCGATGCTCTAAAGGATCTGAACTATAGATACTTAAGTTAATGCGGTCTAATTTTTCCCTTATAATAGCCTCTGCTATTTCTTTATTTAATAACGAGCAGTTGGTGGTGGTAGACACCCAAAAACCTAGTGATTTTGCGGCATGCAAATATTTTACATAATTTTTGTGCAGTAAAGGTTCCCCCACTCCGCCCAAGGATACCCTATTGATGCCCAATTTTTCACATTCTTCTAAAATTTTAGACAATAACTCGTCGCTGATAAAACCTTTCTCTTGTTTAAGCTCAGGGTAATAACACATAACGCAGCGAAAATTACATAAATTAGTCAGGCTGATTTTGATCAAATTGGGCTTATCTAAAAAGTAATCCATAATAGGGCCTTCATGCTTTTCAGTTATCCTTAAATCCTAATCGATCACCGACACAAACCTTATGTCCCAGGATAAACTCTCCCGCCAGCATCCTTCTCTTGCCTTCTATCTGCAATTCTTCGATCTTCAGGCAATCTTCACCGGTTGCCACGAGGATGCCGTCTTTCTCTACCTTTATTATCTCGCCGCTCGAAAACTGAGCGACAGGGAATTTTACGATACTGGCTTTATAGATCTTAACCATTTTTTTATCCAGATAAGTAAAAGCCCCCGGCCAGCCATCACACCCTCTCATCAGATTATAGATATCTCCAGCGGGCTTATCCCAAT
>Ga0265297_10001086_pt1 | contig 67449 bp, 69 predicted proteins | sample Munlanlwell13791_FD_192502 | JGI IMG/M metagenome (GOLD analysis project Ga0265297, IMG submission 192502) | Leachate microbial communities from a municipal landfill in Southern Ontario, Canada - Leachate well 137-91 | ecosystem: Engineered > Solid waste > Landfill > Unclassified | place... | reverse complement strand
CTGATTGCCGTAAAAAAAGAAGACACAGAAACGGCAAGGCGCCGATAGAAATTGCCGGCGCAGACATTACAGGAATCGATTGCTTAAAGTTGTAAAATAGCAGTCGCAAAAGGGGACGCTACCTAACCTTAGCCCCTTGACAATTACCCATAGATAATATAAGGTAAGGCAATAAGACCTAATACTTGCTTTTTTGTAAATAATAGGGCATAATAGATAAATAGAGGCTAACTCTTGACAAGTTTTTTAAGATATGTTATAATAGAGGTGATTTAAAGATAGGTGTTTTTCGCTTATTTTATTTATTATATTTTAATTACATAAATACTTATGACAGCTAAAATAAAAATTGCTAGCTATGTTGGCTTGGTTGATTCTTTACTGGCTAATTTGCCGGATAGAGAACGCGAAGTTTTACAGCGCAGAAATGCATTGTCCGATATTGCCGAAGCTCATACCTTAGAGCAGATTGGCAATGATTTTAATATTACTCGCGAACGTGTCAGACAAATTGAAAGAGAAGGCTTAAAAAAGCTGTCTGCTTTAGATTATGAAAAAGCCAAACTGCCAATCAGTGATCTACAAATAGAAATTTCAGATTATTTGAAAGCGCATGGCGGCATAATGGCTGAAAACCATATTAAGGAAAAATTGCTGTCTGAGCAGAAATTAGATGAGGAAAGGGCATTAAATTTTATTTTAACTAATATCCTTGGCGCTAAATTCAATCGCCTTGATAATTCTAATGATTACCACATTATTTGGAAACTTGATAATATTGATTTAGATAAAACTCTAGAAATAGTCGTTGCTTTGAAAGATTTAATCAGTAAACATGGTAATCCATTACATTTAGAAGATTTAGAATCTAAATTCAAAGATCATGCTCATTACCAAACAATTGACCAGATGAGCGGTGATAATTTGGCTATTTTAGAAGCTTTATTGCGTTTGAGAAAGGATCTTGATAAAAACATTTTAGAACAGTGGGGCATGATAAATTGGAATACAATTACCCCGAAAAGAATGACTGATAAAGCATATTTAATCATGCTGCGTGAAGGCAAACCATTGCATTTTGCCCAAGTCGCTGATTTAATTAATCAGGCTGACTTTGATCGCAAGCAGGCTCATCCAGCCACTGTCCATAATGAATTGATATTAGATGACAAATATGTGCTAGTCGGCCGCGGTATTTATGCCTTGAAAGAATGGGGCTATAAAGAAGGCACTGTCGCGGACATTATTTCCCAGATTTTAAAGGCCAAAGGGCCGGTTACAAGAAATGAATTAGCAGACGAAGTTTTAAAGCAAAGAATGGTCCAAAAAACAACGATTACCCTGGCGTTGATGGATAAAGAACGTTTTGGCAGGTTGGCAGACGGCCGTTATGACCTAGTGAAATAAACAAAGAATTTTAATATATAAAAAGAAACCTCCAGCTTTGGCAGGTTTCTTTTTGTTTAACTAAATTTATAGCCTAAAGCTGTAAAATATTGTATAATAAAGATAAGCAAAACAATATGTTTGTGATTGATTTAAGTCCAATTATATCTTTCATTAGCCAATTTGTAAATCAAGTGGCTTATGATTTTACGACTGCGCCTACTGCCTATGCAGTGGTCTGGTTGTTTTTGTTTAAATACTGGGGTTGGCTGCTTATTGTATATGTATTTATAGTAGAATTAATTTTTCCGGAATATATGGATTATATCCAGAACAGGTGGTTTGCTCAAACGGTTAAAATGACTTATTTGGCTATAGATGTGCCAAAAATGAATGAGCAGAGCGTCCAAGCCATGGAAAATTTTTTTGACCATTTGCAAGGTGCTCATGCTACCATTAATAAATGGGAAAAATACATTGTTGGCGTTTTTCAGCTTAGCTTTTCGTGCGAAATTGTCAGCATTGAAGGCAATGTCCAGTTTATAATTAGAACTCCAAGCCACTGGAGAAATTTAGTGGAAGCAGCAGTATGGTCACAGTTTCCTGATGCTGAAATAACAGAAGTTGAAGATTATACTCATTCAGTGCCGCGTTGGTATCCTAATGATACCCATGATATTTGGGGCTGTGAATTTACGTTAAGTAATAAAAATGTTTACTTGCCGATTAAAACTTATACTAAATTTGAGCATAGATTTTCAGAGGTTTTTGTTGATCCCATGGCTGCGATGCTTGAAAATATGAGCCAGATTGGTCCAGGCGAACAGATGTGGCTGCAGATTCTAATTAGACCATTAGCTGTAGATTGGGGCAGAGAAGGCGGAGAAAAGGTTATAAATAAAATTTTAAAAATACCGCCGGAAGAGAAAAAAAAGGGCATTTTGGGAGGGATGGCTGAAATGGGGACAGGTATTGCCAGCGAATTTTCTAACCAGATACTCGGACCATCAACCGATGAAACTGGTAATAATAAAAAAGAGGATCAGCCCTTTCGCATGATGAATTTAACGCCTGGGCAAAAGGAACAGCTTGAACTAATTGAACGTAAAATTTCTAAATTAGCTTTTAATACAAAGATAAGATATATTTATGTCGCTGAAAAAGACAAGATGAATAAATCTTTAGGTGTTAATGGCATGGTTGGGGTAATTAAACAATGGTCAGATATGAATGCAAACAGCTTAAAACCAGACTTAAAACCTACTGGGACAAATGCGCCCCAGTATATTTTAATTGAATATAGGCGCAATACCAGAAGAAACTGGCTATTGGGCGGTTATATCTCAAGAGATGGGGTCATGGGCGATCCTGCCAAGCCTATGTGCAGTGAAGAATTGGCTTCTTTATGGCACTTCCCAAGCATGTATGTTAAATCGCCATTGCTTAGAAAAACTGAATTTAGAAAAGCAGCGGCGCCAGCTGATTTGCCGTTTGGTGTTGCCACTCAAGCCGCAAGGCCAAAGCAGGTGAGCGAGGTTATTGCTGAAAAGACCCAGGTTGTTCCATCGTTTGATTATGATAATGATACTTTTGAAATGCAGTTTGCCAAAGATAAGGAGGCGTTTAAAAAAGGCAGGCCAGCCAGAGAAGAAAAGCTTAAAGAGGTAGCCAAAGAAGATGCTGTTAGATTAGAGAAGATTAAAAAAACAGAGATGGAGGCAATAAAAGCTGATAAAAAAACTAAAGATAAAAATACAAAGAAATCGCCGCTGAAAGAGGCTGATAAAACTGAAGCAGAAAAATCATCCTTTGCTCCGGCCTCTGCCAAGACGAGTAAATCTTCTGCCTTTGCTAAGGCCGGGGCAGACAGGACTGAGGGCAAGGAAAAATCAGGGATTCCTGGGAATTTACCTTTTATAGATTAAAATATGTCAGAAGAAAGATTACAAATGCATAAGGCAATGCAAGCCGGAGTTACGCCATTTGCGGTGACCACTTTTAGAAATCGCGAAAGGGTTTTTGGCATTAAAATAGATGACCGCAGGCGCCATGTTTATGTAATTGGAAAAACCGGCATGGGCAAAACCACTTTGATTGAAAATATGGTTTATTCTGATATTATTGCCGGGCATGGCGTTTGTTATGTTGATCCTCATGGTGATACCGCAGAAAAAATGCTGGGTTGGATTCCTTCCAATCGTATTAATGATGTGATTTATTTTAATCCGTCTGATATTAATTTCCCCATTTCTTTCAATGTGCTGGAAAAAGTCGCGCCAGAATATCGGCACTTAATTTCTTCAGGCTTGATCGGGGTATTTAAAAAACAGTGGGCTGATTCTTGGGGGCCTCGTTTGGAATATATTTTGCGCAATGCTATTTTGGCTTTGTTAGAATATCCCGATAGCACCTTGCTCGGGATTAACCGCATTTTAGTAGATAAGGTTTATCGTAAAAAAGTAGTAGATAAAGTCCAGGATCCTGTGGTGCGCTCCTTTTGGCTGGATGAGTTTACTAAGTGGAATGATCGCGTTTTGCAAGAGGTTATTTCGCCTATTCAAAATAAGGTCGGCCAGTTTTTATCAACTGCTTTAATCAGAAATATTGTTGGACAGGTCAGATCATCAATTGACTTGCGCAAGGTCATGGATGAGGGGAAAATTTTAATTTTAAATTTATCTAAAGGCAGAATCGGCGAGGATGCTTCAGCTTTATTGGGCGCAATGATGGTTACTAAAATACAATTATCAGCCATGAGCCGTGTTGATATTCAAGAAGATATCAGAAAAGATTTTTACCTATATGTGGATGAATTTCAAAATTTTGCTACCGATTCTTTTGCCAATATTTTATCAGAAGCCCGCAAATACCGTTTAAACTTGATAATCGCCCACCAATATATTGAACAGCTGGGTGAAGTGGTTAAGCCTGCTGTTTTTGGCAATGTGGGCACCATTATTTGTTTTCGCGTGGGAGCAGAAGATGCTGAATTTTTGGAAAATGAATTTGCGCCAAATATTTTGCCAGAAGATTTAGTTAATTTGCCGAAATATAATTTTTATACAAAGTTGATGATTGATGGCGTAACCTCAGAGCCTTTTTCAGCCAAAGGCTTGCCCCCGGTTTATGGCGAATCTTTGGGTAATGAAGAAAAAGCTATTCGTGCCTCGCGTGAGCGCTATACTAAACCGCGTGATGTGGTAGAAGATAAAATAATGCGCTGGAGTTCTGGTAACAAAGCCGAGGCAAAATTAACTGACAAAGATAGGGAGTCAGGCGTCACAGTTGATGTTTTTGCCAAAAGACAGGAAGGTAGAAGAGAAGAACGGCCTATTGGCAAAAAAAATGAAGAAGAAATGTCAAAATCTTCAACCGGGCCAAAGTATCAGGCTCTTTGTTATAATTGCGGAAATGAAGTTGAGGTGCCATTTAAGCCTGATAATGTTAGGCCAGTTTATTGTAAGGATTGTTTGAAAAAAGCGCGTCGCGGTGACATTAAAATGTCCTCCTTCGCCAAGGCTTCGGAGGATATTAAAAAGGTTGAAAAGCCGCCCGTTTCTTTGGTTGAAATAAAAAAACAAACAGTGGATTTTGGGGGTAAGCCGATAAAAGAAGGGCAAAACGGGAGAAAGGAGCAAAAAGGGGAAGAAGGGCAACAAAAAGACGAGGCTTGGAAAAAGGAAATAGTTAAACCATGGGAAATTAAAGCTAATCCGACAGAGAAGCCAGATAAACCAGAAATTAAGAAAGATGAAAAAAAAGTTGAAAAACCAAGAGTCATGGCCGAGTCAAAGCCTGTAATTAAAGCAGAAATAAAACCAATGGCCAAGCCAAAAGAAATTTTCAAGCCAGAGATTAAGGCGTTGAAAGTCCAAGAAGTTAAAGCTGAACCGGCCAAGCCTATTTTAGAAAAGCCAGAGAAAGCTAAAATTGAGACCCCAAAGATTAAGGTGGAGATAAAACCCGTAGAAAAACCAAAAGAAATTAAAATGCCAGAAATTAAAAATGAGGCAATTAAGCCCTCCTTCGCCTCCACCTCCGCTACTTCCTACGCTTCAGCCGACGCTAAAGCTATGGCTGATAAAAAAGCTACGGAAGTCAGGAAAGCTATGGTGGATAAAAAGGCTAGGGAGGATATGGAAAAGAAGCCAACTCTTGAAAATAAAGTGGAAAAACCAAAAGAGCCAGTAAAAGAGTCGGAAATAAAAGTAGTTAAGCCAGAACTCACTATAGATAAAAGCAAGGAGGTTAAGAAGGAACCTGAAGTTAAAATTGTAAAGAAAGAGGAGCTGCCTAAAAAAGAAAAAATGCCGTCAGTTGACTTGCTGGGGGATGCAAAGAAAGTTAATGAAGGGGAGACAGTTGAATTGTGAAAAGGCTAAAGTCTAAATTTAAAATTTTAATTATTGGAAGAATAATTTAAAATTTAGTCATTTAATAATTGATTAAAAATTAAAAATTTATAATTTAAAATTAGACAAATGGTTTATTTGGGAGCAGATCACGCAGGATTTAAGCTCAAAGAACAAATTAAAAAATATTTTCAAACCCGAAAAATTAAATTTATTGATCTGGGTAATTTTAAATTGGATAAAAATGATGATTATCCAGAATTCGGTTATAAAGTTGCCAAGGCTGTGGCTAAAAATCCTCAAAATCGGGGGATTTTAATTTGTGGCAGTTCTTTTGGGGTTTGTATTGTAGCTAATAAAGTAAAAGGCGTGAGAGCTGTCTCTCTTGATAAAACCTATGATGCTGTTTTGTCACGCGAACATAATGATGCCAATGTCTTGTGCTTATCTGGCTGGAATTTAAAAAAAGATTTAGCTCAAAAAATTATTAAAACCTGGTTAAATACGCCTTTTTCAAGAGCGGCCAGGCATCAACGACGAGTGAGAAAAATTAAACTAATTGAGAATAAGGAATTTTCAGCCAGAGGCTGATCAGCCTTCGGCTGAAAATAATGGTTTTATATCCATGAAAAAAAAGATACAACTAGTTCCAACGTTATTAACTCAATCTTTTGCAGAATTTAAGTCAAAACTGGAAAAACTGGATGAGTATTTTGATTTAGTGCAAATTGACTGCGCAGATGGCGAATTTGTAAAAAATAAAACATTTTTCGATATTGATAAGATAAAAAGCTTAATTTTTAGCGCTGATTTAGAATTGCATTTAATGGTCAATGATCCGTTAAAAGTTATAAAAAAATGGCAAAATTTTAAAAAAGTTAAAAAAATATTTTTTCATTACGAGGCAGTTAAAAATGATAAAAAAATTTTGGGTCTGATTGATTATTTGAGAAAGCACAAAATTAAGGTTGGCTTGGCGGTTAATCCAGAAACTAAGTTTGAGATCTTTAAGAAATTTTTGCCAATTCTTGATTTGATTTTAATTTTAGGAGTTGAACCTGGGTGGGGCGGACAAAAATTTCAGCCTAAAGTTTTAAATAAAATTAAAGAGATTAGAAAAGCTTATCCTAAATTGGACATTGAAGTTGATGGAGGAGTTAATCTAGAAAATGCAGGGGAAATTATTAATGCAGGCGCAAATATTTTAGCCATGGGTGAAGCTTTGAGCCGGCCAAATGATATTAAACGAGCGCTGGCAAGTTTGAATAGAAAATAAGAATTATGATAATATTTTCCAATGATTATAGATCTAATTTTCTGGCTGATAAAGTTTCTACAGGTGGACCGGCCAGGTTTGCCAAAGAATTTTCAGATTACGCGATAAATAAGAAAAATATTTGGCAGGGGATTTCTCTTGTTGCCAGTGCAGATTCAAATATAAAAATTAAGCAGATAAAACGCAAAGGCAAATTTTTTTGGCTGGTGTCAATGGATCAAAAATTAATTAAGGCGGTTTGTGATGCAAAAACCAAAGTTGACCCAGGAAAGATTTTACAGCCCGTTATTGAGCAAATTCGCAGGATAATAAAAAAGTTTAAGCCCGACATCATTTTTCTTAATGGATTTTCTATTTTTAATTGGATAATTTTGAAGGCTGCTTTTGATGAAAATAAGAAAATCGTGATTCAGCATGCGGGAATTTTGGCCAAGGAAATAAATATCTATGCTGATTTTTTTTCACCCTGGGGTAGAAAATTACTGTTGCAAATGGAAAAAGATATTACTGATTCGGTGGCAGTTGAAATTTTTTTGAATGAGTTTAGCAAGCAGACTTATTTTAAACTTGTTCGCAAAGTGCCATCGGAAAAAGCTTTCGTGATTCCTTTGCCATTTTCCGGCAAAAAAAATATTCGGCCAAAGTTTAAAGCATTCAATAGTGATAAATCCTTAAAAATTGGAGCGATTGCCCGTTGGGACAGAATTAAAAATCATGAAGCAATTTTGAAACTGGCCAAGGCGTTAAGAAAAAACGGATTGCCATGGAAAATTTATTCCGTCACTAAAATACCGGAAACAGCCGTGAGATCTGATTTTAAAAAGCAGTACCGAAATTTGGTTGAAGTTATTGCGCCAATGGATTATAATCATATTATTAAATTTTTACAAAAAATGGACTTGTTAATTTTGCCCTCGCATTTTGATGTTTCGCCGAATGTAGTGATTGAAGCCGCGAATGAAGGAAAAATTACCTTAATATCGCCAAATGTCGGCTGGGTCAATGAATATCGTAGAAACCACTGCGCTGACTTGATTGTTGATTTTGCTAAGCCAAAAGCAGTAATCGGCAGAATTAAAAAAATTAGCAAGGCTGTTTCATTTGCTAAGATAAATAAAATGTTTTCAAATTTAAATAAAAAACATGATAAAAAATATATTTTTGATGCCTATTTGCAGCTCTTTAAAAATTAGCAGTTAATGAATTAATTTATTACTAAACTTATGAGAATAGCACAAGTAGCTTCAAATTTTTATGCGGTTTCGCCGAATTCAAATCGAGGCATTTATTCGCATGTTGCGTATTTGACTGATCATTTGGTTGACCATGGGCATCAGGTGAGCTTATATGCGGCCGGCAATTCTGTAACCAAGGCAAAATTGGAATATATTAATAAATATTCAGTCGCCAAAATGGCTATTTCCGATAATTTAAAAAGGAATTATTTGAATTTATTATTATCCAAATGTTATAAAAATAGCGATAATTTTGACATCATTCACGCTCATTTTACTCTGTTATCTTCTTTTTATTCCTATTTGGCGCATGTGCCGACTGTTCAATCAATCCATAGTCCGATTGACAGCGAAACAAAAAAGATCCTTAAATTTTTTAAAAATAATAATTACATCTCTTTTTCTCTTGCCCAGCGCAAATTGGCCCCTGAATTAAATTGGGTGGCTAATATTTATCATGGCTTGGATTTGAAAAAATTCGCTTTTAATCCCAACCCCAAAGATTATTTTTTGTATCTGGGCAGGATTACTGAAGAAAAAGGCGTGCATTTGGCAATTGAAGCAGCTAAAGGCGCTAATGTTAAACTTATTATTGCAGGTACAAGCTATTCGCAGGAAGGCTATTGGCATGAAAAAATTGAAAAAAATATTGACGGCGAAACTATTAAATATGTGGGCGAGGCTGGATTGGAAGAAAAAATTAAATATTTGAAAAATGCTAAGGCGGTATTATTTCCGACTCAATATAATGAATCTTTTGGCCTGGTAATGATTGAAGCCATGTCCTGTGGCACTCCCGTCATTGGCTGGCGAAACGGCGCTGTGCCGGAAGTTATATCCCATTGCCACTCCGGCTACATTGTTAAAAGCGTTGCTGATATGGTGAAGGCTATTAACAAGATTGATAAAATCAGCAGAGAAGAAACCAGAAAGCGGGCAGAGACTTATTTTAGCGTGGGGAAAATGGTTACCGGCTATGAAAAAGTATATGCCAAAATAATTGAAGAATATCATCAGAAGAATATTGAAAAAAATAATTAGTAATATTTAAATTTATGAAGTATTTGAGTAAAATTTTAATCGCTATATTTCTCCCAGTGGTTTTTGTTTTATTGCAATTTTTTAAAATATTATCCACTGACAGCTTGATATTAGCGGCTGTTGATTTTGTTAAAGACTGGATCGTTATTCTGTCATGGCCAGCATTAATCTTTATTATTGTGTGCTTTGTTTTTATAATTATTTATTTGATCCAGCAAAAAATTAAAGGTCAATTAAAAATTAATTATCATTTAATTGGTAAATGGTTTGCTGGTGTAGTTCTGGGCCTAATCATTCTATTCATTATTATAAAAGGTTGGATTTTTTTACTTTTTTTGGCCCAAATTCCATTGCTAATAGTTCTAGCTGTCTTAGCTGTAATATATATATTAACTGGCAAGCCAAAAATAAATTTTTCTCAAAAAATTGCCTTAGGACTAATTTTTTTTACTATTGACTTTGTCTCCTTATCTTTATTAGCTAAAATATTACAGAATACACATTTTACTGCATCAGCGAATTTTATAACATATGAAAGTGTATTGGCCATTGTTTTGCCTTTAAGCATCTTTTGCCTGCTCGGCTTGATACCATTGAGTATTTATTTATTATTTAAAAAAGGTTCTGAAATTATTTCAATAAAATTTTACGCGATTTTATTTGTAATTTTAATTATATTATTCACTCTGTTAACCTTACTTTCAAATAATATTGAAATAAAATTTTTTTTTAGCAAATTTTAAAGTTGAGACATACGAAGCATATGTATGCAATTTGTCTTCAGATAATCTTCAGCCCCAAGGGTCTAAACAAGAAGAGCCGTCATGTTATAAACAATTTTATAAAGGAGTTCCGAGTAAAGTTGTCTGCGATTATGTTGGTGGAAAATATGAGAGATATTCAAGCGCCTGGGGTGTGGATCATTGGTCTAATTGTTTAGTGCAACCTAAATAGTAAATGTTATTTTCTAGAAATAAAGATGAAGAAATATAAATATATGAATAAAATAAAAAATGTTAATAAATTCGCCAGAATTTTTGCAGTTATTTTATTATTTGTTGGTATTGTTTATTTTCTTGCTACTATTTATTTGATAATAAAGTATGATGTTTTTATAAATTATTTTCCAGCATTATTTGAAATGATTATTGAATCAATAGCAATTGTTATTTATTGTTTTATAGGAGGAATTTTTTTGTACAGATTAAGAAATTGGGCTCTATACTTTGTAATTATTCCGGCTTTATTTTTATTCTTTTGGGAAATTTTTAAAATTATATTTTTGTTTCTTTACGGTTATTATGAAGAAATATCATTATTAAACGGTATATTTATAACTAAATTTATTTTTGGCATCTGCAGTATTTATCTTTTTAGAAATAGAGAGTATTTTAATAAAAATGAAAAAATATAACCTAGCACAACTTAAGAAAATGGCCAATACTTTGCGTCAAGATGTGATTAAAATGCTGGTTGAGGCAGGGAGTGGCCATACAGCGGGTCCTTTAGGCATGGCTGATGTTTTTAGCGCTTTATATTTTAATGTTTTAAATCATGACCCGAAAAAGCTGCTGTGGGACAAAAGAGATCGTTTGATTTTATCATGTGGCCATATTTGCCCAATTAGATATGCTGCCATGGCTAGGGCTGGTTATTTCCCTTTGTCTTGGTTAAAAACCTTGCGTAAATTAGGGTCTAAACTACAAGGCCATCCTTCATATCTTGATCTGCCAGCTTTAGAAAGTTCTTCAGGCCCACTTGGTCAAGGAGTTTCAGTGGCAGTGGGTAAGGCCTTGGCTGCGAAAATGAATAAACAAAAACATTTTATTTATTGCGTAACTAGTGACGGAGAACATGATGAAGGCGAAACCTGGGAAGCAATCATGACAGCTGCCAAATACAAATTGGATAATTTAATTTTTATTTTAGACCGCAATATGATTCAGATTGACGGGTTTACTGAAAAAATAATGCCCTTGACTCATTTGCATCAAAAATATTTAGCTTTTAAATGGCATGTGCAGCAAATTGATGGCAATAATATGAAAGAAATTTTGGCTGCCTTAATTAAGGCAAAAAAAACAAAAGGTAAGCCAAAAGTTATAATCGCCCACACAATTCCCGGCAAAGGCGTGAGTTTTATGGAAAATGATTATAACTGGCACGGGAAAGCTCCATCAAAAATTGAGGCAGAAAAAGCACTTGAGGAATTGAGCCGTTAGGTCTATATTGCTTGTGTTTAATTTTTAATTATAAATTTTTAATTTTTAATCAATGATCTAATGATTAAATGATTAATTTTTAGTAAATGATTTAATGTCTAAATTTTAAAATTATAACATTAGAAATTATTTTAAAATTATAAATTAAAAATTAGTAATTAGTACAGTATCCAATGATCAAATCACAAATAACAAAACAGCCAGAATTAAAGGCTTGCCGAGATGGGTTGGGCACGGCGCTTTTGGTTTTGGGTAAAAAGAATAAAAATGTGGTAGTTGTCAGCGCTGATTTAGCTGAATCAACTCGTTGTCTTGAATTTGGGAAAAAATATCAAAGTCGATTTATTGAAGTTGGTGTCGCTGAACAAAATATGGCAGGAGTCGCAGCTGGTTTGGCTTTGGAAGGGAAAATTCCTTTCATCTGTTCATTTGCGGTCTTTTCACCTGGCACAAATTGGGAACAAATTCGCCTTTCAGTTTGCTATAATAATGCCAATGTTAAAATAGTCAGTTCTCATGCTGGTTTAAATGTTGGCGAAGATGGTGCCACTCATCAGGCTTTAGAGGATATAGCTTTAATGCGAGTTTTACCCAATATGATTGTAATTGCACCTTGTGATTATGAGGAAACAAAAAAAGCAGTTTTGGCAGCTGCAAAATTCAAAGGTCCTGTTTATATTCGCTATGGCAGGGACAAAAGTCCTGTCATTACAAATAAAAATTCAAAATTTAAAATCAGCCACGCAGAAATTTTGCGCGCTGGAAAAGATATTACAATTATTGCTTGCGGTGCCTTGGTTTATGATGCTCTCTTGGTTGCTGATGAATTAGCTAAACAGAAAATTAGCGCAGAAGTGATTAATTGCCATACAATTAAACCAATTGATAAGCAGACAATCATTAAGTCAGCTAAAAAGACAAATCGGGTCGTGACAATTGAAGATCATCAGGTAAATGGGGGATTAGGCAGCGCAGTGGCAGAAGTTTTGGCGCAAAATTATCCAGTAGCCATGAAAATAATTGGTATGCCTGATAAATTTGGGGAATCGGGAACGGGAAAAGAACTTTTGGATAAATATGGTTTGAACACTAAAGGAATAATTGAGGCAGTAAGAAAATTACTTAAATAGGATAACGGAACCACTGATTTGATTCACTGATTGCACAGATTTAAGAACCATTGATTCTGCTCACAGATACTATAAATTATAATTTGCATTTAAAAATTTTGTATGGAAGAGTTTTTATACGAAGATTTGACGGAGAAGATTATTGGGATTTCATTTAAAGTTTATAACGAATTGGGGTTTGGTTATCGGGAAAAGGTTTATCATCGGGCATATGCGGAAGAATTTAAAGATCAAGGGATAAGTTTTAAAAGTGAATTTCCTGTAAGAATTTTCTATCTCGATAGATTAATTGGCAAGTATTATATGGATTTTGTTGTAGAGGGTAAAGTGGTGGTAGAATTAAAGATAGCTAATGATTTTTATACAAAAGACGTAAAACAAGTTTTGAGCTATTTGAAAGCTAATAATTTAAGATTAGGTTTGTTGATAATATTTAATAAGGATGGAGTAAAAGTAAAAAGAATAATAAATTAATATTATTCCAGACTGTGGATTATTTATTTTATCAGTGTAATCAGTGAGTATAAATCTGTGTTTCATAGAATTCTAATTATATTACTTTATATATGAAAGATCCTAAACAACTTTACATCTTACCTTTTGACCATCGGGCGACATTTGCCACTGGTTTATTTGGCTTTAAGGAGCCTTTGACAAAAGCTCAGCATAATAAGGTAAAAGAAGCTAAAGAAATGATCTGGCAGGCGTTTAAAGCAGTTTGGAGCAAAAGTAAAAGCAAGGAAGCGTTGGGGGTTTTAGTTGATGAAGAGTTTGGCACAGAAATTTTACGCTCAGCCAAGAAATTTGGTGCAGTAACTATTTTAACCACTGAAAAAAGCGGTCAGAATGTTTTTGATTTTGAGTATGGTTCTACATTTGGCGCGCATATTTTGAAGTTTAAGCCAGATTATGCCAAAGTTTTGGTACGTTATAATCCGATAAATAAAAAAGATAATCAGATTCAATTGAAACGTTTAAAAGTTTTGAATGACTTTTGTAAAAGAAAGAAAATTGGATTTCTCTTTGAACTCCTGGTGCCGAGCGAACCAGCTCAGTTAAAAAAATACAAAAAGAGTTATGACCTCAAAGCTCGGCCGGCTCTAACTTGCCAGGCAATTAAAGAAATACGCGCTTTTGGTGTAAAACCAGATATTTGGAAATTGGAAGCAATGTACAAAGACAGTGACTGGCAAAAAATTATTAAACTAATTGGCAAGGATGAAAAAATAATTGTCTTGGGTCGAGCTGGTTCAAAAGAGTTGGTGAGCCAATGGTTAAAAACAGCAGACAAGTTTAAAGAAATTATTGGTTTTGCTGTGGGACGAACAATTTTTTATGGGCCTTTGGAAAGATGGAGGGATAAAAAAATAAATAAACAAAAGGCGATTGGTTTGATTGCGAAGAATTTTATGTATTTTATTGAATTGTGGGTAAGACAAAAGAAAGGTTAACTATGAATCACGGATTTTAATCACGGATTTCACGGATATCTATCAGATTTTTTTACAATAAAGTTAGGGAAGAAGATTTATTATATTATGAATTGACCCGACAGATAATTGGCGTATCTTATACTGTTCATAATATGTTGGGTTTTGGGCATAGAGAGAAGGTACTTCAAAGGGCACATCAAATTGAATACGAAAATGCTGGTTTAAAGTTTAAGAAAGAATGTTGTGTGCACATTAAGTACGATGGCAGGATTATAGCCAAATATTACATGGATTTTGTAATTGAAAATAAAATTGTTGTGGAATTAAAACTGGCAAATGAATTCTATACTAAGGATATTAAGCAAGTCCTTAGTTATTTAAAAGCGAATCATTTAAGGCTGGGTTTACTGATAATATTTAATAAGGATGGGGTCAGAGTTAAACGAATAATTAACTAGAAAAATATCCGTGCGCATCCGTGAAAATAATCCGTGTTTAATAGTTTTCATTAATAACAAAATTAACCTATACTTATGCACGACATTATATCCATCGGTTCTTCCACTAAAGATGTATTTTTAGTATCCAAAAATTTTAAATTAATTAAATCCAGTGAATTTAAAACCGGAGTGGGGGAATGCTTTGCTTATGGCTCCAAAGTTGAATTAGGTGATATTTATTTTGATACAGGCGGGGGAGCCACTAATTCCGTTTACACTTTTGCCAATTTGGGCTTAAGCCCGGCGGTTGTTTCGCGCGTGGGCAAGGATATCTATGGCTTGGAGATAATGCACACCTTGGCTGATAAAAAAATAGATATCAGCCAGTTAATCGCTGACAAAAATCATAAAACCGCCTATTCTACAATTTTATTAATGCCCGAAGGAGATCGGACAGTTTTGGTTTATCGCGGCGCCAGCGCTAATTTTTCTGAAAAAGAAATTAATTGGCCAAAATTAAAAACCAAATGGTTTTATCTCACTTCTTTAGCCGGCAATTTAAAATTATTGAATAAAATTTTTGCATTTGCCAAAAAGAAGAAAATTAAAATCAGCTGGAACCCGGGAAGTGATGAGTTGAATTTAGGAATTAAAAAATTAAAAAACTTAATTAGGCAGACTTATATTTTTAATCTAAATAAAGAGGAGGCGCAAAAGTTAACTGGCCAAAAAGAAATTAAAGCAATTTTTAAGGAATTAAATCACTTAAGCCCGGGTTATAATCTTGTCACAGATGGCGCTAATGGCGCTTATTTAAGTGATGGCACCTTAATTTACTATACAAAGGCTCTAAGCAGCAAAGCGATTAATACAACAGGCGCTGGCGATGCTTTTGGTTCTGGTTTTTGTACCGGGATGATATTAAAAAATGATTGGGATTATGGTTTGCGTTTAGCAATTTTAAACGCCAATGGGGTAATCCAGAGAATGGGAGCCAAAAATGGTTTATTAAAACACTTACCCAAACAAAGTGATTTAGGGAAAGTTAGAATAACCATTTTAAGCACCAAATAACAAATCTCAAATCACAAATAAATCCCAATCTTTAAATTACAAATTACAAACTTGTTTTGTATTTGGTGCTTGGATTTTAAAATTTATTTGAAGTTTGGTATTTGGATTTTGTGATTTATCAAAGTTATGCACAGTTTCCTCTTGCATAATTTTTTAATTTATTTTATTATTCTTTTTAAGAATAATTTTTTCATTAAATATTAAATGTTCATTAGCCAATGACTATGTCTGATCCATGTCCCATTTGCGAACAAGATCCTTGCACTTGCGAGCAAGATTATATTTTTCACGAGCCTACTACTGCGGATAGAGATGATGAAGAGTAAAAAGAACGCCCCGATTAAATGGGCGTTTTTGATTTGAAAAAAAATCATATTTTTGATAAGCTTAGGGCAAATAACCTAATAAATGACGGACATTATGTATGGAGAAAAAACCCGAAAATTTCTATGAAATTGAGCTAAAATCAGTCTTTGATAAGGCAAAATATGACCAGCTGAATGATTATTTAAATAGCAATGAAAAATTCAAGCTATTTAATACGGAAAGCATTACCACGGAATTTTATAAAGCTGATGCGGATAAAACAGACATCAGATTACGCAATTCTGACAAAACAATTGAGCTTGTCTGTAAAAAGGGTCTGGTGACTAAAATTTGCCGTAAAGAGATTAAAATCCCGTTGGCTTCAATGGAACATTTAGAGCATTTAAAACAAGTACTTGATTTTTTGCCTTTAGAAAAACAGCCGAAAACCTTGAAGCATAAGCAGGAATTTATCTATAAATTTAGGGATTATGATTATTGCCTTTGCTTGCAGCATATTGAAAATTTTGCCTACTTATTAGAAGTGGAATTTTTGGCAGATAAAGATGACAGTGAATTGCATGAACCAAATTTGCTGGCAATATTAAAAGAGCTTGGTTTGGAATTAATTGACGGAGAAAAATTTTTAAAACGAGTTGAGGATTATAAGGCTGGTAAAATAACAATTGACTACCCTGTATGAAATTATATATTGTCGCTACTCCGATCGGGAATTTGGAAGATATTAGTTTAAGAGCCTTAAGAATACTTAAGGAAGTTGATTTTGTTTTGTGCGAAGATACGCGTACAACTAAAATACTTTTGGACAAATACGGGATTAAAACTCCAACAATTTCTTATTTTCAGCATTCTGGCTTGGCTAAGGTTAATCAGATAATTGATTTGCTTAAACAAGGCAAAGATCTGGCTTTAGTTTCTGACGCTGGTACGCCAGGAATTTCTGACCCGGGGAATAAGCTGATTGAATTGGTGCTTAAAGAAATTCCAGAACTAAAAATTGAACCAATCCCAGGCGCAAATGCTGCAATTTCTGCCTTATCAATTTCTGGCTTGCCAACTGATAAATTTGTCTTTTATGGATTCTTACCTCATAAAAAAGGCAAGGAAACAATTTTAAAAGAAATCATTAATAATAAATTCACTTCTGTTTTTTACGAGTCAACACACAGGATTTTGAAGACTTTGAATAAGTTAAAAGAAATGGGTTTGGATAAGCATGTTGTGGTTTGTCGTGAATTGACCAAGAAATTTGAAACAGTTTATCGGGGGAGCATTGCTGAGGTTTTGGCTGAACTGGAAAAGGGGGTGACAAAAGGGGAGTTTGTGGTGGTGGTGGGATGAATTCTGATAGCTGAGATCTGAATTATGAAATATGGAAGGGCGAAAACGCCTTCTCAATTTCCTAACCGCCACTTTAGTGGCGGTTGAACGGCGACTAAAGTCGCCGGTAGAATAAGACCGAGCGTTTTCGCCCAATAAAAAATAAGATAATATAGGCTGAAAAATTAAAGGATTTATGAATTCAGAAAAACCAAAATTTAACATTCAAATAATAGATGAAGGTAAAAAAAAGACTGATAGCGAAGCGAGTGATTATTTAGAAGGGTATGCTTCTGTAAAAAATGAAAATGAATTGGAAAAAGATCCACAATTTATAAAATTTTTTACAAAAGCCAAGGAGATAGTTACTGACTTGGCAAATAATTATGGGGTAAAACCACTGGATATTAAATTAGAAATGCTGCATCTATTGCCACGCGAAGATTTTATTAAAGAATCTAATGAGCAAGTAGGAGCTTTTTACAGGAGCGGAGGGATTTATGTAAATGAACAACGGTACAAAAAATGGGATGAATTAACAAAATTAATGATATTTTGCCATGAATTACTTCATGCCAGTTCTAATCAAAAAACAAGAATTAAAAGGAATAAAGAACAATTTGAGTTGAAAAATTTAAAAGTTGGGCTGAGGGTGGATTTAAATGAGCCTGACTTCCAAGGCTTAAACGAAGCAATGACTGTTTTTTTAACGAATGTATGTTATTTTGATTATGTTAAAGATAAAATAGAGCTTCCAGTTTCTGCTCCGTCTTTAGCAATTGAAAATTTAAGCAACAAAGAAAAATTTGATTGTTATAAAAGTTTTGAAAATTTATTTTTTGATTTATGTCGAAAACTTGCCATGCTTAATAGCACTATTTATGAAAGTGAAGAGCCTATCATACGTGAGTTTATAAGGGTCTATTTCAATGGTGGAATAGAAAAAATTGCTAAATTAATAATGTCTCTAGGCAAAGGCGCTCTGAATAATTTGGCAAAAATAAATGCTTCGGCAGATGAAGAAAATTTAATAAGAATTATTAATTTTAGGAAAAAATATGGATTACCTGCAGATGAGGAATTAAATAAAAATGTCGTAAGTTTAAAAAATAAAATAATATAATTTAAACTTAAATTTTTAACATTAAAACTATGAATCAAAATTTATCAAAAGAAAATTTTTTTAAAAAGAATTATTTAATTTTAATAATATCTTTATTAATTGCTTCGGCGATAATGATTTTTGAGTTAAATTTTGAATTTTCAACAGGAGTGTCTCAATATGATCCGACAACTGGCCTTACGCACTTCTCTTGCCTAGATTGCGCCACGTCTTATCGAGGCTATCCATTAGAATTTGGAAATAATGCATGGGGTAATACACATATAAATGTTTTTATTTTTATAATAGATTTTTTAATTTTTGCAGTACCAATTTTCTTTTTATTGCTAGCTATTAGTAAAATTACTAAAAGATTATCTATTAATAAAAAATAAAATAATATGAATTTTCAGGGTACAATAATTGAAGAAAGTTTAATTAATAAAGACATTTTGGAAAAAGTCAAAATTTTGGATACTAAAATTGAAACTGTAACCGAAGAACATCATACTCCTCATCTTAAACAATGGACATTGCATACCGTTGAAATTCCGGAAAATGAGATTCAGGAGATTGCAGAAAAGATTAGTCAATCATTGGATATAAGTCATGGGAATTGGTATGCTGATTTTAAAAACGATCAATTTCATTATATTATTTTTAGAGATAAAGTTTTTAAAGTTAATCGCAGTGAAAAAGCTGAATATGACGAGGTAACTAAATATGGGATTTCTTTAGGTATTCCCGATTATCAATTAGATTTTTCCCCGGATATTAAAGAATGGAAAAGATAAAATTTTATTTTTGATTTTTAAATTATCATAATTTACACCCCACTTTAGTGGGCTATTATCCTGCTAAAGCAGGGTATAAAAATTTTTATTATGCCGAAAAAACAAGAAACATTTTACGTAACCACGCCGATTTATTATGTGAATGATGTGCCACATATTGGGCATGCCTATACCACAATTGCCGCAGATGTTTTAGCGCGCTATCATCGCATGCTTTTAGGCGCTGACAACGTCTATTTTTTAGCAGGCACAGATGAACATGGAGCAAAAATAGCGCAGGCAGCAGAGAGGAACAACATGAGCCCGCAAGAATTTGTTGATATGGAAGCAGCTAAATTTCAGCTTGTCTGGGATAGCCTGGATATTTCCAATAATGATTTTATCCGCACAACTGAAAGCAGGCATAAGAAAGTTGTAGTGGAATTTTTAAAGCAGCTGAAAAAAGCCAAAACTCCTTTAGGCAATGACTGCTTGTATGAGAAGGAATATGAAGGCTTGTATTGTGTTGGTTGTGAATCATTCAAAACTGAGAGTGAATTAGTTGATGATAAATGCGTTGATCACCAGAAAGTCTGCCAGATGATTAAGGAAAAAAACTGGTTTTTCAGGCTTTCTGATTACGGGCAAAAATTAAAAGAGCTGATTGAAAAAAATGAATTATTAATCATGCCTGAATCAAGAAAAAATGAAATTTTGGGTTTGATTAATACTGGCTTAAAAGACGTTTCCATTTCACGCGAACAGGTAAAATGGGGGATTAAATTGCCGTTTGATGAAAAGCAAGTAGTTTATGTCTGGTTTGATGCTTTAATAAATTATGTCTCTGCCCTGGGCGGCCCAAAAGGAAAATTATATAAAAAATTCTGGCCTGCCAATGTACATTTAATGGCTAAAGATATTTTAAAATTCCACGCAGTGATTTGGCCTGCCATGCTTTTGGCCTTAAAATTGCCTTTGCCAAAAATAGTTTTTGCCCATGGATTTTTTACTGTGGATGGCCAGAAAATGAGTAAGACAATTGGCAATGTGATTTTGCCTGAGGAATTAATCGCCAAATATGGCACTGATGCCACCAGGTATCTGCTTTTATCGCAGTTTGGCTTTGGGACTGACGGTGATTTTAATAAAGCCAGATTAGACCAACAGTATAATTCTGCCCTGGCTAATGAATTTGGCAATCTGCTTTCGCGAGTGCTGTCCATGTCTGAAAAATATAATAATAGCGTGGTGCCAAAATACAATGTTGATTATGACAAATTTTTTGCTTTTGATTTAAAAACAGACTGGGACAGATATGACTTTTTCCTGAGGAATTTAAAGTTTGACGAAGCTCTGAACGTTGCCTGGGAAAATATCAGGCGTTGCAATGCTTACATTGATAAGGAAAAACCCTGGGAACTGGCAAAGAGCAATCCCAAGGTATTAGTTGACGTAATGTATAATCTTTTAGAAACCTTGCGCCAGACAGCAATCATGATCTGGCCGTTTATGCCTCAAACCGGCAATGAAATCTTAAGCCAGTTAGGTTTTGATCCTGCCAAAGAAGAAAAAAAGTCTATTGAAGAATTGAGAACCTGGGCGAGTCTGCCTTTGGGTCAGAAAATTAAAAAAGGTTCAGCCTTATTTCCAAGATTAGAATAATTTAAAAAAAGAAGCTGCGCCTAGGCGCAGCTTGTTGGTTCTTGGAAATGAAAATGTTGAGTTAAGGGGTTTGAATTAATATTCTTCGGGTTCTTGTTTTTTTTGTTCTTCTTCTTCGTCTTCCGGATTTAACGGAATGCCCCCTCGTTTGGCTTTCATTTCTTGGCGTCCTCCTTTTTTGGTAGATTTTACAAATTAATTGTATTATAAAAAATCTGCTTAAAAATGTCAAGACTTTATTTAAAAAATGAATTGAGGTATAATAAAAACAGCTTATTAAAGCAATTTTTTAATAAAAAAATATGGTGCACGTCCCATTTTATATTTATTTTTTGATTGTTTTGGTTTTGGTCTTGCTTTATTGGTTCATGAAGGAGTGGATGTAGTCCTTCGCTAAAGCTTCGGACTACGAGTAGTCCTCTGTTCTGCAAAGCAGAGCTGCAGACTATAAATATAAAATCATTTAATAACTCAATTTTATGACAATATTTGATGTTGTTTTGTTAATACTCTTGGGTGGATTTGTGATGTTTGGCTTATGGTTTGGGTTAATTCATACTCTAGGCGCGATTATCGGCACATTTGCCGGGGCTTTTTTCGCCGGACTGTGGTTTGAACCATTGGGCAGCTGGTTGGAATCAATTTTTGGCCATCCGAATTTGATGCGTATTTTTGCTTTTATTTTCATTTTTATTATTTTAAATCGCTTAATCGGTTTTGCTTTTTATGTGCTGAATAAAATTTTTAATTTTTTGACAATAATCCCTTTTTTAAAAACAATAAATCGCTTGTTCGGCGGTATTTTGGGGTTTTTTGAAGGGGTCTTAGTTATTGGCCTATCTTTATTTATCATAGCTCGATTCCCTTTGTCAGATTGGTTTACTTCTGTTTTGGAAGCTTCCACAGTCGCGCCTTGGTTTATTACAACCTCAAAGATCCTCCAGCTGATGCTGCCAGAATTATTAAGGCAGATTCATTCTGTAATTTAATTCTACAGATTACAGATTTGTACAGATATACGAATTATAAAGTTATATTTATCTGTAAATTTGTATTTATCCGTAATCTGTAGCCTATGCTTATTGATTCGCACGCGCATATAAATTTTAAAGAATACGACGCTGAATTAAATGAGGTAATTCAGCGTTCTTTAGATAATAAAACCTGGCTGATTAATGTTGGTTCTAATTATGAATCTAGCCAAAAAGCAGTAGAAATTGCGAATAAATTTGGCTTGGGGGTTTGGGCTGCTGTTGGTGTGCATCCAATCCACTTAATTAAAGATATAGAAGAAAGATCTGAATTTGATGGCAAAGAAACTGTTTTTTTTACTCCCAGAGAAAAATTTAATTATAATAAATATTTGGAATTAGCCAAATCAAGCGATAGGGTAGTGGGCTTGGGTGAAACTGGTTTGGATTTTTTCCGTTTAGCAGATTCTAAACATCCGCTCACTGAAGTTAAAGAAATGCAGATAAATATTTTTCGCGAATTTATTAATTTAGCCAAAGAAACTGACTTGCCATTAATTTTGCATTGCCGAGGCGAGGAAAAAGATCCTTATGGCGCTTATAATACAATGCTGGAAGTTTTGGAATTGGTACTTGGCGATTGGCGTTCAGACGGGAAAAGGGGAGTTGTTCATTGTTTTGGCGGGACATTAGATCAGGCTTTAAAATTTATTGATTTAGGATTTTATATTGGGTTTACTGGCATTGTGACTTTTAAAAATGCCAAAGAATTACAGCAGATAGCTAGTGAGATTGCCTTAGATAAAATTTTAGTGGAAACAGACGCGCCATTTTTGGCGCCAGAGCCTTATCGCGGACAGAGAAATGAACCTTCTTATGTGCAATATGTTGTGCAGAAAATTGCTGATTTAAAACAAATGACGTTTGAAGAAGTTGAAAGGGCCACCTTTGAGAACGCAAGCAATTTATTTAAACTATAAATATTACTTATAATTTGGCTAAAATTAGCCTTTTAAAATTTTAAGCCGAAGATTTTTTGCAAATTTGTGGGGATAATTTTTCAGGAGGCTTGATTTTTTCTTCTTTTTGTTATAAAATTAGGAGTGAATCCTAAAATTGTGGAAAACTATTTTAGGTAAAAACATAAGACTCGTGAGGAGCTTTTTTTATTTAGAATGCAGACTTTAGAATTAAGAAAAAAGAAGATGGAAGATGAAAAGAAAATAGAGCAAAAAGTAAATGTACCCTGGTGGCAGCCAGGAATTACTATCTTTGTTCAGTTAAGCGGCTGGATTGTAGCGCCGATTATAATCGGGGTATTTTTAGGCAGATGGCTGGATCAGAGATTCAATACCAAGCCCTGGTTATTTTTAGCCACGGTGATTGTGGCTTTTACGATTTCCATGTTTGGCATGGTTAAAGAAGCGACAGGGGCGATTAAGCAAATGGAAAAATTCAATAATAAAGAAATAAATAAAAAAGATGACCGAAAATAGTGAACAAGGACAAAATATATTTGATTTTGAAAATAATGCGGCTGCAACTAGTGAAGCCCAGGCTAGCACTGGAGAAAAGCCGACTTTATTTGCTGAGCCGGTTTTTAATTTAGGCGGATTTACGGTGACTAATTCGCTGTTAAATAGCTGGTTGGTAGTGATGATTGTAGTTATTGTTTCTTTGGTCCTGCATTGGAAAATAAAAAAAATACCAAAAGGAATTCAGAATGCCATGGAAATTATTGTGGAAGGAGCCTTAGATTTATGTGATTCAGTTACTGGCAGCCGAGAAAAAACTTTAAAATTTTTCCCCATTGTTTTCGCGTTATTTGTTTTTATTTTATTGAATAATTGGCTCGGCCTATTGCCTGGTATTGGTTCAATCGGTTTTTACGCGCTGGAAGAAGGCCATAAGGTTTTCATTCCATTTTTTCGCGGCGGCACGGCTGATTTAAATACAACATTGGCCTTGGCGTTATTCTCAGTTATCGGCGCTAATATAGTAGGCATGATCATGGTCGGGACGTGGACTTACGTTAATAAATTTATCAATATTAAAGCATTTTTAGAGATTCCCAAGAAGATAATTAAAGAACCGACCGTAGTTTTGGTTAATCCAATTAAGGCCTTTGTGGGCTTGGTGGAAATAATAGGCGAGATTGCCAAGGTTGCTTCGCTGTCATTTCGTCTTTTTGGTAATATTTTTGCAGGCGAAGTGCTTTTGGCATCCATGGCAGCTTTGTTCGCGTTTTTGGTGCCAATACCTTTTATGTTCTTAGAATTAGTTGTAGGTATGATTCAAGCTTTAATTTTTGCGATTTTGACTCTGGTTTATATGACGATTGCAACTACTAAAGAAGAGCATTGAAATTATTTAGAATTAAGAATTTAGAATTAAGAATTAGGGAATAACTTAGTTTTTAACTTTTAATTCTTAATTCTGCTGGCGAACGACTTTAAACAAAAAAATATCAGTCGATTCAAAGCAGATGTAAGGAAGTTAATATGGATTTAACATTAATAGCAAAGGCTCTAGCCATTAGCATTGGTTCAATCGCGCCAGCTTTGGCAATCGGCAAAATTGGCGCCAAAGCCATGGAATCAATTGGTAGAAATCCTGAATCAGCGAGCAAAATTTTAGTGCCAATGCTTTTAGCTGCTGCTTTTGCTGAAGCCGTAGCTATTTACGCGTTAGTAATCGCATTTAGTATTTCCTAATGATTATTTACACCAAGGAGACAAAATTTGCCTCCTTGAGCAAGTAATTATTTTGACTACAGATTACAGATTCATACAGAAATACTAATGAAAATCTCAAAAATTTGTAAATCTGTAAATATCTGTAATCTGTAGTAATAAGTTTTCTATTATTATTTATCAACATTATGAATTCATTAATACAAACATTTCATCTGGACTTAAAGCTTATTATTGCCCAATTAGTTAATTTTTTGATAGTGGCCGTGGTTTTGTGGTTTTTTGCGCTCAAACCTTTAATGAAAATAATGAGAGAAAGAACTGCTAAGATTGAAAATGGCCTGAAAGATGCCAAAAATTTTGAAGAAAAACTGGCTCAGGCTGAAAGAGACAGATTGAAAACTTTAAACGCAGCAAAAAAAGAATCGGAATTAATTTTAGAAAAAGCCAGCCAGGAAGCTGAAAACAATAAAAGACAGATGATAAGTCAAGCCAAAGGAGAGATTGAAAAATTAGTGGCCAGCGGGAAAATACAATTAGCCAGTGAAAAAGACAAAATGGTTGGCGAGGTCAAGGCTGAAATAGGTGATTTGGTGGTTGCGGCGACAAAAAAAGTTTTGTCCGTGGAACTAAACAAAGAAATTGATAAGAAAATAATTAATGAGGCGGTAAAAGATATTGGCGTTAAGCCATAAGGCCATAAAGCCATTTTATGAAAAAAATATCAGCTAAAAAAATTGCGCAGGCATTGTATGAAGAAACTAAAGATTTGGACAAAAAACAAATTAAGCTTAAAGTTGAGAATTTATTTAGTTATCTGGTTAAAAATAAAAATTTAAAAAATGCTGATGAGATTGTGTCAGCTTTTGATACGTATAGTAAAAAACAGGAAGGAATTTTAGATGTGGAATTATTTTCAGCTAAAGCTGTTGATAAGGCAATAAAAGAAAGCTTAGAGAAAAAATTCAAGGAATCCAGAGGCGTTAAAAAAATCAATTTTATTGAGCAGACAGATGCTTCTTTGCTTGGCGGCTTGATTGTTAAAATCGGTGATACTATTTATGATGACAGTATAAAGACCAGACTGGAGCTATTAAGGAATCAATTTAAATCATAATTTCATAGTTCATAATTCATAATTCATATTTAAATTATATGTCTACAAAAGATTTTGTACTGGAAGCGCTTAGAACCCAAATTAAAGATTTTAAAGCCAAAGCTAAAGTTGAAAAGACCGGCTCAGTAATTGAGGTAGGTGATGGCATTGCTAGGATTTCCGGCTTGGCTGACTGCATGTCTGCTGAAATGTTGGAATTTGAGACAGAGAAAGAGCCTGTCTATGGCTTAGCCTTGAATTTGGAGGAAGATACTGTCGGCGCTATAATTTTGGGCGACTATTTGGAAATTAAAGAAGGCAATAAAGTTAAAACTACCGGCAAGATTCTATCAGTGCCTGTTGGTGAAAAGCTAATTGGCCGGGTAATTAATCCCTTGGGCAAGGCTTTGGATGGCAAAGGCGAAATTAAAAGCGATAAAAATTATCCTGTTGAAAAAATCGCTCCCAGAGTAATTACCCGCGAACCAGTCAGACAGCCATTACAAACCGGAATCAAAGCCATTGACAGCATGATTCCAATTGGCCGCGGCCAACGCGAACTAATTATTGGCGACAGACAGACAGGCAAAACTGCGATTGCGATTGATGCAATTATTAATCAAAAAGGACAAGATGTAATTTGCATTTATGTCGCGATTGCGCAAAAAGAATCAAAAGTAGCGCGTATTGTGGCTGAACTGGAAAAATTCGGCGCCATGGATTATACCATTGTGGTTCTGACCGGCGCTTCTGATCCGGCTGCTTTATCATATATTGCGCCTTATGCGGGCTGCGCCATGGGTGAATATTTTATGGATCAGGGTAAGGATGTCTTAGTCATTTATGATGATCTTTCTAAACATGCTGTGGCTTATCGTCAGATTTCTTTACTTTTACGACGACCGCCAGGACGTGAAGCATATCCAGGAGATATTTTTTATTTGCATTCCCGCTTATTAGAAAGAGCCGCTAAATTAAATGCCAAATATGGCGGCGGTTCATTAACAGCCTTGCCAATCATTGAAACTCAGGCTGGAGATGTTTCTGCCTATATTCCGACTAATGTAATTTCTATAACTGACGGCCAAATATATTTGGAATCGGATCTTTTTTACCAGGGAATTCGCCCGGCATTAAATACTGGCTTGTCTGTTTCGCGCGTCGGTTCAGCAGCCCAGGTTAAGGCCATGAAAAAAGTGGCCGGCAAATTAAAACTAGACATGGCTCAATTTCGGGAAATAGCTGCTTTTGCCCAGTTTGGCTCTGATTTGGATGAAACGACCAAAAAACAATTAAACCTTGGTTTGCGCATGCAGGAAATCTTAAAACAAGACCAATACGTGCCAATGGCTGTTGAACATGAAATTGCCATTATTTATGCCGGTATTAACGGGTTGCTTGATGATGTGCCTGTAGAAAAAGTGCAAATTTTTGAAACTGGTTTTCATAAATATCTAAAATTAAATTCCCAAAAATTATTAAAGCAAATCGCAGATAAAAAAGAATTAACTGAAGAAATTGTAAAAGAATTAAATAAAGTAATTGAGGAGTATAAACAGACCTTGGATTTCTTGGTGAAATAGATTGTAGATTTTAGATTATAGATGATAGATTAAAGATTTCATAATTCATATCTCATAATTCAAATATGCCAAATACAAAGGACATTAGGCACAGAATAAAATCAATTGGCAATACAAAAAAGATTACCAAAGCCATGGAAATGGTCGCATCTTCAAAAATGCGGCGTGCTGTTAATTCTGTTCTGGCGACTAGGCCATATTCCAGTCTGGCTTGGCAGTTAATTTTAAATGTGGCGCAAAAAATTAAAATTCAGCGCCACCCATTATTAAGAAACCGTAAGGAAATTAAAAAAATGGCAGTTGTTTTGATTACTTCAAATCGCGGTTTGTGCGGATCTTTTAACCAACAAGTGATTAAAACTGCGGTGGAATATATCAAACAGCAAAAGAGTCTTAAGGAAAATTTGGAGGTTGAATTAATTTGTTTAGGTAAAAAAGGAGCGAGAGCAATGTCCAGATCAGGACAAAAGGTTGCGGCTGAATTTATTAAGCCTGATATTTTAAAAGACTCAGAAGAAATAAGACCAATCCAAAAAATGATTTTAACTGATTTTTTACAGAAAAAATATGATCAGATTGCCTTGGTTTATACTGATTATGTTTCAGCCTTAAAACAAGTGCCCAGAGTAAAGCAAATATTACCCATTAAAACAATTAGAGATAAATTTTTAGGAGAGATTGGAGACGTTATTCAGGAAAACAAGAAAGAAAGTTTTGAGTATTTATTTGAACCCAAGCCGCAAATTATCTTAGATGTATTATTGCCCAGGCTGCTTGAGGTCCAGATTTATCAGGCGGTTTTGGAAAGCAATGCTGCTGAACATTCAGCCAGGATGCTGGCCATGAGAAATGCCAATGAAGCTGCCGGTGATATGATTTCAGAATTAACATTGGCATATAACCAATTAAGGCAGGCAGCGATTACCAGAGAAATTGCAGAAATCGCCGGAGGCAAAGCAGCCCTTGAGTAATGACAAATGCTAAAATTCAAACCTTCGTCCCGCCCAGCGGGACTACGGTTTGCGAAGGCAAAAAACAAAATAAATTCAAATATCAATTTAGCAATTAACAATTTAATCATTTAACAATTTAATAATTTAATCAATATGAACAAAGGTACAATCAAACAAATTATCGGCGCAGTAGTTGATGTGGAGTTTTTAGAAAAATTACCAGGTATTTATAATGCTTTAGAAACCAAATTGCCAAGTAATGAGATTTTAATTTTAGAAGTTCAACAGCATTTGGGCGCTAATTTAGTCAGAGCAATAGCCATGGGCACGACTGATGGCTTGCGCCGAGAACAAGAAGTGCTTGATACCGGAGCGCCAATTTCTGTGCCAGTCGGCGAAGAAACCTTAGGCCGTATGCTGAGCGTGCTTGGTCAGCCACTAGATGAAGGCAAAGAAGTTGCATCAAAGAAAAAATATCCGATTCACAGGCCGGCGCCTGCTTTCAAAGATCAGTCAACCAAAGCAGAAATATTGGAAACTGGCATTAAAGTTATTGATTTGATTTGCCCGATTGTTAAAGGCGGCAAAGTCGGCATGTTTGGCGGCGCTGGCGTTGGCAAGACTGTGGTCATCATGGAATTAATCAGGAATATAGCCAAAGAACACGGCGGTTATTCTATTTTTGCCGGTGTCGGCGAACGCTCACGCGAAGGCAATGATTTATATCTGGATATGAAAGCATCTGGCGTGCTGGAAAAAACTTCTTTGGTTTTTGGCCAAATGAATGAACCGCCAGGAAATCGTTTGCGCGTAGCTTTGGCCGGACTATCTATTGCTGAATATTTTCGCGATGAAGCCAAGCAAGACGTGCTTTTATTTATTGATAATATTTTTAGATTTACTCAGGCAGGTTCAGAAGTTTCCGCGCTTTTAGGACGCATTCCTTCAGCTGTGGGTTATCAGCCGACTCTGGCCACTGAAATGGGTGAATTACAGGAAAGAATTACTTCCACCGATAAGGGTTCAATTACATCCATGCAGGCTGTTTATGTGCCGGCTGATGATTTGACTGATCCAGCGCCTGCCACGACTTTTGGCCATTTGGATTCTACCGTTGTTCTTTCGCGCTCTTTAACTGAATTAGGTATTTATCCTGCGGTGGATCCTCTGGATTCCAACTCTACAATTTTAGACCCTAAGATCGTGGGGCAGGAACATTATGAAATAGCGCGCGGTGTGCAGAAAGTATTACAACGCTACAAAGATCTGCAGGATATTATTGCTATTTTGGGCATGGAAGAATTATCAGATGTTGATAAAATTACAGTCGGACGCGCTCGAAAAATCCAAAGATTTCTATCCCAGCCATTTTTTGTGGCTGAAACTTTTACTGGCACGGAAGGCAAATATGTTTCTTTAAAAGAAACGATTAGAGGTTTTAAAGAAATTTTAGAGGGCAAGCATGATGATAAGAATGAACAGGCGTTTTACATGAAGGGCGGGATTGAAGAAGTAAAATAATTAATGTAATGGTTCAGTTCGACTACGCTCACTGTAAACTTTCAGTGCCTGCCCTGAGCTTAGCCGAAGGGCTCACCATGACAAGTTAAAATATGGAGAAAAAAATTAAAATTGAAATTACTACTCCGGAAAGGAATGTTTTTTCAGCTGAAGCTAATCAGGTCAGCATTCCTACTCAAATGGGGGAGATTACTATTTTGCCAGAACATATTCCGCTGGTTGCAGTTTTAGTTCCAGGAGAATTACGAATTATCAAAGATAAAGAAGAAATATTAATGGCTGTCTCCGGAGGTTTTATTGAAGTTTTACCAAATAAGATAACAATTTTAGCAGATTCTGCTGAGCATGCTGAAGAAATAGATGAAAAGCGAGCTGAAGAAGCAAGAGTGCGAGCTTTGGAATTGCAAAAAGAAAAAAGTTTTGATGATCAGGAATTTGCAGCCTTATCAGCTAAAATTGAAAAAGAATTAGCGCGCCTTAAAGTCGTGCGCAAAAGAAAATATAAAAAGTTGCCTGGCCAAGAGCAATTTCATGCCAACGAATAATTAATAATTTAAATTAGGAGGTGAAAAATATGTCACACAACTGTAAAAATTTTTTACTCTGCTGCATGGATTTTCGCTTGCAGACAGCAATTATTAACTGGCTTTCAGTAAATGGATATACTGGTGATACAGACATTATTTTAGTGCCAGGATCCTGTAAGGTAGTGGCTGAAAATCAGGAAGGCTGCCAAGCAGGCTTAATTCTTGATGGCATCCGTTTGTCTTATGAAAAACACGGAGTACGACGCTTTTTTCTGACCATGCACGAAGATTGCGGAGCTTATGGCGGCCAAAGCGCTTTTGTTTCGGCTGAAGCTGAAACAAGTAAGCATCTGACAGACATGAAAAAAGTGCGGGATTTTTTAAAAGAAAAATATCCTGACGCTGAAGTCAAGAGTTTCCGTATCAAAAAAAGTGATGATGGCTGGGAATTTGAAGAAATTGCTGAGTAAATTAAAATAATCTAGATTAAAGCGCTTCCATGTTCGGGGTGCTTTTTTTTGCGGCTTTTTTTTGTGGCTTGACATTTTATCTGAATAGTTATTAGATTAGATTAATAATAGCGACCTTTTACAACCACAAAACACCATGAAAAGGAGGAAAGAAATGAAAGTAAACATTGTAAGATTTGCGTCGTTATGGGTGCTTGCGCTGGTGTTATTACTCACAGCCTGTGTTTCTTCGGGCGGAGGTGGCGGAGACGACAGCACGAATTATATCCCGCCGATTATACCGCCAGCAGACAATCAACCTCCAGTTATAACCTCATTGCCGATCACTACAGCGATTTCTGGCGAACTGTATGGTTATGCTCTGAGCGCGACAGATTCTGACAATGATGTTCTGACTTATGGCTTAGACGTTGGACCGGCTGGCATGACCATTAATGCCAGTACTGGTCTGGTGTCCTGGCTGCCTAATGACACACAAGTCGGGGAGCAGCAGGTTAAACTCAGAGTTAGTGATGGAAAAATAGTGGTCTGGCAGGAATATACTCTGAAAGTAACATTACCCCCGCCGAACGTAGGGCCGTCAATTATTTCTGGCCCTGTTACAGTTGCTACAGCCGAGGTTGAATATACCTATACTGTGGGTGCTGATGATCCGGAGGGTGACATTTTAACTTATTCGCTGGTAACTTTTCCCACTGGCATGACCATTGATTCAGCTTCTGGCAAAATTACTTGGACTTCCACATCTGCACAGATAGGTAATTACAAAGTTGAAGTATCTGTCACTGATGGGGAGTTTAGCGACACGCAAAAATTTGCCATCAGAGTAATTCCAAGCGACAATGGTATAACATTCCAGCGCGGCTGTACTCTCACCTCATGGTGGTACAATGATTACCAGAATTTTACCTCCAATCAAACTGTTGACAAGATGAAAGCCGATGGATGTGAAGTTATCGCCGTCCTGGTTACCCAATATCAGGATGCGATTAATTCTACAACCATATACCCGATCTCCAGTAAAACTCCAAGTGATGCTGGTTTAGCCCAAATAATAACCTACATTCATGATTCTGGCCTAAGTGTAATGCTAAAACCTCATGTTGATGTGCAATCAGGCGCCTGGCGCGGAGAAATTACCTTTTCTTCAGAAGCCGACTGGCAAGCCTGGTTTGCAAGTTATCGCCAGTTTCTCAACCACTATCTTGATCTGGCAGAAGCAAATCAGGTTGAGATATTTGTGATTGGAACTGAATTCAAAGCTACTGAACACAGAGAAACAAACTGGCGTGATGAAATAGCCAATGCCCGGACAAGCTTTTCAGGACAACTGACTTACGGCGCCAATCACGACAGTTATTTCAATGTCGTTTGGTGGGACGCTCTGGATTTCATTGGAGTGGATGCCTATTTCCCTTTGACCAGCAGTTACTCGCCAACCGTGGAAGAATTAAAGATAGCCTGGCAGCCATATATAAGCGCTTTGCAAAACTTTGCGGAAGCGTATGGCCAGGACATTGTCTTTACGGAATTTGGCTACCAGAGCTTAAACGGCACTAATATTTCACCCTGGTGGGCGCCGAGTGGCACAATTGATCTGCAAGAACAGGCAGATTGCTATCAGGCGATTATGGAAAGCGCCTACAATCAGCCTTGGTTCAAAGGCATGTACGGCTGGATGTGGTACTGGAATCCGGCTCAGGACATCAATAGATTTGATGTTTGGAATAAACCGGCAGAACTGATTCTGCGCGATTGGTACGCTGGTTATTAGGATTAAATGCAAGCGCTTCGACAAATACGTCGGAGCGCTTTTCTTTTTTTAAATTATGTTTTAAAATATCTGCAGGAGGTGCGATATGCTTGATCATTGCACAAACTTAAGACAACTGGCCAGCGTTCAAAGCACAATAATCAAAAAGCATATTGACAAGCACAAATGGTTTGCACACATTGTTGACAAACAACAAGCAACGAGTGATTTTATTGAAAAATTCGGCTGGATCATGCGTGAATTATATTGCGGCTATATCTGCGAAAAAAGATTAGATTGTTCTATTGCCAGCGAATTTTTGCCACAAGCTGACTCTAAATAGGGGTCAGCTTTTTCTTGACATTTTTTCAAAAATCAGCTAAATTAAAATTCAAATCAAACAAAAAAAGGAGGTTCTTATGCTTGTCATGTTTATGCTCTGCAGACCAGCTGAGCTCAAAGACAAGTTAGATAAAGGTATTGAAATCTATACTTTGGGAAAAAAAGAATATGTTGGCCTGAATTTAAGTGGAAACAAAGCAGATTTAACAAAAATTGTGGCTGACCTTAAGCTGAAAACTCTGCAGCTGGCTAAAATTGAGTTCGCCGACCCAAATAACTTAACTGCCAAAGGGCAATACAAGCTAATCTGCTGGGAATTTCCCCGCGATTAATGCGCCCTTTTCTCCGAATGGAAAAGGGCCTTTTGTTTACTTAAATTTATATATAAGCTACGATTATACTATGGAATTAGATAAATTAAATAAGATTTTAAAAAACGAACCAGTTTATAGAATTAAACAGGCTTATGCTTTTATTTTTAAAGATTTAGCTGATGACTGGGAAAAGGCTACCAACTTGCCCTTAGAAATCCGCCAAAAACTAAATAAAGAATTTCCACTAAGTATAAAAGCTAAAGTTGTTGAAACTAAAACAAAAGAATCCCAGAAGGCTTTGCTGACTTTAAATGATGATTCTAAAATTGAAACAGTTTTACTGCGGCATGAAGATGGCAGAAATACGGTTTGTGTGTCTTCTCAAGTCGGCTGTCCTTTGGGCTGTCTTTTTTGCGCAACAGGCAAAATGGGATTTAAAAGAAATTTGACTGAGTGGGAAATTGTCAATCAGGTTTTATTCTTTGCTAGGGATTTAAAGAAAGTAGGGGAGAGGGTCAGCAATTTAGTTTTTATGGGCATGGGCGAGCCATTTTTAAATTATGACAATGTGATTTCTGCTATTAAAATTTTAAATGATAAAGATAGTCTGAATATCGGAGCCAGGCATATTTCTATTTCAACGATTGGAATAACTGAAGGCATTAAAATGCTGGCTGGCGAACCATTGCAGATTAATTTGGCGATTTCTCTGCACGCACCAAACAATGAGTTGCGAGACAAGCTTGTCCCTATGAACCAGTCATACCCAATTGAAAGTATTTTAAAAATTGTTGATTATTATCTTAAAAAAACAAATAGGCAGGTAATGTTTGAATATCTAATGATTGATGATTATAATGACTCAGAAAAACAGGCTGAAGAACTTGTGGAGTTATTGCGGTTTTTGCCAAGCTCTCTTTTTGTAGTAAATTTAATTGCTTACAATCCTACGAAAGGCTTTAAACCCTCGCCAGCCCTTAAAATAAAGAAGTTTAAAGAAGTTTTAATCAGGAGCAAAATTAAAGTAACACAGCGTTATCGTTTTGGCCAGGATATAAAGGCAGCTTGCGGGCAACTTGCTGGCGAAAAAGGTGAACAATAACCATTGAAATTTTTAATGGATAATTTTTTGGTGAATTTTATAATGTATTAATGTTTTAATTATCTCATTAGATCATTAGAAATTATTTAAAAATTATAAATTAGTTATTAAAAATTAACCTTAAGTTTATGACTCAAAAAATTTTAATAATTATCATTGTTTTAATTATAGTATTAGGCGGAATTATTTTAGGCGTCCGTTTTTTTAGCGGAGAAGATAATTGGATTTGTCAAAATGGCGAGTGGACCAAACATGGCCAGCCTAGCGCGCCAATGCCAACTACGCCTTGCCCTGGCGCAAATATTAATCAGCCAGTAGAAAATTCCAATACAGTCCCGGCTGTAAAAGAAATTATTGTAGATAACCCAAAGGCAAATGAAGAAATAGCTAGCCCATATATTCTCACTGGGCAAGCAGCGGGCTGGTATTTTGAAGCAAGTTTTCCTGTAAAATTGCTTGACGAAAGTGGTAAAGAAATAGCCACGGCCATTGCCCAAGCTCAGAGTGATTGGATGACAACTGATTTTGTACCGTTTAAAGCAAATTTGGAATTTTTAGTTGATAAAGACCAGGCAGGAACTTTGGTTTTTATGAATGATAATCCGTCAGGCTTACCAGAATTGCAAAAGGAATTTCGTTTGCCAGTAAAATTAAAAGGTGTCGCCACATTAGTGATTAAAGTCTTTTTTGGCAATGCCAAGAAAAATCCAAATGCCATGGATTGCCGTTTAGTCTATCCAGTTGATCGTAAAATTGCCAAAACAGTTTCAACTGCCAGGGCAGCTTTGGAGGAATTATTAAAAGGTCCGACTGAAGAGGAAAAAGCCAATGGTTATTATACTTCAATAAATAGCGGAGTTAAAATTCAAAAATTGACTATCGTTGATGGTGTAGCTAGGGTTGATTTTGACAAGCAATTAGAATTTCAGGTGGGAGGTTCATGCCGCGTGGCAGCCATTAATTCGCAGATTGTGACAACTTTAAAACAATTTACCAGTATTAAACAAGTTATTATTTCGATTAATGGCCGGACAGAAGATATTTTACAGCCATAATAAATTGAATAATTAGGGACTCATGAAATTATTTAAAAATCACTTAATTTATGTTTTGGTCTTATTGGCAGGCGCTTTTGTTTTGCGTTTTTACCTCATGAATTTATTAGGGGAGCCGCATAATATTTTTATCAGAATATTTGCAGTTGTTGCTATTTTGGGATTGGGCGCATTCTTTATTTTAAGAGGGACTGCCAAAATTATTGAAGAAACAACGGGTGTTTTAACGGAAAGAACAAAATTGGCCGGAGGCTTATTGCAATCTTTTGGCACTGCCTTTCCTGATATGGTTTTAGGCATTGTGGCCGCTCTTGTCAGCGTTAGCTTAAGACAAACAGATTTTGCTTTAGCTATTAATTATGCCATAATTGCCGCGGCCACAACTTTTGGCTCAAATGTTTATAATATTGGACATGCTGCCTGGTGCATTTTTCGGCAAAATTTAGCAAATGCCAAAGGCGTTAGTGTCCTGATGTTTCCCAAATTAAAATTTGGCGGAACTGTTAAGCCGATTAAAGATCATCAGCGCAAGCCATTGCTATCAGAATTTGACACTGCAATTAATATTTCAATGGCTCTGACTATTCTAACCGCAATAGTTGCTTTAAGCATGGTTATTTTTGGCCAGGTAAAAATAAAACCAGCTGGGATTGAATCTGATCTTTACCAGTTAATTAGGCCGGTTGGTTTTTTAATTTTGCTTTTGGGAATTTTTATTTTATATTATTTTAGGAAAACTAAAAGAGCTAAAAGTCCGGTTGAAGAAATTGTTGAAGAGGAAGGATATTTTAAAACCAAGAGTAATTTAATTATCTGGGGATATTTATTAATCAGCGGCTTGGCAATCTTGATGGCAGCTGAAAGCATGGTTCGCTCAATTGAAACTTTGTGTGAAATAACCAACTTGCCTTATGTGATTGCCGGTGTTTTAGCCGGTGTTATTGGCTGTCTAGGTGAAATGATTGTGGTACATAATTTTTCCGTCCATCCCAATGGCAGAATAGGGGATGCTGTGGTTGGCGTGGCCATGGATAATATAGTGACGATTATTGGCGCCTCAATTGTGGCAATTATGGGCGGTATATTTTTAGGCGGCAATTCCTTGATTTTAATATTTGTAATAATTTTAACTTTAAATACGGTTTTGATTTGGCAGATTTCGCAGTTGAAGAATTATTTTTTAAAGGAAGAAAATGATGTTGCATAAAAATTCCATAAGGCGAATTTGTTTCCCGGGCGCGATTTATTACGTCGTGTTTAAGACGAAAAATAATTACCCATATTTTAAGGAGCAAATTTTTTGTGATTTATTTATTGAGAATTTAAAGATTTGTAAAGTATTGAAAGGATTTAAATTATATGCCTTTTCAATTATTTATGATCATGTGAATTTGATGATTGAACCAAACAATAAATTTGATATTTCGCACGTGATGAAATCTTTGAAAAGAAATGTTTCTCGCAATATTAATATTATAATGGGTTATACAAATAATTATCCCAATAACCCCGTAGGCCACACAATATTGTGTGGCCTACGGGGAATGGGGGATGTTTTTAAAGGTAAGATTATTGGACTACCCATATTAAATCCCCATGAATTATATGTATGGAAATTTGATGTTCAGCGGTATCAAGATTTATTTAATCAAAAATTTAAAAATGGAACGCCGTACCCTAAATTCAAGTGGCAGAGAAAATTTTACGACCATTACATCCGTTTCCATGATAACCATTTGAAAAAACAGAAGGATTGGGACAACCATTATGATTACACGGTTTATAACCATTTGAAGCATGGCCTGCCAAAAAATTGGCAATACACGAGTTTAAATTCCCCCGAATTAATTGATAATATAGAAACTTAAATTTATGCCCAAAGAAAAATTTAAACCCCTCAAATTTCCGCGTGATGAGCAAAAGCATGATCATACGATTGAATGGTGGTATTTTAACGGTCATTTAAAAACAAAAGACGGCAGGGAATTTTCCTACATGAACACTCTTTTTGCGGCCAAGCCGAAAAAGGTTGCCATTCCTTATGCCAAAAGATTGCCTTTTAAAGCCTGGTATTTTAGCCATTATCTACTGACAGACAACAAAAAGCATAAAGAGTGGAGCAAAATCATGCCGGTTTCATTTGTGGATAAAAAAAGTTTTACCTTGCCCTTGCTTTGGGCGCAATATGACAATTCCTGCTTAATTGAGGAAACAAAACTTTTTAATTATAAAATTGTCAATGATTTTATTGATCTGAATTTATCTGCGACAAAAAAACCCCTTTTAGTTAACAATAAGGGCTTTATTGATCTGGTGGAAAAGTCCACGTATTATTATTCTTTAAGCCGTTTAAAAACAAAAGGCCTGATTAATGTCAATAAAAAATGGCTGGAAGTTTCAGGGATTTCCTGGATGGACCATCAATGGGCCAATACACCGCTGACAAAAAGCGATAAATGGACCTGGTTTTCATTGCAGCTAAATAACGGAGTTGATATTATCTGTTTTGTTTATGGCGATCAGAATAAGATTTATCATGCAACTTCGCTGGATAAAAATGGCCGCCAGAAAATAACTGATAATATGTTTTTAAAACCAAGACTAAATAAATATACCAGCCATGAGACTGGCGCGACATACCAACTTGGCTATGAAATTTATTTGCCTGACTGGGATATAAAATTAGAAGTTCAGCCAATAAATAAAAAGCAAGAAATGGTTTTCGGGCCTTTAAATTATTGGGAAGGCGCTATAAAGATAGAAGGGGAATGTAATGGTAAAAAGGTTTCTGGTCAGGGATTTTTAGAAATTACTGGCGTGCCAATGAAAAAGAGTTTATTTAAAGTTTATTTGCATAAATTGGATAAAGAGATCAAAAAAAGGATTAATCAATAAAAAACGCCGTCTCGCTTTCGGGACGGCTTTTTTGCTGGAAATTATTTTATTTCATTTTTCTGGTCGCAATGGTTGCAGACAAATTCTGATTCAGAATTAGTGATTGTGCAGCCGGCGTTTGTCAATAGGATTTGATATTTTTCACTTAACGCATGGCCTTTTTCAATGATTACAAGGCGATTTGTTTTGTGGCAATTCGGACAATCAATGTCTTTGGTTGTAAATTTTTCATCTGGCTCTGTCATTTTCCCTCCCTTCGGTCGCTATAGCTTTACCCGTCTTGACCTGTTTTGCAAGGCAAGCCTAGGCCAAAGCGACGGCGAACTTATTTTACTTCTACTTTGTGCAGGCAATTCGGGCATTCGAATTTTTTGCCTTTTTTGATAGTAAAGATTCCGTCATTTTTAAGTAGTCGCTTGTCTTCTTTGGTCAATTTGACTGATTCTTCAATCACCACAATTCTGAACGTTTCTTTGCAGTTTAGGCAAAGATGTTCTTCAACCAGCAACATGTCGCTCATTTTTCCCTCCCCTCGGTCCGCCGTAGTCCCGCTCCGCGGGACGAAGGAGACCTTTGTTTAAATTTGCTTTAAGTTAAGCAAAAATTTAGCTGGTTGTCAAGCACAAAAGCCAATTTTAAAAGGCGCTTATTGGCGCCTTTTAGTTTTGCACTAGCAGAATCTTAGTTGTTTTTCCCGTTCAAGAACGTGCTGTGGAATTCCTTCGGGGACTTCGCCACGTTCGACTTTTTCGAATAGTTCATTTAGTTTCTTGGCAGTTTCTTCGTCAATTCCTTCCGGACCTAGCTCCAGACGCCCAGGTCGCATCATGAGTTTTCTTAATTCAGAACCCGGAGGTCCGAGGAATTTATCTCTGTTGAAACTTTTTCTCTTTCTGGGAAACTTGAGTCGCTTTTCTCTTTCCAGCACTTCTTTAGGGAATCCTCCTTTTAATTCGCCTCGATGAGCTTTATCTATGTGCTCATTGAGCTTTCTTGCTGTTTCTTCGTCAATTCCATCCGAGCCTGGGTAATAACAGCCAGGTCGCTCCATGAACTTTCTTAATTCAGAACCCTTGGGGCCTAGAAATTGCTCTCTGTCAAGCTTTTTCCTCATTTTCAGCTCCTTATAAGTTTTCAAAGCCAGGGAAAGTGATTCTTTGGCGAAGTTTGGATTCGTCAATTTTTTGCATCTTTTCCCATCGTATTTCATCTCGTTTAGCTAATTCAAAAATTCGTTCAAGTTCCTTCCTGGGCCAGATATTTTCTTTTCGCCCCAAGCGATCGATTTTTTTCTCAGACATTTTAAACCTCCTTTGGCGTCCTGAAAGATCAAATTGTCATCCTGGTGCGGAGTCGGTCTTCATCTACTCTGGATATTTCTTTAAGCCGCTTTTGGACCTTTTCAGCCACTTTGAAGGCTTTCTTTAAATCCTTTGCAAAGCTGGTCTTACCTTTTTTCTTTTTGGCTTTAGCCTGAATCTCCTTCAGCTCCCTTGCTGTTTCTTTGTTAATTCCTATCTGTTTTGTGAAGGTTGTCTGAGTAATGTGACGTTTTTTTATAGGCGGTGGTGTGTAGGGTTGTGACTTATACTTTTTTTTAAATTCCCGACGTTCTTCATTTGTCACTCTATTTTCCTCCTTTTTTTGGCTTTGCTTTTCGTTTCTTTTTTTCGCAGTCTCTTTTCCAATTTGCCATTTCAGGATCAATTATTTCGGATATTGGGCTACCCCGATCAGGCATAACCTTGTCAAAATTTGGTGGACGAACGAAAGATGAGGGGAAAATTTTATCTTTAGTTTCTATTTCCCGAATAGCTGCTTCAGAAGCTAAAACCAAGCCAATTCCTTTTATTCTGTTCTGCTTTTCTTGTGGCATTTTTGCGTCTCCTTTTTAAGGTTCAAAGTTGTCTTTATTAAAGCAATATTTTCAAATTTGGTCAAATTGACTGGATTACGTTTGAGGCTAAGCCTTGAAGTAATTTGAGACTCCAGAAAGTTAAGCTTTAGTTCAAGGCTTAGCCTCAAATAACATCAAATTGTTTAAATTCAGTTTTTCCTGTAAAATTAAGTTAAATATGTCTGAAAATAAACCTAAATTTAATCTCCAGCAGAAAAAAGCCATTACCTTTGGCAATGGTCCTCTTTTGATTGTGGCAGGCGCAGGCACTGGCAAAACAATGGTCATTACCCAAAGAATCAGCCATTTGATTTTGGATAAAGATGTGAAAACCGATGCGATTTTGGCTTTAACTTTTACTGACAAAGCAGCTGGGGAAATGCAGGAAAGAGTAGATAAGCTTTTGCCTTATGGTTATGTTGATTTGTGGATTTCCACTTTTCATTCTTTTTGCCAGAAAATTTTGGAACAACATGCTCTGGATATTGGCTTAAGCAATGATTTTAAATTGCTAAATCAAACGAGCGCCTGGCTTTTGGTGAGGCAGAATTTGGATAAGTTTGATTTGGATTATTATAAGCCATTAGGCAATCCCACAAAATTTATTCATGCGCTATTAACTCATTTTTCCCGCTGTAAAGATGAGGAAATTTATCCAGAAGATTATCTGGCTTATGCAGAAAAAAGGGAATTGGATTTGGATACAAAACAGGGCGACGAAGGATTAGTTGAGGAAGTCAGGCGTTTAAAAGAAATTGCCAATGCTTATCATGTTTATCAGCAATTACTTTTGGATAATAATGCTTTTGATTTTGGAGATCTGATTAATTACACTTTAAGATTATTTAAACAGCGCAAAAATATATTGCAAAAATATCAGAAACAATTTGAATACATTTTAGTTGATGAATTCCAAGACACAAATTTTGCCCAGTATAATTTGGTCAAACTTTTGGCAGGGGAGAAGGCTAATTTAACAGTTGTGGCTGATGATGACCAATCAATTTATAAATTTAGGGGCGCCTCCGTCTCCAATATTTTGCAATTTCAAAAAGATTATCTTAAAGCACAAAATATTGTTTTAACTGAAAATTACCGCTCCTGCCAGGATATTTTGGATTTGTCTTACAATTTTATCCAATTAAATAATCCAAACCGTTTAGAGGCGCAAAAAGGTTCAAAGATTAAAAAACAACTAAAGGCCAATAATAAATGTGTGTCTGAAATTGAGCATTTGCATTTTAAAACTCTTGATGAAGAGGTAAGGGGAGTGATAAATAAAATTTTAGAATTAAGAAAAAAGAATAAAGAATTAAATTGGTCGGATTTTGCAATCTTAGTTCGCGCCAATGATTCAGCCACGACCTTTATTAATTTTTTGCGCAAAACAAACCTGCCTTACCAATTTGTGGCTTTGCGCGGCTTATATAATAAGCCGATTATTCTGGATATTTTAAATTATTTTAAGCTTTTAGATAATTATCATGAAAGCCCGGCGGTTTTTCGGCTGTTGCGCTCGCCGATTGTCAATATCTCTGACGAGGAATTAACCAAACTTTGCCATTTTGCCAATAAGAAGAATTTTTCTTTATACGAGGCCTTAAAATTAGCTTCTACAATTTTCGGCATCTCTGCTGAAACAGTTTCGCAAATTAATTTCTTTTTATCTTTAATCCAAAAGCATTCTGCTTTAACCCGCGAAAAAACAGTCGGCGAGATAATGCTGGCTTTTATGCAGGATTCCAAATATCTGGCCAAGATTTTGGGCGCTGACGAAGCTTTGGCCAAGCAAAATGCTGATTATTTAAACCAATTCTATAACAGGATAAAAACTTTTGAAGAAGGCGCCAGTGATCCATCGTTGCAGAATTTTATGGCTGAACTGGAGCTGGAATTAGAATCAGGCGAAAGCGGTCCATTGAAATTTGATCTGGAAATGGGGCCGGATGTGATTAAAATTATGACTGTGCATTCTGCCAAGGGCCTGGAATTTGAATATGTTTTTATTCCAAATTTAGTTGAACAGCGATTTCCAACTGTGAAAAGAGGAGAGCCTATTGAAATTCCCGAGCCACTAGTTAAAGATATTTTGCCAGAAGGAGATTTTCATTTGCAGGAAGAAAGACGTTTGTTTTATGTGGCAATGACGCGCGCTAAAAAAGGCTTATTTTTAACGTCTGCAGATGATTATGGCGGCGCGCGAAAAAAGAAAATTTCTCAGTTTTTGGCAGAATTAGCTCAAACAAATAAAGGGTTTAAGCTTGATCAGCAAGTTTCCAAGGCTACAGAAAAAAGTATTGGCAATAAAGCAGAAATACAGGTTGCCAGTAAGAAAAAACAAAAAGAAGTTTTTGCTTTGCCGACCCAATTTTCTTTTTCCCAAATTACGGCCTTTCGCACCTGTCCTTATCAGTATAAACTGGCCCATATATTTAAAATTCCGGTTTTGGGCAAGGGCGTATTTTCTTATGGCAAAAGCATGCATACTGCTTTACAGAAATTTTATGTTTTAGCAAATTCAAAGATTCAAAGTGCCCAAACAGATTTATTTAGCCCTAAAACTAGCTCCAAAGGTGAAAGCAAAAAAATAGGCGACCTGGTCAGTTTTGAAGAATTTAAAAAAATCTTTGCAGATTCCTGGATTGATGAATGGTTTAATAATAAAGAGGATAAAGAAAAATATCTTAAAAAAGGCAGGGAATTCATAAAATTATTCTATGAAGAAAATAAGGATAAAATTTTAAATACGCTTAGTCTGGAAAAAGGTTTTAACATTAAAATGTCTCGTTCTAAAAATGAATTTTATACAATTAGGGGATTTATTGATCGCATTGATTTATTGCCTGATAAAACAGTGGAATTAATTGATTACAAGACTGGTTCGCCAAAAGATAAATTAAGTTTAGATGAAAAAACGCAATTACTTTTATATCAATTTGCCTGTTTGAATTTACCAGAAATAACAGGCGGGAATCCGGTTGGCAAATTAACATTTTATTACATTGATAATAATTCTCAGTTGTCATTTTTAGGATCGGACAAAGAATTAGACAAGCTTGAAAATGAATTTATTACCACAATTGAAGAAATTAAATCTAGCCAGTTTTCAGCCAGCCCTGAGTACCACAAATGCAGCTTTTGTGATTTTAGGGAAATTTGTGAATTTAGGATTTGATAATGCGAATCTGCCCACCTTCGCTAAAGCTACGGCGGGCAGGCGAATAATGCGAATCTGCGAATTTTATTTTAGGAATTTTTTTATATTTAAGGTATAATATAAATATAAATTTCAAATAACAAAATCCAAATTTCAAATAAAATAAAAATGTTTAAACATAGAGGAAATAATAAAATTTGGATAATTTTTAGTATTTTTTTAATCACTATAATTTTTGTGTTGCCGGAAAATTCCAAGGCTTCCAGTTTAAGCGCTTTGAGCGATAGAATGAACCGACAGGCGCCTTTGGTGGCTGCAAATCATGAAATAAAATTTAACACGCCAGGTGGAATAGGTGAAAGCGGACAATATTTAAGAATAATTTTTGACAGTGGGTTTAATTTATCCGCAATTACTTTCGCAGATATTGATTTATTGCATGGACCTATAACTGGCCTGGAAACCAATGAAACTTTAGCTTCAAGCGCCAATGCCACTAATTGGGGGATAACTATTTCTGGCAGTCATCTAGATTTAATGCACCCGACTGATAATGCCAATGGCGATATTTTACCAAATGACAAAGTCGTAATTAGAATCGGCCTAAACGCCAATGGCGGCAGTCATCAGATCATTAATCCAGCCACAATCGGTTCAAAAATAATTACTTTGTCTGGAAATTATGGAGACTCTGGCAAATTGGCAGTAGCGATTTTTGTTGATCAAATTGGCGTGGGCGGCCAGACAGCTGGAGCACCGCCTAATCCAGTTATTTTAAGTGAAGCAGAATATACCCAAACACTTTCAGCAATTTTAAATTGGACGCAAAATATTGATTTAGATTTTGAACGCTACGAGGTCTATATGTCTGAAACGCCAGGCTTAACTAACCTGACCGGAGATCTGGTGGCAACCTTTAATAACAGGACGCAGACAACGTACACAATTAATGATTTGGATGTTAATGAGGATTACTATTTTAAAGTTTATGTTTATGATACAGAAAGTCTTTTTGCCCCTTCAAACGAAGTGCACGGTTTTATAACGGGAGGGGGACATATTTATCCGCCTCGGCCAGCGATGCCAACACTAGACGCTAGAGCATGCCCGATTTTTTTGCCAACCGCAACTTTAAGCGGGACAAAGCCAGACAATACTATTATTCAGATTAATGATTTATCAGGAATTATTAATTATCCGACTCAGACAACTTGGAATACATTGGTTAATTTGATTTTGGGGAATAATCTTTTTTTGATTTTTGCTCGCGATAGCTATGGCCAAAATAGCGATATTTTAAACGCCACAGTGGTACGTAGCAAAACAGGTGATACAAATAATGATGGCAAAATAGACGATTTTGATTTAGCTGGTTTGGCTTATCACTGGCAGGCAAATTGGTGCTATGCTGATTTTAATGAAGATAGTATTGTTGATGATTTTGATTTATCGGGTTTGGCAGCACATTGGGATGGAATATATTGAAATAATAGGTAATAGGAAATAGGTAATAAGGAAAAGTGAAAAATGATTATTTAAATAATTCCAATTCCATATTTCTTATTTCTTATTACTTATTTCAATCTATGAAAAAAATAATAAAAATCATTCTATCTTTATTGCTAGTTAGTTTTATTTTGCCTATTATTCCAGTCCAAGCAGCTGGGAGTGCTATAATGAGGCTAATTTCAGCTAAAACAGATTATTATGTGGGAGATACCATTTATGTTGATATTATGGTTGAGCCTAATGGCGCTGCTTTAAATACAGTCAGGGCAATTTTGGATTATACAAGCGGCAATGTCATTTCCATTAACGATTTTAGTTTGGGTACTGCTTGGCCAAATCAAAGTCCTGGCAGGGAATTGAATAATTCCAGCAATCATATTAATGTCGGTGGCTTTGTTTTGGTTGATTCCGTGAATTCTAATTCATTGTTCGGCACTTTGATTTTTAAAGCTTCTCAGGTTGGCTCCTCAACAATTTCCTTTGCTGCCGGTTCGCATTTAATTGCAGTGGATCAAACAGAACAAATTGATTTAAGCGGTTGCCAGGGAATTACAATTAATGTCATTGGCGCGCCGCCACCACCACCTCCGGCAAATTTGGCGCCGGTTTTTCAGCCGGTTGGCAATAAGCAAATTAATTTGGGGGAGACAGTAAGTTTTCATCTTCAAGCCGCTGATCCTGATGATGATATTGTCAATTTAAATTGGAATATTCCTGCAGATGCCACGATGGCCAACATTACAAATAACGCCAGTATTGTTTATGGTGATTTCAATTGGACACCCCAAAGCAAGGGAGTATTTACAACTTCATTTGTCGCAGTAGATGATAGTGACTTGGGATCAAAAAGTTCTACGTTAACAGTAAGTATTGGAGTTTCAGAACCAGTTCCGCCACAAAACCATCAGCCTGTCTTTGATCCAATCCCGGAAAAAACAGTTAATGCCGGCGAAACTTTGACATTTAATATAACTGCCACTGATCCAGATAATGATAATATTGTTTTGAGCCTGGAACCTCTGGAAAATGCAACTTTAAACCCAATTATTACGGGTATAACTTCAACTTCAAGATTTAGTTGGGCACCAACAAATTCTGGGATTTACTATGCTGTTTTTAAAGCTCTTGATAATAATATTACTAATCCTTTGAGCTCTAATTTAAGCGTTAGAGTTACTGTTTTTGGTGGCCAGTGTCCTCCTTGCGGAGGAGGGTCGTTTAGTTGCCCATTGCCTGTATGCGCAGAACAAAATTTTACAGAAACGTCCAATAAAACATCGCCAATAATTAGTTCGCCAAGCCATCCTGAGCAAAATCAATGGTATGCCAATAATCAACCTCAGTTTGCCTGGCAAGTTGCCGATGAAGGCCTAGGTTATACTTTTAATTTAGATCAAAATCCATTAGCTGATCCAAGCATTGGCTATTATTCCAGCCAGGATAAGCTTTTTGCTTTTAGTAATATTGCTGATGGGTTTTGGTATTTTCACCTTAAAGTCAAATATATTGATGGCTGGGGTCCGACAGCGCATTATCAAGTTAAGATTGATACCTCTCCGCCGGAATTTTTTAAACCCAGCATTGAGACAGGAATTTTAGCAGACGGCAGCAAGCAATATAAACTCTATTTTTCAGCTTTGGATAAGAGTTCCGGGGTTGCTTATTATGAAATGAAAATTGATAATGGAGAGTGGCAAAAGGCGCAAAGCCCTTATGTTTTAAATGAATCAGACAAACTTGGCAAAATATTATCTTTACGTGCAGTTGACAATGCCGGCAATGCCATTGAAGCTTATATTGATTTGCAAAATTTTACAGTCATAAACAAAGAACCGGCAACATATAATTTAATCCAGCCTGCTATTAAAGCAGTGGCTCCTCCCTTTATCGATCATATTATAATGCCTGAACAGATCGGCAGGTTTTTTGTAAAAAATGTGCTAATGATAACCGGACGGGCTGAGAAAAATTCCCTTGTTACTCTGCACTTAGCAGCCTCGCCTGAAATAATTGTTTCAACTAAAGCAAGCGAACAGGGATTATGGATGATTAGTTTAGAAAAAATTTTAGAGCCGGGCCGTTATACTTTATACGCTATTGCCAGTATAAATGGGCTTAATTCAGAACCATCGGAACAGGTTTCTCTAACGCTAAAAGAAAAATTCGTGCCAAGACAAGAATTAAAAATTCCCTGGTGGTTTTGGCTTGTATTCTTAATAATTCTGTTATTTTTTGCAGCTTTGTTGGCTTTAAGAAAGAAGATAATAAAGAAGGGCGCAAAAAAATAGAAAAATCTAAAAATAAACATGGTCAAGTTAAATAAAATTTTAATACTTTTTTTATTGTTTGGTTTTGCGGCTTTTGGCAAACAAGCAATAGCCGCCATGTCCAGCAATAATTATAAAGTCTGGCTGGATAATTTAAGTTCAGGCGGAGGCGCTTTGTCTTCAGAAAATTATGCAATTGACTCAAATTTCACAGATCAAGCTGGCGCCAATTCCCAAAGCATGAATTTTAAAGAAAAGCCAAGCTTTTCAGGCATTGGCGCTGAGCCGACAATTGGATTTAGCGTTCAGTTAGTCAGTTTAAATTTTGGAGAGCTTTCTCCGTCGTCAACAGCCTATTCCAGCCATACTTTTTCAGCATACACAAATTCCAAAGCTGGTTATACTATAAAAATAATCGGTGAATCTTTGCATAGTTCGGAACATGCCGTCACTCCAATAGGCAGTGTCGCTGCAGATTCTGAGCCGGGGACTGAACAATTTGGCATTAATTTAGTGAGTAATTCTGTGCCTTTAATCGGCTCAGACCCTTTGGGCGGGATTGGTTGGGCAACGCCAAATTATAATACAACAAATAAATTTGCTTATAACGACGGTGATATTATTGCCCAGTCATTAAGTTTTTCTTACCAGACTGATTTTACTGTTTCGGTAATTGTGAATATTGCTCCTGAAACAAACGCTGGCAATTATGGCGCTACTTTGACTTATGAATTTATTCCAGTTTTTTAGGCATGACTTTTCCACAGGTTAAAATCATAGTTAGTTATATGTTTTTATGTTATAATAAAAACATATAATAATTATTTAATCTAAATTTTAGCAATGGATTTAGCTTTGAATTTTATTTTAAGAAATAGTCAGGAAAATAAATATTTAAAATATCTAAATACTAAATCTTTTAGTATTTTTTAATTAACAAATGAAGATTAAACTATGGTAAAGAAAGCAAAACTATTTTACATTTTTATGGCAATAGTGACAATTTTAGGGGGAGGGTTTTTTGCAGAAAATGTCGCTAACGCCGGGTTAAGCGCAGTTTCCGTTACATTGCATGATGGCAGCGGAAATAATATCTCAGCAGTTAATACGGTTGTTAACACAACCACAATTAGCTTTGATCCCGATGGCAATCTCAGCACAGGAGATGCTTTAGAGATTCAATTCCAAGATAATTTTGGCGTTGCTAGCGTTGTTAACGGTGATGTTGCTATCACCCAGGCAAATAGCGGCACAGATATAATAAAAGGTACTGCGGTTCGAGTTATCCAAAGCGTTTTAATCCCAATTACCACCCAAAGCGACACGCCGAGTGGCGCAGTGACGGTTACTATTTCCAATAGTCACATTACAACCCCTACTACATCAGGCACCTATAAAATCACAATTGTTCTCTATGATTTAGGCGCTGACAATGCTTTTGGCGGCACTGGCGAAAATGCTGATTCAGTCTTAGATGGTTCTTATGCGGCAGTAGTGATTGGCACAAACCAGGTTAATATTTCAGGCACAGTTGATCCAACCTTAACTTTAACCTTGTCAGGCACGACCTGCGCTTTGGGTACATTAAGCACAACCGGTTTAAGCACCTGCAGCTATGATACTGAGGTTAGCACAAACGCTGATTCAGGCTATACAGCTTATATTAAAGCAGACGGCAATTTGAGAAATGCCACAAATAGCATAACCAATGTTGCTGACGCAACCGTGGGCGTAGCTAATAGCGGCGGTGTTTCCACAGAAGAAGAATACGGTATTTCCACAACAAATGCATCTTCTACAATAGTGGACAATGATTCAGGCTCTGATTGCGCAACTTTAGCTGGCCAATTAACAACTGCGATGCCGGGTTCAGCCTTATCAACCAGCGATCAGTCTTTTGCCACAGCGACAAGTCCAGTGAGCGCTGATTCAACGACTTTGTGTCATGCCGCTGTTATTATGGGCACAACACCTGCAGGCGCTTATGCTCAGGTTGTGACAATTACAGTTGTTGGTAATTTTTAAAATAAATAATTAAAATAAATTATAAAAATTAAATTTGCCCTCCGCTGCTTTAAGCAATGGAGGGTGAGGGGAAAAATATGAAAACAAAAATTTTCTCATTGGTAATTGCCCTGCTTGCTGTCGGCTTACTTCTGCCTTTAGCAAGTTCTGCTGTTACAGTATCACCGCCTATAATTGAGATTGACGCTGCGAAAGGCGATGTGATAAATCAATCAATTAAGGTTCGTAATGAAGGTGCGGCAGCAGCCACTTATTACTTATCAGCAGAACGATTTGTGGCAGGCGGTGAAGCAGGAGAACCATCTTTTACAGGTGAAGACGTGGATTTAGCTACCTGGATAAAGTTTCCATTCCAGAGTATCACTGTTCCAGCAGGTTCTACAGTGGAAGTGCCTTTTTCAATTATCGTACCTAATTATGCCGGGCCAGGCGGTCATTATGCTGCTATATTTTTGAGCACTGCGCCTCCGGAAGCTGCCAATGCAGGTTCTCAAGTATCTATTGCCAGCCGTATTGGCACTTTGATTTTGGTTAGAATTGCAGGTGAAATTAAAGAAAGCGCGCAAATTGCAGAATTCAGCACAGCTGGTAAAACTTTTAGTTCACTGCCAGTAGATTTTAGCGTGAGAGTAAAAAATGACGGTAATGTCCATTTAAAGCCAATGGGAACAATTACGATTAAAAACATGTGGGGAGCTGTTGCCGGCAAAGTTGCTGTCAATGAAGCAGGTGGCAATGTCCTGCCTGACCAAATCAGAAAATTTGATGCTGGCTGGTTAAAAGATCCTAATGCAGTAGGCGCAACCACATTCTGGGGCAAATATATGCAGGAAAAAGAAAATTTTGCTTTTGGCAGTTATACCGCTGATTTAAGCTTGGCTTATGGCACAGCAGGCAATACTTTAACAGCCTCAACTACATTCATGGTAATCCCATGGAATATAATTATTGTTAATTTGTTAATAATAGTCATTATTGTTGTAATCTTGTATTTTGCTATCAAGAAATATAACAAATGGATTTTGAAGAAATACGGCAAAGCTAAGAAATAAAAGTATTAATCCCAATTTATAAGGACTTTGAAAAGAAGAGGCTTTTAATACTTAAAAGCCTCTTCTTATATCAAGCTGGGGAGTTATTATATGCGTAAAATTATTTTAATTGGTTTAGCGGCAATATTGATAAATTTTTTTTATTTATCCGTAAGTCATGGGCAGACGGATGTGAATGTTTACGGCATTGTGCCAGAAACAGAATTAAATAAAAATATTTCCACTCAGCCAACCCAGTCCGTAATGACCAAAGAAAATAAATACCAATATTTTTTTGAAAAATCATTGGGTTTGCAACAAAAAGAAGTCACCGGGGAAGTTCAGACAATTTATGATCAAGCAGCCAGTTGGGGGCTGATGGCGTTAATCATGGTAATTTTAGCATTAATCTTGGTTATAATTTTAAGATTTGTTGATACGTACTTACGTGTATTAAAGTATAAAAAAGATTAAGATAAGCCATCATTATGACGGAATTTTATTTCAGCAGGTTAAAATTTTATTCACAGGCTAACTTTTTTTACGGCTGAATTTATGATATAATTGTGATATGGATGAGTTAAAATTTGGCTAAGATATGAGATTATAAAATAAAATATCTAATAATTTTAATAAATAATTAATAATTAATCTATGATTAAGAAAACGAAGCTTTTTTACATTTTTATGGCAATGGTAATCATTTTAGGAGGAAGTGGTCTTGCCCAAAATTACGCTAATGCCGGTTTGGCCGATATTTCTGTTACTTATCACGATGCCAGCGGGAACAATGTCTCAGCTGTCAATACAGCTATTAACACAACAACGGTTAGCTTTGATCCAGACGGTAATATTAATACTGGAGATGGGATAACGGTTCAGTTTGATAATTCTGATCTTTCCACTGCCCCAGTTGTCAATGGAGACGTGACAGTAACTCAGGCGCATACTGCCACAGATATCACTAAAGGAACAGCAATCGTAGGTGGCATTGGCCTCCAAAATGTACTGGCAATTCCCATTACCACAGAAAGTGATACGCCCAGCGGAGCAGTGACGATTACAATTGCCAACAGCCATATTACTACGCCTTCATCTTCAGGCACTCAGAAAATTACACTTGGAATTTGGGATTTAGGCGCTGATGAGGCTTGGGGGGGAACTGGAGCTGATGCTGATACAATATTAGACAGTTCTTATGCAGCGGTAGTGATTGGCACAAACCAGGTTAATATTTCAGGCACAGTTGATCCAACCTTAACTTTAACCTTGTCAGGCACGACCTGCGCTTTGGGTACATTAAGCACAACCGGTTTAAGCACCTGCAGCTATGATACTGAGGTTAGCACAAACGCTGATTCAGGCTATACAGCTTATATTAAAGCAGACGGCAATTTGAGAAATGCCACAAATAGCATAACCAATGTGGCTGATGCGACCGTGGGCGTAACTAATAGCGGCGGAGTTTCTACAGAAGAAGAATATGGCATTTCCACGACTAATGCATCTTCTACAATAGTGGAAAATGATTCAGGCACAGATTGCGCAACTTTAGATGGCCAATTAACAACTGCGATGCCCGGTTCAGCCTTATCAACCAGCGATCAGTCTTTTGCCACAGCGACAAGTCCAGTGAGCGCTGATTCAACGACTTTGTGCCATGCAGCTGTTATTATGGGCACAACACCTGCAGGCGCTTATGCCCAGGTTGTGACTGTCACTGTTGTCGGAAATTTTTAAAAAAATAAATAATTAAAATAAAGATTGAATAAAATTAATTTATAAAAAAAGTTATGAACAAACATTTTAAATTTTTTTCAATTGTACTGGCGGTTTTATTGATGGTATTAAACACTTTTACTGCTTTGCCAGCCTTAGCCGGCGGTATAAGCGTGGTGAGCATTACTTTATCAAATTACACTGCCAGCGCAGCGACAAATGCCACGATTATTTTTAATCCTGACGGCAATATAAATAGCGGGGATGGCATTAAAATTACTTTTCCGGCAGGCTATGTCATTTCTAACGTAGTTAACGGTGATGTGGCAGTTACTCAAACTCATACAACCACAGATATCACCAAGGGGACAGCCAGTGTGAGTGGACAAAATTTGCAAATTCCGATTACAACAGAAGGCGATCAGGTTTCAGGCCAAATTACTATTACGATTTCAAATAACCATATCACCAATCCTACTGCCGGTTCAGCTTCTTTTGCTATTACAACCTGGGATTTGGGCGCTGATAATGCCTGGGGCGGCAGCGATACCAATGCTGATACCCAGGAAGATAGCGGCGGCGCAGCCATAGTTGTTGGCTTAAACCAGGTAAATATCTCGGCTACAGTTGAGCCAACATTAACTCTGTCCTTATCTACCTCTACCTGCACTTTAGGCACATTAAGCACAACAGGTTTAAGCACCTGCAGTTATGATACAGAAGTAAGCACCAATGCTGATTCAGGCTATACAGCGTATATTAAAGCAGACGGCAATTTGCGAAATGCCACAAATAGCATAACCAATGTGGCAGATGCGACCGTGGGTGTAACCAATAGCGGCGGAGTTTCTACAGAAGAAGAATATGGCATTTCTACAACAAATGCATCATCTACGATAGTAGACAATGATTCAGGCTCTGATTGTGCAACTTTGGATGGTCAGTTGACAACTGCCATGCCAGGTTCAGCTTTAACAACAAGTGACCAGTCATTTGCCACTTCTTCAGCGCCCGTGAGTGCTGATTCAACTACCTTATGCCATGCGGCAGTGATCACTGGCACAACCCCGGCAGGCGCTTATGCTCAGACAGTGACGATTACAGTCGTAGGTAATTTTTAGAGTATAAATTTTAAGAATAATTTATTGAAAGAATTTAGTGACTAAAAGAAAGCCATTGTATTTTAATTTAAATAACCAATGGAAAATAGGAAAAATTGGGCTTTTTTGCTTTGGTATTGTAATTATTGTTACCAGCCAGATTTTTACCAAAGAAGTTTTTGCCTCTTGGAAAAATATGGACAGGACAGATATTAGTGAAAATATTTCCAATAATACAGGCTCATCCATCGCACCGCAAATTATGGCTGATGCTTATAATAATACATATGCAATTTGGATTGATAGTACTACTGGAAATAGTGATATTTTTTTTAGCAAGTGGACAGCGACTGGATGTGGAGGTAATGGTTGCTGGACAAAAATGGATGGCAGTGAAGGTTCAGAAAACGTTTCTAATGATTCTGGCAGCTCAACTTTGCCAAAATTTTCACTGACAGATTCAGGTACTCCTTATTTAGTCTGGCTGGATAATTCCACTGGAAATTATGAAATTTTTTTTAGAAAATGGACAGTGGGTGCCGGCTCAGGTGTCTGCGGTGCTGGGATTGATGATTGCTGGACAAAAATGGATGGGTCGGCTGGTACTGATAATGTTTCTGGTACGGCTTTAAATTCTGGCTCAACTCAATTTGCCATAGATAATGATAATAATCCTTATATTGCTTGGGAAGAACCTGTTAATGGTAAAACGCAGATTTATTTCCGTAAATGGACTTTTGGAGTTGGCTGGACCAAAATGGATGGTACTCCAGGCACTGATAATGTTTCAAATGATAGCGGCAATAATTCACATTTAGCACAATTTGCGATTGATTCCTCAAATAACCCTTGCCTTACTTGGTCTGTTGATTTAACAGGAAATGGTGATATTTATTTTAAGAAATGGACTCAGGGAGTTGGCTGGACCAAAATGGACGGTACTCCAGGCGCGGATAATGTTTCCAATAATTCATCTGCATCAGGTTTGCCAAAAATGCGTCTTGATTCATTAGGCTTTCCTATTATTATCTGGAGAGATGTCACAAGCGCAAATGGGGAGATATTTTTTACCAAGTGGCAGCCAGGCACAGGCTGGACAAAAATGGATGGCACTTTAGGCTATGAAAATATTTCCAATACCTTGGGCGATTCCGATAGCATTGATTTTAAACTTGACCAATCAAACATACCCAACGTTGTCTGGGATGATGCCACCACAGGCACTAGAGATATTTATTTCACTAAATGGACTGGGGGTGTTGGCTGGACAAAAATGGATGGCACTCTGGGGCATGATAATGTCTCAAACACGGCAACTGCTTCAAGATATCCCAAAATAGGACTTAGCTCTCAGGGCTTTCCGAATATTGTTTGGCGGGAAGCCGTGAGCGTTTATAATTACGAAATATATTTTCGCAAATGGACTCCAGGCCTTGGCTGGACCAAAATGGGGGATGTAGCAGGCACAGATAATTTATCTGATAATGGCAACAGTTTTTCGGATTATCCTGAAATTGTGCTAAGAAATACCAATCTGCCCAATGTCATTTGGCAGGATAACATTGACGGCAATAATGAAATTTATTTTACCCATTGGATAATTGATCAGGAAGATACAGTTGATATCTCAGCCGCAGTTGATGCAACTTTAACTCTGTCATTGTCAGCCGCAAACTGCAGTTTAGGCACTTTCAGCGCTGCTGGCTTGAGCACTTGCAATTATGATACGCAAATTAGCACCAATGGCAGCTTAGGCTATACTGCCTATATTAGAGCAGATGGCATGCTGAGAAATGCCGCCAATCAAATAAGCGATGTGGCTGATGGCGATGTGGGAGTGACAAATATTGGAGGAGTTTCTACAGAAGAAGAATACGGAGTTTCAACTTCAAAGGCCGGTGAAACAATTACACAAAATAATTCAGGCTCTGCTTGCAGTAATTTAGCCAATCAATTGGCTACAGCTATGCCAGCTTCAGTTTTATTAACCAGCGATCAATCATTTGCTTCTGCTACAGGGCCGATCAGTTCTGATTCAACGACCTTATGCCATGCCGCTGTCATAACTGGTACGACAGAAGCAGGCTCTTATGCCCAAACAGTTACTGTTACAGCCGTGGGCAACTTTTAATTTGCTTATGTTAAAGAAAAATAAAAAAATAGCGCAGGGAGGAGCTAAAAGGGCTGGGGGTAACAGGCCTAAATTTTTAGGGATATTTTTTAGCAGTATTAAAAGGTCTTTAAAATCATTTTTGATTATTTTTGTAATCGGCCTGCAGATTGCCTTAATAATAGGCTATCTTTATTTTATTTATAGAAATACAATTTTTGCGACTGAAGGCATCCGTGATACTTTGACCTATCAGGGTAAAATAACCAATGCCGACGGAGTGCCTCCGCCGGACGGACTTTATGATATGCGTTTTAGGATATACAGCCAAGCTACCAGCGGAAACCTTCTTTGGGCGGAAAATTGGGATGGCACAAATCAAGGCACAAGCGGCAGTAAAGTTCAGGTGAATGACGGCATTTTTACAGTTGAATTAAATTCGTTGTGCGGCAACTGGGTCGGCACTTGCGCTTCCAATGGCGGCGTAACATTTTCCACTGACAGTTTTTATTTGCAAGTTGAATTGGATTATGACGCTAATGGCACTTTTGAAGAAGTATTTTTGCCCAGAAAAAGATTTACAGCTACGCCTTATGCCATGAATGCTGACAAATTGAATGGCAAGGGATCTGCAGATTTTGTTCAGATTGAAGGCGGTGAAATGACCGGAAATTTGAGCGTGCCAAAAATTATAGATAGTTCTTTGGTCGCAGATTATGGCTTTAATGGGAATTCAGATGATAGCAGCCCCAATGGTTTAACTGGAACATTGGAAAACAGCGCCAGTGCTGCTAATGATGTTTTGACTCTTGATGGTCTTAATCAATATTTTTCAGTAGCTGATGATGATAAATTAAGCTTTGGCAATGGCACAGATGATTCGGCTTTCACATTGTCAGCCTGGATAAAAATGGATGAAGCCACTAATTTTATAATTGCCAGCAAAGGCACAGGTTCTGCTGATGACGAATATAAATTTTATATTAATGCTGATGATAAGATTAATCTGCAGCTGATTGATCAAAGCCAGACCAATACTTATTTGGGTAGAATGTTTAATACCGCCTTAACAAGCTATGAAGGGGAGTGGGCTAATGTGATTGCGACTTATGATAGTTCAAAAACATCGGCCGGAATAAAATTATATATTAATGGAATAGAAGTTGATGATACTGTCAATGAAAGCAACAGCTCATCATATGCTGGCATGGAAAATTTGACCGGCGCATTTAATATCGGCAATTATGCGGCCAATTATGCCAGGGGACAATTTGATGAAGTTAAAGTTTTTAATAGAGCTTTAAGCCCGGATGAAATAAAAAGAATATATGCAGATGACAATAGGCAAAATATCCATAGCAACAAAATTACAACCCACACAATTTATCTTGAATCTAGCGATGATGAAAATACAGGCGAGGGCTATCTGGCCTGGGATAATTTTTATCAGCGTATTAAATTCAGCGCTGAAACTTATCTGCCGAATCAAATGCCTTATTTAGCAAATCGCGCAAATTCGCAGGATTACACGCATTATAGTGATGAAAATAAAAAATTAGCCTATGATTTTTCTGATTCTGTCGGTTCCACTGTCACGGATCTGGCTGGCAATGCCAATGGTACTGTCAATGGCAATGCTGACTGGACAAATTCAGGCTATATTGGCTATGGCATGAAATTTGGCGCTGATGGCGATTCAGTGTCTTTTGCAGATCCCGGCTTATCATCAACTCAGGGTTCAATTGAGTTTTGGGTAAAATTTAATGATATAACCGCCTCAGCTGATAATTATGCTTTTAGACTGGCGGAAAGCACTTCCAATGAAATTGTGTTTGCCAAAGAAAATCAGAGCGATATGTATTTCAAGGTAGGAGACACAAAGATTCCTCTGGGCAGTATCCCGGATACTAGCTGGCATTATGTTGTAATTGCCTGGGATTCAGGGAATGTATCTTTTTATGGTGACGGGCAATTTGCCTTAAGTACTGCATATTCAAATTTAGACATAAGCAGGTTTGATAAATTCTATCTTGGTTCAGCAGGCAGCCCAAATACTTCACTTGATGGTGAAATTGATAGTGTCGCTATTTATGATGATGTTTTAACGCCTGCAGAAGTCAAAAATCATTTTAATTCTGCATTTGAAAATCTTTATGTGGCTAATAATTTGAGCGATGGCAATATTTCTTCGCCTGTCGGCAGTTTAATCGGCTTGCCAGCCAGTACTAATGAAAAAGATAAGGCAGATCCGGTTTATTTTAGCAATGATAGCAAGGCAGTCGGCCTGGCCTTTGCCGAAGGGCAGGGGACAACTACCTCAAATATTACCCTGGCTGATGATCCTACGATTACAGGCACAACCTGGCAAAAAGGATATTATGGCTATGGTTTGGGATTTAACGGACTTTCAGATTATCTGACTTTGACAGACAGCGCTAATTTAAATATGGGCACTGATAATTTTTCTCTGGAATTTTATCTCAAAGCAGATTCAAGTGACCAGACAAATAAAAGGATTATTTCCAAAAGAAGCGGGGATGCCGGCTATGAAGTTTATTTTGATTCTAATAATAAAATCGGTTTTTTTATCGGAGATGGCACCAATACTTATAGCACAAATGTAGCAGGCGGATATGCTTTAAATGATGGCAAGTGGCATCATGTTTTAATTGCCTTTGATCGTTCCAGTAATGTCACTATGGCTTATGATGGTTCATTAACATACATCCAAAATATTACCAGTGTAACCGGCAGTCTGGATAATGCGGCTGATTTATACATTGGCAAAGATTCGTCCGGTAATTTTTATAAAGGCATTTTGGACAGTCTAGTTATTTATAAAAGCCAGCTTTTAAATTTAGGAGACATTATTGCCAGAGCAACAGACAACCCTGATAAGATGGTTATAAACAGCAGAGGCGGTATTTCAGGCCTGGCTTCATTATTAGTTTTAAACAATTATACTAGCGGTGACGGAATTATTGCCGGACTTTTTAACAGTAATAATAACACAACTTACCCTCTAAAAATTTGGAATGCGGCTTCTTCTGTTTCAGGCAGCGATACTATTTATAATTTGATATCTTTTGGCAATATGGGCAGCAACTATGGCAATTTAATCTGGGATGCCACTAATACGCAATTCATTTTTGATCAAAGTTTAAAAACAACAGGAGATTTAGCCTCAAATTATTTAAAGACAAATGACAACGAATTTTTAGCTTCTGATCTAATCAGGCATACAATAACCAGCGATGATGTTACAAATACATATTTTTCAGAATCATGGGCAAAAGCCACAAAAGACAAAATTGCCAGTTTGCATGGCGTTCATTATGTGGTCAGCGGCAATGTTTATGGCGATCAGGATTTTTGGAGTACTAATACGGAAAACAGGATTGAATATGACGGCTCGGCTATCAGAGTGGATAAATTGGGCGGTACCTGGACAGAAGGGGATGTGATAACGATTTTTGTGGTCTATGAAAAATAAAGGTTACTAATCAGCTAATTTATTACTAATCTACTAATTAGAAAATTATGAAATTAATTAATAAAGAGGGAAATAGAATAGACTGGCTTCAAGTTCTAATAATTTTTATTTTAGGCGCTTTGGTTTTGAGCAATGTTTTTTTATTTATAAACAACATGTCTTTGCAAAAAGAAGTTGAAAAATTAAAAGCAGATGATTTAGCAATTGCGCAGGCAATTAATACAGTCCTGGGTCAGCTAAAAACAAATATTAAATAAATCGTTTTTAGGCTTTTTATTTGTTTTATTGTTGTAAGATATGGTAATAAATTGTAAGACAATTGTATTACAATCTATTACTATTGTTTTACAAGCAAGCTTATGGAACACATAAGTAAATTTTTATCTAAACGGATTACTCAGCAAGGTTTTAGCCAACAGGTTAAAACCTCTTTAATAATTGAAGAATTTAAAGAGATTATTATTAAAATATTCGGCTCTAATCTTGGTAAAAAAATTAAACCATTATATATTAAAAATAATATCCTGACAGTGGCTTGCTTAAGTTCTGTGATGGCCCAGGAAATGAATTTTAGAAAAGCAGAAATCCTTGAGAAAATAAACGCCAAGTTTAGCCCAGATTTTATCAAGGATATCAGGCTGGTAATATAGCGGTTAATTTAACATAGCAAATTATTTATAGTGATTTGCGCAATTTTGACTATTAAATAATTAAATCGTATACTGTTAGTATAAAGAAAAATAAATTTTATGGACAATAGCCAGGAACAAAATATAAAAGATATATTAGACATTGTAACTTTTATTAAAGACAATGCCGCTAACAAAGAAGATTTGGACCGTTTTGCGACCAAAGAAGATTTGGATGGTTTTGCTAACAAAGAAGATTTGGACCGTTTTGCGACCAAAGAAGACTTGGACCGTTTTGCGACTAAAGAAGACTTAAAACAAATGGAAATAAGAGTTCTATCTACGTTTGAAGATCTATTGGTTCCAATTAAACAGGAATTGGCTGATATTAGGCTTGAATTAAAAGAAATTAAAGAAAGGCTAGATAATATAGAAACGTTTGAAGGCGAGGATATCTCAGCTGCTTATCGCGATATTGAAATTATGAAAAAGCAATTAGCGGATCTGGAGATTAAAGTGCAGAAGATGCAAGCTAGCCAAAGCTAATTTGTATAAATTGATTTTATTGCAAAAACGTCACGCGTTGCGTGGTGTTTTTTATTTAGTTAATTTAAGAAAATTAAGGTATTTAAATAATGTTCTTGGGCCATTTTGGCAATTGCTAAATTTATATAAATTTGCTAAAATTAAGCTAACTTGTTCTTAGCGTTTTTTTGTTTTAGTGCCGTATTTGCCTAAATTTGGTAAAACGCCATTATCTATATTTGGATACTAATGTACGAATTCAATACCTGCCTGCCGCCTGCCTGCCGGTAGGCAGGGCAGGCAGGCAAAATATACTAATAGTTCTCAAATTTTCATACGGTTCCAATTAGTATTATTCGTATAATATTCGTAAATTAGTATCCCTACTTAATATACTAAGTCATAATTATGACATTAAGATCTTATATTATTTTAATGCTTTTATGCACCATTGCCTGCTTTTTTGCTTTTTTAGCAGTAGTTTATTTTTTTGATCCGACAAAGGCCAATCTGTTAGCATTAATTTTGTTTTATTTCAGCTTATTGCTGACTTTAATCGGGATTTTTTCCATAATTGGCCTGATTGCCAGGATATTTTTTACCTCAGAGCATTTAATCTTCAGAAAAGTTATTACCTCATTCCGCCAGGCAGTTTGGTTTTCTTTGTTAATAGTCATCAGCTTGTTTTTAAAAAGCGCTAATTTGTTAATCTGGAGAAACATTTTTTTCTTAATTCTGGCCTTTGTCATCTTAGAAATATTTTTCATGGGCTATAAATCTAAACCAAGCATAAAAATATGAAACAATCATTTTTATTTACCAAAACTAAAAAAGAAATAGGGGAGGAGGAAAAAAGCCTTAATGCCCAATTATTAATTAGGGCAGGCTTTATTGATAAATTGGCAGCCGGCGTCTATACTCTATTGCCACTGGGCTTAAGAGTTTTTAAAAAGCTTGAGAATATTATTCGTGAAGAAATGAATAATATTGGCGGCCAGGAAATTGTGATGCCCTCATTGCATCCTAAAGATAATTGGGAAAAAACAGGCCGTTGGTCAAGCATGGATGATTTATACAAAGTTAAAGATTCAAGCGGCCATGAATTTGCGCTGGGACCGACTCATGAAGAAGTGGTTGTGCCATTAATGAAAAAATTCATCAATTCCTACAAAGATTTACCGGTCTATATTTATCAATTTCAAAATAAATTCAGAATGGAATTGCGTTCAAAGTCCGGCATTTTGCGTGGCAGGGAATTTGTCATGAAAGACCTTTATTCTTTCCATTTAGACGAAAAAGATTTGGATGAATATTATGAAAAAGCTAAAGATGCTTATTTTAAGATTTTTCAAAGAGCAGGGATTAGAGCAGAAACATATCTGACTTTGGCTTCTGGATCTTCATTCTCAAAATATTCACATGAATTTCAAACAGTCACGCCAGCCGGTGAAGATACAATTTATATCTGCCCAAAATGTAAAATTGCTTATAATAAAGAAATTATTGAGGTTATAACTAAATGTGAAACCTGCAATCTGACTGTTAAAGATTTTAAAGAAGCCAAGGCCATTGAAACAGGCAATATTTTTAAGCTTAAGACAAAATACTCACTTCCTTTTGATTTAAAAGTAAATAATAGCGAGGGGCAGGAAGTTATTATTACTATGGGTTGTTATGGTATGGGTTTGGGCAGACTTATGGGGACTATAGTTGAAATTCATCATGATAATAAGGGTATTATTTGGCCCCAAGAAGTGGCTCCTTTTGCCCTGCATTTACTGACTTTAGGTTCAGAAAAGGAACTTGCAAAAAATGGGGACAAGTTATATAATGAGCTGGTTAAAGCTGGCTTTGAAGTGCTATATGATGATAGGGAAGAATCAGCTGGAATTAAATTAAAAGACAGTGATTTAATCGGTATTCCGTTCAGGCTTGTTTTAAGCGCAAAAACTTTGCAAGCTAAAAGCGTGGAAATAAAGCCGAGAAATTCTGATAAGCTGGAAATAGTTAAGCTGGATAAACTGATAAAATACCTTAAAGGATTAATTTAAAAGAGTAAAAAGAGAAAGAAGGGTAAAAGGGGTCATCCTACGCTAAAGCTTCTGCCTCCGCTTAAGCTATGGCAGACAGGTCGGATGACAGGTAAGAAAGGTAAAATGGACAGGTATCTGGAATTAAAACAGGGGAACTATTTGTATCATTAGTATAATATTTGTAAATTAGTATCATTATGATTTTTGATAGAATTCTAGGCAGATTTTCCAAAGATATTGGCATTGACTTAGGCACTGCCAATACTTTAGTTTATGTCAAAGATAAGGGGATTGTGATTAATGAGCCATCAGTCGTGGCCATTAATTCTAAAACTGATCAGATTTTAGCAGTGGGCGGTGAAGCCAAAAAAATGGTCGGCAAAACTCCGGCCCATATTATTGCGATTAAACCTTTGGTTGACGGCGTAATTTCTGATTTTGAAGTGACTGAGAAAATGCTTAAATATTTCATTGATAAAATCCATGCTGAAGGCTTTAATTTGCTGCCTCGACCAAGAGTAGTTATAGGGGTGCCATTGGATATTACTGAAGTGGAAAGAAAAGCAGTTGAAGATGCGGCTTATTCTGCCGGTGCGCGCGAGGTTTATCTGGTTGAAGAATCAATGGCAGCGGCCATCGGTTGCCGTTTGCCGATTGAAGAAGCTTTGGGCAATATGATTGTTGATATTGGCGGCGGTACTTCTGAGATAGCAGTAATTTCTTTAGGCGGCGTTGTGACCTGGAAAACTATAAAAATCGCCGGTGATGAAATGAACAAAAATATTATTCAATATGCGCGCAGCAAATTCAACTTGCTTTTAGGCGAAAAAGTTGCTGAAGAAATTAAAATTAAAATCGGTTCAGCCGCAGAATTAAAGCAGCCCCTTGAAGCCCAGATGAGAGGCCGTGATTTGGTGACTGGCCTGCCCAAAGAAATTATTGTTAATGACAGCCAGATCAGGGAAGCCTTGGCAAAATCTGTCAGAATAATTATTGATAATGTCAAAGCTACCCTGGAAATTACTCCGCCGGAATTAGTGGCAGATATTTATGAGAGAGGCATCCTGCTAACTGGCGGCGGCGCGCTTTTAAAATCTCTAGACATTGCCATTTCCCGAGCCACTCAAATTCCGGTTTTTGTGGCTGATGATCCCTTAACTGCTGTAGTCAGAGGCACCGGCTATTTGCTTGATGATCTGCCTTTGCTTAAAAATGTTGCCTCGCCTTCAACCATGGAGCAAAGTTCAAAAATGTAATCCACGGGCCTAAGCTCGTGGAGCTTAAATTATGATTGAAAAGAAAAAAAATCAATATCTAAAAATTTATATTTTGGCAGTTATCATACTGCTTATTTTTTTCCATTATTTAAGAATTTTAGCAGCGCCTGAAAATTTCATCATGGGAATTTTAAATGAGTCCCAGCATCAGACTTATGCCTTTTTGACCAAATTAAAATATTCGTTTATAAATTATCAGGAAGCGCAAAATTTAAAAAAGGAAAATATTGAATTAAAACGCCAGTATGATGAGCTGCTTTTTGCCAATACCCAGCTCAATGATTATAAAACAGAAAATGAAAAATTAAGAACGACTTTAAATTTTAAAACCAGCCAGAATTATGATCTTGTCCTGGCTAAAGTTATTGGCCGTGATCAGGATCGTTTGAATACCTTATTGCTTGATAAAGGCAAATTGGATGGTATTGCCGAGGGTTATCCCGTAGTTGTTGATAATGGTATTATTGTCGGCAAGGTCATTGCCGCTAGTGACCATTTAGCGACGGTTTTACTGATTACTGACAAAATGAGCGAATTGGCCGTCAGCACGCTGGCTAATAATAAAACAACGGGCATGGCAATCGGCGAGTACGGCTTAAGCATAAAAGTAGAATTAATTCCTCAAGATTTAGAAATAAAAGAAGGTGATTTATTCATTACTTCAGGCTTAGAAAAAAACATACCTCGTGGGCTAATCTTAGGCAAGATAAACCGTATTATCAGCCAGGAAAACGAATTGTTTAAAAGTGCGACGCTCAGCCCTTTGCTTGATTATGAAGAAATTACTATTTTAAGCGTAATTTTGCCAAAAAGCTATTAATTAGATTTAATTTCTATGATTAAATATCTTTATTACATATTTATCTCATTATTTTTGGTTTTTATTCAGCAAAGCATTTTAATGGTTTTTGGCTATACTGCGAATCTGAACATCTTATTGGTTTTTTTAGTTTTTATCACCATTATTTCCGGCTTTAATCTGGGTTTCATTTTCTCGGTGATTATCGGTTTAATTGCCGGCCTTTATTCATATTTGCCATTCGGTTCATTAATAATCATATTTTTACTAATAATAAGCCTGGTTAATTTTTTATATAAGCATGTTTTAATTAATTTTTCATATTTGACCAATATAATTTTAATTGTCATGGCCACTTTTTTGTACAATTGCTTATTGGTCTTAATTAATTATCTGGCCTATCTATTAGGGATGATTAGAATTTATATCTCAGTTGACAGCATTTTTTTAATAAATTTTTTGTGGCAGAATATCCTTAATGTGGCTTTGATCAGTTTGATTTTTGTCATTGCCAAATTAACAATTAAAAAATTAAATTTAGTCTTTTTAATAAAAAAATGAGAGACTTATTTGTTAATAGAGAATACAGGCGAGCCCAAGAAATTGAGGCTGATTTTTTTGATGATAATTTAGAGGGTGAAAAGATCAGCCAGTCTGGCCATGGATTTTTAGGCAAATTTATAAGTGAAAACAAAATAAATTTTTTTTCCTATCTGGTTATGGCCTGCCTGCTTATTCTTTTAGGCAGGACAATGTATTTGCAAATTTTCAAGGGCCAATATTACCAGCTTTTGGCTGACTCCAACAGAACCAGGGAAAAAATCTTGCCGGCGGCCAGAGGCTTGATTTATGACAGCCAGAACCAGCCATTAGTGAAAAATTTGCCGATTTTCAACGCCATGATTTTACCCAAAGATTTGTCATTAAATAATGATAAAAGACTGGAAGAGATAAATAGTATCAGCCAGATTTTAAACATTGCCAGCCAGCCAATTGCAGATCTTTTAGCCAAATATCCAAAAAATTTTAAATATCCGCTTTTAATTAAAGAAAACCTGAGTTATGAAGAAGCCATTGATTTAAAGATTAAAGCAGCTCAATTTACGGGCTTATCTATTGATGCTCAGGACCAGCGGCAATATTTTAGCCCTGTTGATTTTGCCCATATCTTGGGCTACGAAGGAAAAATAACGGAAAAAGAATTAGACCAGCACAGCCAGGATGGCTATAACTTGAATGATTATATTGGCAAGACTGGTTTGGAATTAAGCTACGAATCTGTTTTAAGGGGAAAATTCGGGCAAGAGGGGATTGAAGTTGATGCGGCAGGTCATGAGGACAAAGTCCTTTATCATGAGGATCCGGTTAATGGTAAAAGTTTGGTTTTAAGCGTGGATCAAAAGGTGCAAAATAAAGTGCGGGAAATTTTAATTAATCATTTGCATAGCCTTAATAAAAAAAAGGGGGCTGTCATAATGTTAAATCCTCAGAATGGGGAAGTCCTGGCGCTGGTAAGCTATCCTGATTTTGATCTTAACCTTTTTGCCCAAGGCATTTCTGAACAAGATTATAATAATTTGCTAAATGATGAGAATCAGCCTCTTTTTGATAGGGCAGTCAAGGGCGAATATCCGTCTGGTTCAACGATAAAGCCGGTTATTGCCGCCGGCGCTTTGCAGGAAGGCATTATCACTGATAAAACCACGGTTAATAGCACTGGCGGCTTATGGCTTTATAACCGCTGGTTTTTTCCTGACTGGGCTGCCGGCGGGCATGGCATAACTAATGTTTATAAAGCAATTGCCTGGTCAGTCAATACCTTTTTTTACATGATTGGCGGCGGTTATGAAGATTTTAAAGGCTTGGGCATTGAGGGTCTGGAAAAATATTTTAAAATTTTTGGCTTGGGCGATAAAACCGGCATTGATTTGCCCGGTGAAGCTACCGGCTTAGTGCCTGATCCTGACTGGAAAAAGAAAACTAAAAATGAGGACTGGTTTATCGGAGATACTTATCATGCGGCCATTGGCCAGGGCGATGTTTTAGTCACGCCTTTACAGGTTGCTAATTATACTACGGCCTTTTTAAACGGAGGCAAATTATATGAGCCGCATTTAGTCAAAGAAATTATCAGTAATGACGGCAGCAAGCAGATTATTGAGCCAAAAATAATCAGGGAAAATTTTATTGATGATGCCAATCTGGAGATTGTAAAAAAAGCCATGCGCCAGACTGTTACCTTGGGCAGCGCTCAATACCTAAACAGTTTAAATGTTGCTGTGGGCGGGAAAACAGGGACAGCCCAATGGAACACTGAGAAAAATCCTCAAGCCTGGTTTATCGGGTTTGCGCCTTATGATCAGCCGGAAGTAGCCATTACTGTTTTAGTTGAGGAAGGCGGCGAAGGGAGTTCTGCCTGCGTGCCAATTACTTATGATATTTTAAACTGGTATTTTAATACCTATACAAAAACTAATACAATACAAAATTTACAAAATACATCAAATTAAAGATTTAAGAGTTAATCCAAGTTAAAAAGTTGATTACGCTGAAAATTTAGCCCTTAAATCAGAATTTAATTTATTTTTGTATCATTTGTAAAAGATTCGTATTTTCGTAGGAGCATAGAAGAGTGCCCGCACTCCGAAGCTCCGTAGGAGCGTAGAATTATGGCTCACTCTTATATAAGAGTACTTGCACTCCAAAGCTCCGTAGGAGCGTAGAACTAATGGATAACTATTATATAAGAGTGCTTGCACTCCGAAGCTCCGTAGGAGCGTAGAATTATGGCTCACTCTTATATAAGAGTACTTGCACTCCAAAGCTCCGTAGGAGCGTAGAACTAATGGATAACTATTATATAAGAGTGCTTGCACTCCGAAGCTCCGTAGGAGCGTAGAATTATGGCTCACTCTTATATAAGAGTACTTGCACTCCAAAGCTCCGTAGGAGCGTAGAACTATAGGATTCCTCTTATATTAAGAGTGCTTGCACTCCGAAGCTCCGTAGGAGCGTAGGAGTGGATAAAGTCTTGACACGAATTTGTCATTTTGGTATTTTATATACTATATGTTTTGAACCACCAAATTCGTTCACTAAAATGCACGAAAAATATTTAGTGTGATTTCGCGATAATAGTTTAGTGTTTAAGTAATCAATATAAATTTATGGCAGAAGAAAAATATTTAACCAAAGAAGGCTTGGCAAAAATTAAAAAAGAATTAGAAATTTTAAAATCAGAGAAGCGCAAAGAAATCAGCGATCGTATTGCTGAGGCCATTAAATTAGGTGATTTATCTGAAAATGCTGAATATCAGGAAGCTAAAGATGATCAGGGCATGAATGAAGCAAAAGTCAGGGAATTGGAGGAAATTGTTAATAATGCAGTCGTTATTAATAATGGCCATGAAGCCAAAAAATGCGTTGATGTCGGCTGTACAATTAAAGTTAAAGTCGCAGATAAAGACAAAACATTTACTATTGTCGGTCCCAGTGAAGCTAACCCGGCAGTTGGTTTAATTTCCAATGAATCACCAATCGGTCAAGCCTTTCTTGGCAAAAAGGTAGGGGAAATAGCTGAGGTAGAAGCTCCGGCCGGAACCATTAAATATAAAATTTTAGAACTTTCCTAATAAAGCAAAAATATAATATATTTTACCGAAGAAGTCCTGCCTCGCGGGGCTTCTTCGTATTTTTAATAAGAGCTGAATTCAACCTTCTAGCGCAAAATTAATGAATAAGTAATTTTGAGAAAATTTCATCAGGTTTGTAAAAACCAAGTGTTTTTCTTGGGCGATCATTCAGAAGATCCTGCACATGTTGAATTTCTT
>Ga0265297_10001085_pt1 | contig 67533 bp, 75 predicted proteins | sample Munlanlwell13791_FD_192502 | JGI IMG/M metagenome (GOLD analysis project Ga0265297, IMG submission 192502) | Leachate microbial communities from a municipal landfill in Southern Ontario, Canada - Leachate well 137-91 | ecosystem: Engineered > Solid waste > Landfill > Unclassified | place... | reverse complement strand
CATGCCATTTCTGACGCAGGTTTAGCAAACCTGTGGCTTACCATTCGCCGCACCCTTCCATAAAGCGCTTCAAGTATACCAAATTTTTCCTTTTTGCTTTATTATTAGATTATAATGGCTCAAGATTTAAACGAACAAGTCAAAAAAGATCTAATTCAAGATTGGAACGAAGAAAAGGTCAAATATGAATGGGAAGCTCCCGAACGTGCCTTTCAAAAAAGAAACCGTGATTTTTGGGTTACCATCATTGCTATTTTAGTTTTAGTTTCCGTCATTTTATTTTTCATCAAAGAATTTTTCTTAATTATTGCCTTAGTTTCCATTCTTTTTCTTTACTACGTTCTTTCCACTGTACCTCCTCAAAATATTAAATACAAAATTACCAATCGAGCTGTCTATATCGGCGAAGCTCGATACGAATGGGAACTTTTACCTCGTTTTTGGTTCAAAAAGAATTTGAGTACCGACATGATTCATTTCGAAACTGTACTACGTTTTCCTCGTCAAGTTTCTCTCGTTATTCATCCCCAAGACGAAGCCAAAATCAAAGAAATTATTATCAAAAAAATCCCCATGATGGAAGATTCTCCTAAGTTTGTTGACAAGATTACTAAGTGGGGAATTAGTAAACTCCCCTTAGAAAAAAGAGAACCCAAAAATTAAGCCTAATTTTTGGTATAATCCACTGACATTTCGCGCCTATAGTTTAATGGATAGAATAGCGGTTTGCGGAACCGTTGATCCAGGTTCGATTCCTGGTAGGCGCACTTTTTATATTTTGGGGTGGGATGCGCCGAATTGGTAAGGCAGCGACCTCGAAAGTCGCCGTCCGCAAGGACTTAGGGGTTCGAGTCCCTTTCCCACCGCATTTGTCCTATCTTTCCATGTAATCTTTACACTATGGTTAGAAACCCCAATGCTTCCCCTGTATTTTTTCAATATTCTCAATATATCGCTTTAACATCCTGTAACACACAAAATTTTGATGAAATTAGGTTCATATAATGCCTAAGGTGTTGGGTTATTTTATATACAATCTCTTATTATGTAATGTAAACTTTGTTTTTATAGCCGATAGTACTTGATTCCTTTCGTCTGCTGTTCCTACTTTCAAAGTGTGTACTAAATATTCTTTAACCATATTCTTATCAATATGATTAAAGGCATCATAGTCCATCTCTTTTAGATTGCCACTGATAAATTCTTCGTTTAGAACTTCTGTTCTAAGTCGATGGAATTTATCAATGTCTTTTTTAAGTTGATGAGCTAATTCAATTTCATTCAGTTTTAACTCATCGATATGAGCCATAAGTTGTTTGATTAAATCTTCTTCAGTAATATAGGGCTCATTGCATTCATAATCTATTGATCTGGAACAGTGATAATAAACATGTTTTCTGGCATCACCATTTTGAAGTTTTCGATATCTCTCTTCCCCAACTACAGAAGCTCCACAAGAACCACACTTACATAAATACTTAAATGGGAAAACGTTTTTATTCCATTCTTTAGTTGGGCAAATAAGTTGATACTGAACCTTATCAAATATTTCTTTAGTAATTAATGGTTCGTGTCTACCTTTATATTTCTTCCCATCAAAGACAAATTCACCATAATAGAAGGGGCTTTTTAGAAGTTTATAAACTTTACTTAAGGCAATTGGTTTACCACTTTTGGTAGCAAATCCAATATCATCTAACCATCTTTTTAGAACTCTACCACTGTAACCTTTTTCAGCAACTTTATTAAACATTTGTTTTACAATTGGGGCTCTTTCTTTGTCCACTTCAATATAACTAATTCTGTTTTCGCTCATGACATTTGTATATCCTAGAGGAGCACTATTGGGTCGCCAGCCAGCTTCACATTTTGCTCTTAATCCTCTTCTAACATTAATACCTCGGTTATCATTCTCTAATTTGGCCTGAGAACAAAGAATCATTAATAAGAATTTTTCATTTGGATTATTCGAAAAGCTTTGAGAAAAAGTCCGAATAGTTTTTAATTTACCTTGATCCATTAAGTCTACTAATGTCCCAAGATCTCCCGCATTTCTACTTAATCGGTCAGGGGCCCAAGTTAAAATTCCATCAAATTTTTCTTCTCTAATATCAATTAGTAATTGATTAAAAACTGGTCTTAAACCAGATGATTTGGCTGAATGACTTTCCTGTCTTACCTCTTTAATTAATAATTCATCTCTTTTAGCCATATCTGTCATTTCTTTTATTTGGGAATCAATTGACATGGCTTGTCGTTCATCAGATTCAGTAGATTTACGAGCATAAAGACAATACCTTACTTGCTCTTTTTCCTGTATCTTTCCATCTTTTATGTCTTCCATGACACAACTGTACCGCAGGTTTTGTGGAAGTCTAGGAGATGATTTATTTTAAATAAGGTGTGATTTTTTCTCTTACAAGTTTTTCGTTGAGACGATCTTCTTTTTTGATTGGGATTAGAGGTAAATCCAAATTTTTAGCATTATTTTCGGCAATAGCATCCCTATTTATTCTATTGTCTTGAAAATGTGATTTACCGTTTAATTCAATAAGAACTAAAGGTTCAAAATTCTTATCAAAAATTGCATAATCATAAATTATTCTTTTAAGTTCGTAATATAAATTATCGTGATCTAGGTATCCGACTTTAACATCAGCTATATCACACAGATGAACTTGTGGAATGACTATAAAATTATCGCCAGTAATATTGGTTAATGTTTTATACATCTCATTTTCATCGTATCTTAAAAATTTTCTTCTACTTATTAATTTCTTTTTGATAGCTAAATTTAGATACGCATCTTTAATTTCAAAAAACCGTTTTTCTAAATTGGAATACTTAATAAATTGGTAAGTTACCAAAACTGTAAGAACTATTATTATTAACCACGATAGAATGTTCATATTTAAATGATATTACAAAAACCATCCGATTACTCAGAGGGTTTAATTGTTTTTGATTTTTTTTATAAAGACTTGTAAGCCTTTACTTGCTTCTCGTATTCATATTTGACCATGTTGTAGTCATCTCCCCATTCCTTCTTAGCTTTTTCCATAATTTCTGGATATTCGGTTTGTTTTATTATCCAGTCATAAGCTGATGTTTGTTTATCAAGCTCATATTTGACCATATTATAATCGTCACCCCATTCTTTAAGTGCATTTGCCTTTAGTACTTCAATGACTTTTTCTCTTTCAGTCCTTGTATCTTTGATTGTTTCGGTTGGAGATATTGTTGAAACTACTTCTTCTGATGGAGTAACTTCTGATGTTTGTTTTTGCAAAGCATCTTGTTTCCCTTGTTCAAATGATTTTTTTGATCCTTCACTGTTTGATCCAATAATTATCATAAGAATAATGAATATTAATATTCCCGAAATTATTTTGTGCCTTAAAAACCAGTTTTTTGATTTGTCTTTTTCCATTTATTTTTTTAATTGTTAATTTGACACAATGCTAACTGTAGTTTAGCACAAAGTCAAGGCTATGTTGTGCCTATTTGCTTAGTCTGGTTTAGTAGAGTTGGTAACTTTTTCTTTTCATACTCTTGGTTATGAGAGCTAATGCCAAGTTAACCAAAACTATTTGCAAAAGAATTAAAAAATATAGACACGAAAGAGGTTTAACCCAAGAAGATTTGGCGGAAAAGGTTGGTGCTAGCCGTGTTTACATCGGTTATGTCGAACAAGGTCGCAATACCCCATCTCTAGAAATTTTAGAAAAAATTGCCAAAGTTCTTAAAGTAAAACTTTCTGATTTGGTTGATTAATTATTGCTTCTTCTCCATTTACCTCTTGGATTTATTTTATTTAGCATTTTTTGGTCTTCTATATCAGCCCAATCTTCACCTCTGCTTAAACCTTTTATAGTAAAAAGTGATCTACTATTAATACAGATTGGATCTTGGTGGTTTAACTTCCCGTTGCTAGTCGCAAAAACCTGATTAACCATCATGGCAAAAGCATCAGCCAGATCATCATATCTTTCCACTCCAAAATTAATTAATTGTTGAATAAGTTCGTTTGATCCAGAATGAGGGAAAAATATATTGCCATTTCTAACATAACTACTGGCGACATTGAGACGAGCTCTTTTGTCACTTCCATAAGGATTAATACCTTCGGCTGGATACCCTTCAGTCTGCAACGCCTGAATTAAAGCCTCTTGATAAGCTACCTGTTCTATCAAAATAAGAGTTTTGTGTCTTGGATCTACAGTATTTGACAAATTTTTGATTAGATCTTTGGTTTCAGGGAAACTGGCTTGAATGTTGTGTATTTGAGTAATGTATAAATAGTGAAAATCTTTTGACTTATAAATAGCTCCAACAATAATGGCAGTCTTATCAGCTGTCTGTTTCTGAGAAATAGCTGGGTCTACTGAGATTACATAGCCGACACAATTGGCAACTATGTTTAGAGGTAGTGAATCATAAGTTTTAATCCATTCTTTTTTAATAATTTGATCTTCAGGCGCAATAATTTTAAGTAAATATTCTCGATACCATGATATTTCCGATCCAACAGATTTTTTAAAATCATTAATAGCTTCTATATTAGGAAATTTACTTGGCCAATAAATTTTTTCATTTTCATCAATTAGAGGATAAGAATAATATTTACCATCAAGTTTTTTATCTTCCATCAATGATTTTAATCTCATCAATAAACAATCTTCGTGAAGTAAATTTCCAATAATAATAAATTTAGTATTAAAATCACCAATCGGTATTATCTCTCCAGTAAACCAATCAAATGTTTTATTGCGATTTTCCATAGTTTTTACACTGTTAAGGTCGTCAACATCATCACAAATCACTAAATCAGGACGATATGGACCGTGTCTAATTCCTCTAATACTTTGTTCAGTTGAGGCAATAGTAATTCTGGCATTGAAGTTGGATAAAACGATAGAAGTAGCGCCCCACTCTTCATTAGTTTCTTGAAAAGGACCAATATCTTTTTTGAGTAATTCATTACTTTCCAATTCTTTTCGAATATTTGATAAATGAAGCTTAGCCTGATTTTGAGTCTGACTAACGATTAAAACAAATTTTTTCTGCTGACAACCAGTTATGGCCCAAATAGGATAAGACAAAGTCATTAAGGTTGATTTACTCGAACCTCTAAAGGCTAGAAATACGGCTAATTTCAAACTTATATTTTCAGTAACAGAAAACATCTCATAATGAAAAGGAGCAAAGGGATAAGTTATATAGTGACTAAGATAAATACTAAAAAAGAAGAGATGGCTTTGTTTGGAAATTCTTTTTCTGACTAATTTGTCCGTTTTGATTTGATTGATTTCTGACTCAGTCAGAGTGCTTATCATTTTCATCTCCTTCATTTAAGACAGGTAAATCTTTAACCATTTCTAAAGCTTTGGTAATTAACTTTTCCTGTTCTGGACTAAGTTTTTCATCATCTATTTTATTTTTATTAATAACCTCAATTTTATTTGAGTAAGTAGAATTATGAGTGCGAAGCCAGAGCGAGATGGCTTGTAGATTACCCTCTTTGATTGCGGTCAAAAGTTGATTTTCACAAAAATCATTAACAAGATTATTGCCTTCAATGGTGGCTTCTTCAATTTGTTTAGCAAAATTTTTATCTTTTGCTTTCCAGCGATAAACTGTTGCACGATTAATGTTTAATTTTTCACAACAATTTTGGAGAATTGGTGTCTTTTTTAGTAAATCTAATAATAGTTGTTTTTCTTTTAAAGTTTTCATAATTTTTTCATCTTTTTATAACGATTAATAATGGTTTGACAATATTCAGAATCAAGCTCGATTCCCAGACATTTTCTTTTGGTTTGATCAGCGGCTAAAAGTGTAGTTCCTGAGCCGATAAAACCATCAAAAACATAGTCGCCAATTTGACTGCTGTTTAAAATTAAATGTCTGATTAAAGGAATCGGCTTCATAGTTGGATGAAGAGTACTTTTTTGAGGTTTGGGGAAGAAAAGTAAACTTTTATCTTTGCTTTTATAAAACTTGTGTATGCCGAACCAACCAAAAACGACCAATTCGTGGGCAGGTAAATAGTCCATTCTTCCTATGACCGCATGGTTTTTAACCCAGATTAGAAGTTGGCAAAATCTAAAACCAGAATCATCAAGGGCTTTCTTAAGGGAAAAAACCATTTTGTCGCAATTAAAAATGTAAAAAGAATTTTTAGTGGCTAAATAAGGTTTGATAGCTTCTAACCATTCTTTATTAAATTTTTGATATTCTTCATCTGATTGGATTTGATCATTAATAATTGGTTTGTATTTGGTTTTAGACATAGTAGTTTTACTTTCAACAACAGATACACCATATGGAATATCGTTAACTACTAGGCTAATTTTTCGGTCACCAACTAACTTTTTAATTATTTCTGGATCAGTTGAGCTACCACAAACAATGCGGTGTTCTCCTAATTCGATTAGATCTCCATATTTAATTGACATACTCCACCTCCTTATTGGTCAAAAGCTTATAACGAGAAACTATTAAGTCGCAGAATTTTGGCTCAATTTCGCACATAAATAATCTACGTTTTAGTTGCTCGCAACTTACCATTTGGGTTCCAGAGCCAGCAAATAAATCTAAAACTATATCGCCAACTTTAGTACACCTTCTCAACGGTTTCTCATATAAAGAAACAGGTTTTTGAGTAGGATGTAAATAATCTTGGGCATTAACTCGACTGACAAGCCAGATATTAAAAAGATCAAGGATGTCATCCGTTAATCTATTCCCACTGCCGATTTCTTTGTTTATAATTTCATTTAGATTTCGAACTGATGGGGATAAAAATGGGGAGCCAACAACCCCATAGACACATGGCTCGAAGGCCTTATTAAAGGCAACTTGGGGTGTAGGCATTGAATTATTTTTAATCCACAAACAGACTCTTTTATTCTCGATACCTAATTCCGAATAGATACTTTGTAACATTCCCACGTATCGTTCATCACACCAACAAAAGGCGTGAGCATCAGGGAGACAATGATTTAATCCGTTTTGAAGTGTTTTCTTTAAAAACTCTTTGTATTCCGAATCATTTTTTTTATCATTAGTTCTACCTCCGTATTTTCCATGTGTCCCTATCCCTTTGTTATAATCCAGTCCGATATTGTAGATAGGATCATAATTGAGAACATTTATTTTATTATTTCCAACTAATTTATCAACCATTTTTGGATCTGTACTATCGGCACATAACAAACGGTGATTACCGAGAATAATTAAATCCCCTGGTTTAGTTTTTGGCTCCTTAATTTTGGCTAATTCTTGTTCAACTTGAAAATTATCATCTTCCGTCTCCAAAGTAGAATCCCAAATCTTTGACAAGTCATTGTCATCAAAACCAGCAGACATCAAAGTTTCTATTTCTATGCTTTTGAGAGCTTCAAAATCCCATTCGCCATTGTGTAAGTTACTTTTTAAGTTGTACTCTTCAATTTCTTCTTTAGTTAATTTTCTGTTTGGGACTCTTACGTCTATTTCCTCATCAGATCTATTCAAAAGGAGTAATACTTTTACTCTTTGGTTCCCAGAGACAATATTATTGTCTTTATCTATAACTGGAATGTCGGCGAGGTTAAATTTTATGATCGATTGTTTTAGTTTTTCTTTTTGAAAATCACTTAAAACCCGAGGGTTTCGATCAAAAGGAATCAAATCTTTAACTTTTCTCTTTTCTGTCATCCATGACAGTTTTTGTCTTGTAGGCATAAAACCCTCCATCTAAAAAAAATAAAATCCAAAGCCCTCCTTTGGTTGTCTCTATTTTCAGATTTTGAGGTAAAACCCTACTCTTACAAGTTAAGTAGTTTAATTAAAATACAATTTTATAAAAATGTCAAATTTAACGTTATGTATCGTAAACTCTTGGCAACTCTTGATAACTCTTTGAAACTAACTCAAAAAAAATATTTGCAAGATGTTTTCTTTTGTTTAATTTATTAGAGCCTGTAATTTTTTAAAAGTAAATTTATAGAAAATATAGGTTTTAGAGGTAAAATGAATCAATGACAAAAGAACAAGAACGATCCGAATTACATCGAATAATATGGCAAATTGCTAATGATTTACGTGGAAGTGTAGACGGTTGGGATTTCAAACAGTATGTCTTGGGAATGCTTTTTTATAGATTTATTAGTGAAAATTTAACAAATTACATTAATACTGATGAACGTCGTTCTAATAATAAAGATTTTGATTATGCTAATCTTTCAGATAAAGAAGCAGAATTTGGAAGAGTTGATACAGTAAAAGAAAAAGGATTTTATATTTTACCTAGTGAACTTTTTGTTAATGTTAAAAAGAAATCTCGTAATGATGTAAATTTAAATGAAACTTTGGCACGTGTCTTTGATAATATTGAAAATTCAGCAAAAGGATTTGATAGTGAAGATGATTTGAAAGGGTTATTTGATGATTTAGATGTTAATTCGAACAAACTAGGTGGCACCGTGGAAAAAAGAAATCAGGTTTTAATAAAACTTCTCGAGTCTATTGGAGATCTTCGTCTTGGCGATTATGGTGATAATACTATTGATGCTTTTGGAGACGCTTATGAATTTTTAATGACAATGTATGCTTCGAATGCTGGGAAGTCTGGAGGTGAATTTTTTACCCCTCAAGAAGTCAGTGAATTACTTACTGAAATTACTACTGTAGGAAAGAAAGAAGTTAATAAAGTATATGATCCTTGTTGTGGATCTGGATCACTTCTTCTTAAATTCGCAAAAGTGTTAGGAAAAGAAAATGTAAGACAAGGTTTTTATGGTCAAGAAATAAACCTTACAACATACAATCTTTGTCGTATTAATATGTTTTTACACGATATTAATTATAATAATTTTAGTATTGCGAATGCTGATACCCTTACAGATCCGAAACATTGGGATGATGAACCTTTTGATGCAATTGTTTCTAATCCACCTTATTCAATTAATTGGGAGGGTGATGCAAATCCTTTACTGATTAATGATCCTCGTTTCTCCCCTGCTGGTGTGCTGGCTCCAAAGAGTAAAGCTGATCTTGCTTTTACTATGCACATGCTTTCATGGCTTTCGACAACTGGAACTGCAGCAATTGTTGAATTCCCTGGGGTTTTATATCGTGGTGGTGCTGAACAAAAAATTCGTAAATATTTGATTGAAAATAATTATGTTGATACTGTAATTCAATTACCACCAGATTTGTTTTTTGGAACCACAATTGCAACTTGTGTCGTAATTCTTAAGAAAAGTAAAAAAGACAATAAGACTTTGTTTATTGATGCTTCGGCTGAATTTGTACGAGGTGGTAATAAAAATAAGTTAAGCGAGAATAATATAAGAAAGATTTTAGATGCTTTCATTGAACGTAAAGATGTCGAATATTTTGCAAAATTGGTTGACAATAAAGATATTGCCACAAATGATTACAGTATTGCTGTTTCAAGTTATGTTGTATCAGAAGACACTCGTGAAATTGTAAATATCACTGAGTTAAATACTAATATTGACCAGATTGTAAAAAGACAACAAGAACTACGTAAAGCGATTGATGAAATTGTTAAAGATATTGAGGGAGGTAACTAGATATGTATATATCAAAAATTAACCTTCATAATTTCAGAGGATTTAAAGGTGATCATGAAATATTATTTGATAGAGGTATTAATTTTTTTGTTGGTGATAATAATTGTGGTAAATCATCAGTTTTTGGAGCTATTGATTTTATTCGTACGAGAAAAACTAGAGAGGAAGTTATTACTAAAACTGAGCTAGAAGGGGCTGGTTTTGTTTCTGTCGAAATTGAATTTAAGGGTGACGATATTGAATCACTTGTTGAAATTGATGCATTGAAAAAATATAAACCTTATCTTGTAGATGTAAATAATGAAAAAGGTTTACGAGTTATGCGATCCAGTGAAGAAACGAAAATAACACAAAATAATAGTGAAAAAATATTAAATATATCTAATGTCCGCGTTTTTAACCCAAAAACTAATCAATTTGAAAATCCTAGTGGAATTGATAGTACGATAACTGCCTTATTTGATGCTCAATTTGTTTGGGCTGATACTGATTCGAGTGATGTTGTTGATTTTTCAAAAACAAAAATATGTGGAAAAATAATTAATACAATTATAAATAAAAACATTGGTGCTGAGTGGAAAAATTTTGAAAAATCTCACAAAGAAACCTTTGAAAAAATCTCTGACAATTTAAAACCGATTGAAAAAAAAATTCAAGACAAATTATTGGAACAATATGGAGAAACTGAGGTTAAGTTTAACTTTACATTGCCAGAGATCACTGATTTTTTAAAATCTGGAAATATTGCTTTGTCTGAGAATGGTATTCAAACAACTAGTACAGAAAAAGGTACAGGGATGCAAAGAGCTTTAGCTCTTTCATTAATTCAGGTTTATGCGGATATTACGTCTGTTAGTGATGATGAAACTTCAAAACCAATCATGTTTTTCATTGATGAACCAGAGACATTTTTGCATCCACAAGCACAAAGTAAATTACTTGATGCTCTTGAAAAAATATCTCTAAAATCACAGGTTTTTATTGTGACACATTCGCCATATCTATTAAAAAAATATAAAAAAGAAACACACTCTTTAAACATTTTCTCTAAAGAAAAAGGATTTAATAAAATTACAGAAGGTGTAGAACTTGATTTATTTGGTAGATCAAGTCCAACTTGGGGAGAAATTAACTATCGCGCTTTTGGATTTTTATCGGTTGAATTTCATAATGAACTTTATGGTTTTATACAAGCAAAAGCTGTTTTAGGAGACACAAACAATGAGAAAGAAGAAAATTTTGATCAATATCTTTTTTCAACGGGTATTTTAAAGAATAAAAATTGGATTCCTGTAAGAGGTGGATCCGTACAACCAATAAAAAGTAGAACACTACCGACATATATTAGAAATACAATTCATCACCCAGAGAACACCCAAAATGTTATGTATACAGAAGATGAACTTAAAATTTCAATTGAGTCTCTAATTGCCTTAATATGACCACATATCAAAATAAAATTGAAAAATTAATTTCCGAACTTTGTCCGAACGATGTGAAATTTGAGACACTAGAAGAACTTGGTGAATTATATGGTGGTTTATCAGGTAAAAGTAAAGAAGATTTTAGCGATGGTAATGCAAAATACATAACCTATATGAATATTGCATCTAACATAACAGTTAATATAGATGTAAATACTTTTGTAAAAGTGGATAAGGATGAACATCAAAATAAAATTGAGCATGGTGATGTTTTGTTCACAGGATCATCAGAGACTCCAGATGAAGTTGGTATATCATCTGTTTTGACAAAGAAAATAGATGAACCGTTGTACTTAAATAGTTTTTGTTTTGGTTTTCGTCTACACGATAAGAATATATTTCTACCAGAATTTTTAAAATATTTGTTTAGAGATGACGAAATAAGAAAACAAATTATAAAAACAGCAAGCGGAGTAACGAGATTTAATGTTTCAAAAAAGCGTTTTGTAAAAATCAAAATTCCCATTCCCCCACTTCAAATTCAAGACGAAATTGTAAAAATACTGAATAATTTTACAGAATTAGAAACAGAATTAGAAACAGAATTAGAAACAAGAAAGAAACAGTATGAGTATTATCGAGAAAACCTTTTAGCTTTTCAGGATGATGTTAAATTGGTTGAACTTGTTAATATTGCACATTATTCTAAAACCAGAATATCTGCAAATGAATTAAATACAGAATGTTATGTTGGCGTAGATAATTTGCTTCAGAATAGACAAGGTAAAAAAAAATCAGATTATGTTCCAAAAACTGGAAAATTTACACGATACGAAGTTGGTGATATTTTGATTGGCAATATTCGACCATATTTAAAGAAAATTTGGAGAGCAACAAATACAGGGGGGACAAACGGTGATGTATTAGTTGTACGTATAAATGAGGATGAAAAACTTAATATAAGTTCAGATTTTTTGTATCATTTATTAGCTTCCGATAATTTTTTTAATTACAATATGCAGAATGCAAAGGGTGCTAAAATGCCGCGAGGAAATAAGTCATCAATAATGAAATATAAAATTCCAGTACCTTCACTTGAGGAGCAAGAAAGAATTGTAAAAATTCTCGACAAGTTTGACGCTTTGGTGAATGATATTTCCATTGGTTTACCGGCGGAAATTAAAGCGAGAAAACAACAATATGAATATTACAGAAATAAGTTATTAACTTTTAAAGAATATGTCAAATAATAAATACAATTTAGTTGCAGAAAATTCACAAAGTACGGTTGTTTCTGAATTTGTACCAGAAAAAATTCGGGCAACAAATTATCAAAGTGAAGCTGATTTAGAAAAAGCTTTTATTAAGCAATTAGAATCACAGGCTTATGAATATGCCACTATCAATTCTGAAACTGATTTAGTTTTAAATTTGCGAAAACAATTAGAAAAATTAAACGGTTTTTCTTTTTCTGAAAATGAATGGAATCATTTTTTTAACAATGAAATTGCAAATCCAAACCAAAGCATTCAAGAAAAAACAGCAACTATTCAAGAGGATTATATTAAGAATCTTATTAGAGATGACGGCAGTGTTAAAAATATTTATCTAATTAAAAAAGATAATATTCACGATAATTTTTTACAGGTAATTAATCAATATGCCACTGATGACGGACAGCGCTCTAACCGTTATGATGTTACTGTTCTTGTCAACGGTTTACCTTTGGTACACATAGAATTAAAACGTCGTGGAGTGGCAATCCAAGAGGCATTTAATCAAATAAACAGATATCAAAGAGAAAGTTTTTGGTCTGCTTCTGGTCTTTTTGAATATGTACAAATTTTTGTGATTTCAAATGGAACACATACAAAATATTACAGTAATACCACTCGTGCCCAACACATTAAAGAATCAAATAATAGTTCAGTTAAAAATGGGAAAAGAACAAGTAATAGTTTTGAATTTACCAGTTGGTGGGCAGATGCAACAAATTGTCCTATCACTGATTTGATGGATTTTTCTAAAACTTTTTTTGCTAAACATACTGTTTTAAATATTTTGACCCGTTATTGTGTGTTTACTACAGATAGATTGCTTCTAGTGATGCGTCCTTATCAAATAGTTGCTACTGAAAGAATTTTAAATCGAATTGAAGTAAGTACTAATTATAAAAAATTAGGAACACTAGATGCAGGTGGTTATATTTGGCATACAACTGGATCAGGAAAAACTTTAACTAGTTTTAAAACTGCTCAGATTGCAAGTAAACTGTCGTATATAGATCAAGTAATTTTTGTGGTTGATCGAAAAGATTTGGATTATCAAACAATGAGAGAATACGACAAATTTGAGAAAGGTGCAGCTAATAGTAATACAAGTACAGCTATTTTAAAACGACAACTGGAAGACTCGAACGCTAAAATTATAATCACAACAATACAAAAACTTGATCGATTTATTAACCGAAATCCAAATCATGACATTTATAATGGCCATGTAGTAATAATTTTTGATGAATGCCACCGATCACAGTTTGGAGATATGCATACGGCAATTACTAAGACATTCAAAAATTACCATCTTTTTGGATTTACAGGAACTCCTATCTTTGCTTTAAATTCGTCTTCTGGTGGTCGTCCAGATTTAAGAACAACGGAACAAGCTTTTGGTGAAAAATTACATACTTATACTATTGTTGATGCTATTGCTGATAAGAATGTATTACCATTTAAGGTTGATTATGTTTCAACAGTTCGAGAGGCTGAAAACATTGAAGATAAAAAAGTTAATGATATTGACCGTGAGGCAATTCTTGCGGCACCAGAAAGATTAAAAAATATTGTTAGTTATATCATTGAACATTTTGACCAAAAAACTAAACGAAATAGTTTTTATAAAATAAAAGAACGTAGGCTGGCAGGTTTTAACTCTATTTTTGCTGTGTCTTCAATTGAAGTTGCTAAAAAATATTATGCTGAGTTTAAGAAACAACTTGCAGAACTCCCTAGTGATAAAAAACTTAAAATTGCAACAATTTATAGTTTTGGAGTTAATGATGAAGATGCTGATGGAATGATTGATGAAAATTCTGAGGATACAAGTGGATTAGATGTCAGCTCCAGAGATTTTCTGGAAAGTGCAATCGCTGATTATAATGTCATGTTTGGAACTTCGTATGATACTTCTTCTGAAAAATTTCAAAATTATTACAAAGATATAAGCGAAAAAGTAAAAAATAGAGATATTGATATTCTTATTGTGGTGAACATGTTTTTGACTGGATTTGACGCCACTACTCTTAACACTCTCTGGGTTGATAAAAATTTGCGATTACATGGATTATTGCAAGCTTATTCTCGTACAAATAGAATTCTTAACAGTATAAAAACATTTGGCAACATTGTTTGTTTTCGTAATCTTGAAAAAGCGACTAATGACTCCATTTCCCTTTTTGGAGACAAAGAAGCTAGTGGAATTGTTTTATTGAAAGCATACGCTGATTATTATCATGGTTATAAAGATGGTGAAAAAGAAGTTCGAGGATATGAGAGTTTGGTTAAAGAGCTTCAACAAAAATTTCCTGTTGGAGAAAGAATTATTAGTGAACAAGACCAAAAAGATTTTATTAAATTGTATGGAGCAATTTTACGGGTACGCAATATATTGACAACATTTGATGAATTTAGTGGTAATGAAATATTAAACGATCGAGATATTCAGGATTACCATAGTGCTTATATTGATATTTATAATGAGTTTAGAAAAGGCACTAAAGAAGATAAAGAGAATGTAAATGATGATGTAGTGTTTGAGATGGAACTTATTAAACAAGTCGATATTAATATTGATTATATTTTAGGTTTAATAAAAAAATATCATCAAGATCATACAAAAAATCGTGAGGTTCTCTTGGATATCAATAAAGCTATTGATTCAAGTGTTGAATTGCGAAACAAGAAAGATCTTATTAATCAATTTATCGCTTCTTTAGATATAAATTCTGTGGTTGAAGATGATTGGAAGGATTTTATTGAAGGCAAAAAAGTTGAAGAATTAGAAAAAATCATTAGTAATGAAAATCTTGATCGTGATGCAACTTATGCTTTTATTAAAAATGCTTTTCGTAATGGAAATTTGGCAACAACTGGAACAGCAATTACAAAGATATTACCACCAGTATCTCGTTTTTCTCCAACTGGTGAACGTACTAAAAAGCGGGAGAGTGTTCTTGATAAATTAACTAGATTTTTTGAAAGATTTTTTAATATTTCAAACGATTAATTAAAATAATTATGAAAAAAATTAAAGTAACAATTCAAGATGAAAATACACTAGTGTTATCAGAAGATGCCCAAAAAGGTGACATAATTGATCTCAAGTCAATTCATGATACTGATATTGATAAAACAACTATTAATAGTTTAATTAAATCAATCAGAAATGATGAGTTTGATAAACAGTTAGAATTAGCAAAACAAAACATAGAAGAAAAAAAGAAACTGGAAGCTGAAATTAAAGAGAAAGACATTATCAATAGAGCAAAGGAAGCACTTGCAAAAAAAGATCAAGAAATTGCAACTTTAAATACTAAGGTTGAAAGTATTGCTAAACAAGTAGAATCTGATGCTAAAATAAAAACTTTGGAAGAAAAGAAAATTATAGAAGATGAATATCGACAAAAAATCACCGAAAAGGATTCTGAAATTCAAGAGATTAAACATCAAAAAGAACTAAGTGATCAGATATATAAAGATAAACTTACTGCAAGCGAAACTGCTTTAGTGTCTCTAAAGGAAATGCGATCACGAATGAGTACAAAAATGATAGGTGAATCACTAGAAGTCCATTGTGAAAACGAGTTTAATAAACTTCGACCACTAGCTTTTCCTAAAGCTAAATTTGGCAAGGATAATCAAGTATCAGACTCAGGATCTAAAGGTGATTATGTTTATCGAGAATTGGATGACGATGGTAACGAAATACTATCCATTATGTTTGAAATGAAAAACGAAGATGACACAACCAGTACCAAGAAAAAGAATAAAGATTTTTTCAAAGAATTAGACAAAGATAGGTGTGAGAAAAATTGTGAATATGCGGTTCTGGTGAGTCTTCTGGAAAAAGACAATGAATATTACGACGATATAACTACAGTATCCGATTATCCCAATATGTATTCCATCAGACCACAGCATTTCATAACCATTATCAGTTTTTTACGGCAAGGTAATTTAAAATCTCAAGAACTGAGAAAAACTATCTATACTCTTAAAAATCAAAATATTGATGTGACTAATTTTGAAAATGAGCTGCAACTATTTCAAGACGGCTTTATGAAAAATGTAAAGGATTCTAGCGGTAAGTTTCAGGAAGCAATGGATGGCATTGACGCAACGATTAAAAAACTAGAGGGAATAAAAGAGGCTCTTCGTCTATCAAATAAACACCTACTTACAGCAGGTAATAAGGTAGAGTCTGTTTCAATTAAAGGTCTTACTAAAGACAATCCTACAATGGCAGCTAAGTTTGCAGATCTAGATGATACCAATAAGGCAATAAAAAGTAAGATTTAATCGACATTGTTGAAAAGTGATATCCTGTAATTATGTTAACTTACAATATTCCAACACCAAAACCTATAGATACGGATTCAATGTACGATGATGCAGTTAAATTAGTTCAAGAAACAGGTAAAGCAAGTTCGTCTTTAATCCAAAGAAAACTTAAATTAGGATATGCCAGATCAGCCTATTTATTAGATCAGATGGAACAAAATGGAATCGTTGGACCAGCAAATGGAGCCAAACCAAGAGAAATTCTTATTCCACATAATGTAGAAGGTGAAATGGTTATACCTAAAAAACGACCAGAAATTGTTGAAGAAGAAATACCAGAAGAATTAGCTTCTTGGAAAAAGACAAAATATTCAAATGATAAATCTGATAGTTTTGAAGTAGAGGTTGGATTAGACAAAGATAATAAAAAAGTAATTTTGAATTTAAGTAAATATCAAAATTTATTAGTAGTGGGCAATAAATTTACGGGAGTAGTTGATTTTTTGAATAATGTTTTAGCTACTTCAATGGCTAAATATTCTCCTGATGAGTTGAAAATTATTGCTATGGATGGAATTAGAAATGACTTAATTGTTCCAAATAAAATACCTCATCTATTGGTTCCAACAATTGTTGATTTAGAAAAAGGAATTAGTGCTTTAAAATGGGCAGTTTGTGAAGTTGAAAGAAGATTAAAAACATTTGCTGAATTAGGTGAACAAGATATCAAAGAATGGAATCATAATACTGGATTCACTGGAATGCCAAATATTATGATTGTAATTAATTCACTGGATCAATTTTTGTTATTTTCACCTGGAGAAATTGAAGATAATATTTGTCGTCTGATATTGACTGGTAAAAAAGCTGGAGTATTTTTTGTAATTGGATCTGACCCAATGATTTTGAGAAGATATAAAACAATATTATCAAATAATGCAGCAAAACTAGTTTTTAAAACAGTTGATAAAAATACGGCTAAAAGTTTTGGAACTCCAGAAGCAGTTGATTTAGATTCCCCTGATAAAGCGATTTTAAATGTTTTGTTTGAAGAAAATAAAATAGTTGATATAGAAAAAATTGAACCAAAAAAGATCTACGAAGAGATTTTTAAATAATCTATATTTCTAAATATTTTTTGAGTTGATGTTCATCTTTGGCTAAATCTATTTCCACCCACGAATCAAGACAATTATTTTTAACCAAAACTTCTCGTTCCTCTTTAAAAAGATCATCATCAAACCATAAAAAAGGTTTAGAAAAATCAATTCCTTCTGTTTTGTTTACCTCCCAGTAAGTTTCTTTTATTTTTTGAATATATTCCATTGTCTCTTTATCAAAGAATTTTTTAAGTAAATCACTAGTGTATAAAGCATTTCCTCGACAATGCGTAGTTAGCCAGTAAACATTGTGATTTTCAACTAAGTATTTAATAAAATCTTTAGAATAATTAGCTATTTGTTTGTCACTGACTAAAAGTACTCCATCAATGTCTAAATAAATATTCATAAGTTAATATTAACTAAGTAATGCAATATTTAAAAGATAAACAAGAATATATCGACCGTTACGATTTAATGACCATTGAGGATGGTATAAAGTGGTATCGAAATCTTAAAGACAATTTTTCTAAGCATCGAAAAGAAAAAGAATTTAAAAAATACACTGATGAAGAATTTAATGAGGAGGTTGATAAAGTTTTAAATCGATTCATGTTATCGATTAAAACACAGTGGTTTAAAGATAAAGAAAAAACAATTACAAAATGGATAGATGAAGATAAGAATCTCCAAGATAAGCAAGATAATACTCCAACACCAGAGGGAATTATGTGTTCAATATGTGGAAAAAATATGGAATTAGAGATGAAAGATTTACATGGTACTTATGATAAAAATCCTCAAATGTGGTTTATGTTTGAGTGTAAAAAGTGTAATAAAAGAAGGGCTGTTAATGAAGATGGAAGTGAATGGAAGTATAAGAAACCAAAATGTCCAAAGTGTAAAGCAATTTTAAAAACAGAAAATAAATATGAGGGTGATATAACCACTTTTATTGAAGAGTGTCCTAAATGTGGTTATAAAAATGTTGATGTTAGTGACCATAAAAAATGGAAACAAGAACAAGAAATAAAAGAAAAAAGAAATAAAGCATTATTGGAAAAATTTAGAGAAGAATGTTGTTATTCAGAAGAAAAAGGCAAAGAAATGATTGAACTTTCCGAAGTTTTATCTTTTGCCCATGAAGTAAGAGAATTTGAAGCCAGCAAATATGATGATCCGACTTTTGAAAAAGCAATGAATATTAATAAAATCGGGGTGGTGGAAGTTGAAGATCTATTGATAAAAGTTTTAGAAAAAGAAAAATATATTAAATTTTCAACTGAAAAACCAGAGATTGACCGCTTCGTTATAGTCCCATTTAGTTTTCAAGACAGCGACAGTATTAGAAGCAGAAAAAATAATTTATCTGATTTAGAAAAACTGATTAAAAATACTTTAGAAGGAACAAATTGGAGATTATTAAGTGGAAGTTTAATGAACCGACTTGGGTTTATTTCTGGAAGGTTAAAAGGATATGAGCAGGACGAAGATTTGAAAGAGATTTGTGGTTATAAAAAAGAGAAGGAAAAGAAAAAATTAGATCCCGAAAAATTATCTAAATATGGAAGTAACAACATGGTTCAATTAGAAAAAATGCTTGGTGAGCACGACGGGATTGAGAGAATGAGAAAAAGAAGATTGGTTAAAGAACCTGATGGATTTTTACTTGAACCATCTAATAGCTCCTATACTTGTACTATTTGTCATGAACAATCACCTACAGGTGAAACTTGGTGGTTACCCGATGCTTTGTGGTGTTCAAATTGTAAAAAGAATATTGATGAAGGTGTAATCCCAAAATTATTTTATTTTGAAGACGACCATGATAAAAATTGGTTTACTGAATCGGATTTAAAATATAATTATGATGTTAAGACACCAACAATAAGAAAATTAGAAAAAGATGGTGTTCTACACCCAAGAAATCTTAAAAACTCAGAAGGATTTATTTATTGCTCGGTTTTTTTACTTAAAGAAAACAAAAAGTTTTTTAAAACACATCAAAAAATTAAAAAAACTTATCCTGAAACCACGGTTTGTGGGGACAACGGTGAAGAAATTACTCTATAGAGTAAGATAAAACACCTTTGACAATACCTTCTACTCTAAAATCTTTACTAGCAATAAATGGTTCATATTTATCGTTAAGAGAAATTAAAATTGTCCCATTTTTATCTTTTTTGATTTTTTTAATTATCGCTACACTATCATTTACACAGACAACAATGTCTCCATTATTGGCTTCCGATTTTTTTTGAGCAATAACTAAATCTCCATTGTTTATTTTAGGTATCATGGAATCACCCTTTGCCTTAACCATAAAGGCTTGATCAGCTCTAAAACTTAATAATTTACTTGAAATTGGGATACGATCAATCGGATCACCATCTAATAGTGACCCTTTAGGTCCACATTGAGCTAACCCGTAAAGATTTAAATAGGTAATTAATTTCTCTGGTCCATCAGAAACAATTTGGTAGTCTCTAGGATTAGTTGGATTTCTTTTTAAGTACCCTAACTTCTCTAATTGGACTATATGGTGTTGGACTAGACTTGGTGACGACAAATCAAGATCTTCTTGTAACTCTCGAACAGTTAAGGGGTTGTTAATATTATTTTTAAGTGTTGACAATAACTTTTGTTGGACAGGACTGATATTTTTCATTATATGAGAATATTTTAAGCTAGTAAATTTAATAAGTCAAGAACATATTGATTTGTTCAATGTTTTGTTCTATAATATAACTAACACTTAGCAGGTGGATTAATAATTAAATTTAAAATGTTTTCAGAAGATGAATTAAGGATTATTTCCGAAATTAAAAATTATGCAGGTAATTATCAAAGCTATTGGAAAGATTGGTATATTGGAATAGCTTCAGATCCAGAACAACGACTCTTTACTGATCATTCAGTAAATCAAAAAACTGATATTTGGATTTATCGAATATGCCAAAATGCAGATTCGGCTAGAAAAATTGAAGAATATTTAATAAATAGTCTTAAGACTAAAGGTGATACTGGTGGTGGTGATAACACTACAAAATTTGTTTATGCTTATCTTACAACATCACATTCAAAAGAATAAAAACTAATCTTTATAGAACAGGTGATAATTTTTTAGTGCTTGTTGGCTTGTTTGATGAGGGTCAATTTCTAAAAAATTTTTATTTACTATAATTAATAATCTTTTGAGATATTTTTCCAAATTTTCTGTCGATATTTCTATTTTTCTAAAAGCCTCTCTTTCTTCTACAGTTTGAGCTCTATCGTGAGGAATTATTAAAATACATTTTTTAGCTTTATCTTTATACATATACATCTCACCATGAGACATAAGAAAACCCCAGTTCTTATGAATTTTTTTAATTACGTCACTTAAGTCTTTATCATAAATATTAAACAAATTGCTACTTACTATATTGTCAAATTCGTTCCAGAAATCGCATACCATAAGATCAAACTTGTATGGCATTTCCCCAATATATTCCTGAAGTGTTGGAATATGAATTGTCTCTAATAAGTATTTTAGATTTTTAATATCTCGTTCTCGTTTTTTCTGTTCTGGAGTTAATCGCAACTGTGCTGGCTTTAAAGGATCAGCTTCAACAATTTTTTCTACTCCATCTTCAACTAATGAATCCAAACATTTTTTGTCTGTTATAGTAATCTTTTCTGACAAAGAATATATTGCAAGCCTATGTCTATCAAAGTCAAACGGAAGATCTTTCGGATCACCAAAACTTTTATTGAATAATAAAATAATTCTTTCCCACCCTAATTCTGATACTGCATACCCTAATTCAAAAATAACATTAGGATTTGGTACTTTTCTGTCTTTCTTTTGTTTGCTACTACCATTAATAATGGAAACATCGGCAATAAAAATATCAGCAGTGTTAATTTTTTCTAGAATTGTTTTGGGAATATTAGGACTTCCGGATTTATCTCTAGTAGCTTCATCAATATATAATTCAATATCTTTAGATTTAAACTTAACATTAGTTTTTTCTAAAGCCCCTTTAATTGCAGACCTGTTAGTCGTATTAGGTAAATCGCTTTGCCATGCAAAAAATATACTTATTTTTCCTTTCATTTTATGAATAAATTATCTCACAGATTTTTATCTATCTAGATACTGTCGCATTTGTCGCATTTCTGGTTCAAAAGCTGATAAAATGAGACAGTGGTCAGGGATGGGTGTTATAGGGACAGAAGGGTTCCAGACCTACATGCTCCGCTTAGTATGCCAACAAATTCTGAAGTTTTAAAAAATTTTCATCCTTACAATAATCAGGTAGAAATTGGTCAAGATACTGATTTTGTCGGGATTAGAAATGTGGTGCTTTCATCCAAACTTTCCGACGAACATATCGAAAGTACGTCCAAATGGTATGTCATTCGCAATCCAGACAATAATATAGTTGCTTGTATGGGTCTTGAACCCCGCAACGATTATGTTTATATCCAATCTCTTGCTGTCGAAAAATCATATCGTCGTCAAGGTTTAGCCAAAAAACTTGTCCAGCAAGCTATGGATAATGACGTTAAAACCGGTCAAACTTTGATTGCTCTTACTCTTTTTTGGAACAAAACAATTTATGAAAAACTTGGTTTTACTGCAATGGAGGCTGCTCCAATTAAAGCCAAAGACGATGTTGGTGCCAGGCCTAAGCATAAGCATTGTATGGCTTTAGGTCGTTTTAATTTATAAAATGATCTTATGGAAACAAATGTTTCAGAACAAACAATTACCCAAGAAAACCAACCAGAAATCAAACAATATTTTGGAAAAAGTTTTGAAATTCAAAATATAAAAAATGGAGATTTAGTTCCAGTTGGTGGCAATAGTATTTTTTCCAACAAATTTGATATGGAAGTTATAGCCGATTTTGACAATTTTGAAAATTTTTTTGAATCAGCTCACAAACTAATTATTGATAGTGATCTAACCGACCTTAAGGAAAAACTCGAGTCAAAAGATATGAATATTGATGAACGGTTATTTTCGATAATGTATGCCTTTAGTCAAACACTCGGAGAAAAATATTTTTACAATCCAGAGTTTTATAGTTCCAACCGCGAAACCACCCGTAAAAATCTTTATAAAGAAAAAGACAAAGACACCAAATTGAGTGATATTTTTGCCCTCAATAGTGAAGAATGTGCCGAAATAGCCATTTTGGCTCAAGGATTTTTACAAAGCGAAGGTGTTTCTTCCTCTTATTTTGCTGGTGAAGTTTTGTGGGGGGAAGATCATGACTATGGCGAACCACACAGCTTTATTATTATTAGAGAAAATGACCAACAATATATTTATGATCCAGCAAACCCCATAATCAACAAACGTTTTCCATCTATTTACAGTATGGATAAAAATTTTGATGAAGAGGTTGCCAAAGGGCAAAAAATATTCGTTACTGCCAAAAATTTAAGAACTAAAAATGAAGCCTTTTTTGGTGCTGGTAATATGACTGCAGTCATTCCCGAAAAACACATTGTTTAAAATTAAAATGACCAAAATAATTCTTTTTCGTCATGGCGAAAAACAAAAAATAGAAATCGACGGTAACAAAAAAACTATTACTTGTCTTAGCCATTTAGGAACCAAACAAATTGCCAAATTAGCCAAAGCTCTCAAAACCAAATTTCCTGAATTAAAAAATTGTCCTTATATTTACACTAGTGGTTTTTCCCGAACCATCCAAAGTGCCGAGATTGTCCGAAATATTCTTGGTATCCCCGAAATTTTGTCGATTCCCGAATTTCAAGAATTTTATCCTGTCCAAGATTTTTCCATTTCCAAAGATATTCGAGAACATCTTTTTGCTCAAGCCATGATCGATCGCGATTTGGTTTTTCCCGAGATTGATTCCTCTCTCAATCAATACATTTCCATTTTTCAGTCAAAAATAAAGGAGATTTGTCAAACTACTTCTTCAAATATTATTTTAATTTCTAGTCATGGTGGTATCATTCGTAATTTTGTTTACAGTCTCAATCCCAAATTAAAACCAGATGATGACTTAATTTTTAATTCCAAAATTCACGAAGCTGGTTATACTATTTTAAATTTTGATGGTCAAAATTTTACTGTTGAGCAATTTGACGTTCACGATCATCTCTAAGTTTTTTTAGTCTTTTAATATAATCATTTCTTTTCACACATTCTGCTACCTGTGGTAAAACATATTTTTGCCAATCACCGCCAGTTACCATCAATCCTCGGACAAAAGTTGCTCTCACTTTCGAATCAATTTCTAGATTATCAACTACCTTGTAATTATGTCCATAGTTTACAAAACAATCGCTGGTATACGTATTGTCAGTAAACAACTGGGTGTTATCTTCTGTCATTTCTGGGAAAATTGATTCCACATGTTCACCATATTTCGGTGGGTTATTAATATCAGGTACTGCTCTCAACTCGTACTCTACTCCCAAGGTGTCCAAGAATGGAGTAACCATTTCCTTTATTTCATCAAAAGTCAAAAAGTTTCTTTCATCCATTTTTTCAGCTACTCCAATTCCCAATAATATTTTTCTTGGATGATATTTTCTCACAATTTCTTTTAATAATTTTTCATGGTTTTCACTAAATGGTTGGAATCTACCTATTATCAAAGCTAATGGAAAATATTTTTCAATTTCTTTTTGGATTACTTTTCCATTTTCCAATACTGTTAAGTTATTGTTTTCTTGGAACAAAGCTATGGCTTTTTTGACTGTTGCTGCATGACTTGCATACAATTTTTCAATTTCTTTTTCATCAAGCACCATCCACCTAGCATCAGCCGCATCATCTTCCGCTTTTAAAACTACTGAGTTTGCCTCATTTTCGGTTAAATGTAAGTGATAAGTATCAGTCTCCATCCACGCATTGTCAGTGTTTCTTGGATCGTCCACATAACCTTGATAAACCAATGTCGCTTTTTCAAAATCCAAATTAGCCGAAGCTTCCTCTCCTAATTCTCGATTCAGTGTTCTTGTTATTCTTTCTCCTTTATCTACCATTCCACCAGGTAATGCCCATTTTCCACAATCTTTTCTTTTGATTACTATTAATTCCAAAAATCCTTGGTCATTGATCCTTGTAACTATCGGATCAGCCGCAAAATTAGCTCCCCATCCTCCCAAAACTCCTCGTCCTTCTATCCCTGTTGGTCCGCGAGGGTTTAATGGTCTGGATTTATTATCCAATCTAATTTCTCCTTCATAACTTTGGGAAATATTTCTCCCAATTTTTGATAAATCTTCATCATCAGCCCACACTGGTTTAGCTAAAACAATTTCTGAAACATAATAAGGTGGATTATATTTTTGTTTGTCAACATTTTCCCAAGTTGTTCCAATATCCACACTTACTCTATCCGGATATGAAGAATATTTTTGAGTTCTCGCCACCATATGACCCCAGTTTTTTTCTGGAACCTTTTCAGAATATATTCCTAATTTTTCTTCATTCATAAGAACAATTTATTATAAGTCGCCAATTATACAATGTTTTTGATAAAAACGCCTATCCTTGCTACAATAATCCACTTACAAAGTAAGTATTGCTCTTTCATAACTCAACCTTTAAAAACTTTAAGAAAGAAGGGAAGCTCCATGTTCAGAACGATTGACCTTTCGCTGGTCCGTCAAAAATTTGTTGCCGGCATTCGTGATTACGTCGGCGACAAAACCGCTGTCATTGGAATTTCTGGAGGAATTGACTCAGCCCTGGTAGCCTCACTTTGTGTCGAAGCTCTTGGCCGCGAAAAAGTTTTTGGCGTCATGTTGCCCTATGGCGAACAGAAGGATATTACAGATTCCTTTGCTTTGATCCATAGTCTCAACATTCCGTCCGAATTATTCAACATCCAATCTTCCGTCGATGCCCTGGTTGGTCAATTGTCCTTTGCCGGCCACCAAATCAGCCGCTTGTCCAAAGCCAACATCATGGCCAGAACCAGAATGAATGTTCTATATTTCTTTTCTGGTTCCCAAAATGGCCTTGTTATTGGTACTACCAACCAAACTGAATACAAAATTGGCTATTTCACCAAGTTTGGCGACGGGGCCTGTGATCTCGAACCGATTGTCGAATTGTACAAAACCGAAGTTTGGCAGTTGTCCTCCATGATGGGGAATATTCCTCAGTCAATCATCGACAAGAAACCCACTGCCGGTCTTTGGGACGGTCAAACCGACGAACAGGAAATCGGCGTTTCTTACCCCGCTCTGGACGCATTTTTAATGGGCGACAACTTTGCCCTTGACCAGGCTTCAGCCGCCAAAATTATTCAATTAATTGACAAAACTGAACACAAACGTCGGCTCCCTTTCTCATTAAGTATTGCTTAAAGGTTTTTCTTTTACCAGCCCAATGCGTTTGGATGCAAATCCAGAAACATTGGGCTATTTTTTTATCCACTTGACAAATATGTTAACTAGATCTAACATATAGTTAGAAATAATTAACACATATTATGACCCTAAAAAAATATCAACAAATAAAGATAGTTGTTACTATTATTTTGGCTGTTGTTTTCAGCCAATTTTTCTTTACTAAAAATTTTGTTTTACCCGTCGCCATCTTAATTGCCGGTTCCTTATTTTTGCTTTTTCTCCGTCGCCGTGTCAAAGAAGTTATTGCCGACGAAAGAGATTATGCTGTCGCTGGCAAAGCTGCTTCTTGGGCAGTTCAAATTTATTCCTGGATCGCCGTCATATCCATGTTGATTTTTCATTCTTTCAAAGATCTAAATCCAGCTTACGAGCCAATTGCCCTAACTTTGTCATTTTCCACTTGTTTATTAATGTTTATTTACAGTTTGATTTTTAATTTTCATAACAAAATCAAATTCACTCAAAACAAGTCTCGTTTTTTCATTTTAGTTATTATTCTTTCCTTATTTTTGGGTACTTTTATAATTAGATTATTTTCTGGGGAAGACGATTGGAAATGTAAAAATGGCCAATGGGTCAAGCACGGGCAACCTTCTTTTGAAGCCCCAAAAACTATTTGTAAATAATTATGGAGACTAAAATCAAAGAATATCGCGCCAAATTAAATTTAACCCAAGACCAATTAGCTAACTTGGTTGGAGTCAGACGCGAAACTATTGTCTTTCTTGAACAGGGGAAATACAATCCTAGTTTAAAACTCGCCCACGATGTGGCCAAAGTACTAAAAACATCAATTGACGATTTATTTATTTTTTAAAATTATTAATTTACAAAACAAATCTAATTTAGACATTAGTCATTAGAAATTAGAAATTTAAAGTTTATGATTGGAAATTCAAAATGGTTCAACGTTAGAAAATATACTGGTTGGGGATTAACCCCAAATTGTTGGCAGGGATGGGTTTATCTCATTGCTTTCATTCTTCCAGTAGTTATTTTAAGCTCTCTTAATTTAGATCAAAATATCAAAAATGTTTGTATTGTTGTTATTATTGGAATTCTTTTGATTGATATTCTTCACATGATGACCCAAATCAAAAAAGACGAAAGGGAACGACTTCATGAAGCTATTGCCGACCGCAATGCTCTTTGGGTATTACTTTTTGGTTTAATTGCTTGGGCTTTTATCAACCAAATCACCGATCCAATTTTTATTGCCATTCTTCTTGGTGCCACCGCTGTTAGGGCTATTACTCAATTTTATTTACGCGATAAATAATTTTTTTATAAAATACAAAAATGGAGAAAGAACATCGGATTTCGATTTTTTTCTCAGGAAACGGAAGTACTGCTGAAGCTGTTGCTGATGCCTGTCATCAAAAAAAATTTCCTAATACTGAGGTTGTCTGTGCTATCACTAACAATCCCAAAGCACCTGGAATTAATAAATTAAAGCGTTTTGAAATTCCAGTTTCTGTTTTAGAAAAATCTTCTGATTTTGATCAACAAATAATTCAAATCGTCAGTATGTATAGATCTAATACTTGCCTTTTGTTAGGTTATTTACAGAAAATTTCTCCAAGAATTATTAATTTTTTTGATAAAAATATTTACAATCAACATCCTGCCCCTCCATCTGAATTTGGAGGTTTAGGAATGTATGGAATCCGTGTTTTTGAAGCTATCAAGCGATATTATACTTTTACTGGTGAAACCAAACCTTACAATTTTATTGTTGCTCAAAGAGTCGACAAAGATTACGATCAAGGAGCCGTAGTTAAATATCAACGCGTCAATTTTAGTCCCGATCTTAATTCCTTAGAAATTCAACAACTTACTCTTCCACAAGAACACCAACTAATTTTATCTCTAATAAAAGACATTGATGGTGATAATGTCCAAGAAGTTTCTGTCCCAAAAATTGTCAAACCAGAGCATCAAAATTTATTGGAACAAATCAAACAATCGGTTATCCAAGAAATGTCTCAAAAAAAATAAAATTATTATAATAAATTCAACTGTTTTATTACTCTTTCTTTTGGTAAATTTTTTTTATAATCACTTTTAATATTATATTTTTTCTTCAATCTCCAAATTTTTTCATAAATATTTTTGGCATATTCTTTTTTGATAAAAGGGGATTGATAAAGTTTTAAATAATCATCAAGTAAATTCGGAAAATCCCGTTTTATAAAATCCAAAAAATTAACTCTTGTCGCCGATCTTAAATTTAAAAATCCACAAATTGCATAATCAATTGGGACTGTGCTTACTTTTCTAAAAATATTTTCAATATTTTCTTCACTATCAGTAATCATTGGCAAAATCGGCATAAGATGTAGTCCCAAACCAATATTTTTCCCCGACAATTTTTTCAAAACCTCCAATCTTTTTTCACTCGGTCTAGCCCCTGGCTCAATTTTTTTTCTAATATTTTCATCCATAGTTGTAATTGTTACCGCCACATTTACACTGGCTACCTTTGCTAATTCAGTCAATAAATCCACATCCCTCAAAATTAAATCAGATTTGGTCGAAATCACTATTGGTGTTTTATATTTAATCATCAATTTCAAAACCTCCCTCATTAATTCATATTTTTCTTCAATTGATTGGTAACTGTCAGTTACTCCACCTAAGTTAATTACTTCATGTTTCCATCTTTTACTCGATAATTCTTTTTCCAAAGCCTCGACGATATTTGTCTTCACATAAATTGTTTCAAAAAAATTTTTTCCACTTTCCAAATATTTATGTGAATAAAGAGCATAGCAATATTGACATCTATGACTACATCCGCGATAAACATTTAAATCCCACTTATACGGCAAAAACTTACTGTGTAGTCTATTTAAAGCCTTTTTAATTTTTATTTCTTCAATCGCCACACCCGAATTATACCCGAAACCAAGTCTCTATTGTGTTATCAAACTTTCTCCTGTCATTTCTGGTGGTTTAGGTATTCCTATCAATTCCAAAATAGTTGGTGCTACATCCTTAAGACCTTTATTTTCTTTCAGTTTTATACTTTTTAATTCTGGATCAATTATGGTGTACCTTACTTTATTAAATCCATGTGATGCATCGACTTCACCATTTTCATAAAACATGTTTTCTGCATTGCCGTGATCTGCTCCCAAAATTACACAACAATCATTTTTTAAAGCACTTTCAACAATTTTTCCTACTTGGTCATCAACTACTTCACATGCCTTTATTGCTGCTTCCATCTTTCCACTATGACCCACCAAATCAGCATTAGCAAAATTAACCAAAATAAAATCATATTTCCCAATATTTTCCAAAACTTTTTCTCCAACCTCTGGAGCTGACATTTCTGGTTTCAAGTCATAAGAGGGGACTTTTGGGCTGGGAACCATTATCCTGTCTTCGCCACCAACAGCTTCTTCTACTTGTGAATTAAAAAAGAAAGTTACATGAGCATATTTTTCTGTTTCTGCCACTCTCAACTGAATTTTATTATTATTAGCCAATACTTGGGCCAAATTATTTTTTACTTCAGTTGGTGGGTAAGCCACTGGCAAATTCCAATTGTCGTCATATCTCGACATACATACCCAAAAAGGCCTTACTTTGGACATAAATTCTTCTGGACATAAACTTTGCCCCGTAAACATAGCCGTAATTTGACGTGATCTATCGGTTCTAAAATTAAACCAAATCATTGAGTCTTCATTTTTTATTAATCCGCTTTTATCGATAATTATCGGTTTTACATAATAATCTGTTTCATCACCTCTCTCATAAGCCTCTCTTATAGCTGTTATTGCATCGCTTCCCTCAAATCCTTTCCCCAAAGTCCACAAATCTCGAGCCTCACTCGTTCTATCCCAATTAGTATCTCTGTCCATGGCATAATATCGTCCTACTACCGAAGCTATTTTTCCAATTCCAATTTCCTGAATTTTTTTATTTAATTCTTCGACATATTTGATTGCTGATCTCTCTGGAGTATCTCTGCCATCTAATATCAAATGAATAAACACTTTATTCAATCCTTCTTTTTTTGCCAATTCTATCAATGCAAATAGTTGTCGAATATCTGAATGTACTCCCGCATCAGAAAAAAGTCCTGCCAAGTGCAGTGAAGAATTATTTTTTTTGCAATTTTCAATCGCTTGCAAAAGTGCTTGGTTTTTAAAAAATTCTCCACTATCAATTGATCTATTAATCAATTCCTGTGGTTGCCATACCACTCGTCCCGCTCCCAAAGTTAGATGTCCTACTTCACTTCCACCTTGGGCTGATTCCGGATTTCCGACCTCTTCGCCAATACATTTCAACAATGTCGATGGATATTCTGCTACATATTTATCATTGTTTGGAGTTTTAGCTGCCTTTATTGCGTTACCGTTGACTATTTCACTTTCTCCCCATCCATCTCGTACTATCAAAATTACTTTTTTGTTTTTCATATGCCCTATTTTAATCTTTAGTTCAATTTAAGTCATTATTTTGATTTTCGTCCCACAAAGCAGTAAAATCTCCCCGTACATTCAAAAACTCAAAAAAAGTTAGGAGGATTAGTCATGAAAACCAAAAAAGTTTTCAAAATCTTGGCTGTGATACTGGCTATTTTACTTGTAGGAACAGTCTTTATTCTAGGATTACGAGAAATCGATTATGGCAAAACAATCGTTTTTCAAATCAAGGCTGTCGATATTGACTCTCACGACACCACTTCCACTGTTTATCTTTTTGTTGTTGATTCGGACAAAAATCATCGAATTCTTGAAGCCCGAGACGGTCGGTATGGATCGATTTTTACTTTTAATGATCCCAATATTGTCTCTCAAGTCGAGTCTCTCGAATTAAACAAATATTACACCGCCAAAATCGACGAAGATCAAAAATCAATTCTCAAAATATTTCCTTACAACTAATTTTTTTTGGGTTACGCCCGCAAACATCTAACCGGTTTTGCGGGCTTTTTTTTTGATTATTTTTAAGTTCAGTAATATAATCCACCTGCACATTCCAAATCCAAAAAAGAAAGGAGTCAAGCTAATGTCTCATGTTGTCGAATACCCAGAGCAAAGGGCCGCCAGAATCGTTGGTTCCATCATTTCCATCATACTAATGATTATCGTTTCAATAATATTTTTTATTATTGGAAAAAATAATATAGACAACAGCACCAATATACAAATGTATAAGATTGTTTCTATTGAAGAAATCGGTCTTATAGAAGGACAGCAATATCATGGGGTAATTCAAATTCATGCCCTCAATCCTCAAGGCGGGGATACAATTCTAGTTGCTGACAATCTATACCGGACAGGGAATATCTCAGCAGATAGAGATATTGAGAAAAAAACAAAAGACCTAACTATAGGAGAATTCTACGTTTTTGAAATCCATCTAGACACCTCTCAAAAAGGGTATATCATCTCAATTCAACAAACTCCTTAAACTATTTGGGTTACGCCCGCAAATGTCTTCCGACTTTGCGGGCTTTTTTCTTTTTAAATTAAGCTTTCAATTCTTCTTCAATTCTCATCAATCGATTATATTTACAAACTCTTTCTCCTCGAGTTGGCCCTACTTTTATATAAGCCGAATTAACCGCCACTGCCAAATCAACCAAGAAAGTGTCATTGGTTTCACCGCCACCGCGATGTGAAGGCATAGTCATCAACCCATGCTCGTTAGCCAACAAACAGCAGTCCACTGTTTCAGTCAATGTTCCTGCTTGATTTAATTTAATCAAAATTGCTGTCGCTGCTTTCATTTCAATTGCTTTTTTCCACAAATTTACGTTAGTTACCGTCAAATCATCAGCAATAAGAGGGAATTTTCCTCCAATAGCTTCCACCATTTTTGGCCAATTATCCCAGTCAAATTCTGATAATACATCTTCCATTGTGGCAATTGGATATTTTTCAATCCAAGGTTTGTAATAGGCGATTAATTCTTCTGAAGTCAGTTCTTTTCCTTCAAGTTTCAAAGTATATTTTTTTGTTTCTTCACTATAAAACTCAGAAGCTGCTGCATCAATTCCTACTCCAGCATCAACTCCTGGGGTATATCCAGCATTAGTAATTGCTTGTACCAAATATTCGATTGGTTTTTCATTCGATGAAATTCCGTTTGGAGCGAATGCACCTTCATTACCCACATTAGTCGATAATTTTTCTGCTTTTAAAATATTTTTCAAAGCGCTATAAATTTCCATTTCCATTCTTACATTTTCCGCCGCCGATCTTTCTCCCATAGCTCCCACCATAAATTCTTGCAAATCAGTTGTTTCGTCAGCATGCTTACCTCCTTCAATCATTACAATCATTGGTTTTGGTAACTTCCACTCTTGTCCTGAGCCTGTCGAAGGAGCAATTCCATAAGCTTTTCTTAAATATTTATAAAGTGGCATTTTTTCTTCAGAAGCTTGGGCTCGACATACTGCCAAAGAAACTCCCAACATTGCGTTTCCACCCAAAACAGCCTTATTCACTGTTCCGTCCAGTTCAATCATTTTATTATCAATTGCTCTTTGATCACCAGCCTCCATTCCTATCAAAGCATTTTTAATTTGATTATTAATGTTGGCAATTGCTTTCAACATTCCCTTTCCGTTGTATCTTTTTGTATCTCCATCCAACAACACTGTTGCTTCTTTTGACCCAGCCGATGCTCCATAACTAACCGAAGCTTCACCTACCGCTCCCGATTCCAAAGTAACCGTAACTTCCAAACTTGGTGCTCCACCACTAGCCAATATTTCTCGGGCAAATATATTTTGTATTTTTGACATTTTTTATTTAAACAATAATTAACAGTCTGTATTCGTATTATATACTCTCAATTTTCAAAAAAATCCATCCTGTGATATAACTTCCTTAGTGAATCAAGAAAGTTATTTAGCTACTCTTAGGTGTTACTCTCAAACATTTCCTTCTCTCCGTGTTCGCCCTCAAGATTATAGTTTAGTCAAACAAAATCCGGATCAAATTATTGATCTTGGAATTAAAAGCAGTTATCAAGGCCAGATTTGTGGGAATCTTAATGCCGACAAATCAAAGATACATCTTCCTTTTGAAGGTCAAATCACTCGAGATAAACATGGTCGTTTTAGTCTTAGTTTTATCAAACTCGAAGGTTCTGTTGATACTGATTACTCTCTTATGGAGAGATCGGCTGCCACCAATGAAAATAAAAATGTTTGTTATTTAGAAGGTACTTGGCACCCCGACCCCTATATTGATTCCAGATACAAAGGACTCGCTTGCATCGATGTTCTCAGATCAGATTTAGAACAACTTTTATAAATTTCTTTATTTTAAAGTCTTTGTATTGACTTAGACAATCTTTCCAAATCAATTCTTTTTTCATCCATAAGTCGGCGTAACCAGTTGTATTTGTTCCACAAATTTTATCAATCTTTTCTTTACTTAAACTTTTATAAACATACAACCACTCATCAATCCACCAAATTTTTTTATAAATTTTTCTCAAAAATTTCATCATTTTATTTCCATCCAATTTCGCTTGTGTGTAGCTAGTAGGGGAATATTCAAAAAATATTATTGGTTTATCTTTTTCAATTATTTTTTTTGCCCCTTCAATTACTTCTGGTTCCCATCCCTGTGTATCAATTTTCATCAAATTTACCTTTTCTTCCAAAAAATTATCTAACTTCACAATTTTTACTTTCTCTTTTTTTCCTTCACCAAATAATTTATGATCACCCAAATTTTCCTTTGATTTATACAAAATTTTTTCTTCATCCTTACTTCCTACTGCCGCGTTTACTAAAATTACATTTTTCAATTTATTTGCCTCAATATTTTTCTTCAAAATTTCAAAGTTAGTTTTGTCTGGTTCAAAAGCATAAACTTTTTTTGCTTTCTCGGCCAACAATACCGTGTAATATCCAATATTTGCTCCCACATCCACCACCACATCTCCTGCTTTTGTCTGTCTCAATATTAATTGTGTTTCATACGGCTCATATTTTTCCAATGCCACTCTTTGCCCAATATATCGGTCATTATTTAAATAGAAAAATTTATATTTTCCAAAAATATTTGTTTTTTTTAAATGCATAAAACTATTTGATTTTATCAATTTAAACCCCCTTGACGTATACTTAACTCTAGCTATAATATTAGCAGTCGATTATTTCGACTGATAATTATTAATTAAATTATTTGTTAAAAATATTATGATCCAAACCAAAATCCATCCTGTACCTGGTTTTATTTTAGTCCAGCCCCTCAAAAAAGAAACTACCACTGCCTCTGGTATTGTCCTTCCCGAAAACCACCAAGACAAACCTCAAGAAGGTAAAGTCTTAGCTGTTGGTGGTGCTATTTATGACGACGGCAAAGAAATTGTTGCTCCATGCCAAATCGACGATGTTGTTATTTATCGTGAATGGGGCGGCAAAGAATACAAAGAAAATAATGTCGAATTGTTACTCTTAAAATTCGACGACATCATGGCAATTATCAAATAATTTAGATATTAGAAATTAGTAATTAGAAATTTAAAATTTATGGCAAAACAACTAAAATTTGGGCAAGATGCCCGTCAATCACTTTTAAATGGTGTTAATATTTTGGCCGATGCTGTCATCACTACTCTCGGTCCAAAAGGTCGCAATGTCGCCATCGACAAAAAATGGGGCGGTCCGACCGTTCTTCACGATGGTGTTTCAGTTGCCAAAGAAATTGATTTACAAGATCCATATGAAAATATGGGTGCTCAGTTAATCAAAGAAGCTGCTTCAAAAACTAATGATGCTGCTGGTGATGGTACCACTACTGCTACCGTTTTAGCTCAAGCCATTGTCAATAAAGGTCTCCAAAACGTTGCTGCCGGTGCCAATCCTATGATTATCCGTCGCGGGCTTGAAAAAGGTCTCAAAGTTGTCATCGATCAACTCGACCAAATGAAAAAAGAAATTAAATCAGACGATCAAGAATCTATTCAGCAAGTCGCCACTATTTCAGCTGGCAGTGATGAAATCGGTAAAATTATTGCCCAAAGTATGGTAAAAATTGGTAAAGATGGTCTTATCACCGCCGAAGAAGGCAAGGGTTTATTTTTAGAAACCAAAGAAACTTCTGGTATGGAATTTGATCAAGGATTTTTATCTCCTTACTTTGCTACCAATACTGAAACTATGGAAGCAGTTGTCGAAGATCCTTACATTGTTTTAACCGACAAAAAAATTAGTTCTCTTCAAGAATTTTTGCCATTTTTAGAAAAATTAGTTAAATTAACCAAAAATATTGTCATCGTTGCCGATGATATTGATGGGGAAGCTCTAGCCGCTTTAGTGGTCAACAAAATTAGAGGCACCTTCAATATTTTGGCTGTTAAAGCTCCTGGTTTTGGTGATCGCCGCAAAGCCATGCTCGAAGACATTGCCGTCCTTACTGGTGGTCAAGTAATCTCCGAAGATTTAGGTATCAAATTCGAAACAGCCGAACCATCAGACTATTGTGGTCGTGCCGATTCTGTGTCTGCCGACAAAGATAAAACTAGAATTATTGGTGGTGCCGGTTCTCAATCTGATATCAAAGCCCGAGTTTCTCAACTCCGTGCCCAACTTAGTAAGACCGATTCTGACTATGATAAAGAAAAATTCCAAGAAAGAATTTCCAAACTTGTTGGTGGAGCTATTGTTATCCAAGTTGGTGGTGCTACCGAAGTCGAAATGAAAGAAAGACTCGAAAGAGTCAAAGATGCTGTCGAGGCTACCAAAGCCGCTGTTGAAGAGGGGATTTTGCCAGGTGGTGGAGTTGCTTTGCTCAAAGCTTCTCTAAAACTTGATTCAGTCAAAACAGATTCTGCCGAAGAACAGGTAGGAATTGATATCCTTAAAACTGCTCTCGAACAACCAATCAGAAGATTAGCTCAAAATTCAGGCGAAGATGCTGGTTATATTTTCAATTTAATCAAAGATAAAGTTAGTAAAGATTCCAAATCAGATTATGGTTACAATGCCGCCACAGGCAAGATGGAATCTATGATTGATGCTGGAATTCTTGATCCAGCCAAAGTTACCAAATCAGCTCTTACCAATGCTGTTTCTGTCGGCCAAATGATTTTAACTACCGATGTTTTAATCACTGATACCCCAGAAAATAAATGTAATTGTGGTACTCCATCACCTGACATGTCCGGCATGGGTGGAATGATGTAATTAAAATTTAATCAATCAAACCCTCCGATCTTGGAGGGTTTTTTGATAAAATAGAATACTTTTCTAATCTGACGCGGTAGTCAAGCGGTTAGACAGCGGTCTGCAAAACCGTATAGATGGGTTCAACTCCCATCCGCGTCTCCCAACTAATCCAATTTATTTGACCAAAAACTGTCTGTAATATACAATATCCCCTAAACGTACATTAAATTAGTGATATTTTAAAATTCAAATTTTTCTGAAAAGAAAGGGTGGCGTAACCAATGACCCATGTAACAATTGGAGTCTATGCCAATGGGGACATGAAATACAACATTGTCGCCGACGAGGATCTTGAAAGACATACCCAATACAACCTTGATTTTCGTCCTGGTCGGGCCTTTTTTGTCGATGGTGTCTGCAAAAACCAGGGTTATTTGTCCGATGAAAAAGTGGCCGAGTGGACAGAAAAAATTAAAACAATGAAATTTGATTTTAGTCGTCCCACCAAACCTTATCAGTAAAAACTAGAAAGAAAAGAGGGTTTCAAATGGGGAAAAAAGCCAAGAAGAACAACATAAAGCGATTATCGTCGGTCCGGGACTGGTATGACAAAAAGATCAGGAGAGGTACCTATGTTATCCCAATTTGTAGTGAAGCACTAATTGCTGGGGTACAAGGATTGGTCAAAAATATCTATTTAGCCAATGGATATCCATGGATCGATATTTTGGACGAAAAGACCAACAAACTCTTTAAAGGAGTAAATCCCAATTACTACACCACCCAAGAGAGATTCGACAAATACCAATAATTGTAATTAATAAAACCGTTCCGGCAGGTCAATGCATTTTTTTAAAATGTACACCTGCCACTTTTTTTATTTTATTTTTTGGCCTCTCTATTTTCTAATCTCTTTCTTCTTATTATTTCTTCTCGACTCAATTGATAACTTCTAATTCTTTCATTACATTCTTGTTCTCTTCTAAACGTTTCTTCAGCTCCTTCATTCAATGAATATCTAAGGGCTTCTCTAGTCCCTTCGGTTATTTGTCTCATTGCTTCTGGTGTCATGAAACAAATTATAAAACAAAATCTTTCACTTTCCCATATTCTTTTTTTGGCGGCCAAAAAGCTCCAGATTTATCCAAAAAAAACATTTTTCTTTTTCGATGGTATTCTTTCTCTTCCATATTTATAAAATTATTTTGTCTCCGTTTTCTAAATAATCTTTTTTAATTTCTCTCATCACCACTTGGTTCAAAAATGTAATATTTTTAAATAACCATTTTTCTTCAATTTTGTTTCCTTGTCTAACTTTCATTACCTCTTCCAAAAGTTGATTATATTCTTCATCTAAATTTAATTCCTTACTTATCTGAAAAATTTCATCATAAGTATAGGGAAATTTTTTAAGTTTTAAGATTTCTAGTACTCTCGTTCCAAACAAAGCTGATTTTAAATTTATTGAAGCGCTAATTAGGTCTCCATTTCGATATGATCTAACTGCAGCAAAAGCTGTCGCAATATCAAAACTAGCCCTCTCCACTAAATCCATTATTTTAATTTTTGGTGCCTTCATATTTTCTAATATTTTTTCACCAAAAAGTGTTTTTCCTGTTTCTATCAGTTCTTTTAAATAAATTGTTTTTGGAAATGGCGTATCCAGATTTCCATTTTTAATATCATCAAACAAAAAAGGGTAAATCACCAAATTTTTTAGTTCATGCATTTTGGCCAAATCCGACCGATTTATCTTTTTTTTGCCATAAATCACTCCTACTTCATAATCACTATCTTCTTTAAAATCATTCCTCGCTCTTGATCCATACAAAAATATCGATACCGGTTTTGTTTCTTGCCATATTTTCTCTAATAATAAATTTATTTTTTCTTCCATATCCCAATTTTACCCCAATTAAGTTACAATGAGCTTATGACTCGTCAACGTGCACCACTCATCTGCTACGTCGGCCCCATGAATTCTAGTAAAACCCGGCGTCTTTTAGATCATCTTTCCGAAGCCAGAGATGCTCTCGGATATTCCATTCGAGTTTACAAACCAGCTTTGGACAATCGTTTTGATATTGCCGAAGTTCGATGTCGCAATGGTGGTTGTTGGGAAGCTATTGCTGTTCCTAATTCCAAAAAAGATCAATCAGATTCTGTGTTTATTCTCAAAGATATTTATCAACTTCCCAAAGCCAAACGTCCCAACTTAGTTGCCATCGATGAAATTCAATTTTTTGATAAAAACATTAAAGAAGTTGTTAAAACTCTACTTTACGACAATATTGAAGTTGTTGTTGCCGGCCTCAATCGCAGTTTCAAAGGAGAACCCTTTGATTCCATCGAATCTTTGCTTGGTTTAGCCACTATTGTTGAAACTTTGACAGCTCGCTGTACTTACAAAGATGGTCACGGCAAGACTTGCGGTGCTCCAGCTACTATGACTCAGCGACTTATCAATAGCAAACCAGCTCCATACGACAGCCCTACCGTAGTTATTCAAAATTTCACCGATTCAAAAACTACTTATGAAGCCCGTTGTGCCGATCATTGGTTTTGTCCTGGAGTTCCCGACACCAAATATAAAAAAAGATTTAAAAGACATCATGGCTAATATTATTGTTGCCTCTCCTCATGGTTTTTGTTTTGGTATTACTCGTGCAATTGAATTAGCCAAAGATACGGCCAAAAAGTTTACTAAACCTATTTATTTTTTTGGTGAGCTAGTTCACAACCAACATGTTGTCGATTGGCTCGGAACTAAACTAAAAATAAAAACTGTCAATTCAATTGACGAAATTCCTGTCAATTCTGTCGTTATTATTCGCGCCCATGGTGTTGCTCCGTCAGTTTACCAATCCGCCAAAAATAAAAATTTAGAAATAATTGATGCTACTTGTCCTTTGGTGATGGAATCGCATCAAAAAGTTCGTCGATTCTCAAAAGAAAATAAAGTAATTATTTTTCTTTGTAACAAAATTGATCATGATGAAACTGTTGGGGTTGTTGGGGAAGATCCAAAATCAATTATTCCCGTTACTCTCCAAGATATTTTTAATTTTGAAATTACCGACCCCAAAAATACTATTGTTGTTACTCAAACCACTCTTTCCACTCTCGAAACTCAAAAAGCACTCGATTTTATAAAAAATAAATATCCCCAAATTTCTATTTTGCCTCACATTTGTCAGGCCACCACCGAGCGGCAACAATCAATTATTAAATTAGCTAAAATGTATCCTTTTGTCATTATTGTTGGAGCTCCAAACAGCGCCAATTCCAACAGTCTCAAAAATGTTGCCGAATCTAGTGGAGCTGTCAGTTATATTGTCGACAATGCTTCTGAATTAAATCCCAAATGGTTTATTGGTCAAGATAATATTGTCGTTAGTTCTGGTGCCAGCACCCCCGAAGACATTTTAAATGAAGTCGTCCAAAAGATAGATCAAATTACTCGCCCATAACTTGAACAATTATTGTTCTTTTTCGACAACAATCCAATTCAATTGCAAAAATTCTTTGCCAAATTCCCAAAGTCATTTTTCCCTCAATTATTGGAATAGTTTCTGAATTCCTCATTATCAAATGGGTACAGTGTGAATGACCGTTCAAACAGTCCGATGCTGCCGATTGGCAAACCAAATTTTCCGTTCTTATGGTCAAATCATTGTGGCAATAATATTCATCTTTAGGAATAAGTTTACCTATTAATTTCCTAAAATCTTTTACAATTCCTGCTTCTTTTTCATTGACGCATATCGCCATAGTTGTATGGGTTGAAAAGACCAATACTTGTCCGTTCTTTATTTTTGATTTTTTAACAAATTTTTCTACTTCGTCAGTTATATCTCTAAATTCTAAATATTCCTGACTTTTATACTCGATTTTGGTATTTTTTATCATTGTGCAAATTAAGTCGTCGTCTATTCCAAAATCATTTGTTTCTCATCACTTTCCACACCCAATATCCCAGATACAAAAATAGTATCATCTGAACTATTATTGCCATCGAAAAAAACATTCCCGCTTCTTTTATTATCAATCCATATCGGTAATAATCCCAAACAATTCTTGCCAAAAAATAGGCGATTACTGGCATCAAAAAAATTAGGCCAATCAAAAATATTTGTGATTTATCTTTTTCTTTAATTAAAATTTTGAGTGTCAAAAAAGGTTCAGTTATCAAGTGGTACAAATTACACAACAATTTCCAAATTTGTCTTGCCGCTATTAAGACAATCAGCTTAAAAATATTTTTAATTCTTTTTTTCATCATAGACCCAGGCTTCTCTAAATTGTTTTTTTGCCCTTACCAATTTTGATTCCACTGCCTTTGGACTCAATTTAGTTTTTTTGGCAATTTCATTAACTTTAAAGCCGTCTATATATTTAAGTCGTAATATTTTTTTGTATCCTTCCTTTATTTCTTTAAACGTTTTTTTGATTTCTTCTTTCAACTCATTTTTCAAGACATCTCTTTCTGGTGTCAATGCTTTGTCAGCAATTTCTTCAAAAATTGGACTTACAGAAAATAATACTGTTTTGATTTTTTTCTTTCGGTAATAATCAATTACTTTATGTTTAGCAATGCTGCACAGCCAACTAAACTCGCTGCATTTTTTGCTAAACGTTGGCATCGCTTTCATTCCTGCCATCATTGTATCGTTTACAATTTCTTCCACCAATCCTTCGTCATCAATTTTCTGAGCCACAAACTTTCTCAATCCAAAATAATATTTTTTGTAAAATTCCTCCATCTTTTGTATATTATATCCCATTAGGTTTATCAAACAAAAATAATTAAATTCCCCTTTTTCAAAGGGGAAAACCGCGAAGCGGAAGGGGATTTGGGTTATACTTAATTAATGCTCGAACAACTTAGTCGTCAATTGCGTGGCGATTTATTAGATATGATTTATCAATCAGGTGGGGGACATATCGGTGGCTCCCTTTCTTCACTTGATATTCTAATCTCCCTGTATTTCGGCGATATTTTTGATTTCAAAAAAGATCATTTTATCCTTTCTGCTGGGCATCTTGCCTGTGCTCTCTACACTGTCCTTGCCGCCAAAAAATATTTTTCCAAAAATTTGTTATCTACTTATTCATCTTTTGATTCGATTCTTCAAGGTCATGTCTACAATGGCGTTCCAGGAGTTGAATATTCTTCTGGTTCTCTCGGTCAAGGTTTATCCTTTGCTTGTGGTCTTGCCCTTGGCGACAAGACTCATAATATCATCTGTCTCACCACTGATGGCGAACATCAAGAAGGTCAGATTTGGGAAAGTGTCATGTTCGCCAAAAAATATCAGTTAGGAAATTTGATAAATATTGTTGATTGTAATGGTTTACAAATTGATGGTTCTACCGATAAAATTATGCCGCTTGGGAATTTGGCCGCCAAATATATTCAGTTTGGTTGGACTGTTACCACTGTCAATGGCCACAATTTTAAACAACTTCAAAAAGCCCTAACAACAGCCAAAAAATCAAATTACCCCAGTTGTATAATCGCCAAAACTATCATGGGTAAAGGTATCTCTTTTATGGAAAACAATTTTAAATATCATGATGTCAAAAATTTGGACAGAAATACTTATTTAGCTGCCAAACAAGATTTATGAAAACTATCTCTATTCGTCAATCTTTTGGTAATACCATTTTCAAATTGGCTCAAAATAACCCCAATATTTATGTTGTCAGTGCCGATTTAAAATCTTCTCTTTTTCTAACCGAATTTGCCAAAAAATTTCCCTCCCGTTTTATCGAATGTGGTGTGGCTGAATCTAATGCTGCCGGTGTCGCTGCTGGTCTAGCCAAAAGCGGCAAAACAGTTTTTTTGTGTTCCTTCGCTTGTTTTTCTCCCGCCATCAATTGGGCCGTTATTCGCCAATCAATTTGTTACAACAATTTAAATGTCAAAATTGTAGGTTCACATGCTGGTCTTATGAGTACTGATCTTGGTGCCACTCACCAAATGTTAGAAGATATTGCTCTTATGACTTCTCTTCCCAACATGGAAGTTTTTTCTCCCATCGATGCTTTAGAAATCAAAAAAATTGTTACTGTTTTGGCTCGTAGTCCTCGTCCTGCCTACATTCGTCTTGTTCGTCCCACTACTCCCGTTATTTCCGATAAAAATTCTAGTTTTACTATTGGTAAATCGCTTGTTCTAAAAAAGGGCAAAGATATTACTATTGTTGGCCATGGTCCGATTCTAAATCAGGCGTTCGAAGCCCAACAACTTCTCTCTCTTCAAAAACCAAATATTTCTCTCGAAATTATCAATTGTTCTTCCATCAAACCTCTTGATACCGATGTCATTTTTAAAAGTATCAAAAAAACTAATCGACTAATTTGCTTGGAAGATCACCAAAAAAATGGTGGTTTAGGACAAATAATTGCTACAAAATTATTGTCTTCCAAACATCGTCTCAAATTTATTCATCTAGCCGTCGACAACCAATTTGGTCGTTCTGCCAAAGATTATTCTCAGTTGTATGATTATTATGGTATTGGTACTAAAGATTTACTCAATGCCGTCAAAAAAATCTATGAAAAATAAATTCGATGTTATTTCTATCGGTGCTGCCACTGTTGATATTTTTGTTAAATCCAATGATTTTTTAATCAATCAAGATTTATTGTGTCTCAAATATGCTTCCAAAAATGAAATCAACCAAAGTCTTATTTGTAGTGGTGGGGGAGCCACCAATTCCTCTGTTGCTTTCTCCCGTCTCGGTCTAAAGTCCGCTTGTATTTCTCTGATTGGCGAAAGCCATCTTAACAATTTCATTTTCCAGGATCTAAAAAAAGATCAAGTCGTTTCTGATTTTATTGTTCAAAACAAAAAAGATATTACCGATTTTTCGGTTATATTAGTTGCCAAAGATGGTGGTCGTACTATTCTCACCAACAGAGGCCTTAGTGGTTTACAAGAAAAACATTTCAAATGGTCTAAGTTGAAATCTACTCAATGGTTTTATATCACTTCTCTCGAAGGCAATCTTGATTTGCTCGAAAAATTAATCGGTTTTGCCAAAGAGAACAACATAAAAATTTCTCTTAATCCAGGTAAGAGGGAACTTCTCCAGCGCAAAAGACTTTTGTCTTTAATCAAAATGGTCGATTTTTTGCTTTTGAATCAGGAAGAAGCCGAAATTTTAGCCAATACCAAATATACTGATACTTATTTTTGGGATGAAGTTAAATCTATCAAATGTCCCATCATTGCTGTTACCAATGGTCGCGAAGGTGCCCACATTGTAGTCGGAGACAAACAATTTTATTCACCTATTATCAACACTAAACCAGTTGACGAAACTGGTGCTGGTGATTCCTTTGGTTCTGCTTTTGTTGCTGCCCTAATTTATCAGCAAGAACCAAAAGATGCTCTTTTTTGGGGCATCAAAAATTCTGCATCTGTTGTTTCTTATCTCGGTGCCAAACCCGGCCTTTTAACATTTAAACAAATCAATGCTTCCAAAACCCGAAAAAAATAAAAAAAAGTTAGTCGATTCAAATTCAGAAATCAGTAGTGTAGCCGATCCTCAAGCTGCCCAAAAACGTGCCAAACTCAAACGTCGTTTAGTTTTGCTTAGTTTATTTCTTACCGTCGGTCTCAGTTTTATTTTTTGGTCCGTCAAACACATCCAAAAAATTTTAATTTCTCCTCCAAAAATCAATTTTAATTTTCAGTTACCCAAATTCAATAAAAATATTTCTGTTAAACAAAACAATTCCCCCTCCGACCTAAATAAATATATCAAAACTCTTACCGAAAGTTGGGCAGTTTATGTCAGCTTAGTTCCCGATCCTAAAAATTCTATTTATCAGAATTCTCCTATTTTCAATTTAGATGAAATCCCGACCATTGTTACCCATCTCTCTTCTATCAAATCCAATCCTCAAAGTTTAGTTAATCTCAGTTTACCCGAAGGTCTTTTGTTTCAAGAATCAATTGATTTAAATAAAAATATTTTTTATCAAAATATTATTTCTCTTCCCAAAAACAAATTTTTACTTTTAATCAAAGTTGATAACCCCAAAAATTTAGATCAAGCCAAAAAAGAATTACCACTCTTAATCGAACAAATCTATTGGTACTCAGTTTCTCAAATTAATTGATTGGTGTCGGGGTAGGAGATATCACTGGGCAGTTTATTTTTATTTCACTGCCATTAATTACCCATTCTTCTTTTCCACAAATATTTTTTTTCATCAAATCTGTTGGTGATTCCCATTTTTCATCATTTTTGTTTTTCAATATTTCTGTCATCAAATTATTCCAAATTGGTGTTGCTCCAGTTACTCCCGAAGCCACCCAACTCATCGGCGTTCCATCATTGTTTCCCACCCAAGTTGTCACCAAAAAACTTGGAGTCCAGCCGATACACCAATTATCTTTCAAATTATTAGTCGTTCCAGTTTTAACCGCCACTGTTTTATCTTTAATCACTAATTTCGAATTAGTCCCAAAGATAGGCGACCTAGCCTGATTATCACTCAAAACATCATTAACCATATAGGCAAATTCAGGTTTTATCAAAAATTTTCTTTCAATTTCTTTTGTATAAATTTTTTCTCCCAAATAATTATCAATTTCTAATATTGGATTGATTTCTACCTTTTCTCCCAAATTGGCAAAGATGCTATATGCTTGGCTTAATTCCGTCATTTTTACTTCGCCCGACCCTAGTGCCAAAGACAAACCGTATCTCGATCTCTCATTCCAACTAGATATTCCCATACTTTGTGCCAAATCAATCATATTATTTACTCCATTTTTTTCTAAAAGTTTTACCGATGGGATGTTTAGAGATGACGCCAAAGCAGTTCTCAAAGTTACGTTCCCCATATATTTTCCATTATAGTTTTGGGGAGTGTATGGTTTTTGTCCTTTAATTTGATAAGTAATTGGACTGTCGTCAATTATTGAAGCTAGACTAAATCCATTTTGAAGTGCTAACAAATAGTTAATCGGTTTTATGGATGATCCTGGCTGTCTTAAAGCCGTAGTTACATTAAATTTTCCATCAATATCTTTTGCGGCATAATTTTTCGATCCTACCATTGCCAAAATATCTCCAGATTTTACGTTGATAATCAACGCCGCTCCATTACTAATTCTTAATTTTTCTATTTTTTTGATTTCATCTGCTACCGTTTTTTGAGCCATTTGCTGGATCTCTAAATCTAGTGTTGTTCTAATTGTCAATCCTTGTTTTTCCAAATTTGTATAACCATATTTTTTTTCTAAAATATTTTTTATATAAAACACAAAATGAGGTGCTTTTATTTCTTTCCCATTAGTTTTAATTTCAATTTTTTGATTTAGCCATTTATCAGCAGTTTCTCGACTCAAGTATTTAGTGCTTACCATTTCTTCAATCACATGTTTAGATCGAATTTTTCCCAATTCAGGATCATTTCCATATGGGGAATAGGAACTTGGAGCTGCTGTCAGACCTGCCAAATAAGCTGATTCCAAAGTGTTCAAATTCCACACATCTTTTGCAAAATATTTTTGAGCCGCTTCTTCCACTCCATATGCTTCACCCCCATAAGATACTTGATTCAAATATCTTTCTAATATTTCATCTTTCGATAATTTATTTTCTATTTTCAAAGTTAAAATTAATTCTTTTATTTTTCGTTTAAATGTTTTTTCATTATTCAAAAAAACATTTTTGACTAACTGTTGACTGATTGTCGATCCGCCTCTGGGTTTTTCCTCTCCATCTTTTTTAAAATTATAAAAAACTGCCGTCATTAAACCTTTTATTGATAAACCATAATGTTTGTAGAAATTTTTATCTTCAATTGCGATTGTTGCTTCAATCAAATCTCGAGGAATTTTATTGAGTGGCACCCAAGTTCTATTTTCATTTTCATAAAATTTGTAAAGCAATTTTCCATTTCTATCAACTATTTTTGTCGATAAAGTTGGAGGGTTATAAATCAAATTTACATCGGGCAAACCTTCCCATATCCATTTATAAAAACTAAATCCTAAAATTCCCAAAAATATAAAAATTATTAAAACAACTCCTACCCATTTTTTAATTCTTAATTTTGGCCACTTAAATTTAATTTTTATTTTTCTAACTTTAGGTAATGAGACCAGTTTAATTTGTCTTTTTTTAAATTTCCATTTTGGTAGTTTAAATTTAGGTAATTTAATCTTTACAAAACGTATTTTCCCCAATAAAAAGGCTATTTTTTTGACTCCCCAAAGCAATGGACTCCCTATGTAAATTAAAATTTTTATGAATTTTTTTAATAAATCCATCAATTAATTGTTATTGGGGGTTTTTCGGTTATATTAACTAAAGTACAATCCAAACAAACATTAACTCCAGTCGCATCCCTTACCACCGTGTGTTCTTGCCATTCCACGTTTGCTGGAGTTTCACCATCGGGTACAATCAATCCGGTATCCTTATTAATTAATACGTTTGTTCTTAAATTAGTTTGTTTTGGTGGCACATATTCACTTTTAAAATATTCATAATGTGATTCACAACCTTCGTCAGGAATTGCCATTCCAGTCAAATTACATACATTCATTCCTACAATATTGGCTGGCCTTACTGGTTTTTTAACTTCTTTATTTTTCAATATTTGGGTCATTATTTTATTCCAAATCGGTGCTGCTCCAGTTGTTCCCGAAACCAATCCCCCCATTTTTGAATTATCATTGTTTCCTACCCAAGTTGCCACCACATAATCTTGAGTGTAACCCATCGTCCAGTTATCTCTCATATCATTGGTTGTCCCAGTTTTTACTGCTACTTCCGGATGTCCCTTAATATTCAACATTGAGCCAGCTCCAAATACCATACTTCTAGCCCCATCATCCGACAAAATTTGTTGGATAATAAAACCAGTTTCTCGCGACATTACTCGTTTACCTGCCTCATATTTATATTCTTCCAAAGTTTTTCCATTTTTATCCACCACTTTCAATATTGGATTCAAATCTTGTTTTATTCCCATATTTGCCAAAACTCCATAAGCCACAGTCATATCACTCATGGTTACTTCACCTCCGCCCAATGTCAAAGACAAACCATAATCAGAAGCATTCTTAAAAGTTGACAATCCCATGGCCGAGGCCGAAGCTACAAATGTCTCCAATCCATTTAGTTTCAAAACTTTTACCGCCGCGATATTCAACGAATTTGCCAATGAATTTCTCACTGTTTGAATTCCATGATAAGCCCCACCATAATTAGTTGGACAATAATTTTTTTGATTTACTTGACCAAAACACGTCGGGCTATCATCCAATACTGATGCTGCTGTAATTTTTCCTGTTTCAATTCCGACAGCATAGTTAAGTGGTTTTATTGACGAACCTGGTTGTCTCAGGGCTGTGGCTACATTATATTTTCCATCAATTTCAGTCGAAAAATAATCAATTGACCCTACCATCGCCAATACTTGTCCAGTCTTTGGTTCTGTTACCATCGCTGCTCCATTACTCACTTTATATTTACTCAATTTTGATACTTCTGCCGACACTGTTGCCTCTGCTATTTTTTGAATATCCAAATCTAAACTAGTTGTTATTTTCAACCCTCCCTCGGTTAATTTTTGAATTCCATATTTTTCTGCCAACAATTCTTTTACATAAAATACAAAATGAGGCGCTTCAATTCCTACCTTATCCAAATAATAATTCAAAGTCTCTGCTTTAGCCTCATCAAATTGTTTTTGATCAATCATCTTCAATTCCAACATTCGATTTAATACCATTATTTGTCTATTTTTGGCTGCCTCCGGATGAGTAAAAGGGGAGTATCTTGTTGGAGATCCAGGCAACCCCGCAATCAATGCCGATTCAGCCAAATCCAAATCTTTAACATCTTTGTTAAATATTCCTTTTGCTGCCGCTTGCACCCCCCAAAGAGTTCCACCATAGGGTGTTTGATTAAAATACATTTCCAAAATTTGGTCTTTACTATACATTATTTCTGTTGCTACCGTCAAAATTGCTTCTTTTATTTTCCGAGAAATTGTTCTTTCTTGTGTCAGCAGTGCATTTTTAACCAATTGTTGGGTTAAAGTTGATCCCCCTTGAAGTCTTTTTTCAATTATTGTTCTGTATAAACCTCTAAGCAAACCTCTAACATCGAAACCGTTGTGTTTATAAAAATTAGAGTCTTCAATTGCCAAAGTCGCATTTTTAAAATTTTGAGGTACTTCATTCAAACTTACCGGGGTTCTTTTTTTATCTGCATATATTTCATAAAGAAGTTTTCCATTTCTGTCTAATACTTGGGATGATTGGGGATATTCATTGCTCGACAATTTGGCTGGATTTGGGATATTCAAAATTGCCCATACTATTACTGATATCAAAATCACTCCTGCCCCCAATACTAACCACCACCATTTTTTGAATTTAAATTTTGATTTCTTTTTACTCATTACACATTTCGATTGTTTTCAATAATCCTGGTTGATTTTTATTGTCAATCTCAAAAGAATTAATAATTTTTATATAAGCCATCGTTGTGTTTCTTATTCTTTGGTCAATTTTCTGAACCTCAATGTCTCCTGATTCCATTTTTGATAACAACTCTTTAGCCGATTTTAACTTTTTTACTGCTTCTTGACTAGTTTTAACTACCAATTCTTTGTTTTCTCCTTTTTGATTCAAAACAATTGCTTCCCCCATTTTTTTGTCAGCTATCAACAGAGTAACCACCACTTTATCCAATGGTTTGTTGCTAAATTTTATCCACAATTCATTTCTAATCTCTTTCAATGGATACAAAAGACTATTTGGTAATGTTCTTGTTTCTGGTAACTTATAACAAGAATTTTCATCCAAACTTATCGGCACTTTTCTCAAATTACCTTCTCTTTCGTCTTTAATCACTTTCTCCAAGTCAGCTCTTACAAATGATATATACAAAACACCAAAAGATAGGAAAATAAATAATATTTTTATCCAATTTTTCATTACTATTATTTTACCATTTACCGATGGAAAAATGCCCGATGTAAATCAACCTTTTCCTGTTTAATTTTTCTTTTCATATATATATACTGTGGCCAAAAAAAGCACCAATTAATTATTTTGTTCAAACCAACATTTTGTCTTTTTTCTATTCTTTCTATTTTTTTATTTGGATAGTTAGTCGCCACATATTTTTTTGCCCAATCGTTCTCCATCAAAAATCTTTCATAAATTTTTTCCCGGTTAATCAATGGTTTTAATAGTATCAAATCAACCGCATTTTTAAGATTTTGTTTTTCTTTTGGCAATCTTAATGATTTTTCATCTAGCCACAAATTAAAACAAAATTCATTTGCCATTTCTTTTTTGTCAAAACCTCGGTGGGGGATTTTGTTTTTATAAATCCACCATCGTAAAACTAATCTGTTTTTCCAAAGAGTATCAGCCCTAGTTATTATTAAAATATCAATATCATCGTTTTTTTTTGGATGTCCCGAAGCCACCGATCCTGAAACTCCCAAAAACAATATTTCCTTAAATTTTTTTTCTATTAAATTTGCCAAATCTTTGGCTTTTTTTACTTTTATCCATTTCCATTTATTTTTTTTATCTTTAACCTCGATTTTATTAAGCACTTCTTCAATCTCTTTTTTCAAAAAAACTTTTTTTGAAATCAATCTTTGACCAATCTCCTCTTTATTAATATTACTTTTAAATTTTGCCGCATATTCAATAGTTTTTCTAATTGCCTTTTCTAAGCTCATTGTCCCTATTTTATCTCAAAATAGTCTTCTCTTGATATAATCACTTGTTAGATGGTCAACAAACATACAAAAATATACCGTCTCTGGGAAATGATTCCTGGGTTTTTTGCCTGGATGACAATTTTGTTTCCTCTTTGGGGAGCTTTTTTGATACCCAAAGTTGTAGCTTACTTTGTTATTGCTTTTCTCATTTATTGGCTTTATCAATCATTCAAATCAGCTATCTTAGCTGTGATTGGTTATTTCAAAATCCAAACCGCTCTCGCTACCGATTGGCAACAAATATTTCAAGATAATTTTCGTTCCTTTTGGCTAAAATATAATCAAATCCATCATGTCATTGTTATTTCTTCTTACAAAGAACCGGTTGAAGTTATTGAAATGGCTATTGGCAGTCTTGCCGCCCAAAAAGAAATTAGTCTCAAAAAAATTCATGTCATTTTAGGTCAAGAGGAACGTGCTGGCAAGGAAAACAATCAAAAGACTATCGATTATTTTTCCAAAAAATATAAACATGTTTTTGGTGATTTTATTTTTACCGAGCACCCTCCCAATATTGCCGGGGAAACCGCTGGTAAACACAGCAATGAGCGTTTCGCTGCTCAATATTTCAAAAAAAATTATATTGATACTGGTAAATATGACATTGACCATCTCACTCTTACTAGCTGCGATGTCGACACTCTTTTTAATTCCAAATATTTTGCCGCTCTGACTTACAATTTTGCTTCCAATCCTTCCCGATATCAACGTTTTTGGCAATCTCCAATTTTTTGGCATAACAATATTAATCAAGTGCCGTCTCTTATCAGAATGACTGGAATTTTAGGCAACGTTATTCATATTGCCAACATCCAAGAACCAGATGGATTATTTTTTAACTATTCTTGTTATTCGTCTTCATTTCGGCTTATCGATCAAAGCGGCTATTGGGATCCTGATATGATTCCTGAAGACTGGCATATTTTCCTTCAAGCTTTTTTTGCCACTGGTGGCAAAGCTGCTGTCGAGCCTATCTTTTTACCCACAGTTGTCGATGCTCCAGATGGTAAAAATTATTTTGCCGCTCTCAAAAATCGTTACACCCAATGTGTTCGTCATGCTTGGGGAGCCATTGACATCCCTTATGCCATCGAGCAATCTCGTCAACATCCAGAAATCCCTTTATTAACCCGAAGTTTGCGTATTTTCAAATTAATTCAAACTCATTTTATTTGGTCAAGCAATTGGTTTATCCTAACTTTAGGAACTTCTCTTCCAGTTATTCTCAATCCTAAATTCTTCCAAACCACTTTTGGTTACAATCTTCCCAAAATTTCTAACATTATTTTAACTATTTGTTTGATTCCCTTAGTTACTCTCATTATTTTGGACTGGAAGCTTCGACCCGAACGTCAGAAAAAGGGTTTTTTCAATATTGTTAAAAATATCCTCCAGTGGCCTTTTATGCCCATTGCTACTCTGACTATGTCAGTTCTTCCTGGTCTTCAATCTCACACTCGTCTTTTCTTAGGTAAAGGCTTAGATTATAAGACAACCGCCAAAAAACCCAACAATTAGTTTATTATTAAGTTAATCATGATTAATTTTTGGTCTCGATACAAATATTGGATTTGTTTTGGTTTATTATTTTTAGTTTTAAGATTACCCTCATTATTTGAACCTTATTGGTATGGTGATGAAGGTATTTACCTTACTTTGGGACAGGGGATCAAAAAAGGTTTACTTCTCTACAGTCAGATTCATGACAACAAACCACCCACACTTTATTATTTAGCAGCTCTTTCTCAAACTGTTTTTGGTTTTCGTCTTTTGCTCTCTCTTGTCATGATTCCTACTATTTTCTTTTTTTATAAACTATCTCTTTATTTTTTAAATTCAAAATTTGCCAAAATATCCACCTTTGTTTTTTTGATTTTAACTTCTCTTCCTTGGTTAGAAGGCAACATTGCCAATGCTGAAATTTTTATGTTGCTTCCTACTATTTTGGGTGTTTGGTATTTTTTAACTGCCACCAAAAAAATTAACTACCTTGTCTCTGGTTTATTGTTAGGACTGGCTTTTACTATTAAGGTTCCTGTTTTCATTGAAGTATTTTTTCTTGTTATTTGGTTTGTTTTAAACAATCTTTTTCACCTCAAAAAGGAATTTGGTTCTCTAGTTCTAAAACTCTTCTTATTTGGCCTTGGTTTTTTGACTCCAATCCTGATTTATTTAATTTATTTTTCTCTCCAAGGTGCTTTTTGGCCGTTTTTAAAATCTGCTCTTCTTCAAAATTTTTCTTACCTTTCCTCGTGGGCTACAGGAACTCAAACCGCTTCTGCCAGTAGTGGGGGAGTTGTTAATCGTTTTATTGTGCTTTTGGTTTTTTGGGCTATTGTTTTTATTTTAAAAATAAAAAATAAAATAAGTTCTAATTTTGCTTTTATTTTATTTTGGTTTGGAGCTGCCTTTTTTGGAGTTTTACTTTCTACTCGTCCTTACCCTCATTACCTCATTCAAGCTATTCCGCCGTTTTGTCTTCTGATTCCATTTTTATTTAATTCCAAATTTATCAAAGATAAATTGATTATTCTCGTTATTTTCCTTCTTACTTTTCTTTTAATAAAAAAATACAAATTTTATTTTTATCCTGCTATTAAATATTATTCAAATTTTTATTCTTTCAAAACAACTTCTTCTTATTATCAATTTTTTGGTAATCAAGTTAATAATAATTACCAAATTGCTTCTTACATCAAAAATAACACTACCTCCAAAGATTCAATCTTTATTTGGGGAGATGAACCCTATATTTATGCTTTGTCTAATCGGCTTCCACCAGGTCGTTATACTGTCGCTTATCATATTGTTGATTTCAATGGTTATCAAGAAACCGCCGATGCCATCAAATCAAATAATCCTAAATTTATTATTGGTTATCCTATATCCAAACCATTCCCTGAATTGAATAACATTTTGCGTTATTATTTCTTAGACAAAATTTTTGGATCAACTTTAGTTTTCCAAAAAAGATAATTATGTCATTTTTAAATAATTTTTTTAGCCAAATTTCCAGCCTTGGACATTTTTGGCAGGAAAAAACTAACAGTCGAATTTTTCGTTGGACTCTTCTTTTTATTATTGTTCAATTTGCTTTTTTAATTTGGAAGTTTAATCAGCTCCCCAACGAAGTTCCTTTATATTATTCTCTCCCATGGGGTGAATCACAATTAGCCTCAGCTTCAGCCCTATTTTTACTTCCTACTTTTTCTCTTTTAGTTTTATTAATCAACCACCTTTTAGCTGTCGCTTTTCTAAAAATCACTCCTCTTTTGTCCAGATTATTAATCATTATGTCGCTAATTTTTTCTCTATTTTCACTAATAACTTTATTTCAAATTATCAATTTGATTATCTAGATGTCTACTTTTTTTCTAGTAATTTTGATTTCTGCCGTTATTGCCTTAATAGCTACTCCTCTAATTCGAAATTTTTTTATCCGTCAAGGTTGGGTTGAAAATCCTCTCGAAAAAAATAAAAAAACCAAAAACGCTACCGCTCTTGCTACCGTCCCTCGCGGTGGTGGTATTCCCATTTTTTTAGCTATTACTATTACTTGTCTCTTTTTCTTACCATTAGACAAACACTTAATTGGAATTTTATTAGCTGCCTTTTTTAGCCTTATTATTGGAGTTTGGGACGATCTCAAAGATATTAGTCCCAAGCTTAGATTAATTACCAATATAATTTCTGCCCTAATTGTTGTTGGATCGGGGATCGGTATTGCCTACATTTCTAATCCTTTTGGGGGAGTAGTTGATCTTTCTTTTTTAAAAATTAATTTTAATTTGTTCGGTCCTCACAGTATTTGGATAATTTCCGACATTATCGCTGTTATTTGGATAATTTGGTGCATGAATATTGTTGGCTGGGCCACCGGAGTCGATGGTCAACTTCCAGGTTTCACTGCTATTTCTGCTTTTTTTATCGGCCTTTTAGCTTTTCGTTTTTCTTCTGATATTACCCAATGGCCCGTAATTATTTTAGCCAGTGCTGTCTGTGGCGCTTATCTTGGATTTTTGCCGTTCAATTTTTTTCCCCAAAGTATCATGCCTGGGTATAGTGGCAAAAGTTTAGCTGGATTTTTTTTAGCTGTTTTGGCTATCCTTTCAGGAGCCAAATTAGCTACCCTTATTTTTCTATTGAGTATCCCTATGTTAGATGCCGTTTTTACCATTATTAGAAGAATATCTAAACATCAACCCATTTATAAAGGTGATGGGCAACATTTTCATCACCAACTTCTCAAAAGTGGTTGGAGTCGTCGTTCCATTGCTATTTTTTACTGGGCTGTAAGTTTAATTTTAGGAACTCTTTCACTCTTCCTCGATAGTTCCCAAAAACTTTACGTTTTTATTGGTATCGCTTTAGTCGCTTTTGCTGCTTTTATTGGCTTTTCTCGGCGTACTTAGACGATATCCACCCTGTTTTATTATTTTCCAAATCTATTTTGTACCAATCAGTTTGCTCTTCAAGCAAAGTGTAACTTTCTCCTGGTTTTACTTTACTTATTTCTTTAGAAGCACTCGAACTGGCTTCTCTTACTTTCAACCATCCTGTTTCTGTACTTTTTATCATTACTTTAGTAACTGTTTTATTTACCAAATCCAAATCTTCTGTAGTATTATTTGTTTCCTCAATCGTTTCCGTTTTTTCTTTGGCTAAAACCGCATCCACCACCAATTGATATCCTTTTATTCCTTTCATAAAAATATCCACAGTTTTGTGAAGCGGAAAACTCAAAGCCAAATGTTTATCTCCTTCACTAATATTAGCAATTCTTATTGGAGTTAATCCCTTAATTTCATTATCTATCGATACAGTAACTTTATCTGGATCTGTATTCACCATTAACCCCGCTTTATTTTTATCTCCAGTTTTTTCCAAATAAAGAATATATCCGCCCGAATTGTCCTGGTCATCCCCAAACTCCCAGTCAATTACTGTATTAATATTATTTTGTAATTTTATTTTTTTTGACCACTCTTTGTCATTTGTTACCAACTTTACAGTTATTTCCCCAGGTGTTAAACTCCTGTTTCTAAATGGAGTCATTCCCATTTCCTTGCCATCAATAAATACTTTTGCTATTGGATAACTTTTGATTTCCAAAGCTGATTTTTTTGGCATCAAAGAACACCCTCCCAAAAATAATGCCGCCAAAACTATCAAAAATAACTTTTTAATCATCGTGTCCTAGTTTATCAAAAAATATCTTAATCAAACCATTTCATCAGTTTGGTTATCCATCCACTTTGCTCTTCATTCCCATTTCCTCTTCTGTCTTTTAATGTTTTTAATACCTCTTCTGGAGTTAACACTATTTCATAAAGTTTTTTCTCTATCGGATCATATTTAAATCTCAAAATCAGATCGTTAACAATTTCTCTAAGTTGTTCTCCAAAAAAGATTAATGGCTCATGTTTTCCATAATCAAATTTTGCCATTTGCCAAGTCAATCCGACTTCTGACAAAGTACCCACCCCGCCGTTAAATATTATAAAAGCGTCTCCAATTTCTATTAACTTTCCCAATCTAGCAGGGTAATCTTTAGTCTTAATTATTTTATCTGCCAAATCATAATTTGTTTCATTAAAACCTTCATAATTTTTGGGTTTTTTCTTCGGGTCAAGAATCACTATTTCCACTCTTCCTTTCGCTTCTTTTGCTCCCAAAGTGGCTGCCAACATTACTCCGCCTCCTCCGCCATTAACTATGATATAACCATTTTCTGCCAATAGTTTGGCAGTATTGTAAGCATCAATATAATGCTGATCTGTTTTTTTTGCCTCAGCATCGCCAAAAATTGCCACTCTTCTAATTATTTTTTTAGTCCTCGCTAGCATAATTTAATTTTTTTATATTTTCCTCTACCATACCATTGAATATCGACCCACCGCAATAAGCAATCTCCACTCCAGCCCTATTTAGTTTTCCAATATTAGTGGTATCAATTCCGCCATCCACTCCAATAACAAATTTTAATTTTTTTTCATTTCTTATTTTTTTTAGTTTATCAATCTTCTCAAAAACTTTATTGTCAAAATTATTTTTTTCAAATCCGGCTTTTCGGCTCAATAATACTATTAAATCAGTTTCCTCAGGGATTTCTCCAATTTCTGTTTCAATATCTATTGCCAATCCTGCCTCTATTCCCAAATTTTTTACTTCGTTTATAAATTCATTTCTATCCGTCATCATTTCCACCTGACCCACAATTCTTGATGCATTTACAAAATTACATTTTTCAACCCAGTTTTTGGGCTCGTTTACCATCAAGTGAATCTCCCACAAAATATCTTCGGTTTCCTCCAGATTATTATTTAACAATTCTAGCTCAAAAGTTTTTCCCAGGCCAAATTTGCCATCAATTACATCAATTTGAATCCATTTGCTAATATTTTTAGCCTGCCGAATCTTAACCATCGCTTTTTCAAACTCTTTTTCTAAAATAGTCGGAATTATTTGCATATAAAAATTGCGTTTTCAATTAGTCGGCAACTATAGCCATATTCATTGTCATACCAAGCTCCAATAGTTACCATGTCATCAGAAATTACTTTGGTCATCATTGTGTCAATTACACAAGAAGCACTGTTTCCCAAAATATCCGACGATACCAATGGTTCATAAGAGATTTTTAGTTTACTTACCAATTCTGGGCCTACACTAGCTTCTTCCAAAATTGAATTTATTTCTTCAATAGTTGTTTTTCTTACTAATTTAAAAGTTAAGTCAGAATAACTCCCGCAGACAACCGGAACACGGATCGCTGTTCCTCCAAATCTTCCTTTTACTTCAGGATAGGCAGCTATAACTGCCTCTGCTGCTCCAGTCGACGTTGGCACAATATTTATTGCCGCCGCTCGAGATCGTCTCGGGTCTTTACCATTTCCGTCGACAATGTTTTGATTAGTTGTATAGGCATGAATTGTTGTCAATGTTCCTTCCTGAAAGCCGATTTTTTGATCGATCAATTTCACTATCGGTGCCACACAATTTGTAGTACAAGAACCGTTAGAAATTAATTTTTCTCCATTATATTTATCTTCATTTACCCCCAAAATAATTACCGGTATTTTTGGATCTTTTGCCGGTGCCGAAATTATTACTTTTTTTGCTCCAGCTTTTATATGTGCCAAAGCTTTGTTGTCTGTAAAAACTCCAGTACATTCCAATACTACATCAACATCATAATTCTTCCATTTTATTTTTGCCGGATCTCTTTCACCCAAAAAGGGGATAATCTTATTTCCAATTTCTAACCTTCCAATTTCTCCGCCTTTTTCTGGCTCACAAGTTTCAATTTTTGCCGGAAATCTGCCATAAACCGAATCATATTTAAATTGCATTTTAAACGTTTCTATATCAAATTCTCCAGTCGTATTTATTGCTGCCACTTCCACATCATATTTTTCCAACAATATTGCCCTCAACACCACACTCCCAATTCTTCCAAAACCATTTATCCCCACCCTAATTTTGTTATTTGATCTCATAAATAATTCTAACAAAATTTGACTAAAATCTCTGTTTCAGTTAACATATCTAGCTTTTATCAACAACGCGTTGATTTAAGAAAATTAACAATCAGGAGGTCTCCACTAATGTTCACTTCTTTGTCGAAGTGCCCGAAGCCCAATATTTTGGTTTGGGAGGAAATGTACCCGCTCGGTATTCAGATTGTCAAGCTAGAGTCTTTATTCCCCTATGACTCTCAAAGTTATGTCCACTTTGATCTTAAGCAGATCAGTGAAATCGTTAATTCACCTCTTCTTTCTTTATCCAAATTATCCATCAAGGGTATTCTTTCGGAAGGAAGATATTATAGTGATGGGGAAACTTTCACTACTTTTGTCCGCCGAGAAAACAGTTATTACATAGTGGGTAACATTGATCCCATAGGCTATACCCAACTGCAGATGCTCAAGAAGCCTGAACTTATCAGAAACCTCAACTTGCCCGAATCAAACCCTTCGGTGATTCGTTTGTCCTTCAACGGAGAAATCAAAACCAAAGCGGATTTTCAAAATCTCGTTCATTGTTTGATGTTTGATCAAATGAAATAAGTCAGGGTTGCCCCTTTAAGCTTAAGCTGAGAGGGGCATTTTTTTTATTCCCAAGCCGGCAAACTGCCTTTTGTAAGTAATTCCAACATTACTCCGCCGCCACTACAAACAAAATCTATTTTATTTTTTAGTCCCAAATCTTTTATTGATGCCCCAGTATCACCTCCGGCAATTATTTTATAACCATTCACATCTGCCACTGCTTGGGCAATTTTTTTAGTTCCTTCTCGGCTATTTTCTTTTTCATACAGTCCCATTGCTCCAGACCAAATTACAGTTTTTGAAATTTTTATTATTTCAACAAATTTATTAATGTCCTCCTCGCTCAAATCCAGTCCATCTTCTCTCAACTCTGCCACTATAATATTTTTCTCCCTTTTATCAAAGGGAGATGTCGATTTATCGACAGAGGGATTTAATAATTTGGGCAACTTACCACCAACAAGTATATAATCAGCAATTTTTTCTAGTTCCGGCAAATATTTTAATTTATCTTCTTTTGCTCCACCCAAAACCACTGTTATTGGTCTTTCTTTCTTTTCTAAAATTTGACTGATTTTTTCAGCTTCTTCAACAAATGAAAAACCATAATAAGTTTCCATTTCTTTCCAAATTATTATTGAAGCGGCTTTTCTATGTGCTACTGCAAATGCATCATTTACAAATACCGAACAATATTTTTTTAAGTTTGAAAATAGGGAAGTGTCGCCAACTTCTTCCTCACTCCAAAATCTCAAATTTTCCACAAAAACTATTTGATTTTTTTCAATCGCCCCCACTGTTTTTTCTTCATTTTTTATATCATCCACAAACACACTTTCAATTGTATTTTGCCCGTCTATTTCCAACAAACTCATCAATTCTAAATATACCGGTTTCAAAGACAACTCTTCGACAAATTTTCCTTCCGGTCTACCCATATGTCCCACTATTACAACCTTATTTCCTTTTTCCAACAAAAATCTAATTGTCGGAATCGACTTTTTAAGTCGACTACTATCCAAAATTTGTCCATCATCCATTGGTAAATCAGTATCTATTCTTAAAATTACATTCAAATTTATTCCAATGTCTTCAACTGATTTTAGCTGTTTCATATTTTTTAATTTTTAAAATTCTTCTAATATACCTTTCATCGCTTGAAAAAACTGCTTCCAAAAATTCTTTCACAATTTTTAAATTTAATTTTTCGTCCACCCAATCCGCCGACAAACACAAAATATTAGCATCATCATCTTCCCGTGCTTTTCTTGCTTGTTGTTTGTTTAAAACCGTGGCTGCTCTTGCTCCAATTACTTTGTTGGCAGCAATACATACCCCCACCCCAGACCCGCAAATCAAAATCCCCAACGCTTTATTTTGGACTACTTTTTCGGCTAATTCTATCGATACATCAGTATAATCATCATCCATATCGTACTCTTGATTTCCCAAATCGGTTACCGACCATTCCATTTCTCTCAATTCTTTTTTGATCTTTTCTTTAAGTTGATAACCTCGGTGATCTGCTCCTAAAAAAATCTGCCTCATAGTATAAATATATCATTTTTGCTTTAAAATACACTAATATGGCCTTTATTATCCTCAATAATAAAAAGTATTTTTATCAAGTTTCCAAAAAACCTATTTCTTCCATTCGGCTTCGACTAAAATCTTCTCGTTCCTTTATTATTTCCTGTCCCTATCTCACCCCAAGTTTTGTTCTCAATCGTTTTATTAAAGCCAATCAAGAATGGATTACTCATCATTCTCAAAAAATTTCTCCCAAAAAATCCATCAAAAATCTCAAAAAAATAACTATTTTAGATCATGACTATGAAATCATTTTTATTAAAACTCAATCCGATTCCGTGTTAATCTTCGAAAAAGATCAAAAAATTTATGTCAATATTTCTCAAATCACTAATCTTCACATCAAAGAAGTTTTAGAAAAAAAATTTCGTCCTTTTGCCCTTTCTCTCATCAAAAAAGAATTATTAAATCTCCAAAAACAATTTGGTTTTAAATATAACCACGTTACTGTTCGTAATCAAAGCTCTCGTTTTGGATCTTGTTCTTCCCGTGGCAATCTTAATTTCAATTGGCAAATAATCTTTTTTCCTTTCAAAAATTTTCATCACATTTTACTTCATGAACTGACTCATCTTGATATCAAAAATCATTCCTCAAAATTTTGGAATCAACTAACTGTCTACGATCCAAATTGTAAATCTAACAATCTTTGGCTCAAAAAAGAGGGGACTAAATATTTTTTGTTTTAGTCAATTTTATGCTAAAATATCGCTGAAATTGTAAACAGCCATGTTTGCACCTTCAAAATTTGGCAAGGAGGTATCTTCATTATGGATACCAATTTCTCTGCACTAAAGTTTTTTAGGGGACTAGAGTATTTCATTGATCAGGACTATCTCGACTTACTCCGAAAAATTTCAGAAGGAAAGTATTTCTATTTTGGGAAATTTCCCCTTATTGATACCAGTTCTCCAGAGGAAGTCAGTTGGGCCATTACTAGAGAATTACCCGATCTTTTTAGGTATTCCTTTTGGAATGGGAAAGTCCTCCAGTTTCAAAACATTTTTGTTTGCAGTCGAGAACCAACTGAATACGTTTTTAGACTCGATTCTCGCCATGGGCTCAATGAAATCTTTCAAAAGAATCTTCCTGAAATACCTTATTTTAGGCTAAATTGTGTCCAAGATGTTGATACTCGTATCAGTTACAACTTTTATGTACTTTCTTCAAAAGAGATTTTTCTACAATTATTTGCCTTATTCTACTCCTGGCTCAATGCCATTACCGCCGAAAATATAGACGACTAAGTCTTTGAACATACACTTGCCAAAAGTCTGGCTTCATTTCTAAAAAAAGTGAAGCCAGTCTCTAAATCTCAATTTCAATTCCCACCGGACAATGATCCGATCCTTCCACCTCTGGCAATATAAATGCCGACTTTACTTTGTTTTTTAAAGCTTTGTCTACAAAGAAATAATCAATTCTCCAGCCCACATTTCTTTTTCTCGCTCCATTCCTCTGACTCCACCAAGAATAATTTCCTGGATTTTGATCAAATGTTCTAAACGTATCTATCCAGCCATTATTCACTAACTTATCCATCCATTCTCTTTCAATTTTCAAAAATCCCGAAATCAATTCATTGTCTTTCGGCCTAGCCAAATCAATTTCTTGGTGGGCTGTGTTTACATCTCCGCAAAATATTACTTTTTCTCCATTTTCTCTTAATTTATTTATATATTTCAAAAAATATTCATAAAAGTCCATTTTATATTTCAACCTTGCTTTGTCTTTTTTGCCGTTTGGAAAATATACATTTAACAAGGTAAATTCATCAAATTTGGTGATCAATACTCGTCCTTCATCATCCCAGTCATTATCTCTGTCTCCCACAATCACTTTTTTTGGTTCGATTTTTGAAAAAGTTACTACTCCGCTATAACCCGCTTTTTTGGCTGGATTCCAAAAATCCAAATAATTTTTTTTAATTTTTTCCTCAATTTCCACTTGAGAAGGAAGGGCTTTGGCTTCTTGAAAACAATAAATCTCTGCTCCAATTTTTTCCATTTTTTTCCATAAACCTTTTTTAATTCCCGCTCGTATCCCTGCCACATTCCAAGAAATTATTTTTACCGTCATAAATTATTTTATCAGTAGTACACTTAATATATATGGAAAACAAAAATAATTTAAGATATGTCTTTATTATTTCTTTGGCTTTGGTTTTGTCTGCCTTATTAATTTCTCGAACCGGTATTTATATCAAAAACACTGGTGGAGTCGAATCAAATGGCAAAGTATCTAATACTATCTCTGTTGATGGTGATGGAAAAGTTTTTGCCAAACCTGATATGGTTCAAATAAATATTTCTTTCCAAGAAACTGCTTCTACTAGCAAAGCTGCTTTAGATAAGGTTAATGAAAAAATAGATTCAGCTATGAAAGTTCTAAAAAATAACAATATTTCTGAGTCCGATGTTGCCACTGGTAATCTCAACATTTATACCGAATATGATTATTCCAACTCTTACCGCCGTATCGTTGGCCAAAGAGCGTCGCAGTCATTAGAAATAAAAATCAAAAAAATTGATAGTAAGGCTACCAAAGCTACTAAAATTATTGATGAATTATCTTCTATCGACAATCTTCAAATTAATGGAATTAGTTTCGATATTGAGAATAAAACTGATTTCTTTTCCAAAGCTCGTGAGCTAGCTTTCAATAAAGCCAAACAAAAAGCCGAAGAATTGGCAAAATTGTCAAAAGTTAAATTAGTCAAACCAATTTCTATTTCCGATAGTACTTATGATATATCACCCGTAAATTACACTACCAATGTTGCTCAACTAAAATCATTTGGTTCAGGTGCAGTAGCCGATACTCAAATTTCTACCGGAGAAATGGGAATTTCTGCAAATCTTTCTATCCTTTGGGGAATCGAATAAAAATCAAATTAAGTCTGAATATTTGATATAATCACTATCATCTCAACCAGAGGGTGCCGGACGGTTAGGCAACGGTCTGTAAAACCGTTTAAAGTAGGTTCAACTCCTATCCTCTGGACCAAATAAATCTTGCGTAAAGTTAAGGAATAATTGTCTTATCTTAGATTTTTGTTACAATACTTTTTTATAAAGGCATTTTGGATTTTAATTTTTAATTTTAATTCTTAATCTTTTTGTGTTTTATAAAGCTCTTTAACATTGGTTACTAATGACCAAAAGTCATTGTAAATAAAATAAAAGGAGTGATCGGAATGTTTCAGTTCTCTATTAATCGACAAAAACCCGCCTATAACAAAACCAACCGACCTTGGTACGACACCAAAAGAGGAATTTCCCACGCACTTACATCTTTGGAAGGCTTCCACAATTTGGTAGTAGAAAGACACACTGCAGGGTATGACCGAGGAGAACGGCTAAACGAATTCGTCATTTTTGGTCGTTACAGCTTCGACACCTGTGGCAATTGTTCCAAAGCTACTAATACCACCCCCAAAGAGCTTTTCCCCAATATTCCCGATGTTCTTACCGATGAAGAATTTTGGATTTATGTCAAAAAACATTCATCCAAAGAAATGCATTTTTCCTTTGCTTACAACGGTGGTGATCTGCCGTTACCCATGCTCAAATGTTGTCATTGTGGTAAAACTTGGGATTTGCAAAACTGTTATGATACCGTCGTTCGCCACAGTACCCAAGTCTATCCTTTGATTGATTTCGTTGGTCAGAGACTTTGGGATGTGAAGGTATTTTATGCCCAGCGAAACGACGCTATCTATCGGATGCAGCCAGACATTCTCATTCGCAACGACAAATACATTGATCTCTCACTTAAATATCCTAACTCTGAACATGATTATGAAAAATCTGTCGTCAAAAATGAGCGCGGATGGCTGAGTGAAAAAGAGGGAATTACAGACGATTACATCATCCAGTCAGGCGATGAAGGGTTTTTCAATGTTTTGAAATATTTCCATCACACCTGTAACAAGATCGATCGTCGTCAAACCACAGAAACCAAATTCAAGAAGATCTTCGAAAAAGCCGGGTTCAAAGACATTATCATGTTGGCCACGCCAAATGAGTATTGTTCCTGCGAACTGTGCGCTCCGTGGTTCAACGTTAATACCGAATTTGGCACCATCAAAATTGGTTGGAGAAAACGGGTTATCAATATCGATTGGGATTCTCCGGAAAGTTCTGTCATCAAGACCATGAATGCTCGAGGCAAATTCCTTCAAAAAAAGATTCTCCCTCTTTTTGAAGATGAAAATGTCACCAAAGGAGACAGCGGTATTCATGCTTGGGGATGGGAAAAAGCCCAGGAATATTTGACCAAAATTTACAATCTTTTGTCCCAATAACCAATAGACCCTTACCTAAATGGACCAACAGACCAAATTCCACCAGTGGAATAAATAGTTTGTTGGTCCAAAGGGTGGGGTTATGTTGTTCTATAGTTTGAAACTATACCGATGAGTCCAAAAAGGACGAAAACAACGATTAATTAACCGCGAGTTTAAAAACTTAATGTTAGAATCAACCTGTATGGCAAACCCCGAACTTCTTCAATACAAAAATTCTTTATCACATCTAAAATTTGACAGTAATGTCTCTGGAATAAACCGAATTTCATCGGGGAACAATAGGGATGATTTATATATTTCTGCCTTTGAAGGAGTCATTGACCCCGGCAATATTGACAAGACTAAAATAAAAGAAAGTAAAGCTTTTCGCCGTCTTTCAGGCAAAACACAAGTAGTTTTTGACCCAGATTCTCCCCATATTAGAACCAGAAATTCTCATACGGAAGAAGTTAGCAGTATTGCTCTAAATATCAGTGATATTTTAGGTTTAAACAATAGTCTAACCGAAGCTATTGCTCTCGGCCACGACATTGGTCATGCTCCCACTGGCCATCTGTTTGAAAGAATTAGTAAGGAAAATTTTGGTGTTGAATTTAAACATGAAGTTTTTAGCGCCGTATTAGCTGTTTTTATTGAAAGAAAAGGCAGTGGTCTCAATTTAACCAGACAGACTATTGATGGCATTTTAAATCACTCGCAAGGTTCTTCTAATTTTTTACCTAATCACACCACTGAAGAATCAAAAATCGTTATGTATAGCGACAAAATTGCCTATATTGCCGCCGATATAAAAGATCTTGGCCGAATCAATGCTTTCAAACCTTCTGATCTCGACGAAATGCACTCAATTTTCCCCATAGAATCGCCCTATGTCGATAACCAACGATTGTTTGTCACCACTTGTATTCAAGCTCTTGTCCGGGAAAGTGCCCAAAAAGGGTTTGTTAGTTTTGAGGACTCCCAAGTCGCTCAAAATTTTAAAAATCTCAAAAAATATATGTACGGCCATTATGAAAGGCTAGACTCCAAACTTCTCCAAGAATCCATCCGATCGGTCATCAACGAAATTTCCAGTTTTCAAAATTATGATCCCATTCTTCTTACTGCTCTAATGACTGATAAAGAAATTGAATTTCTTTATCAAAAAATTATTAGATCCTACAAAATTAATATTAAAGATATCAGTAATTTTGGTGTCTACGAAATAATTCACGATATGGATTTACAAAATCAGACTTATTCAGATTTAGTCGTTCGTCTTAGACAGCAGCTTTCTCCATAATTATTCTTTCTGATACAATAATATTGTGTATCTTTCCAAAATTCTTTTACAAAATTTTCGTTCTTATCAAAATCAACTCTTCGAATTCGATCCTAAACTAAATCTTATTCTTGGTCCCAACGGTTCTGGTAAAACCAACATTTTAGAATCCATTTTTTTCTTGGCCTCTGGCAAAAGTTTTCGTTCCAGTTCTCAGTCAAAATTAATCAATTGGAATAGTTATTTTGCCTCTGTTAGGGCAAAACTAGTTGACAATCAAAAGGAAACTAATGAAATTGAAGTTCGTATTGCCAGGGATCCCAAATCAAATACTAGTTCTGTTTCTCGCAAGTTTTTGATTCAAAAGGTTGAAAAACCCCGCAAAAAATATTTAGGTATTATCAAAACTGTTATTTTCCACCCTGAAGATATTCGCCTAGTTACTGGCTCTCCCACTCGTCGTCGCGATTTTTTGGACAATATTTTTTCTCAAACTGAATGGCGTTATACTTCCGCTTTGTCTCAATATCACAAAGCTTTAAAACATCGCAATGAACTTCTTGATCAAATTCGTCTCAATTTATCCTCTCCCAACGAACTTTTTTATTGGGATCAGGTCCTAGTCAAAAATGCCAAAATTATTCACGATTTTCGTATCAATTTTGTTAAGTCGACTAATTCATTTTTTAGCAATCATTCCGATTCTCAAATCAATACTATTTCTATAAATTATCATCCTTCCATTCTTAGTGAAGAAAAAATGACCAAAAATTATGAAATCGATCTCAAAAGGGGATACACCCAATCGGGTGTTCATCGTGATGATTTTAGTTTTGATAATTCTATTTTTCCTTCCGCTGACAAAAATTTGGCTTTTTGGGGTAGTCGTGGTCAGCAAAGATTAGCTGTTTTAGCCATACGTTTGGCACAAATTAATTACTTAGAAGAAACCTACCATGATCGTCCTATTCTTCTCCTCGATGATATTTTTTCTGAACTTGACCCTGAACATCAACAACTAGTCGCTGATGTTTGTCGTGATTATCAAACCATTTTTACCTCTTCCGATCCCGAAAGTACCAAAGTTTTATCCAGTTCTAAAATTATCCAACTGTAAATTATCTCCTTATATAACCCCAAACACCTTCCTCAATTTGTCGGTAATTTATCAATCCTCTGTCAACAAGTTCGTCCATAGTTCCCAATATAACTTCTTTATTATTGATGTCACTTTTTTGACAACGAATGATTACATCAGCTAAATTGAATGGTCTTTCAAAAGTAGAGACCACATTTTGTACTTTTAATTCCAAGTTTTCTGTCATCATAACCGAATTATAACTCAACCATATTATTTTTTTCCAAAAAGAAGGCCGGCAAGTTTGTGCAAAAACCTGCCGGCCTAAGTGGTATGAATGATCGAGAGAGGGCGGGTGGACTGTGAGTCCTGCAGGCAAAAGGTCGGTGCCGCTAGGGCTGTTCGGTGGCAAAGGCCGCCGTCAAACCGCGCATCGCGCATCCACCCGTCCAGTATTTTACCTACACTGACGCTTGGGGTTTCCCCAAGTTACCTGATATCAACGTCAATGTACCCATGAATTTAATTATCCAGCTAGATAAATCCTGTTGTATACCTCCGCATGGTGGGGCCACTCCTTCGCGGGCAAGATGCCGCAGTGGATTCGTCTGGGAAAGCAGCGTAACTAACCATAGGCCGTTTCTATGTGTCCGCGCCGCTGTGCTCCGTAGCACCAGCTTTTCTTCATCTGAGGCCATCCCTTCCTCCTTGTTTTTCCCGGGCGTGCCCAGCATCACGAGTCGTTGACGCTGCCGCCGGCCCGCATGGCGCCGATATTGTCATTGAACACGAAGTGGGGAACATTCGGAGGTGAGTGGATCTTCATGGAACTTCTCTCCTTTCATTTTTTATATAAAGCTAATTAGCCTTATACTTTATGTGCGATTTCAATTTATTTTATATAGCGCAACGCTATGAAATATTTTGAATATAGATCCTATAATATCATGAAAATTTCTTTTGTCAAGTTATTACCTAAATTATCCCCAATTTACTTGATGCAAATTTTTATTTCGTGTAATATAATAACCTCACTGTCTGTTTCAGGCAGAAATTGATCTTTAAAATTTCGAGCATTCATTTAGAGCTCCAAGCTGCTAGTACCAGAAAGAATTTTCAAAAAATTTTTTAGTTTCGAATTTGTCGAAACTGTTAGTACTAAGAGTTTGATCGTGGCTCAGGGTGAACGCTGGCGATGTGCCTAAGACATGCAAGTCGAGCGGGATTTGTTGTTTACACAAAGTATTCC
>Ga0265297_10001083_pt1 | contig 67593 bp, 81 predicted proteins | sample Munlanlwell13791_FD_192502 | JGI IMG/M metagenome (GOLD analysis project Ga0265297, IMG submission 192502) | Leachate microbial communities from a municipal landfill in Southern Ontario, Canada - Leachate well 137-91 | ecosystem: Engineered > Solid waste > Landfill > Unclassified | place... | reverse complement strand
TTCGTATCATATCACGTTTTAAAAAAAAAAAAAACAATTTGGATTGTGGACAAATTTTGTTTACTAAAATAATATATGCACCCCGCTTTCATATTCGCCAACTAACGTAATTAGATAGAAAAGTAAATGCCAATAACTAAGGGCTAAATTGAGCGAGATACCGGAATCGAACCGGCGTCTTCTGCTTGGGAAGCAGATGTGCTACCACTGTACCAATCTCGCTTATTTTGAAATCTTACCTTAAAAACAAATGTTTTTCAACAAAAAATCCAATACCGAAGTATGGATCTAGAAACAATGAGCTAATCATAGCAAGTTGGAGATAGGGGGGGTTTTAGGATGAAAACAATCCAACTTGCTTTTTGCAAAGCAGACAATCAAGGTGGCAATAAACTGCTTTGCAATTCAATATATAACAAAATAAATTATAATTGTCAATTTTAAAAAGCTATGGTTCGAGTCCTGTTTGGGGCAGTGCCTATCTAATCTAAAAGACACCTTAAGGTGTCTTTTAGATTAGAAGTGCGTTTGTTTGACGAAATCCGAACCTTTTTTGAGCGGAACTGACGGCGCGCTTCGCGCGCCAAACCGAACGCTCGGGCGGGCAAAAAGGAAGGGGGTTGGGGGGAAGGAATTTTTGCCCGCCCTCGCTTTCCGCCGCCGCCGAATTTCGTGCCAACGAAGTTGGCGTGCCGCTTTGAAAAAAGAGCGATAACAGTAAAAACCATTATCGCTCTTGGACTATCTTTCTTGAACCAGTTTTTGAAGTGTTTCCGCGATTTTTTCACGGCTAACGCTTATCTGTTCACTGGTAGAAAGATTCTTAACCGCCACCTCCTTTTTCATTTGCTCGTCAGGCCCGTACAAAAGGCAATACTTGGCACCGCGGTTGGACGCAAGACGAATCTGATTACTGATCTTTCCTTCTTCAAGAAAAATCTCAGTAACAATTCCTGCGTCTCTCAACTCTTCTGCGATCTGCAATGCTTCGGGTCGCATTGAACGATCCCAAACAGTGATAAACACCTGCGGTTTTAAACCGATTTCGCTGTCAGGACTTTCTACCGTCAAGGTAGAAAGAATCCTGTCAATACCGAGGGATCCGCCACACGCTGGAACCTGCGCTCCCGCAAACTTTCCGACAAGATTGTCATATCGTCCGCCAGAAGCAATCGCACCTGTTGCCTTTTTCAGGTAGATTTCAAAGATGGGACCGGTGTAGTAATCAAGTCCCCGCGCCAGAAACGGAGAGAATTCAATTCCTCCATCCGCCATCAACGGCGAAACCAGGGAGATGATCTCATCTACTTCTTGAAGGCCGTCTTGCCCGATACGAGACGTTGCTACTCGGTCTCTTATTCTCGTCATATCTTTCTCAGAGAAATCGTCGTTTATCTGGCTAATGACCGCCTCGGTGAGTCCGCGACTTTTCAGCTCTTCAACAAGACCTGCAACGCCAATCTTGTCGAGTTTGTCAAGTGCGATCAGCGTATCTTGCCTTGAGGCTTCTGGAATGCCGTATGCTTCAAGAAGCCCTGCAAGTACCTTGCGGGAATTGAGGCGTACAACATACCCGGGCAGACCAAGACGAGAGAGTGATTTTGTCAGAGCGAGTATGACTTCGGCATCAGCCACGAGCGATGAACTACCAATGACATCGATGTCACACTGGTAGAACTCGCGGAAACGTCCCTTGCCGGGCCGATCGGCTCGCCAGACAGGACCGATTTGATAACGGCGGAAGGGACGAGGAAGCTGGTTTTGATACTTTGCGAAAAAACGCACAAGCGGAACAGTGAAGTCATAGCGCAAAGCAAGATCAGTTTCGCCACTTATTGCTTGATCGCCCCGCTTTAGTATCTTAAACATCAGCTTTTCGCCTTCTTCGCCGTACTTACCCGTGAGCGTTTCAATTCTCTCAAATGCGGGAGTGTCAATCGGCGCAAAACCAAAAACCTCAAACGCTTGCTTGATCACATTGAGCGCCCATTCACGGTTTTTCACGTCTTTCGGGAGAAAATCCCTTGTCCCCGACGGGGGTTGTACATTAGTCTCTTTCATATCATTTACCTCCTGATTGTTTTGGATTGTTAAGGAACGATATTATAGGATAACATAAAATCATTTTTACGTCAATAATATTCGCCACAATCAAGTTTATTCGTTTTTTTACATTTTGTAATATCATAAAAAATATAAAATTTTCTATTTTTACCTTATTCTTAATTTTTTAGAAAAAGAATAAAAGTTGTTTATTTTTATTATATTTTTCTTTCCCTTTACAATAATTTCGGCCAGAGAATCCTTATAAAAATTGTTTTTAAGAAGAATAAAAACCTTAAATCTGTCTATATTATCGAATTTTCCTATTATATCTATTTTCGCAACATAACCTTCTTTCCTTAGAATGTTAACTAATTCTATCGCCATTTTATAATTCTTTTGGGGGTTCTCACAGGATACAAATATATCTAATTTTGAAGACGATGAATCCAAAAGTTTATATTCTTTCAATTTTTCCATGGTTCCCATATAACCAAATCCAAAACCTATTGCCGGCAGATCCCTTTTTCCATACATACTTATTAACCAATCATATCTTCCTCCTCCTGATAACGCTCCAAGCTTTTTATTCTTATCAGAGACTTCGAATATTATTCCTGTATAAAATGAACCTCGAGCTATTGATAAATCAAGTTTGCACACATCATATATGCCGTACCATTTTAATAGCTCTGAAAGTTGAATAAACCTTTTAAGAATTTTGTCTGATTTTTTTGCAATTTCTTTATTTTTCGAATTTATTTCTTTGACGCAATCAACAACCGACCCATTCAAAGAAATCATTTTATAAATAAAATCAGTTCTATCTTTTGTTAAATTAATTTTTTTAAATCTTTTATAAAAATCGGCTTTACTAATTTTTTCTTTATCATCAACTATTTTAACAGCGGTATAACAATCGCTTAATTTTACGCCCGCGCTGAATAAAATATTTTCTAAAAGTTTTCTATCATTGATACTTATCTCAACTTTTTTATCGAGTCCAAGATTTTTATAAATATAGGCAGCACATGCCAATATCTCCGCGTCGCTTTCAACGGTATTGTACCCTATTACATCTATATCTGTTTGCCAAAATTCTTTTGCCCTATCATTTTTAACTTTATCTTCCTGCCTCCATCGTTTAGATGTGTCATACCAACGAATTGGCAAGTCAATTCTTTTTAATTCTTGTACCATTCTGGCCCTCGTTGGGGTTTGTTCCGGGATAAGCGTTAGATAATTTTTTTGATTATCAAAGAAACTAAATGTCTGACTAATTAACCCTTCGGACCAGGGCGGCTTAACCTCATACAAACTTCTTCTTTCTACTGATGGCGCGCTTATTCTTTTGAAACCAAAACCTTCTACGGTCTTCTCTACTATATTTTGAACATATTGGTATTTTATCCATTCATCGGGATATATGCTTTTAAAACGGCTGATTGATTTTAAACGATTTTTATTGTTCATACTTATAAAACAACTTGATCCTCTTCAAAAAATTAATAACTTTTTCTTTATGTTCTTTCTTAATCATGTATTGGCCTATAAGAGAAATTACAATCATGCCGGTTACAACTTTCCATCTATAACCAGCATATATATTCCAAATTTTTGCCATGCCATGTTCCATAAGATATGGCCAAGTAATAACAGCTATAAAAGCAACAATTAATCCTGTTGCTTTTCCAATGCCGATCTTTTTGGTTAGGTATTGTATTGCGTTAGTCGCACTTCCTATAGTGGAAACAGCTAACGCAAAGATAACAATTAAAAGTAAAGTGCCTAAAAATAGCGTTGGTTTAAAAAATAAACCAGTTAGCACAACAAAAATCATGTATAATCCAAACCAAAAGGCACCCCAGAGACTAAGTTTTATTTGATTTTCTTTTTGTTCAAACCTTTGCCACATCATAGGGTCGGTAAATACTCCGGTTATAATTCCTAATAGCCCCAAAGGAAAAACCCATTTAATCCCCACCTCGTTTATGAGTTGCAAACTTGGATTAATGTTAAAATTACTTATCACAATCGAAGATATGGCTAATAGAACAACCGAAATAATTTGTATAGAATAATATCCTAAATCGGATAAAACATCCCCTCTTAAGCCGTACCTGTAAATAAATAATAAAATAGCTAGCGATAAAAATATAATAAAGGGCACACTATAAGTGTTATCTAGAAAATGGAAGGATGCTACGTCATGGCCTCCGCCTAATCCTATAAGTAAAGCCTGCATATTCATTATAATAGCCATTGCCGCAATAAATAATGAAAATAAAATAAGAGGAATAAAATTGATCCATTTTTCGAAGCCTCTAATTTTCACTTTTATGAAACCAAATAATGGCATAGCTAAAACATTGCCGCTAACCCAAACAAGCGCTGGGATTATTCCATAGGTATACATGAAGGCGATTGTTGCTATCATACTTACCCCCCAAGACCATGTTGCTCCGAGACTGATACCAACTCTAAAGTAGCTCATGTCCTTTATGTCATCTTGATTCTCTTTTCTTTTGAAAAAATTGCTTAAATTAATATTATTAAAATTATCACTTTATTAAGTCCTCAATCGAAACGCCCAATGCTTTGGCGATTTTTGCCATAGTTTGAACGCTTGGCTTGTTAACTGTTCCGCTTTCGACCTTCATAAGTGTTGTATATTTGATATCCGCCTTCTTGGCTAAATCGTCTTGAGTCAAGCCAAGTTTATTGCGTAATCTCTTTATATTTTCACTTATTGTTTTTCCACTTGTCATATAAATAAAGTTTTGGTAGTATTGTAGTATATAAGGTTATTATTTGTATTTTTATACTACCAAATAAAATGAATTTTAGCAAATACAAAATTCAAGGGAGTTCCTTACCGTTACCCGCGTATGGGCGGGAGGGACAAGGGCAACACCTTTTTTATTGGCGGCGCATTTCGCAAAGCGAAATACGAAATTCGGCGGCGGCGGAAAAATCGGAATCGGAAAGCGAGGGCGGGCAAAAATTCCTTCCCCCCAACCCCCTTTCTTTTTGCCCGCCCGAGCGTTCAATTTGGCGCGCGAAGCGCGCCGTCAGTTTCGCTCAAAAAAGGTTCGGATTTCGTCAAACAAACGCACTCCTAATCTAAAAGGCACCTTAAGGTGTCTTTTAGATTAGGAGTGCCCCAAACAGGACTCGAACCTGTGACCTTCAACTTAAAAGGTTGTTGCTCTACCAACTGAGCTATTGGGGCGGGTAAAAAATTATAATCCTTGTTTTTTTAATTCTTCCAACAAATCTTTTTGTTTTTTGCTTATTTTCTTTGGAGTTTCAATATTCATTTTTACATAAAGATTGCCTCGGCCCATTCCAGAAAAATGAGGCACTCCTTGCTTTGAGATTTTCAAAACATCTCCAGAAATTGTTCCGCTAGGAATTTTAAAAATTAAACCTTCACCTTCCAATGTGGAAATTTTAATTTTATCTCCAAGCACAGCCTGGGAAAAAGAAATAGATTGATTCAAATAAAGATCATCTCCTTTTCTTATAAACAATGCGTGAGGCTTGATAAAAATCCTAATATAAAGATCCCCTTCTTCGCCCCCTCGTCTTCCAGCATCACCTTTTCGTTTTACCTTAATTATTTGCTCATTGTCAACACCTGCTGGAATTTTAATAACAATTTTTTCCTGTTTCTTGATTCTTCCTTCTCCGTGGCAAACATTACAAGGAGTTTCCGGACGAGAACCTTCTCCTCGGCATTCCGGACAAACCGTAAACTGAGTAAAAGTTCCCAAAATTGTTTTTTTCATTTGCTGAACTCGACCAGTGCCCCGGCAGGTAAAACATTCTTTTATCTTTGTTCCTGGCTCGGCTCCAGATCCATCACAACGAGAACATTTTACATTTTTCAAAATATTTATCTCCCGCTCTTGTTCTTTTAAAACTGATTCTAAAGGAATTTCCATTTCTACTTCAATATCACTTCCTCTTTTAATATCTTTTTCTTTTTGAGAACGCTGAGGCCCAAATCCACCCCCAAACATATCAAAAATATCCTCTATATCGCCAAAATTGCCCATAATATCATCCCAATTGACATTAGCACCATTAAACCCCTGAAACCCTGCTCCGGCTCCATTTTGACGAGCATTGTTAAAATTAAAAGCACTGCCAAATTTATCATATTGGGCTCGTTTTTCTTTATCAGACAAAACCTGATAAGCTTCGTTTATTTCTTTGAATTTCTCTTCGTCTCCGCCTTTTTTATCAGGATGAAATTGATGGGCTAATTTATAATAAGCCTTTTTAATTTCTTCGGTTCCGGATTCTTTAGAAACTCCTAAAATTTTATAATAATCTTTTTGCATTTTGAAAAAAGAATAGCAAAATCAATTGATTCTGCCATTCTGAAAAAATTAATTAATTCTGTTTTTCTTCTTTTTCAGTTTCTGCTTCCGGAGGCTCTTTTCCAGAATCTTGATTGGTTTGATTGCCCCCTTCTGGTTGTTTATAAACCTGTTCTCCTATTTTTTGAATAATTCCCGAAAGCTCTTCGCTCTTGGCTTTAATGTCGTTTATATTATCACTATCTTTCACTTTTTTCAAATTATTTATTTTTTCTTCGATTTCTTTTTTTAAATCTTCGGTAATTTTCCCTTCAGCGTCTTTAATCGCTTTTTCCGAAGCATAGATTAAATTATCGGCCATATTTCTGCCTTCAATTAGTTCTTTCTTTTTCTGATCTTCAACAGCGTTTATTTCTGCTTCTTTTTTCATTTTTTCAACTTCTTCTTTGGACAATCCAATCGAACCTTCAATTTTTATGGATTGGCTTTTATTGGTTGCTTTATCTGTGGCCACAACAGTTAAAATACCACTAGCATCAATATCAAATTTTACATCTATTTGAGGCAATCCTCTTGGTGCTGGAGCAATTCCATCTAAAATAAATCGCCCTAAAGATCGGTTGTCTTTCGCCATTGGCCGTTCCCCTTGAAGAACATTAATTTCTACTGATGTTTGACTATCTGCCGCAGTTGAAAATATTTGTGATCCAGAGGTAGGAATCGTGGTATTTTTGGCAATCATAATTGTATCAACGCCTCCAAAAGTTTCTATTCCCAAAGACAAAGGCAAAACATCTAAAAGCAAAACACTTTTAATATCTCCTTCTGGGGTTCGACCCTCTTCTTTGGCTGTTAAAATTTCTGCTTGAATCGCTGCGCCTACTGCCACTACTTCCTCGGGATTAATTGATTTGTTCGGTTCTTTTCCAAAAAAATCTTTAACCGCTGTTCTAATTGCTGGAATCAAAGTCGTTCCTCCGACTAAAACAATTTCTTTAATCTCATTTTTATCAATTTTAATTTCTTCCATTGTTTTCTTAACCCTTTCAATCGATCTTTCGATTAAATCTTTGGTCATACCTTCAAATTGGGCCCTGGTAATTTTATATTCCAAATGTTTTGGACCATTGGCATCTGAAGAAATAAAAGGCAAGTTAATATTTGTTTCTAAGGCACTTGATAATTCGGTTTTTGCTTTTTCTGCTGCTTCTTTTAGTCTTTGCAACGCTAAGGTGTCTTTTGACAAATCAAGGCCTTGATCTTTTTTAAATTCTTCTAAAAGCCAATTAATAATTCTTTGGTCAAAATCATTTCCCCCTAAATGAGCCTCGCCTCCAGTGGCCAGAACCTCCACTATTTCTGGAGAAACATCAAGAATCGTTACATCAAATGTTCCGCCTCCAAAATCATAAACTAATATTTTTTGCGCTTCTTTTTTGCCAAAGCCATAAGCCAAAGCAGCTGCAGTAGGTTCATTAATTACTCGAAGCACATTAAATCCAGCTATTTCTCCGGCAGCGATTGTTGCTTTTCTTTGTGAATCATCAAAATTAGCTGGACAAGTAATAACCACATTTTTAATGTCTTCTCCGATTTTTTCTTTGGCATCAGCTTTTACTTTTTGTAAAATCATGGCCGAAATTTCAATGGGCGTATACCATTTATCCCCCATTTTCACTTCTACCCCTCCGTCGCTTCTTTCCTTGCTTTCATAAGGCAAAAGAGCTAATTCTTTTTGCACCTCTGAATCAGAAAATCTTCGGCCAATAAACCTTTTTACGCCAGAAATAGTATTTTGAGGATTAGTAATTGCTTGCCTCTGAGCTAAAATTCCTACAACCCTTTCTCCCCCCTTGGTATGAGCAACAATCGAAGGGGTAAGAATTGATCCTTCTCTGTTTTCCAAAGCTTTTGGTTCTCCGTTAATTATTGAAGCTGATTTTGTGATTGCGGTTCCTAGGTCAATGCCTAAAATTTTTGCCATAATAATTTTTTTATTACCTAATTATAAGATTATATTATTAGATTAGCACTCAACTGTCAAGACTGCTAACATCATTTTCTTTAATTATTTTTACCTTGGCTGGCCGAATTAATTGATTTTTAAAACTGTATCCTTTTTCAACTTCTTCGACAACCATTCCTGGATCTTTATTCTCGTCTTCTCTGATTTCTATTACCTCATCAAGAGCTGGATCAAATTTTTTATTCAAGCGATCTAATTGTTCCAAGCCTTGATCTTTTAAAAATTGTTCTAATTGAAGTTTAATCATTAAAAGTCCTTTTATATTTTGATCTTGCTTTTTTTCCAAATCGATTGCTTTTTCGGCCCGGTTTAGATTATCAATAATGGGTAATATTTTTTTAAAAAAATCGATTCTTTGAAAAACCATCAAATCGTTCAACCTTTCGTTTTCTTTGTTTTGATAATTAATAAAGTCAGCTTTTTCTCTTTGCCACCCTGAAAAATATTCTTGTTTTTCTTTTTCAATCTGAGAAATTATTTTTTTAAAATCTTCGGTTTTTTCTTCTTGGGAAGCGTTTTCTTTATTTTTATCGCTTTTATCTTTTTGGGACATATTTCTTATAATTCTCTTAGGGCTTTATTTAAAGAATAAAGCAAATTAATATTTTTATCATAATCCATGCGACGCGGTCCGATTAGAGAAATAAACGCGGTTTGATTTTTTGAAATCGGACAAGCTGAACAAATCAAGCTTAAATTTTCAGCCCGAGAAATTGGAATTTCGTGGCCAATATAAATATTTATTCCTTGAATTTTCAATTTCTTTATTTTCTGCTCAAAATCATTTAAAAAATTAAAAAAATCAAAAATAAATTCTTGATCAGAAAATTCTGGCTCTCTAGAAATTTCATCCCAGCCTTCTTTCCAAGAAATATTATCATCAACAAAATGAACAATGGTTAGATTATTTGAAATATCGGCTAAAAATTTAGCTAAATGCGAAGCTAGCTCGAATTGATTTTTTGATTTTTGGCTTAAAAACTCTTCTAGTTCGTTCTCAATTTTCTTTTTTTGGCCAGCTTCATAGCTTCTGATAATACTATCCACAAAAAACCGATAAGCCTGATCGGTTGGAATTCGGCCAGCAGAAGTATGGGGCTGTTCCAAAAATCCAGCTTTAATCAAATTCTGCATTTCAATCCTAATCGCCGAAGAGCAAAGCCCAAAATCATATTTTTTTGCTAAAAAATCAGAACTGATTGGCTCGGCTGTTTTGATATATTCTCCGATTAAAACTTTTAATATTTCGTTTTGTCGTTGAGTAAGCATTGTTTTTGATTATAGCACTATTAATTTATCAGTCAATAAACCCAAGTGCCAATCAAGCCTTTTCTTTTTTTAGAAAAAATTTTATAAATAAAATTTTTTAACCAAATTTAAATCTTGGTCAAATTCATAAACAAAGGGCTGGCCAAGCGGAATTTCTAAACTTGGAATTTCCTGATTATTTATCTTTTCTATATTTTTAGCCAAGGCCCGAATACTATTGCCGTGAGCGCAAATAATTATCTTTTTATTTCGAAAAATTTCAGGAACAATTTTTTTCTTCCAATAAGGCATTACTCTTTTTTCCGTGTCTTCTAAGCTTTCTGTTTCTGGTAATTGTTTTTCAGACAAAGAAATATATTGCGGATCATTTCCTGGGTGTCTTGAATCATTTCTTTCCAAGGCCGGAGGACGAACATCATAGCTTCGCCTCCATTGCTTAAATAATTCTTCTCCGTACTTTTCTTTTATTTCATCTTTATTCAGGCCTTGCAAGGCCCCGTAATGACGTTCGTTTAATTGCCACGCTTTTTCAATGGGAATATCCAAATCTAATTCTTTTAAAATTAAGCTTAAGGTATCTTCTGCTCTTTTTAAAACTGAAACAAAAGCTAAATCAAAATTATAATTTGCTTGCTTAAGAATTTTTCCTGCTTTTTGCGCCTGCTCCCGCCCTAAATCCGATAATTCTATATCAGTCCAGCCAGTAAAAATATTTTCTTTATTCCAAACACTTTCTCCATGTCTAACAATTACTATTTTATACATTTTTAAAATATTAATTATTCTAAATTAATTATATTATATTTTTTCCTTGTTTTGAAATAAATAATTAAAAATTATTCAGTAAGAACAATCGCCCCATCTTTAGTAATGGCCACCATATCTTCAAAATGAGCAGAAAGAGATCCATCTTCGGTGACAAAAGAAAATCCTTTCTTTTTTATTTTCTCGCTTCCCATGGTTAGCATTGGCTCTAAACAAAAAACCATTCCTTGTTTTATTTTTTCGCCAGAATGCCGATACCCATAATTAAGAATATCTGGATCTTCGTGTAAATCTTTTCCAATTCCATGCCCGCACAATTCTCGAACAGTGCCAAAATTTTGGCTTTCGATATACCGCCCGATTGTTTCCCCTAAATCTCCAAATGTAATTCCTGGTTTTGCTTTTTTTATTCCTCTTTTAAGAGCCTTTTTTGTTGCTCGAACCAAGCGTTGAACTTCGGGATCAACTTCTCCAACCAAAAAAGTTCGGGCCATATCAGTATGAAAACCATTTTTTAAATTAGGATATTTCGTTAATTCTATTTTGCCTTTTAAAAAAACCTCTAAAGGAAAAAATATACCCAAATCAAGCGAAACAATATCGCCCTGCTTTAATATTTTTTCTTTCGGTAGACCATGAACAATTTCTTGATTAACTGAAAAACAAAGACAAGAAGGAAAACCATCTTGACCTTTAAAGCTGCATCGTCCTCCTGCTTTTTGAATTAATTTTTCAGCTTGATTTTCTAAATCTTCTCCTCTGGCTTGAGGAATAGCCATCTGCCCCAAAGCCTCCATTATTCGGGCCAAAACAAAACCGCCTTTTTTCATTATTTCTATTTCTTCCAAAGTTTTAATGGGAATCATAAAAATTAATCTTCTTGAATGGATTTAATAATATCCTGAAAAACGTTTTCAATGCTTTGCTCGCCATTTATTCTAATCAAACACCCAGCTTCTTCGTAATAATTAATTACTGGTTGAACTTCTTTTTGAAACCATTCTAGTCTTTTTCTGACTCCAGCTTCGGTATCTTCTGGCCGTCTTTCCAATTTGCTTCCACATTGAGAACAAACAAGCTCTTCGATTCCATCAGGAGCATCAATAATAATATTTCCGCAATGAGGACAAATTTTTCGAAGAGCGATTCTTTTGACCACTTCTTCGTCAGAAATATCCAATAAAATTACTTTAATGTTTTTATTCCACTCATACCATTCCAAAGCTTCTTCCATTAAATAAGCCTCTTTTATTTTTCGAGGAGAGCCGTCAAAAATCAATCCTTGAAAATCTTTATTTTTTTTATATTCTTCAAGTTTTTCCATCCAAAGCTTGAAAATCACTGGTGTTAAAACTATGCCCCCGTTATCAATGGTTTTAGAAATTTTCTCTCCAGTAAAATCAGGTGTTTTTTTTCTTTCTCGCAAAAGATCTCCGCTGGATATTTTTTCTAAATTATATTTTTCTTTAATTAAATTAACTTGAGTACCCTTGCCAGCTCCTGATTTTCCTAAAAAAATAACAATAAGAGGATTTTTTTCCATAAATAAATTTAGTTAATAATTATTAAAAAAGCAAAACAAAAGGGCTGGATTTTATTATCATCCAACCCTTAGCGAAAATCAAGTTAAATTTCGTAATGCATCATTTCTAGCTGAGCATCAATTTGTTTCATTGTTTCCAAAGCAACAGAAACTAAAATCAAAAGTGATGTTCCTCCGATTAAAAATTGGAATTGTTTAACATCGGTTAACCCTTGGATAATTGATGGTAAAATAGCAATCAAGCCAAGGAAAACAGCACCAATAACCAAAATCCTATTTAAAATATTTCTAATAAATAAAGTAGTAGCTTCTCCGGGCCTGATTCCAGGAACAAACCCTCCTGTTTTTTGCAAATTAGTAGCAATATTTTTAGGATCAAAAGTAACAGCGGTATAGAAAAAAGTAAAAATAAAAACTAGAGCAAAATACAAAATTCCATAAACAAGCTGATTTTGTAAAATATTGTTTAACATTGTCCAGTGAAAAGCCGAAGCCAGCATCCCAGGAATCATTAAAAGAGAGATAGCAAAGATTAACGGAATTACTCCCGCTGGATTAATATTTAACGGCAAAAAAGTAGAAGCTCCTCCATACATTTTATTTCCTCGCACTCTTTTTGCATAAGAAACTGGAATATTTCGGCGGCCCTCATTAACAAAAACAACCAAAAGAATAACCAATAAAGCCGCTAAAAAGAATAAGATATAATAAATTATTTGCGATTCTACAAAACTAGCACCAAGCATTCTTACGTTGCTTGGAAAATCACAAACAATTCCAGCAAAAATCAAAAGAGACACTCCGTTACCAATGCCTTTTTCTGAAATTAATTCTCCTAGCCACATCATAATCATTGAACCGGCGGTAATAGTTAAGGTTGAAATAACAATTGTTAAAAATGAAAGATCGCCCACTAAAAGATCTTGGCTTTTTAAAAGCATAATCATGGCATAGCCTTGAATCATGGCCAAAGGAGCGGCCGCAATTCGGCAATATTGATTAAATTTTTGTCTTCCCTGCTCGCCTTCTTCTTTATAAAGTTTTTCGAATTGGGGAAAAATCAAAGTTAAAAGCTGAAGAATAATGGTCGCGGTAATATATGGTCCTAAGCCAAGCATCACTAAAGACATTCTGTCCAAAGCTCCTCCTGTAAAAACATTTAATAATCCAAAATATTGATTACTGGCAAAAAAATTAGAAATTTTTATCACATCCACGCCCAAAACCGGAATGTTTGCCATCATTCTAAAAACCAAAAAAACTCCCAAAACGAAAAGAATCTTGTTTCTAATTTCTTTCGTTTTGATAATTTCAATAAGTTTATCGAAAATCATGAATAATTTTATTTAGCTGATTTCTTTATTTTTTTAGAAACTGGCTTTTTAGATTCTGATTTTTTTATTTTTGGCTTAGTTTTTATTTCCCCGCCTGCTTTTTCTATTTTTTCTTTTGCTTTCTTAGAAACAGCACAGCCATTAATAATTATTGCTTTTGTTAAATCGCCCAAACCTGTAATTTTAACTAAAGGCAATTTACCGTTTTTTGAACTAATAATTTTTTTCAAAGCCAAAGTTTTCGGACTAACTATTTCTTTGTTTTCAAAATTCTTTTCTAGATTGCTTAAATCAACAGGTGCAGATGGCTCAGCAATAATATTAAAATTATAACCTTTTAATTTAGGATATTTTTTTAACCATTCTCTTATTAATGGCTTAAATCTAGATCCAGCTCTCCCTTTCTGCCCTTTGCCGCCAACACCAGAATAAGTTCCTTTTTTTCCTCCTCGGCCAACTCTTTTTTTCTTTTTAAAGCTGTTTTTTGGTTGTAGTTCGTGTAATTGCATATTTTTATTCAGCCAAAACAGGTTCTTTCGGCGCTGTTACAATAACTTTCTTTTTTGTTTTTAATTGCTCTAATGCTTTAATTGTTGCCCGAGCATTGTTAAGCTTATTCGTAGTTTGGCTTAAGATTTTCGAAGAAATATCTTGGATTCCAGCCAAAGCACAAATTATTCTTACTGTGCCTCCGGCAACTAATCCTTTTCCTTTTTGTTGAGGTTTTAATAAAATTTTAGAAGGTCCGTACTTGGCTTCTACTTCGTGAGGAATCGTGCCCTGCAAAATCGGAACTTCGATCAGATTTTTTTTCGCAAATCTAGTTGCTTTGTCTATTGCCTGAGAAACATCTAATCCTTTGGCAACGCCAACGCCAACTTTTCCTTCTTTATTGCCCGCTACGATTACGGCCCTGAACCTCATTGTTTTTCCTCCGCCAGTAACTTTCGTGACTCGAGCCAAATCCAAAAGCTTTGAATCAAATCCGTCTTTAACTACTTCTTTTTCTTTTTTTTCAAATTTTCTTTTTGGATATTCTTTGTTCATAAAAATATTAAAATTTTAAACCCCCTTCTCGGGCGCCTTCGGCCAAAGATTTTACTCGGCCATGATATTTATATCCTCCCCGATCAAAAACCGCTTCTTTTATCTTTTTTTCAACTGCTTTTTTTGCTAAAAGCGACCCCACTTCTTTTGCAATGGAAATTTTATCTTTTTTCTTTAAATCAATTTCAGTATCTTTTGCAGAAATAATTGTTTTTTTCTGAAGGTCATCTATCAATTGAGCATAAATATGAATATTGCTACGAAAAACACACAAGCGAGGCTTTTCCGCTGTGCCCGAAATCTTTGCTCTGATGCTTTTATGTCTTTTAATTCTTTTTTCTTGTTTTGCTAACATATATTTTCTTTAAAATTAACCTGCTCCAGCTGCTTTTTTACCTAATTTCTTTCTGATTATTTCTGTTGTATATTTAATTCCCTTTCCTTTGTATGGTTCTGGTGGTCTAATTTTTCTAATTGAGGCACAAATTTGACCAACTAATTCTTTGTCAATTCCAGAAACAGTAATAATATTTTTTTCCACTAAAAAAGAAATATTTTCTGGAGCAACAGTTTTTACTGGATGACTAAACCCCACATCTAAAATCAAATCTTTACCTTCTACTCTGGCCTTAAAACCAACTCCATTTATCTCCATTTTTTTTTCAAATCCTTTGGTTACCCCTTCGATCATATTGGCAATCAAAGTTCTATTTAAACCCCACAAAGCTCTTGCTTTGTTGTCATTGATATCCTTAGGATTAACTTTAATTTCTTTTTCTTCAATCACAACCTCCACCTCAGGAGCAGGCTTTATACTTAAAGAACCTTTTGGTCCTTTTATTTCGATTACTCCGTTTAAAGTCTTTACTTCTACTCCGGATGTTATTTGAATTGGTTTTTTTCCTATTCTTGACATAAATATTTATTCATCAAATTACCATAGTTCACAAATTACTTCTCCCCCGGCTTTTTTCTGCTTTGCTTCTCTATTGGTCATCAACCCCTTCGAGGTAGAAATAATTGAAATTCCGTATCCTGATTTAATTGCTTTTAATTTTGAAAAAGGAGAATAAATTCTTTGGCCTTGCTTTGATATTTTTCTTATTTTACCAATTGCCGGCTTGCCTTGATCGTCATATTTTAATTCTACAACAATTCTTTTTCCTGCTAATCTTCCCTTTTTTTGAACATCAACAATAAATCCTTCTCTTTTTAATAATTCTAAAATATCAAACTTAAAATTAGAATAAGGGAAAATAACAATTTCTTTTTTCGAAACTGCTTGAGCATTATTAATTGTTGAAATCATGTCTGCGATTGGATCCATAGTATTTTTATTTTACCAGCTACTTTTCTTAACCCCAGGTATTTCTCCCCGGTTAGCCATTTCTCTAAAACAAATTCGGCATAAATCAAATTTTCTCATATAGCCCCTTTTTCTTCCGCAACGAAAACATCTTCTAACGGTTCGAGAAGAAAATTTTGGTTTTTCTGCTGATTTAACTATTTGTGATAATTTTGGCATAATTTATTAAAACAATATTATGACTTTAACTTTTCTTCAAAGGAAAGTCAAGTAAACGGAATAATTCTAATCCTTGTTCTTTATTCTTTGCGCTAGTAGTAACATTTACTTGTAATCCTAAAATAATTACTGACTTTTCTGGAGAAATTTCTGGAAAAATAATGTGCTCTTTTATCCCTAAATTCAATTTTCCGGAATTATCTATACAAGACAAAGAGATTCCTCGAAAGTCTCTTGAACGAGGCAAAACAACATTAACTAATTTTTCCAAAAAAGCATACATTCTTTTCCCTCTAAGAGTTACTTTAGCTCCAACCGGACTGCCTTCTCTTAATTTAAAACTAGAAATTGATTTGCGGGCCATTGTTAAAACAGGCTTTTGTCCGGTAATTTGGGATAAATTGCTTAAAATATAATCAGAATATTTTTTCTGTTCATCTTTTGTTTTTGGACCCATGGCTTTACCAAAACCAATATTCACGGTTGCTTTCAAAATTTTTGGAATCGCCATCCTATTTTTATAACCGAATTTTTCTTTCATTTTTGGAATCGCAATTTTTTCGTATTTCTCCTTAATGGTTTTCATAAAATTATCCTTATATTTTTTCTCCGCATTTTTTACAAATACGGTTTTTTACTTTTTCTCCAATTTCAAATCCAATTCGTGAGCTTTTTCCACATTTCGAACAAATAATTTTTACCTTGGAAACAGCTAAAAAATTAGGAGCTTGAACAGTCTGCCCTTTTTGCCCTGATTTTCTTGGCTTAATATGTTTTTTAACCATATTCACGCCTTCAACTAAAATCCGGTTAGTTTTTGAAGACACTTTCAAAACTTTTCCTTTTTTGCCTTTGTCGTCTCCAGATATTATTAAAACTTGATCGTTTTTCTTTATTTTCATAATCTGATTTTTTATACTAATTCTTTAGTCATGGTGCCTATTTTTTCAAACCCTTTTTCTCTAACTTCTCTGGCCACTGGACCTAAAATTCTAGTTCCTTTTGGTTCTTTTGTTTGTCCATCTAAAATTACTACTGCGTTATCGTCAAATCTGATATAGGTGCCGTTTTTTCTTCGACGGGCCTGTTTTTGTCTAATCACCACAGCTCGAACCACTTGATGTTTTTTTACATTTTTTCTTGGCTCAGCTGTTTTTACCGCCACCACAATAATGTCTCCTAAAAAGGCATATCTTTTTCTAGTTCCGCCTAAAACCCGAATACATTTTACGGTTTTCGCTCCGGAATTATCAGCTACTTTTAATAATGTTTCTGTTTGAATCATATCTTTTTATTTAACCACTTTTTCCACTATTTCCCATTTCTTGTCTTTGCTTATTGGTTTTGTTTCTTGAATCAAAACCGTATCTCCAATCTGATATTCTCCTTGGTTTTCAAAATGGGCTTTGTATTTCTTATGAGTTTTATATCGTCGGCGATACAAAGGATGCTCTTTGATTGTTTCAACCTTAACCACTGCAGTTTTCTGCATCTTGTCTGAAACTATTATTCCGATAAGTTGTTTCTTTGGCATAATTATTATGGTTAGGCTTTATTATTAATAATGGTTAAAATTCTGGCAACTTGTTTCTTGCTTTCTTTAAACTCTTTAACATTTTTTAAACTTCCAGAAGAAGCCTTAAAGCGCAATTCTTTAATTTTATTTCTTAGGTCTTCCAATTCTTTTGAAAGTTCTTCAATTGTGTTTTTGGTTAAATCTTTTCTTTTCATAATCCTTATTGCTTTTTAACAAACCTTGTTTTGATCGGTAACTTGTCTCCTGCTTTTCGAAGGGCTTCCTTGGCATCTGTTTCACTAATCCCTTCTAATTCAAAAATCATTCGGCCGGGTTTAATGGGGCAAACATAATGGTCTGGAGATCCTTTGCCTCCTCCCATCGGAACCTCTTGCCCTTTTTTGGTTATTACTTTATCAGGAAAAACTCGAATCCATAATTTTCCTCCTTTTCTCAAATATCTAATAATTGCTCTTCTTCCGGCTTCAATTTGATTACCTGTTATCCATTTTGCTCCCATGGCTTTTAATCCAAAACTGCCAAAACTTATTTTCGTTCCTCGGCTTTCAAAAGTTCTTTCTGTTTTTCTTCCTTTTTGTTGTTTTCTATGTTTTAATTTTTTTGGGGCTAACATATTTTTATATACAAGTTATATCAAAATTTTTCCGAAATTTCTTAATTCTTTTTTTATTCAAATTTATCACCTTTATAAATCCAAACCTTGATTCCAATCGTCCCATAGGTGCATCGTGCTTCTTCTAGGGCATAATCAATATCAGCTCTAATTGTTTGTCTAGGTAATCGCCCTTTTTCTAACCATTCTTTTCTGGCAATCTGCGCTCCATCAAGTCGGCCAGCTACTTCTACTCTGATTCCTTTTACAGTTTTATTTCCCATTACTTTTTCGATTGCTTGTTTAATAGTTTTTCGAAAAGGGGTTCTTTTCTCTATTCTTTGAGCAATCCATTGAGCTACCAATTCAGAAGATGTCCAAGGATTGGAGACTTCTTTAATTTCCAACTTCATTTTTTTCGCCCAATCGTTCAATTCTTTTAAGGTTAATTTATTTTTTTTAAAAATATTCTTTAACAACTCTAATCTTAATTTTTCTACCCCTTCTCCTCCCCGACCAATAATAATTCCCGGCCTAGCTGAACTAATAATAGCAATAACTTTATTTCCTGATCTTTCGATTTCAATCTTTTCCACGCTGCTATCTTTTAATTTTTTATTTAAAAATTCACGAATAACAAAATCCTCTTTTAAATATTTTCTCGGCTCAGATCCATAAAAACTGTGCGATAACCAATCGCCAATTCCTTTGATTCTAAAAATTTTCGGGTGGACTTTGTGACTCATAATTATTTTTTCTTTTCTTTTTTAATTTCTTTTTTTTCTTTTTTTTCTAAACTCTTAACAACTTTTTTCTCGGCTGTTTTTTTGGTTTTTTTGTTTCTTTTTTCGTCTAAGGCAAGCGTAACATGAGAAGATCTTTTCATAATCCGGTCTCCTCTTCCTTTAGCTCTAGGCATTATTCTTTTAGCAATCGGTCCTTCATCAACAGTAATCTTGCTAATAAACAAATCTGCGATTTCTTTTTTGCCACTATTTTTTACATTGGCCACAGCTGAATTTAAAAGCTTTAAAATTGGGTCTCCTCCTTTTTTTACAACAAAACCTAAAATGGCCTGAGCTTCATCAATTTTTTTCCCTCTAATCATGTCTGCTATTAATCTTACTTTTCGGGGAGATATTTTTAAATGTCTTAATTTTACTTCAAAAGCCATATTATTTTTTCTTTATTTTATTTGGCAGGTTTTGCTTTTTCCTGATCTTTTTGCATTTTTCCTCCATGTCTCACAAATTTTGTTGTTGAAGAAAATTCTCCAAGCTTATGACCAACCATTTCTTCTGTTATTCTTACTTGAATAAAATCTTTTCCATTGTGCACGGCAAAAATAAATCCAATCATTTCTGGAACAATAATCGCAGCTCGAGACCAAGTTTTAATGGCTGGAGCGCTATCAACCTTCAAATTCTTTATTTTTTTAAGAAGAGTTTGATCAATATTTGGACCTTTTTTTAAACTTTTTGACATGTTTTTTTATTTTCTTTTCTTTTTAATTCTTCTGGAAACAATTAACTTGTTCGTCCATTTGTTTTTGCTTCTGGTTTTAACGCCTAAAGCATGTTTTCCCCAAGGAGTTTTTGGATAAGCCATACCAATCGGCGATCCGCATTCTCCTCCTCCATGAGGATGATCACAAGGATTCATAGCTGTTCCTCGAACATGGGGCCTAATTCCTTTTTTCCTGCTTTTTCCTGCTTTTTCCCATCTGATAAATCGATATTCTTCGTTAGAAACTGAACCGATCGAAGCAAAACATTCTCCTGATATTCTTCTTACTTCCGAAGAAGGCATTTTTATATTACAATATCCTGAATCCGGATCATAATTAAGAATAGTTGCTCCAGCGCCGGCTGATCTCACCAACTTCCCTCCTCGATCTGGTTCTAATTCTAAATTATAAACCATTAATCCTTCGGGAATATTTTTTAATCGCATTCTGTTTCCTAATTTTGCCTCAGCCTTATCAGCTACAATAACTTTTTCACCAACTTTTAATCCTTGGGGGGCTAAAATATATTTTTTTGTATCATCTTCATATTTTAATAAAGCAATAAAGCCTGTTCGATTAGGATCATATTCCAAAGAAACAACTTCGGCTGGAATATCTTTTTTGGTTTGTCTAAAATCAACCAAGCGATATAATTTTCTGGCTCCACCCCCTTTGTGCCTAGAAGTAATTCTTCCATCGCTTCCTCGGCCTCCGGTTCTTTTAATTCTAACCAAAAGAGACTTTTCCGGTTTTTTTCCTTTGGTTAAAACTTTTAAATTGTCCATTCTTTGCTTTCTGATCATATTATTGCGCTATTATATCAATTTTTTGGCCTGACTTTAATTTTACGCAAGCCTTTTTATATCCGTTTTTAAATCCCGGGATTCTTCCTCTTTGAACTGCTTTTCGCGGAATATTTATTATTTTTACGTCTAGTACGTTTACTTTGTATTCCTTTTCAATTGCTTTTTTAATTTCAATTTTATTTGCTCTTGGCATTACTTGAAAAACATAAAAATTATCAGAGGCCATTAATCCTGATTTTTCTGTAACGTGTGGAAATTTTAATACTTTCCAAGCGTGATTATCTTTTTCAGCCAAAACTTTTCCTCCTTTTGTCTCGTTTAAAATTTTTGTTTCAGTTTTAATCGCTGATTCTTTTTTGGCTCCTTTTTTTTCCTTATTTGATTTTTTAAAAATATTTATCGCCATATTTATTCTCCTCTTTTAAAAGTCTTTTTAATTTCTTCAATCCCTTTCTTGTCTAAAATCAAATAACGATGAGACAATAAATCAAGACAATTTAAGTCCTTTGCCTGAATAGTTTCCACTCGAGGAATATTTCTCATGGCTAAAATAATGTTTTTATCCATTCTATTCAAAGCAATCAAACAACTTTCGCCATTAATTGAATTTTTATTTAAAAATTCAATGGCTTTTTTTGTTTTTGGTTCATCTATTTTTATTTCATCTAAAACAACCAAATAACCATCTTGAGCCTTAGAGCTCAAAACCATCATCAAAGCCTTTCTTTTCATTTTTTGAGGAATTGTTTTGCTTAAAATTTTATCATTTCTTGGTCCTAAGGCAACCCCACCACCAATCCATAATGGAGAACGAATTGATCCATGCCTGGCTCGTCCGGTTCCTTTTTGTCTCCAAGGCTTAATTCCTCCTCCACTTACTTCCGCCCGGCTTTTACTGTGAGCAATATTTTGTCGACGATTAGCTAATTGAGAAGTAATTATCTGATGAACCAAATTAGCATTCATTGGAACATTAAAAATCCCCTTCGGCAAATCAGAGTCGATTATTTTGCTTTTTCCCTTGGCTGGACTATCTTTTTTGGCAACTATTTTTTTCATACTATTTTGCGCTTACGATTTCTAAAAGCGTGCCCCTCCTTCCAGGAACTGCACCCTTTAAAGCAATAATCTTATTTTTCTTATCAATTCCAACAATAGTTAAATTTTTAACAGTTACCCTGTCGCTTCCCATTCGGCCAGGCATTCTTTTCCCTTTCAAAACTCGGCAAGGAGTAGCACAACCAGTTGATCCAATTGTTCGATGTTCATGTTTATTGCCATGAGAAGCCGTAAGCTTTCCACTAAACCCATGTCTTTTTACTCCTCCTTGAAATCCTTTTCCTTTGGAAATTCCAGAAACTTTTACTATTTCTCCTAAATCAAAAATTGAATTTTGAATAATATCGCCAACTTTATAATTAGAAATATCAGTTCGAAATTCTTTAACAAATCGAAAAGGAGTAGCGGTTTTTTTTATTTTTCTTTCTGGTAGATTTTCAGTTCCAACTTTTATTGCTTCGTATCCGTCTTTTTCTTTTGTTTTTACCTGTAAAATATTACAATCTTCGGCCAAAACCAAAGTCACTGGAACAACATTTCCCTGATCGTCAAAGACTTGAGTCATTTCAATTTTTTTCGCAAGAATGCATTTCATAATATTTTTATTCGGTAATAAAAAACTGGGCACCAGCCCAGCAAGCTAGTTAACGGATATTAATTTTTTTGTTTAGCTTTTTTTATTTTAAATAATTCTAAAGTATGCTTTTTATTTCAGTATCAACTCCGGCCGGTAATGTCAGCGATTTTAATGATTCCACTACTTTTTGATTAGGATTCAGAATATCAATAATTCTTTTATGGATTCTCATCTCAAACTGCTCGCGCGCACTTTTGTGAACAAAAGTTGATCGATTAACAGTAAATTTGCTAATTTCAATTGGCAAAGGCACTGGTCCGGCAATTTTTACGCCGTTTCGCAAGGCCATATCAATAATTTGCTGAGCGCTTTTATCAATCACTTTATGATCATAGGCTCGCAATTTAATTCTAAGGCGCGCTGTTTTTTCTTTATTTTCTGTTTTTTTCGCTGTGGCCATCTTCAAGCTTACTTTATAATTTTTGTAATTGTTCCAGCACCAACTGTTTTTCCTCCTTCCCGAATAGCAAAGCCAAATTTTTCTTCTAAGGCTACGGGCACGATTAATTTCACAGTCACATCAACTGTATCTCCAGGCATTACCATTTCTGTTCCTGGTTTTAAAACTACGTCTCCAGTAACATCAGCGGTTCTGATGAAAAATTGAGGTTTGTAACCAGAAAAGAAAGGAGTGTGTCTTCCACCTTCATCTTTATTTAAAACATAAATTTTTGCTTCAAACTCAGTGTGAGGAGTAATTGTTCCTGGCTTGGCTAAAACTTGACCTCTTTCGATATCTTCCTTTTTTAATCCTCTTAAAAGAATACCAACATTGTCTCCGGCTTGGCCAGTGCTCAATGATTTGTTAAACATTTCAACAGAAACAGCAGTAGTTTTTCCGGTTGGTCTAATACCAACGACTTCTATTTCTTCGTTGGCGTTAACGATTCCTCTTTCAATTCGGCCAGTGGCAACAGTGCCTCGTCCTTCAATTGAAAACACATCTTCTACAGCCATTAAAAAAGGTTTTTCTGTGTCTCGAACCGGTTCTGGGAAATAAGTATCCAATTGATCTGATAATTCAATTACTTTTTGTGCCCAAGGATCGTCTAAGCTGGTTGCTTCCAAAGCTTTCAAAGCTGAACCACGAATAATTGGAGCAGTGTCTCCTGGGAATTCATATTTCTTCAAAAGATCTCTTACTTCAGCCTCAACTAAATCAATCATTTCTGGATCGTCAACCATGTCGCATTTGTTTAAAAAGACAACAATAGAAGGCAAACCAACTTGTTTTGCTAAAAGAATGTGTTCTCTGGTTTGAGGCATAGGGCCATCAGTAGCAGCAACAACTAAAATCGCTCCATCCATCTGAGCTGCTCCAGTAATCATATTTTTAATATAATCAGCGTGGCCAGGACAATCAATGTGAGCATAGTGCCTTTTTTCTGTTTCGTATTCTAGATGAGAAATATTAATGGTTACTCCTCTGGCTTTTTCTTCAGGAGCAGAATCAATTTGGTCAACTGATTTTGCTTTAATATTCTTGTCACCCTTTAATGACAAACAGTGCAAAATAGCTGCACTTAATGTGGTTTTCCCATGATCAACGTGCCCGATTGTACCAACGTTAAGATGGGGTTTGGTTCTTTCAAAAGTTTCTGCCATAATTTTATTTTATTTATTTTATTTATTTCCAGCGATTTTAAGAACCGCTGATAAGCTTGATAATTTTTAAAAAATTATCAAATTTTATTTATAATACTTATTAATCGGCAACTAAAATAGTAGCCGTTAAGATTAACAAATCTATTCTAACTAAATTTTCAAAAAAGTCAATATTTTGCCTTGTTTTTTACCTTTTTAAAGGCTTTTAAAAGGGTAAATCCTCTATTTTTAAAAGATCGTCCTCAATGGTTTGTTTTATTTCTTTTTTTTCTGGTTCTTGGGTTGGAATATTTTTTCTAGCTAAATCTGGTTTATTTTCTGATTTTTTCAATGCTTGATAATCTTCATAGCTCATTACCACTAAAATCGGCTCTCCTTGATCGGCAATAATAATCTTGGCTTTATCTTCTTTGATTATTTTTTTTATTTCATTGATGTCCATACCATTTAAAGATTATTTTTATGATCTTTTTCCTTCGATTATTTCTTGAGAAATATTTCCCGGAACTTTTTCATAATGACTAAATTCCATTGTTGAGGTTCCTCGACCTTCGGTTAATGATCTTAAATTAGTTACATATCCAAACATTTCCGCCAAAGGAACTTTTACATTAATAACCTTTAATCCGGTTCGATCTAATGTTTCGTCTATTTGTCCACGTCTGGCTGATAAATCGCCGATAACATCTCCTAAATAATTTGCTGGAACAACTACCTCTACTTTCATAATTGGCTCAAGCAAATGAGCTCCGGCTTTTCTACTAGCGTCCTGAAGCGCCATTGAGGCTGCGATTTTAAAAGCAATTTCCGAAGAATCAACTTCATGAAAAGATCCATCATAAAGAGCCACTCTCATATCAACCATTGGATAGCCAGCAACCACGCCTTTAGACATTGCCTCTTTAATACCTTTTTCTACGGCTGGGATATATTCTCGAGGAATAGTTCCTCCCTTGATTTCATCAACAAATTCAAATCCTTTTCCTCTTTCTTGGGGCTCAACTCTTATTTTTACATGACCATATTGACCTCGACCTCCTGATTGCTTGATATATTTAGCTTCAGCTTCAGCATTGGAATTGATAGTTTCTTTATAAGAAACCTGGGGCTTACCCACTACTGTTTCAACGTTAAATTCTCTTTTTAATCGATCCACAATAATATCCAAATGTAATTCTCCCATACCAGACAAAATAGTTTCCCCTGTTTCTGAATTTGTTTCAATGCGGAAAGTAGGGTCTTCGTCTCTTAGTTTTTTCAACGAAGCTCCCATTTTTTCTTGATCTGCTTTTAATTTTGGCTCAACTTTGATATTAATAACTGGTTCTGGGAAAACAATTTTTTCCAAAATAATTTCCTGTCCTTTTTCTTCGCAAAGAGTATGTCCAGTAGAAGTATTTTTTAATCCAACAATAGCCACAATATCTCCAGTAAAAATTTCTTCTACTTCTTCTCTTTCATTAGAGTGCATTCTCAAAATTCTGCCAATTCTTTCTTTTTCTCCATTGGTTGTATTAATCAAGTAATTACCTTTTTTAAATTGCCCAGAATAAGATCGAAGATAAGTTAATGTTCCAACAAAAGGATCAGTGGCTACCTTAAAGGCCAGGGCGCAAAAAGGTTCATTGTCGCTGGCCAGTCTTTCAATTTTTTTATTTTCATCTTTAGGGTCTGTGCCGATTACAGATGGCAAATCCAAAGGACTTGGTAGATAATAAATTACTCCATCAAGCACCAATTGCACGCCTTTATTTTTTAGAGAGCTTCCGCAAAAAACCGGAACCAAGCGACAAGCAATAGTTGCTTTGCGTAAACCTTGTCTTAATTCTTCAAGAGAAATTTCTTTTCCTTCTAAGTATTTTTCCATCAAAATTTCATCTTCAGAAACTATCTTTTCAATCATTTTATTTCTCCATTCTTCGGCTTTAGCTTTTAACTCTTCGGGAAGATCTTTTTTTATCACTTCTTTTCCCATTTCTCCTTCAAAATCAACTAATTTCATTTCCATTAAATCTATTACTGATTTAAAATTAGCTTCTTCTCCTACTGCTAACTGAACAGCAACAGCATTGGGAGTAAGTTTGTCCCAAATTGATTTTAAACTTTTTTCAAAAGATGCGCCCAGTCTATCTAGTTTATTAATAAAACAAATTCTGGGAACATTGTATTTATCAGCCTGCCTCCAAACTGTTTCCGATTGAGCTTCTACTCCAGCTACTCCATCAAAAACAACGACTGCTCCATCCAAAACCCTTAAACTTCTTTGAACTTCGGCTGTAAAATCAATATGCCCAGGAGTATCAATCAAGTTTATTCTATATTCATTAGTTTTGTCTTTTTTAAAATAATCTCCGGGAACCCAAAAACAAGTAGTAGCGGCCGAAGTAATAGTAATCCCTCTTTCTCTTTCTTGTTCCATCCAGTCCATAGTGGCTGCCCCTTCATGAACCTCGCCAATCTTATGAGAAACTCCGGTGTAAAACAAAACCCGCTCACTGGTTGTAGTTTTTCCAGCATCAATGTGAGCAATAATACCAATGTTTCTATATTTTTCAATTTGATATTGTCGGGGCATGTTTTTTAAAATTTATTTTTTAAATTTATTTCTGTTTACAAACTTAAAACCTATTTTTTAAAATAGGCTTTAAATTAAAATTACCAAGCAAAGTGAGCAAAAGCTCGATTAGCTTCAGCCATTTTGTGGGCAGTTTCTCTTTTTCGGACTGAAGCACCTTTATTTTCAGAAGCTTCGATTAATTCTTCAGCTAATTTTTCTTTCATTGCCTTTCCTTTTTTCGAACGAGAAGTTGTAATAATCCATTTCATGGCCAGGCTTAATTTTCGATTTCCTTTTACTTCCATGGGTACTTGATAAGTAGCGCCTCCCACTCTTTTTGGTTTTACTTCAAGCATAGGAGAAACATTTTGAATGGCTAATCGAAAAACATCCAAAGGTTCTTGTTTTGTTTTTTCTTTCACTATCTCCAAACAATCATACATTATTTTTTGTGCCACTGTCTTTTTTCCGTTTAACATTAATTGATTGATAAACTTAGACAGCATGATGTCGTTATAAACAGGATCTGGCATTATTGCCATTTTTTTGAATGTTTTCTTGTTTGCCATAATTTTCTATTTCTTTTGTTTTTTAGCTCCGTATTTACTTCTTTCTTTTTTTCGGCCCTCAACGCCAGAACAATCAAAAGAGCCTCTAATAATATGATAACGTACGCCAGGCAAGTCTTTTACTCTTCCGCCTCTAATTAAAACAATTGAATGCTCTTGTAAGTTATGCCCTTCGCCTGGGATATAAGCAGTTACTTCCATGCCATTGCTTAATTTTACTCTAGCCACTTTTCTTAAAGCAGAGTTTGGTTTTTTGGGAGTAGCAGTAAAAACTTTTAAACAAACCCCTTTTTTAAAAGGAGATTCGTAAGTTTTCGGCCTGTTTTTTAAAGGATTAAAACCAAAAGCCATAGCCGGGCTGGCTGTTTTCTTTTTAATTGGTTTTCTATTTTTCTTAATTAATTGATGTATGGTTGGCATAAAAATTAACAATGCTTTTATCTATATATAATGTAATAAAGTTAGCAAATAAAAAGAAAAATGTCAACTTTTTAGGTCAAAAAATCATTTTTTCTTGCTTAATTTTTAAAAAACTTGATTTTAATTCCTAATTTTTTTATCTTTTTAGTTTAAACAAAAACCGATTAACTTAATAATCGGAATAAAATAAAAATTTTTTATTCAACAAAGAACTGATTTCCGGTTCTTTGGTACCAAGCTGCTTCGTGCAGTTTGTCTAGCCGGTCTTCATAACAATGAAGCGAGGCGCAATAATCAATCCACCTCATTACTTGGCAATTATTCGGCTGAAAAACATGGCGATTAAATGCCCGATAAAGACAGATAAGGTTTGATTGCCAGGCATTGATGTCTCGAGATCGCCAATCAGTCCGAATGTCCAGTTGGCCCCTGCCTTCTTGATCTTTGCCAAGATAAATAATTTGGATTCTCTGCAAACATGGCGGTTCATCATTGAAAGCATCTTCGCTTGGTCGCCAAGTAATGGCCTGGACCCGATTTGAGCTTAGGTCATGATCAACCAACTTGGATAAATTAATCCTTAGGGCCTCGATTTGATTAAAAGGAAACGTAAAGCGCTCCCAATAGAGATATCTGAATTTGTGAACGTCTGTGTCTGGCATTTTTTGCCATTTTTCCACATATTCAGGGGTTAGCTGAAAACAATATTCTTCCAGCTGTTTGGGGCCGAACGGAAATTTGGGATGCATAACCCCTTTTTCCATTTGAACAATGGCCTTGCCTGATAATATTATCATCTGGCAAGCGTCTCTGATTTTTTTTCTTTCGATTATTTCAGACCCTTTTTCTTTTGGTCCGCCAATGGTTCGAAAAACTCCTTCGTCGTCGATAAAAGCTGCTGCTTTCTGCCAAGCGCGAAGAAAACTTTCTTCTCGAATTTGATTTACCTGGACAAGTTCGATCAATCTTTGCCTCCTTTGTTATTGATTTTAAAAGGACAAGCAGTCCTTGTCTTTTAAGCTATCAATTGAATCAATAATTGTCAATTTTTTTAAATAAATAACTGGCCGGAAAAAAAGAAAAAAATCTTTTCCGCCAAAACAAAAATCCAATTAATTCCAGGATAAATAAAAATACAAAAAATTAAAATTAAAAATCCGTATTTGGTTAAAATTTCTCTGGCTTTATAAAACCATTGTTCTTGGGGCAAAAGATCAAATAAAATATGAGACCCATCTAGTGGAGGAATTGGAATAAGATTAAAAATTGCCAAAACCAGGTTATAAATAACCACTAGTTTAAAAACAAGATACAAATCAGAGCTTAAGGCTGGAATAAATCTGATAATTAAGGCAAAAATAATTGCCACAATAAAATTAGCCACTGGCCCAGCCAAAGATACTTTCAAGGCGCCCCATCTTTTATCCCTGATATTGCTAAAATTAACTGGAACCGGCTTGGCCCATCCCACAACTACTGGACTGGCGGCAAGCAATAAAAAAGCTGGCAACATAATTGTTCCGATAAAATCCAAATGATTAAGCGGATTAAGGTTCAAACGTCCCTGGTCTTTAGAAGTATTGTCGCCAAGATAATAAGCCATGCTGCCATGAGAAATTTCATGGATTATGATTGAAAAAATTAAAATTGCAAAACCAATAATTGTTTCTAAGATTGTTAGTTCCATATAATCAAATATAACATAAGCAAAAATTTTTGAAAATAGCAAAAAACAAAATTTAAAAATTATCAAAACAAGCCAGGGGGTTGATTTTATTTATTTTTTTGATAAGATACTTTTATATGGAAAAAATATGCACAATTTGCGGCAAATCTTCTCATTTAGGTGGAAAATACAAGAAATTAATTTCTCGATATAATCCTTCTCCTTTGAAAAGAAAATATCCCAATCTTCAGTGGGTGTCTGTTCCTGTTGGAACAACAAAGAAAAAATACAAAGAATTTGCCGGTAAAAGAATCTTGGCTTGCGCAAAATGCATCAAAGCTTTGGCCAAATAAATTTTCCGCAAAAGCCCTTCTTCGGGCTGTCGTATAACGGTATTATTTGCGCATGGGGTGCGTAAGACCTGGGTTCAATTCCCAGCAGCCCGACTTTAAAAATAAAATGACTTCTGGTTATTTTGTTTTTTTTGCTGATGGGAATTTTTAATAAAATTTTTTAATTTACCACTATATAATTTTTTTGATTAAAGAATTCTATTCTTAATTTCTGATAATTTCCTTTTTCGCTGCGCCACTCATTTTGAAACCCCCATTCATGCCATTTCCAAACAGCCACATATTGACCTTCGCATTTTTGATTTTTATAATCCCCTTCCAAAACAATTAACTCGTTTTCTTGATCATTATTAATATCAGTAATCAGAATTTCACAATTAGGCGCTAAAAGAGCAGAAGATTGCCAAATTGGTTCTATTTTCAAATCTTTTATTTTAAAAATAAATAAATGATTTTTAATGCTAAGGTCATTTTCTTTAATCCAAATTGGTTGATGAGGGCCATAGCTTCCAGACTTCCAAACTAAAAGATTAAGATAAGTCTCTCCTTTATTAATCGAATCTGCCAAAATAAAATCTTCTACTTTCCATTCTACTGGGGTTTCCCAAATAAGCTTATTATTATTTTTGATTTCTATTTTTTTATTTTTTAATTCTATTTGTGCAAAATCAAAACTTTGATCAAGACTTATTTTTTTAATTTTATTTTGATTAAAAAATTCCTGGTCTTTCGCCAGGAATTCCATTTCGTCTTTTTCAAAACTTAAAGTTTCGTTATTCCAAAAAAAACAAATTTGATTATTTTGAAAAATAAAATTATTGATTTTTAAAAAAAATAAAAAAACAAAGAAAAAAAATAAAAAAACAAAGAAATTTCTCTTTTTCATTAATCTTCTTTTTCCGCAAAAGCATTAGAAGTAAAAGTCTTTGTCCATTCAGGAGCTTTCGGCTCTTTTTTTTCACACATTTCCGCCCATTGTTTATCAGTTAATCGATCAGACAAGGGCCAAGGAAATTCATAATAAGAATAAACTCCGCCTTTAGTAATTTTTAATTTTCCATTAATTGGCACAACAACATAAATCTCAGAAACAAATCCTACTCCTTGCTCTAAAACAAAGCCATTAGGGTCGGTTGCCACATCAGTGACAACAGCCGTTGAATCAACATTTAAATTTCCTTCGTTTGTTTTAATCCAAAATTCTTCCAATTGCCCACCATACGAATTAATCAAATCATATTCTTCTTGTGTTAAAGATTGATTGTTTAATTCTTTTTCTGAAATTGTTTTTAAGGACAAGGCTAATTTTTCCATTATTTCTAAGTTTTCTTTTAAGCCTGCTGGCATCAATCCTCTCGCCTCTAAGCCTACGATGGTCATTCGCAATAGCGATGCTAAACGAGAATAAACGTAAACATTCGGCTCAACATACCCTTGAGAATCTTTTTCCAAAGGCCCTCCCCCCATTTCTGCATAAGCTTGTTTCGCATATAAAACAGTGTCATGTTTTAACTCTGTCCAGCTTCCCAAAAAAGTATTCAAATCTTTTCTTATCCAGGCCTGATTTTGCATAAAAGAAGGATATCCATTGGATTTTTCTTCTAATAACGGTTTTAAGGCATTAAGCCAGCCCCAATATAAATTTTGAGTCCAAGCGCTTTTTGGCAATTGCAAAAGATAAGATTGAATTTTAGACATATTTCCCAAATAAGCTGGATACTTTTCCCCTTCTTTCATTTCCGTTAAAATATTTAAAGCCTCAGTTGATCCTAAAGCGGCTGGAATATCCAAACTTTTTGGAAGCATTCGATCTGGAACTTCTCGGTCGATTAGTCTTTGAAAAATAGAAGCATCAATCGTAAATCTTTGTCCTAAAAATCGAAAACCTTTAATCGCCTCTTCTCTGTTCGGCTCTATTTCAGAATTAAAAATAGGCATAGAGTTTATCTGTGGAGGATCCATTTTTTGTGCTAAGGCGACTAATCCTGAAAATTTATTTTTATCAGAATCAATGTCTGATAAATTTATTTCCTGGCCATAAATTTCGGTAATTGCTTTTTTAAATTCATAATAATTAATATCATCTGTTTTGCCAACAAAAAAATTAATAGGTTCGTAAATTTTATCCCAAGACTGCAAATTATTATTTTTATCAAGGGCAGCCACGATTAAAACAGCTGACTTAATTGCTTCTAAATCTTTAAAAACAAAAGTCAACCGACCATACCACATCATTGTTTTAAAGTAGTTTTTTAATGATTGACTCTGATCATAATGCCCTCGAGGAACATATTGAGAATAATCTTCTTTTATTCCCATAATCGGAGAAATTTCAATACCTTGATGATCCTCGATAAGAGCTAACTCTTGCTCGACTTGTTTCTTTACAAATTCGGAAATAGTAATATTTTTTTCCAAAAGCCTACTTCCCACACTAAAAAACCCCACATTTTTTTTCGCTGCTGATTCCCACTCTGTATCTTTTAATAATTCGTATTGGCTAAGAGCTTCAGCTAGCATTATCTCATTAAGACTTTCTAATTCCGGAATTAATTTTTCTTGCTCTGTTTTTTTCAAAGCATAGTCAAAAAGTAAATGATAATTATGAAGCATTGAATCTGTGGTAACAAAATTCGGAATTTGTTGATAGCGAGATTGTTCGTAAAGAGAATAAAATTCGCGGTATTCGGCCGGAATAACAACAAAATTATTTTTTTTCAATAAAGCTTCGGCTTCAACAGAAAAAACAAAATCATCTTTATTAATTACATTATTGAAATTATTTTGAACCGAATAATCTGGAACTTGGGGATTGATTATTATCGGCAATTCTTCGTAAGCTGCAAATTTGCTTATTTCTTGGCTTAAATTTTGATCAATATTCTTAGCTGGTTCTTTTTCTAAAGAAGGGGCTGGATTTAAATAAAACCGAAAAAAATAAAAACCACCGGCGGCTAGGATGGCCAACAAAAACAAACCAAGCGCAAAGGGCGAAACAGATTTTTTTTCTTTTTGTTTTTCGTTGGGCTGAATTTCTATTTTTTCTTCAGAAACATATTTATGGGGAAAGTCCATATTTTTTTAAAAAGATTATTTATTATATTTTAATACTTAATCTAAAAAAATACAAACCACCGCGCTAGCGGTGGATTATTTTTTATCGCCCCGGACTTTTCAAAATGGAATCCGAAGAGTCCAAGTGGGCGCCTCATTTAACAGCCAAGGCGGTTAAAAATTATGGCTCCCTTTGAAAAGGTGTTCGGAATTTTTGAATTCCGGGGCTGTTTATATTATAGCAAAAAATATCAAAATTTAAAAATCATTTTTCAACCATTGTTTTTAAGTTTTGGCCATCAGAGATTATTTTAATATTGCCATTTAAATCGTTTCGATAGGTTTTAATTTCATTTTTTTGCAACCGTAATAGCGTCTCTTCTGCCGGGTGGCCATAGCTATTTTTTCCTACCTGAATTATTGCTATTTTAGGAAAAACTTCTGATAAAAATTTTTCAGAACTAGAATATTTTGATCCATGATGTCCAATTTTTAAAACATCGGCTTTAATATTTTGATTGCTTTTAATAATCAAGTCTTCTTGTTCAAATCCGATATCAGCAGTAAATAAAAAATCATTTTTATCAAAAGACATTTTTAAAACAATGGCCGAAGAATTAGCTTCTTGCGGATCCCTATCTGTTGAATCAAAAGGAAAAAGAATGTTCATTTCTGTTTCCCCGGCAATAACCCTATCGCCAGCTGACAATTCAAAAACCTGACATCCTTCCTGCTTTTCTTGATTGACGGCCAGTTTAAAATTTTCAAAAGCTTGATTTTGTTTTTCTACTCCATTCCAAATTATGTTTTTTACTTGATAAGAACTTAAAATCCTAAATAAGCCGGTAAAATGGTCTTGTTCCGGATGAGTAAGAATAACTAAATCTATTTCTCTGTCCCAAAAAGGGATTTCCTGGTTTATTTCTTCAATTGCTTTGTGATAATCAGGCCCGCCATCAATTATTATCTTATAACCTTCAGAGGTTTTAATAAAACAAGAATCCCCTTGGCCAACGTCTATAAATTCAACCATTAATTCATTGGTTGCAAAAAATAAAGGAACGCAAATAGACCAAGTAATAATATTACTAATAATTAAAAAACTAAAAATTAAAAAGGCCGGCTTATTCATCCGACCCGTTTAAATCATTGTTTAAATCTTTTAAAAGCTCTTCGCAATCAAGCCCGTAATTTTCACAAATTTGACCAATGGTTAATTCGTGCATTTCCATTTTGGCAAAAGGACAGGATAAGCAAGGAACCTGATGTTTTCCAAGCGCTGACTCTGCTTTTTCTTGATTAATGATATCCGCAAGAAGAGTATCTTTGGTAATTTTCATATTTTTATTCTTCTTCATCGTTTTCAATTGCCCCATTTAATTCAATAATTGCACCATAAGGGCAAAGCTCTATTCCTCCACATTCTTCAATTTTTGAAGAACTAATAACTTCTGCCTTGCCATCATCTTTCATTTCCGTGCCCCCAGGGCAAACCATGGCACAGCTTCCGCAACCAATGCATTTTTCTTTATCAACTTGATATTTTTTTTCTTCCATATTTTTAATTTATTATTTTTTCATTAAAAGGATTTGAAACATTTAATATTCTATCTTGAATTAATATATTTTTCAATATTTTTATTCTGGTTTTCTTTTTCGAGTCATTAATTCTTTTAAGGCAGCTTGTGGTAATTTATTTTTATACAAAATCTGATAAACCTGCTCGGTAATCGGCATTTCCACTTTATATTTTTTACTTAACTGATAAACTGCTTCCGCGGTTGTTGCCCCTTCAATAATGCTGTTTGTTGATTTAATTATTTCTGACATTTTCTCGCCCTTGGCAATTCTTTCCCCAAAAGTCCTGTTTCGGCTTTCCGGACTGATACAAGTAGTAGACAAATCCCCTAAGCCAGCCAAGCCGGAAAATGTTTTTTTCTTAGCGCCCATTTTTAACCCTAAGCGTTGAATTTCCGCCAATCCACGAGATAAAATCGCTGCCTTGGCATTACTACCAAAACCAAGCCCATCAGAAATTCCAGCCACAACAGCAATAATATTTTTTAAAGGACCGCCCAATTCTACGCCAACAATATCAGTGGAAGTATAAACTCGAAAATAATCATTACTGAAAATCTGCTGGATTTTTTTGGCAATTTCATGTTTTTTTGACGCCGCCACAACCAAAACTGGCAATCCTTGAGCAACCTCGATAGCAATCGACGGTCCGCTTAACACAGCTACCCCTACTTTTCCTAATTCACTTTTTATAATCTCAGTCATTCTCATTAAAGTTTTCTGCTCCAATCCTTTGGCAACATTTACAAAAACTTTATCTTTTAAGTGAATTTGGCTGGCTTTTATTTTTTGAACCACGCTTCGAAAAAATTTTGAAGGAATGGCAAAAATAATCCAATTTGATTTTTCAATTGCTGTTTTTAAATCTTTCTCAAAAACAATATTTTCCGGAATTTTAATTCCTGGTAAATATTTTTTATTTTCTCTTTTTTTGTTTAACTCTTCTAGGTATTCTGGAAAAGCACTCCAAACAAAAACATTGTGCTTGTTTTTAGACAAAACAATAGCCAAAGTAGTTGCCCAGGCGCCATCGCCTAGAATAGTTATATTTGTTTTTTGAATTTTATCCATAAAATAATCATATTGGAAAACCCAAAAAAATCAATAGCATTTTTAAGGAGTAAAATATTTTAAAATCACTATTCCCGAACCACCAGCTCCACCAATTTCAAGGTTCCCTGCTCCAGATCCGCCGCCACCAAGCCCATTTGTTCCAGCACCACCCACATATCCTGAAGGAGAACCGCCGCCGCCAAGCCCACCAACCGTATTAACTCCACCGGCTTTATGAACACCGCCGCCGCCACCACCACCACCATAATAAGTGCTTGTGCCTGTTATTGAAGAAGTTAATCCATTTCCACCATTTCCAGAAGTAGTATTATTGTTAGCAGCAGGATAACCAGCTTGACCAGCCCCACCACCGCCGCCACCAACTCTAAAGTTTGTATTATCTGATCCCCCTTGTCCTCCTGCATAACCTTGACCAGAAATACCTGTTCCGCCAGCCCTATAACCACTTGTAGAATTTGCTCCGCCGCCGCCGCCAGAAGATCCATTTCCCCCAACAACAAATCCATTAGCTCCACCGCCACCACCAGAAGCTGTTACTAATCCAAAAACACTGCTACCACCAGTTCCTCCACCAGCTGTTCCCCCAGCGCCCACAGTTAAGGTTTTATTGCCCGAAACAGACATAGTACCAGTTAAAAATCCGCCGCCGCCGCCGCCGCCGCCACGATAACTTGAAGCAGTGCCATTACCGCCTCCACCTCCTCCGCCAATCACCAAATATTCAACTGAAGTTACTCCAACAGGCGTGGCCCAGGTTCTTGTGCCTGCTCCAGTGAATTGATCAATTGTATAAAGTCCGCTAGTGGTTCTGGTGCAAGTTATTCCGCCAGAAGTAGTGCAAGCACTTAAAGCTGGGTTTCTGGTTGCCGTACAGCTGGCATTAGTTCCACTATGTAAACCTTGACAAGTCCAAGTGGTTGAACTTCCTTGGGCTGGAAAAGCTGGCGTGGTTGGCACAGCTGTGCCAGCAGAACAAAAAGTATCTGAACCATAACTAGTGTCTGAAGATAAATAATTTTTAGCAGCCGTGCCGCAAGCGCCGTTAACCGGAACTCCGGTAGCTGGGAAAACAGCCGTGACCACGCCAGAATTAGCAGAATTAGAATCAGAAGTTGCACCAGCTACAGTAAAGAAATCAGCAATAACGCCAGTGAAAGTATAACCAGTCTTAGCTGTTAAAGTAATCGTAGCCGTGTAAATCGTGCCCCCGGCAAAAGTAACAGGACTACCATTCCAAGAAATTGTTCCAGTGTATTGACTGGTTTCGGTTATGGCAGTATCAGGAGTAGCACCAGTGGCTGGAGCAGTTACTCCAGGAATAGCAGCAATATTCACGACTTGCAAATTCCTGGTAGCTTGGCAATTAGCCGTAGTGCCACCATAAACTCCTTGGCAAGACCAGCTAACTGATCCACCTAAAGCTGGGAAGCTTGGAGTAGAGGGATTGGCAGTACCAGCAGAACAAAAAGTATCAGAACCATAACTAGTGTCTGAAGATAAATAATTTTTAGCAGCCGTACCACAAGCACCATTAAGTATTGTGCCTGGAAAAACAGCAGTCACTGTGCCCGAGCTGACAGAATTAGAATCAGAAGTTGCACCAGCTACAGTAAAGAAATCAGCAATAACGCCAGTGAAAGTATAACCAGTCTTAGCTGTTAAAGTAATCGTAGCCGTGTAAATCGTGCCCCCGGCAAAAGTAACAGGACTACCATTCCAAGAAATTGTTCCAGTGTATTGACTGGTTTCGGTTATGGCAGTATCAGGAGTAGCACCAGTGGCTGGAGCAGTTACTCCAGGAATAGCAGCAATGTTCACGATTTGCAAATTCCTGGTAGCTTGGCAATTAGCCGTGGTCCCGCTGTTCAAGCCTTCGCAATCCCAATTTGTTGAACTGCCTAAAGCAGGAAAGTCTGGATTTGAAGGATTAGGATTTCCAGCAGAACAAAAAGTATCAGTCCCATAGGTTGTATCAGAAGAAGAATAATTTTTATTCGCTGAACCACATTCACCATTAACAATAATTCCCGCACTACAAGAAGCTCCAGTTCCGCCATTAATACCTAAACATTCCCAAGTCCAAGGTCCAGTGCCTGAAACAGGAGGCAAAGAATTGTCATCGCATAAGTTTTCAGTTGGAATAGTATAAGTTTGTTCGCCATTGGCTGAACCGCAGTTAACATCAATCTTTTTGTTAGCTGAACAAGAATCATTGTTTCCGCCATAAGCTCCAAGACAGTTCCAGGTCCAGGGTCCGGTTCCAGAAACTTCAGTGGCTGTTCCAGTAAAACAAAGATTTTCTCCTGGAATTTCATAAAAAGAAGAATTGTGAGCTGAACCGCAAGCACCATCAGCAGGCGCTTCGTAGAAAAATCCAACCGTGCTGTCATAACCATAAGCATAAGTATCAGAAAGAACTGATTCCACTACAAACTCATTGTTTCCTGAAGAAGAATAGGTATAAAAAAGCCCTGATTTGGGATCAGAGGGAAGGGTTGGCAAATATGGATTAAGAGCTTCTCCCAATAAGTCATTACAAGAATTGGTTTCAATGCCAAAATTGCAATCTCCTGTTGGCAAGGTTCCTCCTTGGACAGTGTATTGGATTAAAGCGTTTTTAATCGTGGCAATATCAGATTTACGCCGGGCATCGTTTGCTGCGTTAGCCGCAGAATTAAGAGAAACAAAAACAAATGCTGACAAAACACCAATAATCGCAATCACGACCAAGAGCTCGATTAGAGTAAAAGCTTTTTTTGAAAACATTAATAAAATTATATCAAAAAAAAAAATAAAAACAATAGAGTTAAATCTTCTTGTGCGAACAAATATTTTTATAATCGCAAAATCGGCAATTCCACCCAGGAGAAGGTTTGAAATTGCTTCTTTTTATTTTTAAAATCAATTCCTTTATTTTTTCCTCGGTTTTAAACAAATCGTCAGCTGTGGGAATAAATGATTTTATTGAATTGTCATCAACATAATAATAAGAAAGCTTGCCGGTTTTTAATCCAAAAATTTTAAAAGCTGCCAGCTGATAAATTAATAATTGAAATTTGTCGTCTGTGCTTAAAGAGTCTTTCGGGTTTCCAGTTTTATAATCAATTAACTCCACCTCATTTTCAGAAATTTTATCAATTCGATCAATTGCACCTACCAATAAATCATTATCAATCTTCAAAGAAAATGTTTTTTCCAAAGCTGGCTCTTCATTAAAAAAATAAATATTTAATGGTTTTAAAAGTAAATCATTATAAAATTTTTTTAAAACTTCTTTGCCCTTCAGATAATAATCTTTTTTTGAATCCCCATCATGCCAATCATCAATCCACTCTTTATCATAAATTTCCAATAAGTCTTGCAAAGACAAATTAAGGCCTTTTTCTTTGGCCAAGGCATTGCCAAATAAATCTTTTTGTTTTATTTCAATATTTCTGGCTGCCAATCCAATAAATTTATGTAAAGTATTATGAATGGTTTTGCCATAACTAAAATTAGGCCGTCCACGAGTAGGAATTTTTAAAATATGGGCAAATTTATATTGCAAGGGACAATTAGAAAAAGCAGTTAATTGGGAAAAAGAAAAATGGTCTGGTAAAAATTTTTTAATCGCTTTGTTGTCGCTTGTTTCGTTTGATTCAAGTTTAAAATTATTATTTCTTGATTTGCTAAAACAAAAGCTATTGGTTGCTTTTATTTTATGATTTTGGAGAACTTCTTCGCTGATTAAATTTGCTTCTATTAAAAATCGAGACGGCTTTTTTCTTTGCTTGCCCCCATAGTCCTCAGCCCAAGTCAAAAATAGCCCATCTTTTGCTCTGGTTAAAGCTACATAAAAAAGCCTTCTTTCTTCTTGAAGATGAAAATCCCCTTTTGGTAAAACTTCTTTGATTAATTCTTCGGGCAAAGCAATGGGATCGCTTTTTTGATCGCTGGGAAATTTGCGATGAACAAGATTAGAAAGAAAAACATATTTAAATTCCAATCCTTTGGCTGAATGCACAGTCATTACTTTTATTGCCTCGCAATCATTTTCAAAACTTGAAGATAAAGAACCTTCTTCTCCTGCTTCTAATTCCATTTGCAGTTCTTCAATAAAAGCCAAAAGCTTTCCATCAGACTGAGACTCTTCGAAATTTTTTATTTTCTGAAAAAATTGATAAAGCAAATCCCAATTTTTTAAATTCTCTTCGCAGGGTTCGGATAATTTTTTATCATAACCCAAATCAGAAAGCAAATTGATAAAAATTTCACTGGTATTTTTTTGTTTAGAAATTTCAAAATGTTTTTTTAATGATTGAACAAGTTTTCCCAGCTTAATCCGCGTTTCGGTTTGTAATTTAGTCATTAAGTATTTATCCTGGATTGCTTCAAAAACAGGAATTCCTTTCTTATCGCTATATTGAGTAATTCTTGCTACTTCTTCGGCATTTAAATCCATGGGCAACATTCTTAAAACTCGATAAAGGCTAGAAGAATCATAAAAATTTAAAATTGCTTTTAAATAAGAAATAACGTCCAAAATTAAAGGATTAGTATATAATCCCCGCGAAGAAATAAATTGATAAGGCATATTCGCTCTTTCCAATGCTCGGCTGAAAGAATTGGCTGATTCATTAGATCTGACCAAAATAGCAAAATCAGAAAAACCAGCTTCAAGATCTATTTCTTTTAGTTCCCAAATTTTATTAATCACTCCGGTTATTTCTTCATCTCCGGTTTGAAAACCAAGCAAACAAATTTGGCCTGGCCCTTTTTTATTGCTTTTTAGTTTCTTGCTGATTTTCTCAAAACTTTCTAAATTAATTCCTTTTTCTTTGGCTTGTTTTTGCAAATCAGAAATTTCATTTAATTGAAACTCTAAACGATTCGGATTATTATACTGAATAAAATTATAGGACAAATCTAAAATATTTTGAGAAGATCGATAGTTTTCTGTTAAGACCACCTGCTTGGATTCGGGAAAATCTTTTTTAAACCGTAAAACATTATTAAAAGAAGCGCCTTGAAAAGAAAAAATTGATTGGTCGTCATCGGCGCAAACCGCTAAATTATTTTTCGGGGCAGCCAAAATTTTTATTAATTCGTATTGCACCCAATTAGTATCCTGGAATTCATCTACCATAATATACTTAAACCTATCTCTAAATTTTTTTAAAATTTCCGGACGCTTCTTGAATAAATCAATGGTATAATTTATTAAGTCTCCAAAATCAAGACAGCTATTGTCTAATAAAATTTTTTGATAAGTATGATAAGCCATGGCGATTTCGTTAATTCGCTCATATTCAGACTGGGCAAATAAAATTTTTTCTTCATCCGTGGCTTGTTTTTTTAATTTTGTCTTTGAAGGGCTTTTTCGAATAGGAATATCATTTAAACTTGTTTTTAAGGAATCGGCATATTCTAAATATTCGCTTGGATAAATTCCTTCGTTTTTACATTGATGAAAATGATTAACTAAAGCTTGAATAAATTTGGTTGGATTGCCTAATGGTCGATATTCTTTAAGAAAATTAAATTTATGAAAATTTTTACGCATCAAAATCCAGCTGCCACTATCATTTAGTAATTTATAATTCGTAGGAATTCCAATTGACAGGCCGTAATTTTTTAAAACTCGATCGCCAAAAGAATGAAAAGTAGAAATCCAAAAATCATAATACCCAAAAGGTAATAATTTTTCCGCTCTTTCTTCCATTTCATGGGCTGCTTTTTCCGTAAAAGTAAGTGCTAAAATTTCTTCTGGTTTTATATTTTGCTCACTCACTAAATAAGCCAAGCGGTTGGTTAAAACTGTTGTTTTTCCGGTTCCAGCGCCAGCCACAATCAAAAGCGGACCATCAATAGTTTCAACAGCTTGTTTTTGTTCCTTGTTTAATTTACTTAAATCCATATAAAGGCATTATAGGTTAAAATCAATTTTTTTTCAAAAAAAATAGAGCATTAAAATATTTGCTCTAATAATTTTTACTGACATAAAGGGCCAGTTTCCACAAATCATGGGTGCAAAGACGATAATTTATAGAAAGAAAAATCAAACTTTTCAGATTATTGGGAACAAAAAAAATTTCTTGATTTTCCCATTCTGTCATCTTAAGGCTCTTGAGCCGTTCTGTAGTTTCAAACAACTTTAATTGAATGGCAATTAACGGCTGTTGAGATCCAATTCGGCTGAACACCAAGCCTAAACATTGGGGGGGCAAATTTGGCCGGCAATTAAGCTCTTCTTTAGCTTCACGAATAATTGCTGATTCCAAAGAAAGAAACGTTTGCCTTGCTTCGCGGATTTGATCTTTTCCAGGATCAAAATATCCTCCTGGCAAAAAAGTATATTCTGCCTCATTAAAAGCTGTTTGGCCTCTTTTTGCTACCACAATACATCCTTCGGGATAGCTTTCGCTTGGGGCAGTAACTGCAATTGCACCAAAAGATAATGGCAAGGGGCGCTCACGATCAAACGCAGTGGCCCTAACCAATAAGCTACCCGACTCGGTTTTACGAGTTGCCCAATATATGGAAAAATTTGTTGGTCTTGTTTCCAAATACAAAACATTGTTTTGTATTTTACCAGACTTCAAGCTGGCCAAAACTCCATCAAAATCATTAGGATGATCTTTGATGTGATTTTCCCATTGTTTTTGAATTTGTTCTCGTTGCGATACTGGCATATTTCGCCTGTGCCTACCCAGCCCAATTAGAACTTTAGAAAATTCTTTGGCAAGCAACTGTGCTTCGTGTTTTCTGTTCATTAATCCAAGAACAGTAAACGCTTTTTCAAGCTCCACTTTTTCACCTCTTTGTTCCTCAAGAACTAAATATTTTATAACAAAAATCAATATTTATGTCAACGAAAGAAATTTTTCTCTTTCTGGGCCAGAAAATTTTTCAATTGAATATCGAAGCATCATTCTTGGCATTTTCAAGGCGTATTTTTTCAAAAATTCAACCTCCTTTTCTTTGTTTCGCTTTCCAACTTCCCGCAACATCCAGCCAACTGCCTTCTGAATCAAATCATGAGAATCATTTAATAAAATTTTCGCGATTTTAAAAGTATCTTCAAGGTCTTTATTTTTAATAAAAGCATATGTCGAGACTATCGCAATTCTTTTTTTCCAAAGGTTATTAGATTTCGCTAAATCATAAAGAGTTTTTCGGTCTTTATCTAATAAATAATTTCCAACAATTGCTGGAGCTGATAAATCAACTAAATCCCAATTATTTATGTTTTGATAATTCTTTAAATACAGTTTAAAAATTTTTTCTTGCTCTTTTTCTTCTGCGCTATTATATTTTTCAATCAAAATTAATAAACCAGTTAGTCGGCACTCATGAATCTGGTCATTTAAAAGCTCTTGAATTTGGGAAAGCGAAATATGTTTGAATTGTTGGGCAATTTTTCTTTGTTCTGGAACAGTGATTCCCCAAAAAACATCTCCTTCGCCATATTGCCCTTTTTGAGTTTTAAAAAATCGAAGCAAAAAAATAGCTTTTTCCTTATTTCTTTTTTTTTGTAAAATTTTTTTTACTGAATTTGGCATTTTAATTTAAGTTAAAAAATAAATAAAAGCACCCAAGAGACAAAGACAGCCAAAGAAAAAAGTAAATTTCGAAAAATTAATCTTTCGGCTTAGTTGCATTAAAAATTTTAAAGTAATAATTCCAAACACAAAACTAAAAAAACAAGCCAAGGCCATTTCTCGGGAAAAAAATATTTGAGTTTCTCCTAAATTCTTTAAATAAATATAAAAATTAGCTCCAAAAACCACGGGAATAGAAATAAGATATGATGTTTTTAGTATTTTTTCTGGATTATCTTCTGATAAAGATAACCCAAAAATCGTTGCTCCGGAACGAGAAAGCCCGGGAATTGGAGTTAGGGCTTGAAGCAATCCAACAATAATAGCCGAAACATCGTCAGAAATTTTTATTTTTATTTTTTTCTGCTGAAACCAAGAAGTTAAAAAAAGCCCAACACCCATCATAATAAGCAGTGCCGGTCCAAAAGCAAAGTTATTAGCAACCCTATAAACAAAAAATCCCAACCCTCCGGAAATCAGGGTAACGATTATGAAAAATCTGACAAATTTTTTATCTTTCAAAAGAATTAAATCTCGAAGGTCTTTCCAAAAATAAATAATTACTGCTAAAAGAGTGCCTAAATGTAAAAATAAAGAGAAATCAACGCTATTTATTTTTTCAACAAAAAAATTTGAAAACAAGGCGACAATGCCTTCGCTCGAAACCGGTAACCATTCAAAAACGCCTTGTAAAATTCCAGCTAATATATACTCCCACATAAATTTATTTTATTATTTTTAAAACTCTTATTTTTCCGAATTGATCTTTTAAAAATTCTTTTTGCGAATATCTTTTATCAATCGGCAAGCGATTAATAATTTTTTCAATTTCTTTAACTTGCTCAGAATCAATCTCAACATATGCTGTTCCTTTTTTTTTCAAAAAATCAAAAACTTGCACAATAAATATTTTTAAAACGTCCATTCCTTCTGGCCCGGCAAAAAGAGCAATCGCTGGTTCATATTTTTTTACATCTTCGCCTACTTCCGCGATTCTTTTTTCCGCCACATAAGGGGGGTTAGCCAGAATAAAATCGTATTTTTTTAAAATATTAGAAAAAATATCTGATTTAATAATTTGATAGCGTCCTAAAGAAACTTTATTTTCTTTAAGATTTTTTTTTATTTGCTCTAAAAAAGAATCTTCGATTTCTCCAAAATCGCAATTAGCTTGGCTATTTTTTTTTAATAAAGCAATCCCAAGACAACCCGAACCAGAAAAAATATCAAGACAAGAAATTTTTTTTCTTTTGTTTTTCTTAATAAAAAATTCAATGTCTTTCAAGGCTTGACTTGCCCAAAATTCAGTTTCTTCTCTGGGAATCAAGGGACGATTTTCTAATCCGATTTTAATTCCTAGAAAGTTAATAAAACCCTTTTTATAGGCCTCGGGCAAATCATTATAAGCCATAAACAACTAAAAAAGAAATTGCAACTCCAATTAACCCCCCGGCAAATATTTCAAACAAGCTATGGCCGATAACTTCTTTTACTTTTTCCATATCTTCCGAATCGTCAATATCGTTATTTAATATTTCAATCAAACGGTTAAGGGATTGAGCTTGCTTTCCGGCCGCTCCTCTGATTACCCTAGCGTCGTAAATAATATAAAAAGCCAAAACAGCTGCGATCGCGAAAGATATTGAATTAAATCCATTAATTAACCCCACCGAAACCGCCAAGGCAATAGAGGTTGCGCTGTGAGATGACGGAAATCCTCCAGGCAAAGAATAAAAGTTAAAACGAAACTTTTTGTCTTTTGAAGACAAAACCAAGGCTTTAATTGTTTGGGCAACAAACCAAGCTAAAATTGCTGCTAATAGCGCTTTATTTTGGAATAAAACAAGAATAAATTCATTAATTGTCATGCTTTTTTATTAAAAAAATTTTATTTCTTTCTTGAAATCCTTTAACCAGCTTTATCTCACTTTCCGAACAATTAAAATATTTCGCCAAGACGCTAATAATAGCTTGATTGGCCCGGCCTTGAATCGGTTTTTCTCGAACATAAACCTCTAAAAAATCTTGATCTTTTTTTTCTATTTTTGTTTTACTTACCCCTGGAAATGCCTTAACTTTTATTAACATTATTACAATAATAACATAAAAAACATTTATTAAGCAAGAAAAAGCCGCCCTTTAAGACGGCTAAAAAAATTAAAATTAATTTATTTTCAAAAGCTCAACCACGAAAATCAATGTCGCATTAGGTGGAATTATTCCACCAGCCCCAGAAGCGCCATAACCCATTTCTGGAGGAATTATTAACTTTCTTTTTTCTCCCTGCTTCATTCCAATTAATCCTTGGTCCCATCCTTGGATTACTTGCCCAGCGCCAACAGTAAACACAAATGGTTCTCGCCCTGGGTTTAAGCTGGAATCAAATTTTGTTCCATCAATTAAGGTTCCAGTATAATTAACAGTTAAAGTGTCTCCCTTTTTTGACTCTACTCCTGTTCCTGTTTTTAATATTTCTATTTTCATTTCTGTTTCTTTATTTTGATTAAGAGATTCCGCAGCATTAGCCTGGGCTTGATTATTGCCCAAACTGTTAAGATCGATGTGGCTGACATTGTTTTCTGCCATTAAATCCGGCGCTTCCACAGAAGTGCGCGTAAAAAAATAAATTAAAAAGACAATTAAAACAATTAAAATCAGTGCCAAAAAAACTAAAATACTTTTCTTCATAAAGCAAATTATTTTATCTCGTAAGTAACAGTAACCGTTACTTCTATTTTATTCTCTCCTACAGAGACTGGTTGGGATTCGATTGCTCCTCCCATACCCGAAACCGAAGATTTCATGACCGTATCATAATAAACAGGCAAATAACCTGATTCTGAAAAACCAACTACTTCTCCCAAAACCACACCTAAGCCATTAGCAATGCTCTGAGCGTCTATTTTAGATTTTTCAATTGCTTGAGTTCTGGCCTGCATTTTAATTGAATCTGAATCTTCAACCGTAAATCTCAAATCTCCAACATTGCTTGCTCCAGCTGAAACTGCTCCAGTGGTAATGTCTCCTATTTTTTCCAAATCCTTGATTTTTATTTCCAATGATTCTGTTGCTGTATAACCAGCTATCCGCTGATTACGATAATAAGCTGAGCTGGAAAGGTCATAATATTCATATTTTGGATAAACATTATAATTTACGGTTTTGATATCAGCATCTTGCAATCCCTGTTCCTTTAAAAAAGAAATTACCGCTGAAGATTTTTCTCGATTTTTTGTAATTGCTTCTGAGGCGGTTGTTGCATCTGTAGTAACAGTGATAGTGGTTGTAGCCATATCTGGCTTAACATAAATCGTGCCAGTTTTGGCAACAGAAATAGTATTTTTTTCTCCAATATTTTCTGCTTCTTTTATTTTAGTGTTAATGGCCACTAAAAAATAAAAAGTAATGACAAACAATAAAATTGCCGTAATAATCATTAAGATTTGTGGCAAAATTCCTTTTTTGATTTCTTCAGACATATTTTTTATTAATTATTTTATTTATTATCTAGATAATTTATTTTAACTTAATTTTAGCCCAAAAGGCAAGTCTTTTTCCGGAATAATCAAAGACAAATCATCTTCTGATTTTCCAGCTAAAATCATGGCTTGGCTTTCTAGGCCAACAATCATTCTCGGCTCTAAATTAACTATCGCCACTACTATTTTTCCAATTAAATCCTCAGGGGAATAAAATTTTCCAATTCCAGCAATAATTTGTTTTCTTTCTCCTCCAATTTCAGCTAAAATTTTTAAAAGCTTTTCTGAGTTCTCAACTCTTTCCGCGGAAATAATTTTAATTAAGCGTAAATCTATTTTTTCAAAATCGTTAAAATTAATTAAGTTCATAATAATATTTTAAATTATTTTTTTTCAAAAATCAATTTTCTTTTAAAAAAAGAGCCCTTTGAAAGGGCTCTGATTTTTAATTCGGCTGATTAGTCGTTAGCTCCATCATTGAAGGTTCTTTCTTTCATTGGCCTTGCTTCGTCAACAAGCATTTTTCTTCCTTCAACTTCAGAGCCGTTAAACATTTCTTTTGCCTTGGCAGCTTCTTCTTCGGTAGACATTTCTACAAAACCAAAACCTTTTGATCTTTTAGAAAACTTGTCAATGATGATAGAAGCAGAAACAACTGTTCCAGCTTGAGAGAATAAATCTTTCAAGGATTCGTCAGTTGTTGAATAAGGCAAATTGCCTATGTACAGCTTTTTTTCCATTTTCTTTTTTTATTTCTTATTTAACCCGACCTACTCTCAGCCGACTAACAAGGTAGCTAGAGCACGAACACTTTAAAAAGTATTGAATAAATAATGACACAACAAAAGAATAAAGTCAATAAAGCAAAGCGTTTTGATTAGAATTGCTTTTCTTGATATAATAAGCGCATAAATTAAATATTATCATATGTTTTTTAAAAAAAATCTTAAAATAAAATTATTAATTATCTTCTCAATAATATTTTTTGGTCTTGTTGGTTCTATAATCAAAGCTGAGTCTTTTAAAGAAAAAAAAGACACTGAACTAAGAAAAAAAATCGGTCAAATGCTGATTGTAGGATTCCGAGACCTAGAAATAAATTCTGATTCTTATATTGTTAAAACAATTAATGATTTAAATCTTGGGGGCGTAATTCTATTTGATAAAGATAATCCCTCTCGGGGCGAGCTTAGTCGAAATATTGCTAGTCCCCAACAAACCAAAAAATTAATTTCTGATTTAAAAAATTTCTCATCATCGCATCTTTTTGTTTCTCTTGATGCCGAAGGAGGTTATGTTAATCGGCTAAAAGAAAAATATGGTTTTTTTAAAATTCCCAGCGCGGAAAATTTAGGCCAAGGGAGTTTAGCTAATACCAGCGAAAAAGCCGATCTTTTAGGTATGGAATTAACGTCTTTGGGTTTTAATATGAATTTTGCGCCAGTGGTTGATGTAAATATTAATCCCAACAATCCAGTAATCGGATATTTAGAAAGATCATTTTCTTCTGACCCAATAAAAGTTTATTCCCATGGTAAAGAATTTATCGCTGGACTCCAACAACATGGAATTATTACGGCGATAAAACATTTTCCTGGTCACGGCAGTTCTACAACCGACAGCCATTTAGGATTAGTTGATATTACAAAAACTTGGACCCCAAAAGAATTAATTCCTTATTTGCTTTTAATTAAAAATGGTTATTCTGATATGATTATGACTGCTCATATTATGAATACAGAAATCGATCCTGATTATCCGGCCACCCTTTCGCCTGTTTTCCTAAATCTTCTTTTGCGCAAAGGTTTGGGGTTTAAGGGCTTGATTGTTTCCGATGATATGCAAATGGGTGCGATTGCTGATAATTTTGGCTTTGAAGAAGCTCTGGTCCAGGCTATTAATGCTGGCTGTGATGTTTTAATCTTAAGCAACAATATCAAAACCTATGACGAGCAAGCTCCCTATAAAGCAGTAGACGCTATTTTCAAAGCAATTCAAAATAACCAGATTTCAGAAGAAAAAATAAACGAATCATATAACAGAATCCAAGAATTCAAAAATAACCATGGCATTTAAAATAAAAATCAAAGATCCTGTTTCGGGATTAAGTCATCTTTTGGGCGCGCTTTTATCTATTCTTGGCACGATTATTTTAGTTTATCTAGGCTTTGAAAAAAATTCTTTAGTAAACATTATTTCATTTTTTATTTTTGGGTTTAGTATGATTTTTCTTTATTCCTCTAGCACAATTTATCATCTTTTTGGACACTCTCCGGAAGAAGTGGATATTTTTCGAAAAATAGACCATGCCATGATTTATATCCTTATTGCTGGAACCTATACGCCTATTTGCCTTATTGCTTTATGGGGCTGGCTAGGGATTTCTTCTTTAGTTTTAATTTGGATTTTAGCTTTTTTCGGAATCTCCACAGTATTTTTTAAAAAATTTTGGACTCATGTTCCCCGTTCTTTAGCCACCGGACTTTATGTTTTAATGGGCTGGCTAAGCTTAGGATTGCTTTATCCTTTAAGTAAAAATATTCCTTTTTCTTTTCTTGTCTGGCTTTTAATCGGAGGAATGTTTTATACTGTTGGCGCCTTTATTTATTCTAAAAAAAAGCCGAACTTTTTTAATCAGTTCGGATTTCATGAAATTTTTCATATTTTTACACTTCTCGGCACAATTTGTCATTTTTGGGCGATTTTCAAATACTTGGCCTAATGGCCAAATATTGGTTTTGTTTTGAAAATAATTTCTGAGGCGTCTGAAGTAGCCAGCTCTTTGATTAAAGGCAAAGAGCTTATTTCTTTTTTCCGCCAAATCGCTCGGCAGAATCCACCAAAAATTTCATAATCAATTTCCCATAAATTTCCCGGGCTTGTTTCCATGAATTTTTGCAAAAAATCCTTGGCATAATCAGCTTGCTCGATATTCACGAAAGGGAAAAGCTCGGGGTCTTTTTCAGTTTGCGCTCGAAACCTTACTGCTTGTCCGGCAAAAGACACAGCATCGATTAAGGGTATTTTCATATTATCAATCGAGGAATTGATATAATACCCTTCAAGCCCATTGTTTGGATCAACAACAATAACATTGTCTTGATCTTCTAATTCTTCAATGACTACTGGAATCTTTTCCAGAAAATCAACCGCAACCAGAATAGACTCTATCATTTTAGTCGGCTTAATGTTCATGGTCATTACTCCATAAATTACTTTTTTAAATATAGTCTATTCAATTTTTAATGTCAAAAATTTTTCTGCTTGTTGCGAAAAAAATTATTATCAGCTAAAATCGGTTTATAACAAAAAAATAAAAAAATTTATGAGCGAAAACAACCATCATTCTTGCCAAGCTATTGTTTTTAAATGTATTGATTTTCGATTAGAAAAAGAAACCAGACGCTGGCTTCAAGAAAATAATTTAACAGGAAATTGCGATATTGTTTCTTTGGCCGGATCAAGCAAAGAATTATCTGGCAATGATCTTTCCATTACAAGCCTGCTTTTAAATCAAATCAGAGTATCTCACGATCTTCATCAATCCAAACAAGTGATTTTAATTCATCATAGTGATTGCGGAGCTTATAAAAATGATTATGAGTTCAAAAGCCCAGAAGAAGAAAAAAATTTCCAATTAGCTGATTTAGAGAAATCAAAAAAAATGATTAAAGAAAATTTTCCCGATATGTTGGTTCAAAAAATTTGGGCCCAAATGAATGATTCAACTGGAGAAAAAGTAGATTTTCAAATAATTGATTAAATACTCAATTTAAAAACCGCCCTCAAGGCGGTTTTAAATTATTTAGTCCCTGCTCTCTTGGCCCTAATTCTTTCAATTTCACTTAAAAATTGCTTTCGCAAACGAATACTTTGCGGAGTAATTTCTAAATACTCATCTTCATTCATAATGCTCAGCCCTCTTTCCAAAGTAATCTCCAAAGGAGGAATTAATTTTATCGCCTCATCTGAACCCGAGGCTCTCATATTGGTTAATTCTTTTCCTTTAGTGGGATTAACAGTTAAATCATTTCCTTTCGAAACATTGCCAATAACCATTCCTTCATAAACTTCTTCGGCGTGACCAATATAAAGCGCACCTCTTTCTTGTAAATTCCATAAAGAAAAACCCAAGGCTTTTCCTGTAGACATAGAAATCATTGAGCCTAAATTATGTTTTTCTATTTCTCCAACAAAAGAATTAAAACCAATCACTCGACTGGCTAAAATTCCTTCGCCTTTTGTGTCCATAATAAATTCTGGTTTATATCCCAAAAGCCCCCTAGTTGGCATTTCAAAAACTAAACGAACATGGCCTGATTCAGGCTTCATTTCTTTCATTAACCCTTTTCTTTTGGATAGTTTTTCGATAATCACTCCAGAGAATTCTTCGGGAATATCAATAATCACTTCTTCAAATGGCTCTGTTTTTTCTCCTTTTTCTTCTTTAATAATTACCTGGGGTTGAGAAACCTGCAATTCATATCCTTCTCGTCTCATATTTTCTAAAAGGATAGCAATGTGCAATTCTCCTCTTCCAAAAACCTTATAATGATCTGTATTACTAAAATCAACTTTTAACCCTACATTTACTTCTAATTCTTTTTCTAATCTTTCTCTGATTTGGCGATTAGTAACAAATTTTCCTTCTCGGCCGGCAAAAGGAGAATTATTTACTAAAAAATTAAGAGAAATTGTGGGTTCGTCTATTTTAATTATTGGTAAAGATTCTTGATCTAAATTACTACAAATAGTTTCTCCAATATTAATGTCCGGAATTCCAGCTAAAATAACCACATCTCCGGCTTCGGCTTGTTCAGTCTCTCGTCTTTCCATTCCCCAAAAATTAATGATTTTTACTATTTTTCCTTTTCTTGGCTCAAAATCATGCCCTTTAATAAAAACATCGGCATTCTTTTTTATCGTTCCTTCATAACTTCGGCAAATAGCCAAACGTCCTAAAAAATTATCATAAGCCAAATTAAAGGGCTGAGCTCTTAATGGCTTGCTTGATAAATCAGCTGAAGAAGCTGGGTTTATTTTTTCTAAAATCAAATCTAAAAGAGGGGTTAAGTCTTTTGACTCATCAGTTATTTTGTTTTTTGCGATTCCGTCCCGACCATTGGCATAAATTACTGGGAAATCAAGCTGTTCATCATTAGCTCCCAAATCCAAAAAAAGCTCAAAAACCATTTCTTTTACTTCTTCGGGGCGAGCTGCGGGCTTGTCTATTTTATTAATAACCACGATTGGCTTTAACCCTAGTTCCAGCGATTTTTTTAAAACAAATTTTGTTTGGGGCATTGGCCCTTCTTGAGCGTCAACAATCAACAAAACCGAGTCAATAGATCGTAAAACTCGCTCTACTTCGGATCCAAAATCAGCGTGACCGGGCGTGTCCACAATATTTATTTTCGTATCTTTGTAAAAAATTGAAGCATTTTTAGAATAAATTGTAATTCCTCTTTCTTTTTCTAGGTCATTAACATCCATACTAAAACCTTCTTCTACCATTTTTGTTTGCTTCAAAATCGCATCGGTTAAAGTAGTTTTTCCGTGGTCAACATGAGCGATAATCGCAATATTTCTAATTTCCATAAAAGTAAAAATGAAAAAATCTGCCTCGAAAAGCAGAAAGCTTTTGTTTTTTTGTTTGTTTTAAAAATAATAATACAAACAAACAAAAAAGTCAAATAAAATTATCGGTTTACTTGTCTTTTCCGGCAAGATATCCGGTTGTCCAGCACATTTGCAAATTATACCCTCCGCATGGCCCGTCCAAATCAATAATTTCCCCAGCAAGATATAAATTATCAATTATTTTTGATTTCATATTTTTATTGTCTATCTCTTTCAAAGAAACTCCTCCGGCTGTGACCATGGCTCGATCAAAACCCACCAAGCTAATAACATTAAATTCGATTTTTTTAACAACTTTGATTATCTTTCCTCTCATCTCTTTGGTTATTTTTGTTCCTTTTAAGTCTTCTTTAACACCAGCAAAATATAAAATAAAAGGAATTATTTTTACTGGTAAAAAATTAGTTAAAATGTTTTTAACTTCTTGATTACTGTTTTTTTCAATTAATTTTTGAAAAAGAAGCTCCATTTCTTCTTGGTTTTTTTCGGGATGCAAATCAATTAATAATTTTAATTTTCCTCGATTTTTTTCAAGATCAGTGTCTTTGCCCTTGTTTAAAGCCAAACCAATGTCCTTGCTCATATCTAAAATAAGCGGGCCGGTCAAACCAAAATGAGCAAATAAAATATCTCCGTTTTGTTTTTTAATTATTTTTCCATTAATCGCTAGGCTAGCTTTAATATTTTTAAACGAAAGGCCTGATAATTTTTTAATCCAAGATTCTTTAATTTGAATTGGAACCAAAGATGGCCGAGGTTTAATTATTGTATGTCCCATTTTTTCAAGCCAATTATATCCCTGACCACTTGATCCAGTAATAGGATAAGCTTTTCCGCCCATAGTAAAAATATATTTATCAGCGCTTAATTTCTCTCCATTAGCTAGGGTAATGCTTTTAATGGTTTTATCAGAATAATTAATTTTTATAACTTCGCAATTTAAAAAAATAGAAACTTTATTTTCTTTTAATTGTTTTATTAAAGCCTGCAAAATATCTTGGGCTTTATCGGTCTTAGGAAAAACCCGGCCATCAGATTCTGTTTTCAAGTCTAATCCTTGCTGTTCAAAAAAGTTGATAGTTTCTTTAACTCCAAAGCGCGTCAAGGGAGATAATAAAAAATCGCCTTCTTTGCCATATTGAGAAGCTAAGTCCCGATTAGTCAAACAATTATGAGTTAAATTACAGCGCCCATCCCCAGCCATTAAAAGCTTTTTTCCCAAACTGGAATTTTTTTCCAAAAGCGCCACTTTTTTTCCAAAAGCAGAAGCTTGGATTGCCGCCATCATTCCGGCCGGACCAGCGCCGATTACTATTGTTTGAAAATCAAGATTGGGAATTATTTTTTTCATATTTTATTTTCCGCTTTTTATTTCAATAACATCTCCGTCTTGAACAATATATTCCTTGCCCTCTGTTCTAATCAATCCTTTTTCTCTGGCCGAAGAAAAGCCTCCAACCTCAATCAACTTTTTCCAATTAATCACTTCGGCGCGAATAAAAAATTCTTCAAAATCAGAATGAATCGCTCCTCCCGCCTGGGGCGCTCGATCTCCTTTTTTAATTGTCCAAGCTCTGGTTTCATCAGGTCCAGTGGTTAAAAAAGTAATTAAATTCAAAAGTTCATATGATTTTTTAATCAATTCGTTCAGTCCTGTTTCTTCGGAAAGACCCAAGGCTTTTCGATCTTCGATTGATAGGTCCGCATAATCAGTTTCCGAAAGAATATCCATTATCAAATAAGCTTGATTTTTTTCTTGAAAAATCTTTTTTACTTCTTCAGGGATTTCGTTTTCTTTTCCATTCAAAAGATAAATCGCTGGCTTGGCAGATAATAATTGAAAACCTTTTATTATTTTTAAATCATCTTCTTTTGCTTCAAAAAATCCAGCCGACTTCCCTTGTTTTAACAATTCATAAATATTTTTTAAAATTTCCTGCTCTTTTAAACATGTTTTGTCTCCGGATTTTACCTCTTTTTCTAAAGACGCTAACCTCTTTTCTGCTGTTTCCAAATCTTTTAAAATCAATTCTGTTTCTAATATTTCTTTGTCTTTTAAAATATTTATTTCTGGTCGAGTGTTAATAATATTATTATTTTCAAATGCTCGCAGAACATAAACAATCGCATCAACATCACGAATATTAGCTAAAAATTTATTACCCAAACCTTCTCCCTTGCTTGCTCCCTCAACTAATCCCGCAATGTCAACAAATTCAATGGCAGTATAAACTTTTTTGGCCGAATTAGTTAATTTAGCCAGCTCTTCTACTCTTTCATCAGGAACGGCAACAACCCCGACATTGGGGTCGATTGTACAAAAAGGATAATTAGCTCGATCTACTTGTTTTTTTGTAATGGCTTGGAATAGGGTTGATTTTCCAACATTAGGAAATCCAACGATTCCGATTTGAAGCGGCATATAGTTTTAAAATATAGCAATTTTATTTCTTTTTCACAAGGTTTTTCTCATTATGAAGCATTTCGGCTTGCTTAGATAGCTCGATTATTTTATTCAAAGGCAATCCTATCCTTTGAGAAAAATTTTTAATATCTTTAAGATTTATTAATTCTGAAGCTAGCATTATTCCAGCGTTGCCAAAAGGCAAATTCATATATTGCCGGAAAGATGGCAAAATTGTTATGGGATATAATTTTTTTTCTTCTATTATTCTTTCCAGTCCATTATTTTTAGGATAATTCCAGCCTAATAATTTTATTCCTTGGCATTCGCAATATTTTATCGCCTGACTGGTAAATTTTGTATTGGTAATAATTAGGGGAATTATTTTTTTTCCTTGCTTAATTTGATCTTTAAATCCAACCAAAGAAACATCCATAAACGTAGCAAAAAATTTTAAAGCCACAGACAAATCAATCCGTTCGCCAGCATGATTACGATATTTGCATTCTCCGAAATAAACAATATTGTCTTTTTCCGCCACCAAATCTGTTTCATAAGACAAACATCGACCAGGAAGATATTGATTTATTTTTACCGCATAGCCATGGCTTTCAAAAACTTCTTTAATATATTTTTCAAAAGAAAATCCATCCGGCCCCAAGGCCCGCATTGCTATTTTTAAATTAAATCTTAGGGCTGCCCCTGGATTAACTTTATCAAGCTCTTGTTTTAATATTTTAAAAATCTCCGTAGTGGTAATTCCAGAATAAAGACGGGGCCTAATGTAATTTAAAACCTGTTTTGCTTTTTCTCTAGGCGTGCCTGCTCTTTTTAAAGATCGCAAAATTTTATGTTCGGAAAAATTTTCCTCCCTTCCCAAAGAATCAATAACTTTTATTATTTGAGGCATTTTTTAAAATTTATTCAAAAAACTTAGAATGCAGTTTTTCTTTCATTTTTTTATAATTATTTTCAATTTTCTTCACTCGGCAACCAATGCCAACAATCCATAGCCCGGCTAAAATCGCCATTAAACCAATAGCCGAAGCGATAAAAACCAATGTTTTTTCTGGCCAAATAAAAAAAATAAGACCAAAAATAATAAACAAAACTCCTGTTAAAAAAATCAAGGACCAATTACTGCTTACTTCTTTGATATAGTTATCGATTATTCCGATTACAAAACCATTTTCTTTTTTATTTTCTTCTGCCATATTTTAAAAAATTATTTTTAATTATTTTTTTGAAAACACTGCCGGCAAACCGGCTTATATTCATAAGTGCCATCTTCTGGTAAAACCGACGGGACGCCATCAACAACTGGAATCCCAAATTGATAAACTTGAGTATAAATCGCGTTTGGTTTTTTACAAATTTCGCAAACCGCTCTTTTATAATTTACTTTTTGAGGGCCCAATTCAAATATTTTTTTTATAATCGGAAATATTTTTCCCTGATAATCCATATCCAGCCCGGAAATAAAAATTTTAGTTCCCCGACTTATTAAAGAATTTATAGCTTCGGCATCTTTTTCCGCAAACATATGAATTTCATCAATTCCAACAATCGCTTCTTGCTTGTTTAAAATTTCAAACAAGGTTTCTATTTTTTTTGCCTGGATTGATACTCCATTTCGCGACCAAAGATTTTCTTCTCTTATATTTTTTTGAGGCTGATAGATGCCATAATTAATATCTGTATAAGCTAAGGGCATAAAATTACTAATCATCTCAAATGATTTCCCGCTTTTCATTGGGCCTAAAATAAGAGTTAATTCCATAAACTATCTATTATCACCGCTTCCATGAAGCTCGTCTCTTTGTTGGCGTGATTTTAATTTTTCAATATTTTTTTGAGCAACTTCTTCCAAAGAAATTCCTAATTCTTGGCTAAGGTTAGCCACATACCACAAAACATCACCCAATTCTTTGGTGATTTCTATTTTCTTTTCTTCAGAAACGATTCCTTGATTGTCTCGTAAAACTTTTTTTATTTTCTCTGCCACTTCTCCAGCTTCACCAGCTAAGCCCAAAGTAGGATAAATAAAATTGTTATCTTTATTAGGATAAATTGCCGTTTTCCTCGCTTCGATTTGATACTCTTCAAATGTCATTTTTTTTATTTTAATTTATTGTTAATTATTTTTTAAAATTTTTTTTAAAAAAACATAAGCTAAAAAACCTCCCAACAAGGCAGTAATTAATTGTGGCCAGCTCATCATTATTGCTATTTTTTCCGCAATTGGTTTTTGAATAAACAAGCCGATTATTGTCTGGCTAGTTAAAGCTAAAAAAACAAATTTCAATATTGAGGCTGTTATCGTACCTAGCCAATAATTTTTATTTTTTAACCAGAAAAAAATACTGATTAAAATAATATTCCCCATAATAATAAAGGGAACCATAGGCGCCATTACTCCGGGTAAAAATTCTAATCCCAAAGAAATTAAACTTGGAAAAAAAGCAATAGCAATCGCTCCGCTAATTCCAGAAACAAAAACTGAAATAAATAAAATTGCGTTGACGATTGTCCCAGTAATAAATTGATTCTGAAGCAAAGGAGCTAAAATCGCTAATCCCAATAAAATAATAAATTTTATAGATTCTGTTCTAATGTTTTTTAAGGATGTTGTTTTAACTTGTTCCATATTTTTTATTTTAAAAATTATTTTCTTTTTGTTTAATAGAATAATGAGTGTGGCAAACCTTATGCCTTATTTCAGGATTAGTTAAAAATTCCTGATATATTTTTTTAATAATCAAGCTTTCATCAGCCAAACGAATATTTTTAATTTCATCAATATTATAAAGCCCTTGAGCTCTTAATTTTCTTATTTCATCGGTAGTGGGCAATGGTTGTCCCCCGCCACCGATACAACCTCCTGGGCAAGCCATTACCTCGATATAATCATAACGATTCGGCTCTTTTTTAATTATTTCCAAAATTTCTTTAGCGTTTCCTAGCCCATTAACAATGGCTACTTTTATTTTTATTTCTCCTATTTCAATCATTGCTTCTTTAACTTCATTCATTCCGCGTAAATTTTTAAACTCTAATTGTCCTATTTTTTGCCCATTGGTTAATTTAAAAATCGCTGTTCGTAGGGCTGATTCTGTTACTCCTCCAGAAGCTCCATAAATTATTCCAGCTCCGGTTGGCTCATCCCAAGGAGTATCTCCTTTTTCAGGCTCAAGCAAAGCCAAATCAAGATTGTTTCTTTTGAACATCCGCGCCAATTCCCGAGTGGTTAAAACATAATCGATCGGAAATAGTCCATCAATTTTAAGCTCATCTCGAGTTATTTCATATTTTTTGGCCGTGCAGGGCATAATCGAAACAACAATTATTTTTTGCGGATCAATTTTATCTTTTTCGGCAAAATAAGTCTTGCTTAAACCTCCTAAAATTATTTGCGGGGAACGAACCGTGGTTAGATTAGGAATAAATTCTGGGGCATAAAATTCAACATACTTTACCCAAGCCGGACAGCAGGAAGTAAACATGGGTAATGTCTTTTTTTGAGTTAATCGCTCAATTAATTCCTCAGCCTCTTCAATGGTTGTTACATCAGCTGCCACTGAAACATCAAAAGCTTTTTTTGCTCCAATTTTTTTTAACCCAGCAAAAATTTTCCCAGTCACATCTGTTCCATAAGGCAAACCAAATTCTTCTCCTAATGTTGTTCGGATAGAAGGTGCAATTTGAAAAACAACATACTTGTCTTTATCAACTAGGGCCGATTCCACCTGAACAATAGAATCAATTTCCATTAAAGCGCCAGTTGGACAATGAAGGACACATTGGCCACAATAAACACAATCACGTTTAGGATTTTTTGAGGGTGTAACTTCTAAAAAAGAATTATGATTTTCAAGATCTAAAAATCCCACGCCTTGCTTTTCACAAGCTTCTAGGCAATTCCGACAATCAATGCATTTTGAAGAATCAAAACAAATTGATGGACCAAATCTTAATTTCGGATATCCGATTTTTCTATCTTCATATTTCTTAATATCAATTTCATATTCTTTAGCTAATTTTAAAAACTCGCAATTAAGCTCTTGAACGCAAAAATTACATCTTTCAATATGCTGGGCAAAAAGCAATTCTAGATTTTTCTTTCTTAGTCGACGAATTTCTTCTGATTCGGTCGTAATTTCCATTCCTTCCTCAATTAATGTCGAACAAGACGTAAACAATCCTTTACGGCCTGTAATCGCCACCAAACAAAGCCGACAACTAGCTTTTGGCTCTAAATCAGAATGTTCGCACAAAGTAGGAATTTTTATTAAATTTTTTCTGGCAACCTGCAAAATAGTCTCTCCTGGTTCACCAAAATATTCAATTCCATTTATTTTTATTTTTATTTCTTTTGACATTTTATTTTAAAATTTTTTTAATCAAACCACGAAAAGGAGCGGCTGCTCCTCGGCCTAAAGCGCAAAAGCTGGCTTTTTCTAAATTTTCAAAAATTGGCTCCATTTCTAATAAGTCAATATTTTTTTCCTTAATCATTTGTTTTAGTCGATAAATTCCCTCTCGGCAGGGAGTGCATTTATCACAATTCCCTTCTAAGAAAAAATCTGCCCAATTTTCCATTATTTGGTAAAGATCAGCCTTTTCTTTTTCATAAACCGTAATCGATCCTGCTCCTTTGGCTTGATTATCTAATTCTTTGTCTAATAATATTTCTCCCACTGCGCCTCCCCCGACCTGAAGGAAAAATTCAAAATCAGGAAAATTGTTGGTTTGTTTTAAAATTTCAGAAATAGTCAAATTTTCCGGCAGTTCATAAACCCCGGGATTTTTTATTTGACCATTTAAAGAATAAAATCTGGTTTGCTTATAATCCCCTTTGTTTATCTTGCTCGCATAATAAAATGTTTCCACATTGTTCATTAGGGTGGGACAACCAAACAATCCAACCGTGCTGATAAAGGGTGGCCTTTGTCTTGGCTCCATTCTTTTTCCTTCAATCAAATTACAAATAACGGTTTCTTCACCAGCAATATAATAATGAGGCTTTTTAAAAAGCTTAATTGGCCTTTGTTCTATTATTTTTTTCAAATTTTCCTCAAAACGATCATAATAATCAGGATTCATATATAAATAAGCTTCTGAGGCTTTGATTATTTCCATGGCTAGCACAATACCATTAATCACTTCTTCGGCATAATTTTCCAAAATAAATCCATCTTTAAAAACATTGGGTTCTCCCTCCGAAGCATTACAAATCACATATTTTTTTTCGCCCAAAGCATTAATCACGCTTTCCCATTTCAAAGCCACGGGAAACCCAGCCCCACCTCGACCAGTTAATTTTGATTCTTTTAATTTTAAAATAAGGTCATTCATATATTTTAAGGATTTAAAATCCAAACATAATAATTAAGAATCGAAGCAAAGCTTACCCAAAGCAAATAAGGAATTAAAATAAGCCCCGCTGGTTTTGATATTTTTAAAAAAACAGTCATCATTATTACAATTGAGATCCATAAAAGGCTGATATCAATAAAAGCTAAAAAATAATTAAGATTTCCGAAAAAAATAATAGACCAAATATAATTTAAAAAAAGCTGAATAAAAAATATAGCAATTGCTGGCTTGATATTTTTTTCATCTTTTTTTTGCCAAATTAAAAAAGCAGAAATGCCAATTAAAATATAAAGAATAGTCCAGGCCGGAGCAAAAACCCAAGCTGGCGGAGCAAAAAACGGCTTATTTAAATAAAGAAAAATTTCTTTAACTGCTGAGCCGGAAAAAAAAGAGCTTAAAAATCCAACCCCAAGCACAAAAATAATGAATCCGATTAAAGTAAAAGCATTTGTTATTCTTTTATTCATAATAAATAAATTTAATTATTTTTTTATAATCATACCATTTTCTCTTTTTTTTTAACAGGGGGGGGTTAAGCCAATTAGGCTTTACATTGCCAAAAATTCGGCATATAATTGCTATTATTATAAATTAATTTCTTTTTTAAAAATAAGATTTATGGATATTCAAAAAGATGTTTCCGAATATCTTCGGCCTAATGAGTTTACGGCCATTAAAAATTTTGCCCAAGATAAAAAAACCCCGTTTCTTTTAGTTAATCTAAACAAAATAGAAAAAAATTATACTGATCTGAAAACGCAAATGCCCTTTGCAAAAATTTACTATGCTGTCAAAGCCAATCCCCACAAAGAAGTTATCAAAGCTTTGGCTGCCCAAGGATCTTGCTTTGATTTTGCCACCATTTTCGAACTTGATCAGTTATTGGAATTAAATATTTCCCCAGAAAGAATAAGCTTTGGCAATACTATTAAAAAAGAAGAAGATATTGCTTATGCTTACAAAAAAGGGGTTCGTCTTTTTGCCACTGATTCGGAAAGCGATTTAAATAAAATCTGTCGGCAGGCTCCAGGATCAAAAGTTTTTTTCCGGCTTTTAACCGATGGAAGCGGAGCCGACTGGCCTCTTTCTCGCAAGTTCGGTGCTCATCCTGATATGATTTTCCGCCTAGCTTTAAAGTGCCGAAAAATGGATTTAATTCCTTATGGGCTTTCTTTTCATGTTGGAAGCCAGCAAAGAGATATCGGTCAGTGGGACAATGCCATTGCTCAATGCAAATATTTATTTGATTCGCTTGAAGACGCAAACATATCTTTAAAAATGATTAATCTTGGGGGCGGGCTTCCTTCTGATTATCTCCAGCCCACGAATAATATCGAAATTTACGCAAAAGAAATTCTAAGATTTTTAAAAGAAGATTTTGGGGATAATCTTCCGGAAATATTAATTGAGCCGGGGCGATCCATTGTTGGCGACGCTGGAACAATTGTTTCGGAAATAATTATGATTTCCCAAAAATCAACTTCAAATCATTATAGCTGGGTTTATCTTGATGTAGGAAAATTTGGCGGTTTGATTGAAACCATCAACGAAGCCATTAAATATCCGATTTTTACAGAATATGAAAAAATTCCGGAAAATTTAAAAGAGGTTATCTTGGCCGGACCAACTTGCGACAGTATGGATATTATGTATGAAGATTTTCGTTATCGTTTTGACAAAAATATCAAAGAGGGAGATCGAATCTATATTTTAACCGCTGGAGCTTATACGGCCAGCTATAGCTCTATTGAATTTAATGGCATCCCGCCGCTAAAAGTTTACACTGCTCGATTTTAAAAGTTTTATTTCTTTTTATTATTCGAAGAAAAATATTTCTTCTATTTTTGCTTTTAGGGCCCGGGCGATATCATAGGCCAACTTAAGAGATGGAACATATTTTCCTTGTTCCACAAATAAAATTGTTTCTCTTCTTACTTTTACGATTTCCGCTAATTTTTCTTGCGTTAAATTATAACGAGCACGATATTCTTTTATTTTAGTCTTCATTTTTAATATTTTTATAATTCTTGCTTCTTAAATATTTAAAAATCAAAGATTGTAAAATAAGGAGAAAACAAGCCGAATAACTGAAAATCGATCCTAAAAGTTCATAATTTTGATTTTGGCCACGATTAGCCATAAAATATATTCCTAAAATAGCCGAAATAATCGTATAAATAAAAATTGAATAGCGAGCAGAATCTCCAGCTACTTTATAATCAAATTCATCATGCAAAATTGCTTTTACTTTTTTCTTGCTTGCCCACAAAAAAAGCATTGCCGCAATCATGGCAACAACAGGCAAAAAAAAGTTGCCCAGAATAATTGAATTAGAAACAATCATGGCTAAAGATATAATTATCAAAAGTCTTAAAAAAAGATATGTTTTCACGTTCATATTTTTAAAAATTATTTTTTGTTTATATTTAAATGTTAGTTTAAACTAACAATATTGTCAAGCCTTGATTCTGCTCGATTTAAATAATATAATAAAAACATATGAATAAAAATCTTTATATCCTTCCCTTTGATCATCGCTCTTCTTTTTTAAAAAATATTTTAAATATTTCACAAAAACCCAAAAAAAAAGATTTAGTTTTAGCGCAAGAATTAAAAGAATTAATCTTCAAAGGTTTCTTAATGTCCTCTAAAGATTTTAAAAATAAAAAAGATTTTGCCATTCTTGTTGATGAAAGATTGGGCCAATCTGTTTTAGACAAAGCAAAAAAACAAAAAATAAGAATCTGCTTGCCAGTTGAAAAAAGCGGAGAATCTTTTGATTTTGAATATGGCCAAGATTTCCAAAAACACATTAGAAAGATATCTCCTGATTTTGTCAAAGCTCTTATTCGCTATAATCCAGACAATCTTAAGGAAAACAAAAAACAGCTTAAAAAAATGGCTGAATTATCTTCTTTTTGCCAAAAAAACAAATACAAATTGCTTATTGAATTGCTGGTTCCGCCCACTAAAGAAAATTTAAAAGAATACGGCCAAAATAAATACGATCAAAAAATAAGGCCTAAAAAAACCGAACAAGCAATCAAAGAGATTAGAGCTATTGCTTCTCCAGCCATTTGGAAACTAGAAGGCATGGCAAAGAAAGGCTGGCCTGGAATCATAAATGCTGTTGGCCAAGCAAAAATAATAGTTTTGGGAAGAGGAGAGTCTGATAAAAAAGTAAAAAAATGGCTAGCTGATGCCGCCAGCTTCAAAGAAATTATCGGCTTTGCTATTGGCCGCACAATCTTTCTGGAGGCTTTAAAAAAATATTTAGCCGGAGAAATAAGCGAAAAAGAAGCTTGTTTGTGGATTGCTACGAAATTTTCTTTTTTTACTAATTTTTGGCAAACTAAAAAAAATAAAAAATAAAAATGGATTTATTATTTTTTCAACAGCCACTTCTTTTTTTTATTTTCGAGTTTATCGGTTTTTCTTCTTTTGCTTTGATTTTAATCAGAGAACTTTATCAAAAAAACACTCTTCGGGTCTGGGAAATAATCAGTTGTGCTATTTTTGGATTAATTTTAGAAATAGGAAATACTTATTTGGCCCATACTTATTATTACAGTGATTTGTTTTTGATAAAAATCTTTAATGTGCCCCTAACAATCGGTTTAGGCTGGGCGGTAATTGTTTACTGCGCTATGCTTTTAAGTGATCAATATGATATCCCGTGGAAACTTCGCCCCTTTTTAGATGCCTTAACAGCGCTTCTGCTTGATCTTTCAATGGATATAGTTGCGATTAGAATCGGCTTTTGGCATTGGGCTATTCCACAAGGCCAAGAATGGTATGGCGTGCCTTTTGAAAATTTAGTCGGCTGGATTTTTGTTGTTTTATCTTTTTCTTATTTGGTTAGATTTTTACGCACCTTAAATCCAAAAAGAATTTTTACAAAAATCATTATTATTTTAACGCCATTAATCGCTTACGTTGGATTATTAATTTCTTTAATTGTTTTCAGTTTGATTGTCATTCTTCCCTATCAAGTAAATAATTGGACAACCCTTCTTTCTTTTAATTATCAGCCCGACTTTAAAATACTTTTCAATAGCGAAGTTCAACTCTGGAAAATAATATTTTTTGTCTTTCTTTTGGTGCAATTATTGAATATTGTTTTCTTTTCCATTTTAAAATATCGCCGATTTTGTTTTAAAAAATTTGACATTGTTTCTTTTTCTATTTTGTCCTGCTTGCATCTTTTCTTTTTTGTCAGTATTTTTATTTCTGGAATTTTTAAACAATATCCATTTTTTATTTTAATTAGCGGGGTTGTTTTTTTAATCCATTGCTTTCTTCATTTTTTGCCCTATCTTTCAAGGCCGGGCATAATTTATGCTTTTGAAAAAACTCAAAATTCTTTAATGCAAAATCAAAAAATAATCAATAAGATTATTTCCAAAAATCTAAAATAAGCTAAATTTCGTAAGTTTGGCCAAAATCAGGAACAAAACAATTAACGTTCCCATTTTTTTCTTTTATTTTTTCCGCTAAGGCAGAAGAAGATTGTTCTTCGCCGTGAACAACAAAAATATGTTTTGGTTTTGGATTGCTTATTCGTTCGATCCAATTTAATAAAAATTTTGAATCGCCATGAGAAGAAAAAGAAAGAATATTAAAAATCTGTGCCCGAACCAAAATATTTTTCTTTTCTATTCTTATCTTTTTTGCTCCCTCTAAAAGCTCTCGACCCAAAGTGCCTTCGGCTTGGTAGGAAACCAATAAAATATTATTTTTTGCTTTTGAAATATAGTCATCAAGATATCCTACTACCCTTCCTCCTGTTAACATTCCCCCACCGGCTAAAATAATTTTAGGGGGTTTTACCTTTTCTATGGCCAGAGATTGTTTTATTTCTGGAGTAAATTTTAATCCTTGAAAAGAAAAAATATCATCGCCTGATTTAATCAAATTAATGGTTGATTGATTGAAATAAGAAAAAATATACTTGCGATAGATTTCAATGGTTTTAATTGCCAGCGGACTATCTAAAAAAATTGGCACATAGGAAATTTCTTTATTCTCTGCCATTTCATTCAAATCGTATAAAATTTCTTGAATTCGCTCCAAAGCAAAAATAGGAATTATTAAATTTGCTTTTTTCTCAATTGTTTGAAGAATCACTTCTTTTAATTTTTTTCGGCCCTCAGCTCTTGGCTCGTGCAAACCATTTCCATAAGTCGACTCTATTAAAACCGCATCTGCTCCAGAAATATAATTTGTATCATTTAAAATTACCGAAGGAGAATTTCCTAAATCTCCGGAAAAAACAATTTTTTTTAATTGATTGTTATCATTTATTTCAACTTCATAAATACAAGATCCTAAAATATGGCCGGCGTCGCGCGCAATTACTTTTATCCGGGGGGATATTATCTTTTCTTCACCATATTCTAAACAAGAAAATAAATTATTAACATCTTCGATATCATAATCATAATAAAGAGGATCTTGCATTTTTTTGCCTTGATTGCTTAAAAAAATTTTTGCAGAATCAAGCATCATTAAAACTGCTAATTCTGCCGTAGGCTTAGTGCAAAAAATTTTTCCCTTAAAACCCTTTTTTACCAAAATAGGCAAACGACCACAATGATCAATATGAGCATGGGTTAAAAGCAAAAAATCTATTTCTTTTGGATTAAAAGAAAAATCCCGACAATTTTTTTCATAAGCCCCTTCGCCCTGAAACATTCCACAATCAACCAAAAACTTTGTATTTTCAGTTTCAATTAAGAAGCAGGATCCAGTTACTTCTTTGCTGGCTCCAAAAAAAGATATTTTCATTTAAATTCTTTAAAAATTTATAAATAATGAACCCGCTTCTTTATTATATCAAAAAAAATGAAAACAAAAAACGCCCAGATAATCCAGGCGTTTTTTAAAGAAAATTAAGGCTGAAAAATTGTTTCTGGCATTAAAACAACCTCTTCAATGCCAGAAAATTGCTCGGCTGTTTTGATGATTTGATTTCTTAAAATCCTTATTCGGCAGGCTCCGCCGGTTGTAAACTCGGGAACCTCGTTAAAGGTTAAAATCATCACCCCGTTGTTTATTTCCACTTTTAATAATTTAAAATCAGGACTATCAAAATAAGTTTCATAACCTTGTGATTTTGCGTTTTCAGTTAAATTTCCAGAAATTAATCGGCTAATCACGGTTTTAACAATTTCTTTTTGAGTCCATTCATTGCTAATATTAAAACTTGCTTCAATTGGCAAAACAAAATCAGCACCGCAAGTGGTATCAACGTCTTGCTCTTTATTGTAATAAAAAAGTTGAAAATTTTGATTTCTAAAAAACTGGCTAGAAATTGTTTCTTGAATTTTTGGTTGAGAAACAAAATTTGATTTAGAAGCAAGAAGACTTAAATAAGCCATGGGATTAGAAAAAGACAAAGAAACAATAAAAATAGTGCCTAAAATAGCTAAAATTCCAACAATTGTGTTAACAATGCTTTTTCTGTCAAGAATAGTTAATCCAAAAAATATTAAAATTAAAGGCCATAGTCTCCAAAAATTTAAATCCATCTTTAACAACCCCAAACTCTCTCCTAAAATAAAAATGCCCAGGGCAACAATAATAATTCCGAGGAAAAAAGCGCCAAAATTAATTTCCGGATTTTTACAAAATTGCTCATACTCTGGATAAGAGGCTGGTTTAGTTTTTTCCCTTTTTTTTCTTTTTGTTTTTTCTTGGGTCATATTTTTATTTGCTTTGATTTTTTATTATACTAATACCGAACAAAATTATTACTAAGGCCATAATGGTTTTCCATTGCAACCAACCAAAAAGCGCAACTTCAAAAATTTCTTTGAATAAAAAGCTTAAACCCATCAAAACAATAATTATTCCAGCAAAATTGCGAAAACACATAATGAATCTTTTTTCTTTAGCGCTTTGCATGAGATCCTCGTTCATTTCTTTTGAGCTTTCGCTAATATCTTTTTTCTCATTTAACTCCTTGGGCATCAAAAGAGCTAAAATTAAATAAACAAAAATTCCCGATCCCCCGACAAAAGCTAAAAAAAGAAAAATAATTCTAATTGCCAATGAATCGACTTCAAGATATTCGGCAATCCCGCCACAAACTCCAAAAATTATTTTATCGGTTGAGGACCGATGCATTTTTTTTATATTATTGTTAACCATATTTTAAAAAAGCTGTTAAAAACTTTTTAGGTTTTTAAACGAACTAATTATTTATTTTTAATTATTTTATTTAATTTATTTTACCATTATTTTTAAAAAATACAAATCAAATTATCAAAAATATCCAAATGTTTGGAAGCTTAGCACCCGAACATTCTTCTAAATACGTTAATTAAAATTAAATAGATTGTTCGGCGCCAAAAGATGAGATTGGTTCTGTGGCAACATATTGGCGAACAAGAATCCAATCAATTTTTTCGGCTGTATTAGTATAATACGCCCATATTCGAATATATTTTCCTGCTGGTGCCGATGGTGTTCCTAAATAAGTTAATTTTATAACGCCATCCTTTTTTAAAATAGGATTTGTTACTCGTCCCTGCTGCTCCCATATTGCAGGGGTGGATGTAATATATGTTTCAGCTGTAAATAGTGAATTAAACACCACTGCGTTGCCGTCTTGCGAAAAAAATGACCCCCAGCCCCCCGGATCGGCAGTTGTCGAATCATGTAATACTACTCTCATTTGAGCATATGGACCGTTAGATAATCGTGCGTCACATTTATATCGAATGGTATAAGTGTCTGATGCAAGCTCTGAAACAGATCGCATAGATACTCCCGATGATGCCGCCCTAGTTTGAGTGAGCGTTAATTGACTATTTGATACTCCAATTGTCCCAATGCCACCATTATAAGGAATAAGGGAATTACTCCACTTATTTGTATCCAATGAACTACCAAGAAAATCATCAAAAAACACAAACGTATTATCCCCATTCGAAGCCGTGGTGGCAGAAGCATTGGCATAATACATATAAAGGGTGTTGTCGCCAGAAGCCAAGCTGGGAACCTTCACCCAGACAATGGCAGTAGTGGAATCTGTTTTTGATTCTAGCCAATAACTAAGTTCCGTGGTGCCGTCAGCCGAAGTGAAGCGAAGATCATCAAAATCAGGTTGCATATCAGAATCATAGGTAATGGTTAGCTTAACTTGATAATCTGTTAAAGCCGAAGCGGAATTGATAGTAATGGGCTGTCTTTTACTATAACCTGGTAATCCTGGTT
>Ga0265297_10001082_pt1 | contig 67730 bp, 87 predicted proteins | sample Munlanlwell13791_FD_192502 | JGI IMG/M metagenome (GOLD analysis project Ga0265297, IMG submission 192502) | Leachate microbial communities from a municipal landfill in Southern Ontario, Canada - Leachate well 137-91 | ecosystem: Engineered > Solid waste > Landfill > Unclassified | place... | reverse complement strand
CGACCTGTTGCTTTTGCTCCAACAAACAAACAGCCAACCATGTTGACAATGGCGAATCCATAATTACAATCGGCACTGATTTTTTATTACAAATTTTTTCATAATAATAATCAGATATTTCTTTTGCGTTGTCAAATGATACCGGCTCAGTAGATAGTCCTATTGCTAACCATTTTTTTCTATAATCATCCAATGCTCTTATTTGTTTGTCTGTTAATTTTTCTATCATCACACTCTCCTTTATTCTAAACTACCCTCATCAAACTGAGGTATGTTATCCCAATATTCTGGTTCGGGGTTTATTGGTTAGATTCCCTTCTTTATACTTTCTTTTAAATAAATAGCTTATTAGTGCTCGTTTGACCTGCATAAGCCAAACAGGTAGGAACGTAAGGTAGAGCTCCTCACCCTTCAATTATATATTCTATTTTATTAATCTTCATATGAATTATCTTATCTACATATAACATTCGATATTGTTCCTTACTCATTTCAAACATTATAAACATATTTCTATTTTGTGGCATAAATCTTAACCCTTTACCTGTAATATACTTCTTAACTCCAAATCTACCAACAAGATGTCTGATAGTATTATCCCCTTTAATAAAGGTAACAGAAAATATCTTACCATCCTTTGGAACAAGATTATATATTTCTTCTCTACTTATTATTAGCTTCATATTTTTTCTAAAAAGTTAGTAGTAAAATTTCTTCGTTTTCCTTCTACTTTACCTTTTAATCCTTCTATTTCATAAGCATAATATAAAGGATATTTATATCCTTCATTTGGAGTTCCTTTAATAAGTTGAATAATTTTAACCTTTTGACCATACCAAATTTCTGGAGCTTTACCATGAACTCTTACTATTTCACCATCTTTAAATTTTCTCATTACTATTTCTCAATTGTTTTATTACTGCTTCATATAATAAATCTACATTCATTATAATCCCACATTGTCTTGAAGCATCAACATAATCTATACATTGCTGTTCATAATCACTTAAATTCCAACCAACAAGATGTAATAAATCTTTTGCATTTTCTTTATAAAAATTATCTAAATTACTCATTTTTATTCTACTTTCAATTTTAACATTGAAATATAATTAGAATACTTTACAGATACAAGTGTTTTTAAATTTTCTCAAAACTTTTTCCTTTTAATAATTCTGCTAATGATTTTCTTAAAGCAATATTATCTGATTTAAGATTTTTAATTTCTTCTTTTAATTGATTCACTAAAACAGAATTATCTACTCGTTCATGTAATTGTTTTTTCAATCTTACATTTTCTAATACAATTGGTGCTAAATGAGATTTATTAAAATGCAAACCATATCTTTCTATCCATTCAAACAATGGTGCTAATTCTTTTATTAACTCTTGCTTTTCACCTTCAGGTAAATATGGCCCTTCCGAAAATGTTTTAATCTTTCTACTCATATAACTACTTGCTATTGTTTCTGCCATTTTTTTCATTATCTCATCACTTACATCAGGAAAATAAATCTTCCAAGAATTTGCTGTTCCTTCTATTTTTTCTTTAATCAAATAACCTTTTTCTTGCCAAACTTTCGAACTATGCACATCTATTTTAGCAATATTAAAAGCTGCAGTTAAAGATTCTCCATCTTCAATTAACTTAATTAATCTCTTAATTCTATTAATCTTATCTTCAATAGTCAATATATTCATGAGTTCCTCACTTGTTTTTAAATATTATCATTTAATATATCAATTTATTACTACTTTAAAGTTAGTCACCGTAACTTACCTTCAACTTACTTTTTAAACTTGATAAATGATACTAATATATTAAAACAAATTCAAGGTCAGTTACGGTGGTTATTTACTTTGTTTTCTTACTTCTTTAAAGAAGTCTTTATAACAATATCAGTATCTATCTTTTCTTCAAATTCTTTTATTTTATTATAAAGACTAATAAAATCGTGTGCCCAAGTTTCATCTCCTAAATGCCAACCACAGTGTTTTGCTACTAACTGTTGAGCTGTAAGTTTTAAGATTTTATCATCTTTTGAATTATCCTTTTCATCTTCAGCACCAAGTCTTTGACGAATATCACCAAGAATACCTAACTCTTGTAAAAAATCTATTTTTTTCATTATTTTTTATCCTCAAGAATAGTTAAATGATAATAATGTTTCTTAAAAGTTACTTCAAATTCTACATTATTAATAATCTTTAAAAATTCATTAATATTCATTCTATAAACATTATTATCGTCTGAAATAGCTTCAATAATATAACCCGCATCATATTGAGAACGTAAAGTTCTAAATGATTTAATTTTTTGTCCTAAAATAAACATATAAACCTTTCTATAATTTGCTAATATGATGGGACTTGAACCCACAACCTCTTTTGCTCCAGAGTTGCAAAAGTATTCCTGCCTAATCGGAACTCCATATTAGTCAATCAGTTAAGAGAACGCAAGTAATCTTAACCAACCAATATAACATCTTCATCTGCAGTAAGTGTGCCAGCTTTTAAATCCGCATACATTTTTAACGACATTACTATTAAATATGTGCCATATTTAACAGCGACCCAATTTTTTGTTTCAATCAACGGATATCGTAAGAAACCAAATAAACGATAAACATTTTGGTCTGCCGACTTAATAGTGTCAGTAAACAATGGAACAACACCATAAGTTGCTACCGTTGCATTTTCCGTTTTATTTTCCTTCTTACAATTTATAGGAGTCAATTTGTTAGTTATGCAAAACTTATTCAAAATTGACTTTCGAGGAATAATCACCGGTTTATCCAATTTATTACCGTTTAAAATTCCATTAATAACTGACACAAATAATGGATGAAGTAATATTTCACCGCGAGTATCATTTACCTTAAACTTCTGGTCTTCTGGTAAAGCTGTCTTACCATTAATTCCATCTGCTGCAATTTTAAAATTCACAGTAATTGAAGGAACTTTTGGTTCTGGTGCTTTTGCTTTTGCTGCATCTGCCTTTTTAACTTTTGCAGATTCGACAGTAGTTGCTGTTTTCTCAACTACATTAGGTTTAACAATTTGTTCTACTGTAGCAGTAGTTTGTTGCTTTGAATTATCCATATTCTACCTCATAGAATTATGTTTATGTCGTGTCCACCTGTTTGGTGAACTATTTTAATATACTACAATATGTTTAATGATACAAGAACTATTTTTAAATAACTAAGGTCTCCAACCAATTAAAGGTAATGTCCTTATATTTAATTTTTGATTAATTGAATCTTGCATTCTTACATATTCTTCCCAATATTTACTATTTGAATCTATCATTTTAACATTTATACTATCTTCTGCTATCATATCTTCTTTAAGATTAGCTAATTTAATATTAACAGTATCTATTCTAAGATTAATATTATCTATTTTATATAAACATCTTTCTTCTACATCTTTTATAGCCATAAAAACACCCAATTGAAATAAAAGAAATGCGACAAGACCTATACTTATACCTAAAAGAACTTTACTCATTATCTTCCTCCGGAGCTGCCTGTTCTACAAATTCTTCACCATCAACTTCAATTCTTAATCCAGGATATTTAGTTCCATCCTTACGTGTTTTTTCTACTTGTCTAAAATGGGCATAAGGAAAAGTCTTATTCATAAAGTTATTAAAAGCTGAATTATTTCTACATCTTAAACGAATATTTTTAGCAAACAAAGTAAGAATCCATAACTGTCTACTATTTAACTTACCAAACTCTTTTTGCATTTGTTCTTTAAAATCTATCATATAATTTTCCTTTTTCTAAAATCGTAATTATTTTTAATCTTTATCACTTCCTATAAGATTAAATATTACTATTGCTAAAAGCAACATAATTATAATTGGCATAAGTATTCTCCTTATTTTAATGTTAATAATAATTCGTAAGCTGGTTTTAAATCTTCTTCTGTATGAATTGAACCACCTGTATTAATTCCAATATACCATTCTACTACATCTCTCTTCAATATTTTCCATATTATTCCTTTTAATTATTTTTAATTAAATATATAAAAGAAATTATAACGATGCAATTATTTTATAACTTTTTTTAAATCTTCAAATTTTACTACAAATGCTCTATGTATTTCTATTTGTTCCTTTACTATCTGTTTAAATTTTTTCTTACTTATTCTTTTATAAAAAGGATTACTATATCTATCATTATAAAATATTCTTGAATAATCTTTTAAAATATAAAATCTCCAAATAAAAAATCCAACTTTTTTTAAATGTTCATCATATCCAGTACATCCAGACCTACAATTACCTAATCCACCATTTCTTTTTATAGTTTTTAAAATATTCTCAATTCTTTTATTAGAAAGATTTCCTTTATTAAATATCTCAAAGAAAATCCATGGTGTAGACATTTTTATATAAGGATTTTTCATAATTTTCCCAATTTAAAACAAATGAGGTTTTTTAATCTTATTTTGATTATGACCTTGTAGATGTTTATTTGTTCTAATCATTTCTTGAATTATACACCAAAGTTTAAATCTATTAAAGATATTTAAATAAATTACACTTTCTGTAATATTACCACCATCTGTAATAATCAAATTAAAAAATCCATTATTTATCCATATATGAAATGCGTTAAAATCATCAATTTTTTTAGGACACCATGCTAAAATTACACTATCTTTTCCACCACACCAATCTTGAGGGTCATTTAACACTCGCATTAAAATTTGCATAATTTCTAATTCTGTTTTATCATATAAAGAATCAAACAACTTTTGTTTATCTATGTTCATTTTTATACCTTATTGAATAATATTTAAGTCGTTATACAATTTCGCAGTAATAGAACGGAGACCACTTTCTCTATAAAAACCAAAACATTCTCCATTACCACCACAATTCCACCAAATAGAAGATACATCAATTTTATTAGATAAATAAGCTTTTGTTTCAGATAAGTCTCTTTTACATTTTATATTTGAAAAGAATTTACTAAAAGATTTACCATGCTCTATCATATATCCTCCAATTTACCAATGGACATGCCAAAAATTATATATAAATTTCTATATATTGTTCCAATGAAATATTAATAGCTTGCAACAATTTTTCTTTTACAATATCTGGATATTTTTTATATAAATCATCTGAAATTCTAATTAAACGATAGCCATTAACAATGCACCAATCTAAAAGTAACTTGTCTTTCATTTTCTTATATTCTAATTGACCATGAATATCTTTAAAATGCCAAATACCATCATATTCTATACAAATTTTTAAAACACACGACCAAACATCTCTACAAATATTCTCATCTTTAAAATGCAAATTACCATTAATTAACCAATCAGCTTTTGGCAATTCTTTTTTAAGAAATTTTATAATTTCTTCTTCACCACTACTATGAAATAAATTATAACCATTCTTATTTACTCTATTTAATAGATTCTCTCGATAAACTTTATCATCACGAAATTTTTCTTTAAGAGACTTTGATACTGAAGCACTAATCTTTGCCCTTACTTCCTCACTTCTTTCTCGACTATTTGCACAAGAACGAGAACAAAAATATTTATCTTTTTTACAAGATTTTTTAGTTAAATATTTTCCTTCATTTGAATTTCTATATTTTATTTTTATTGGCTTACCACACTTAAAACAATTAACTACTTCTTCAATCCAATTTCCAAAATTTTTAATATTAGTATCTTTTGCTAATTCAGACAATAACTTTCTTGTCTTTTCTGAATTATGCCATTTACTATGAGCTATCAATGATAAATGGCAATTTGCTATATAACCACATTCTTCACAAATAAAATTTCTTATTTTAAGTTCTAACATTTATTTTTCTTTATTCTTAATATAAGAAATTTACTCTTTGGAGTCAAGAGCAATTGAAACTAAATGGTGGACGTGGGGGGCATCGAAGCCCCCGTCCAAATAACAAGTCATAAAAAATTCTACAAGCTTAGTCTTATTCAACAACCTTTCACATTCTACACAATAAAACAAGTCTCAAATGTTAGCACTGCACTTTTGTTCACTCCAGTGTGCAGACCATCTGCAGTCCGCTACCTCCACCATCTGACTTTTGATAATCAAGGGTAAATCATCAGAAACCTTGTGCAATTACAACCTTAGGCTGCAAGTGCAAAGTGTTGAGAAGGTTGTTCGTTAACAACACGAGCAATCTTTCCAATCACTTTATTGCCGTTATTAGTGGCATTTATAGTTTTCGATTATTAAGGTTATCACCCTGCTTGCCTTTCTTACTATTATTACCTGTCGAAACCAAGTCACGCCCAATAAAAGGATAATAGTTTAACGAGAAGCTTAGCAACTCTCCCAAGACGCTTTGCGACTCAGGAAACTATTATCCAATAAAACATTATCTCAAACAACTAATAATAGACCTTATACTTTTAATTTTTTCTGCTAAAGGCACTTTTTCATCTTTAAATTTAATAAAAGTAAGGGCAATATTTATATCAGACATTGACAAAGAACGTAAATCTTCATCATTAAATTCTTTTTTCAAAAGTCTAATATCATTCGCAAGAGCATTTGCTTGCTCGTCCATACTTTTTTGTTTTTCTAACAACTGTTCATATGCTGATTTTGTGTCTGCCATTAATATTTCCTCCAAAGAAATTCTTGATTTATAAACTGAAATGTTAGTTAAAATTGGTTTTTGCCATGGAAGTATATAATCTGCTAAACAATCATAAACATCTATAACCATTGTTGTATAACCTGGAATATGCCCACGAGCTTTTATTACAATAACCTTACCAGCTGTAAGTTTTTTACCTACATCAGGGCTAAAATCACATCTATAATCTTTTAAAAGAATATATACACCATCTTTTTTATAAGTCATAAAAACTCCTATTATTAAAGTCCTATAATATCTGCAATAAATTCCATTAGTTACACCTTTCATTATTTTTAACAATACAAAATAATACAGAAACTTTTACGGTGCAACAACTATTTAACTTTCTTTCCATAAAAATCTACAAATTGTAAAGATTGTAAATCACCTAAAAATCTTTCTAATGTCTTTATAACTAAATCTTTCTTTTCAATTTCTAATATTTCTCCATTCCAAGGTTCCATTTGTAACAAAGTAGCACAACAATGTGCAACATCTTTACCTTTTCTTGTTTTCTTTAAATTAGTTCTATTATAAGATTTTTCTATTTCATTTAATTCATTTCTTAATTTATAAAAATCAGAATAATTAATACAATTAATAAGATGATTAATCTGTAATAATGAATCTACCTTTTTTAACTGTTGTATATAATAGTCAATTGTATTTCCTAACCTTCTCGCCCGCTCTTTTCGACTAATATATTTATCCATTAATGCTCCAATAAAGAAAAAGAAATAAGTTCATTATTTCTAAGTGAATTAAGATATATTATATCTATAAGAATCACATAATCCCATTTATAAGGTTTCATTATATAAAGATTTTTATAAATAAAGAAAGCCTTTTTACTTTGTGTTCCAAATTTATAAACAATATCATAAATTCTATTAGCATCAATAAAAGTAAATCCATTAGAAGTTTTTTCTCCAACACCTTTCTTTTTATCTTCTACTGTTAAACTTTTATATACATTGATAATATCTTCTGTTCTTCTGGTAGATAAAAAATCTAAAATTGGTTTATCTTTAAATGCTTCAGGTAATTTTGGTAGAATCTTATTTTGAAATTCAAAATTAGATAAAAATATTCTTACAGGAATCAAAACTGCGGTAATTTCTTTTGTTATAAGTGCATCTAAAACATTATTAAACGCAGTAAATATTGTTGTTTCCGTCTGTGAATTTTCAACTATTTTTTCATTACTCTTAAATAATACTCCAGTTTTTATATATTCTTTTAAATCTAATGCTAAAATAGTTGGTAAAGTTGTATCTACTTTAATATCTTCTTTTTTCTTAATTTTTACATTCTCTTTTTTTACATCATTCTCTATTATCTCTATTTTTTCTACTTTTTTAACAGAAAGCTTCCACCGCTTTAATGTAGTAATTAAGCTATCTAAATCCACACAATCCTTATCAAGATAAAAATAATTTTCATAATATATAATTCCAAATAAATCCAAAGAATGTAATGCAGCTTCTAATCTTTCAAATAAAGCTGATTGTCTATAATCTTCAACATTACCTAAACAAAAATGAGTTTTTACAATATAACGATTTATTTGTGAAACATCCTCTGAAATTTCTATTAAAATTTCATCCATTTTTATTCCCTTTAAAAAAATCCACCATCATTTCTATTAATAATGCTATTACAAAAAGAAAACAACCTATTATTAATCCAATAAATTCCAATACTTTAATATACCATTTGCTATTACTTTTATTTTTAGGACATCCTTCACATTCTACTAAATATCCTGGCTTACAATAAAGAAAAGGAAAATCCCAACACTTTGTCTCTTGTTCTGTCATAAATTATCCACAATTATCTGTTTAATTTCATCAAAATCTTTAGCCATATATGGATAAGTTCGTTCATATTTAAAATGTGGTTTAGTTAAAAGAATTGCTAAAGTTTCTGGTTTTTTCTGTATTGTTTGTTTAATAAATCTTTCAGAATCATCAATAACAATGTTACAATTCGTAATATATTTTTGAGCAGTATAAATAACAGGTATATCTGTATCAAAACAAGCTAAAGCTGAAAGTGGTAATCTCATAAGACATTCAGCAACAAAATTTACAAAAATATTAGCTGTTTGAATCATTACAATAATTTTAGAATCAGTACACCATTCTAAAAATTCAATAACACCTGGAATAAATTTTACAGCCTTTGCATTAAAAATTTTTTCTGAATCTAACTCCCAAATAATCTTACTTATTTCTTCATCAGTAAATCCTTCTATCATAGAACTAAAATCAAAAGTAGTTCTATCCATTACTTTCACATTATAAGTATCAGAAAAATATTGTTTTATTCTACCAGCTGTATCTATTACAACATCATCAAAATCTAAACCAATAATAATTTTACCGTTTATCTTTTTTATCATTTTTTTTCTCTCTAATAATATAAACCAATTCATACGGTAATGTATATAATTCTCTATCTTCTTTTTCTTTATCTAAAGTGGATACTGTAACATTTACTATTCTTAAATTACTCTGATTTTCTAATAAATGGTCTATTTCATTTTGAGATTTTCCTTGTTTTTTCAAAAAATCTTGAACAATCCCACTTTTTCCATTCATTAATCTCGCAGCCATTAGTTATTCCTTATGTTAGTAATGTTAGTCTTTTTAACTGAGATATCATAATTAGGTATATTAGGGTCAACTCTTATTTTCTCATAAATATCTATCTCATACTTTGAACCATCTGGTAATTCTATAATAGCATATACCACATGACCTGCAGCTAAAACAATATTTGGTGGCGTGACATCTTTAATTAACTCTGTTGCAACACCACCGTAGATATAATTATTATAATCTTCGGCAGTAAAATTACCAGACTCTAATTTCTGTTTTAAAGCTATTAATAGTGCATCCATATTATAAATTCCTAAAAAGTTGAGCAACATGATAATTACTAAGAATTATCTTTTGAACATACTCATCTTCTAAATAAGCTACATTTTTAGGAAATAGTGCGGCACCTGCAGTACCTCTATTATAACCTAAAAGTGCTAATAATTTATCTCCGTTAAAAATCTTCACTAATCTAACATATTCTTTAATTCCAATTCGAATATTAATTACTGGATTATATAAATTTTCTACAGTAACTTTTTCGTGAATATTTGCAGTTCCAATAATTAACTGCATTAACCCATGTGCTCCTGTTGGGGATTTAATTCGAACATTAAAACCTGATTCTATTGTCATTATTGCAAGAATTTGCTCAGTTGTTGTAATACTATCCCCATAAGCTTTAACTAAAGAATCTACACAAATAATTAATGAAGCGTCACAAATTCCTGCTTTTGACCCCCAAACTTTTTTTGCTTGTTTATTATAATATTCTGTTAGTTGAACAATTCTATCTATCTCTGCATTTTTCTTTCGTAAAGCTACAATTTCTTGATTAAGATTACTCGCGTAATAACTTAAAGCTATGACTAAAATAAGCAATGCTCCAGCAATTATTGCTAATAGACCACTGTGATTAATTGTGGGAACTGTCATAAATCCTCCAATTACTTTTTATTTATTTCATTATTTAATGCGTCTATACCACTTTCTATTAATTCTGTTGCTACAAAAGTATCAGAACCTTTTGTAGCTTCTTTAATTTTCATAAAATTTTCTGCAATAAGTTTTTGTCTTGCATCAGTCAAATCGAGTCTAACCATAATAGACCAAACTTTCTTATTTTCAAGTGGATTTTCATTTACTGATGTTCGTGCTTTTTCAATTGAAGCTAACAAATTTTTATTCGACATAATATTACCTCTTTAATTTGTGGATTGTTTATCTAATAATTCCTTACATTTATCTATATGACTACAATGTTTTCTATAATAAAAACCTTCACATTCGCAAGTCCAAAAAGTTAGCCACCAACGAACATTATATATTATATTACTGTTTCGTTTACTTATAATTTGCCACTGTCTCTCTGGTAAATCTGTATTATTTTTAACTACTCTTGGTTTTGTTACAGCTTCATAATATCTTTTTATTTCTTCTTGTGATGAACCAATAACAATACGAATCCAATTTTTTCCATCAACAATAAAATCTCCATCAAGAGTATGTGCTACAGCATAAGGATAGAGTCCACGTTCCAATAATTCCATTAAATATCACCAAGTTGTTTTTCATAAACATAATAAGAATCATTTTAAGAATCAAGCACTAATTTTAAGAACTATATGTTCTAAATGTTTAGGAATTTCTACAACAAATGAACCAACCATTTCTTTATTTGAATAAAAACAATCCTGTAATTCTTTAAATATCTTTTCTTTAACAGAATCATAATCAAAGTAATCTATTACAGTTTTTTGTATCTCTTTTAAAGTTCCACGAAACTCAAGTTCTTCACCACAAATATTAAATTTAACTGTCTTTACTATTTCTGAAGTTTCTGTTACTAACATTATGATATCCAGTCCATAATCTTGTAATGCTTTATCTAAATCTATCATATTAATATCAGTATTAATAGATTTAAACACTGGATGCAACTCATTGTCATCTATCATAACCCATACTTGTGGAAATTCTTCATTTTTTAAATCGTTTGTTACATCAAGCAAAATATCATTCTCTTCAAATTCTTTACCATCAAAAGAATTATCAATCTTTAAACCCTCAATCTTTAAACCCAATGAATCATAATTTCTAATAAAAGCCTGAAATTTATTACTTAGTTCTCCACTTATATAGGAACTATTATACTCTACATAGCCTTTTATATCTTTTAATTGCATATTACTCCACTAATATTAATCGAGTTTTTCCTAATTTCAAATATTTCTTTATAGTATCTTCTGTTCCACCTTTTCTATCCGGTGCTACACATGCTATCAAGATATCTGCGTCTTGAGCAATATATGTATTTCTTTTAAATCCTGCACTTTTGCCATACACTTTCCACTCAGCTTTATGAATCGTAATTGAAGCATTGTATGTCCAAGCAATTTCTTCAGCAAAGTTATCAGCACCTTCAGGACAACCACCAGAAACAATGGTATCTCCTTTAGCATAAACTTTTATAAAAGCTGCTTCTACCAATTCATAATCTTTTTTAGTATTTCTTCGTCTTGAACCAACGATACCAATTATTTTACTCATACTTTAATATACACACTTTTTATAAAAGATTCAATTATCTTCTACTTTCATGTTTTTTATATGCTGTTAAACATTCTTCATCATACCAAGCATCCATATTTAAACCTTTACAATCTACCCAATATTTAAAATATAATGTATTATCGATAAGATAAGAAGCTAACTTATAATCTTTTACCACTCCAATTACACAAGTTGTTCCAAGTAATTTTTGTAAATGATAAGGAATTGTAACCCAAACTTTTTGATTAATCTCAAAGTTAGCTACAACTGGATTAATTTTAGATTCCTTTGAAGTATCTTTATCAACTGTAATTTGCCCATAAGACAAGCCAACAAATCCAAATATTAAAAGAAATAATTTAATTTTCATTTTCTACTCCCGAAAAAGTTTTAAACCAATGTCTAATAAAGACTGTTCTATTTGTTGTTTTTCTGCATACTTAACAATTACATCCTCATGTGAATCGGTATCTTTAATATCTATTAATAAATTCTTTTTTACTTTTGCTACTTTAAACTCGTGGAATACTTTATGTGCTCCAGCTTTTTCACACTGCCTTTTAATTGCATTTACATCTATAGATTTTACCCATAAAGATTCACCTTCAAATACCAATTTTACAACTGCGTTAGCTACCATCTCTGATGTAATCTCTTTACCATAATCTTTTTCTGTAAAAACTAATTGAACGAATCTTCTATCTTCAATAGGAATAGATGTAACTTTAAATTCTTTATTATCTGCTTCTAATAAAAGATAACGCTTATCATCTAATCTTTCTCCAAAATCCCATCTTATTGGAGACCCTATATAATATTGTTGAGGTTTATGATGATGCCCAAAGAAAGCTAATTGAAAATGTTGAAAAGCACTTGTTTCTACTTCTACTGAACCTTTTCTTGTAATAACACCTACACCTGTCTCTGTGCCTTTTATTGCATGATGCCCAATTATTACTTGACATCCTTCATTATTTACAGGGATATCAAATCCAAAAGGAACAAAATAAATACTACAATCGCCAAAATCTATTATTTTTGGTTCTGTAATAAATACAATACTGTCTTCAAGTAAGACATTAGCTAACTCTGCTTCTGTTTCAAACGAAACAACATCAAAATTTGTATCGTGATTACCCATTAAAATAAAAACAGTAATTTTAGCTTTTATTAAAGGAATAATTACTGTTCTTAAAAAGATTTTTCTTAATTTTTCTGATGGATTTATTTTATCAAAAATATCTCCTGCAATAATAAAACCATTAATCTGATGAGATATCGCATTATTCACCATTTCTGATAAAATTTTCAATTCATCAGATAATCGAGAATTTACACCATCTATCATAAAACCGCAACTATTAGTAAGGCGTAAATGATAGTCTGCAGATAAATAAAATCTAATCATAATATCTTATTTTTATCTATTGCATTTGCAGCTTGTTCTATAGATTGCTGAATTAATTGTTGTTCCATTGCCTTTTTTGCAAAATTATCCATAGTAGTAACAACCATATCTTCAATCTTAATTTTAAGTGTCTCTTCTTTTATCATCTCATATAGTTTTTTCCAAAAAGACTCTTGAACAAAAGGATTTGCAAATTTTTTAGTTCCAGCAATAATCTTAAGACCTTTATTGCCTTCTAATTCATAAATAGTAAATATAAGTCTTTTACCATCTATAAACTCATTATCTTTTATTTCTGCTTCAACAGGTTGTCCTTTTGAATCTATTAATTTACCCATTAAACCTCCTAATTAAAAGGGCAAGTTTCCTTGCCCTTTATGGATTATTAAGTTAATTTATGCTGTCGGTGTAAGATTAAGCCCAACAGATGCCGCTTCCTCTTTCTTTCCAGTAATTGTCGTTGAAAGCTTACGAAGTTCTTTAAGACCCTTCTCAATCTCTCTCGCTTCTTTACGAACCCTACGAGCCGCTGTTTTAGTACCACTGCTTGCAGATGTAACATCTTTCTGTAAATTAAACATCTGTTCACGAAGTTTACTATATAGTTCTTGCATTCTTTTCACCTCCTTTATTGCATTAAGTTAATAATTCTGTTCATTCAGTTTTTCCGTTTTTAGGATACTTTTTCCAATCCCTACTTCTTACTTCAATCCATGCAAAACTAATACATTCATCTAAAGTCATTTCATATTCTTCTAAAAAACAATTCAAATGAGCTATTATTGTAGCCAAATGACATATTAAATCTGATTGTAACTCTTCATTATTTCTAATATTTTGTTCTATCTTTAAATGACAATGATTAAATTTACCTATAATAACAGCCATTGATAATAAAAGTCTATCTTCAAAAGTAAAATCTATAAAAATACTTTTACTTAATTTAACAATTGTAGCTAAATCATATTTATTCTGACAACAGTAATCTGTTAGATAAATCATTAAATCTCCACCAGCGTCTTTTATTTCTACTGTATTTTTAACTTGAAAACCTCTTACAAGCTCTCCAAATTCTTCAGTAATACCTAATAATGGCTGATGTAGTCTTTTCACTCCAGTACCAAAATTTCGTTTAGACCACTTATTTACTTCTTTTTGAAAATGTTTATAATCCATTATGAAATTTCCTTACTATCTCTAAAACCGCCAAATCTTGGATGTCTTAATGAACCATCTTGAGTTTTCTGTGTGTATTTAACAATTATCCATTGACCTACATATTGTTGTGGATTTTCCCAATACTTAAATCGTTGCCATTTTTTATATCCGCCACCAATTCTTACTTGTTTTCCATCTTCAAGCTCAACAATAAACCCACCTAAACGTCCAACAAAGCTATTTTCACCTTCATAAAAACCTATAATACAAGCATCAAGTTTATCCTCTAGTTTCACTTTAAGCATTGCATCTGAACGCTTGAAAGGATATGGTTCATCTTCATATTTTAAAACTAATCCTTCAAAACCTGCATTAATTGCTTCATCATAAAATGTCCAAACTTCTTCTGCACTTGTTACTTTTTTACCAATAGGTTCTTCAAAAAACTTACCTAATTCTTGAACAATAATTCTTCGTTGTTGTCGTCTATGAAAGAAATCTTCTGTCTTATTTTTATTTCTCCAATCATTCAAGCTAATAGCATCAAATAAAACAAATTTTGTTCCTTCTGGTAATCGTTTATCTTCTGTCCTTAATACAGAAGACAAATCTTCAAATACACTTCCTGTAATATAACCCTCACCATCTATCATTAAATCTTTTAACATTCCACCATAACAAGGATGGTTATAACTTTTCCATTCAATCATCTTATTATAAAAATTTTTATTACTAATCTCTTTTCCACTTCTTCCTAAAATCTCTATAATATCACCAAATTGTCCAACAGTTCTAAATCCATCATATTTATATTCAGCCCAAATTGGTCTACTAAAATCTACATTACTTAAATCTTTTTCTACTTTATTGCAAAGGGCTACATCAAAAGCTGGTATTAACTTAGGAAACACTTTATTTACTGATTTAGCCATTAAACCAAATCTTAATTCTTTATTAAGGATTCGTTCAAACCATTTTCCTTGTTGAGGATTACATTTCCCATAAAAAAGGGACACTTTTAAGTCTGATTCAGAACAATGATTAGTATGCTGTAAATAATCACAAAGAACTATAAAATAATCATATAAACCTTTATCAGTTCCTTTTATAGAGGTATTTAATGGAGAATTAACATATTTCTTTGTAGTATGAAACTGTCGATAAGGATTCAAAGCTAACTCAATAAGATTTTTTTGCTGTTCTGTAGCAGCAAATAACAATCTTTCTTTTTCATTTCTCGAAGATACTGCTTCAATTGCATCAAACATATCAAATAAAGATGGTTCTTTTATTTCTAAATTCATATATTTCCTTTAAAATTTAATGTTGCTAAATCACCAAACAGTTTTATAGCTTCTTTATCATATTCTTTAGCTGCTAATTCAGATGTTACAAAAATTCCCAAATGTCTTATTTTTAGTCCATCATAAATTTGTGCAACCCATTTATTTCTTTGATTATTAAAATAAACACCCTTAAATCCTGATTTACTCCTACTTTTTTGTCGTCTAATATTATCTGCATTATTACTTATTTTAAGATTTTCTTTTTGATTATTTAAACCATTATCATCCCAATGGTCTACAATTCTTTTATCATTAATTCCAAGTATCACCCTATGCATCAATAATGTCTTACGTTTTCCATCTTTAAGAAGAATACTTCTTTGAGCATAATTTGTATGTCTTCCTTTAAATATAGACCAATTATATTTATTTAATTCTTGATAATTTTCATCATCTACAAGAACAAAAGAATCATTATTTAATTTAATCTGTTGCATTTTTCTTTCAAATTATTTTTACTTTAATATACACAAAAGTAATACAAGGTGCAATTTTTACTTAATCATCCTCATTTCCTGAACTACCTCCACTGCTGGCATATACTTTATTTAAACCTATCTCTTTTTTAATATCTTCTTCCGTATTTCCATCTAATAACAATTCAAATTCTATTTCATCCGGAGTAGAATATTTTGAATTTTTTCGCCGTTCAAAATCATCAATATGAACAAAGCCTAATTGAACTAATCTATACTCCAAACAATTATAACTTCTATCAAGTTTAATTGCCATTCGAGATACTTTTATACGTTTTTTAAAAGCATCTACTAAATAGGCATCTTCATCTTCAGTAAAAAATGGATACTCACTGTTCACCTTCACTTACCTTTCATTTATTTCATTTTTACCATATATACATATCAATAAACCATAAAAATACAAGGTAATACAAGATAAAACAATAAAAATGACTATTTCGTTGGTGGTAAATTCAATTGTAATGATGGTAAACTAATTGAAGATAAATCTAATACTGGTTTTGCCGATATATTCCCCACAGTTTCTTCAACCTCAACATCACTACTTACTTGATTAAGAAATTCAGGTGTTTCTGCAATCCAATTTTCAAAATCTGCTTTCTTCAATATAGTATCTTTATATTCACCAACAAGTATTCTAACATTCTTGCCAGTAATATCTACCAAGCCCTTATCTCTTGCAATCTGCCAAAATGGGACATCTTCTTGAACTTGTCCATTTTGATAAATTCTTAAAGACATTTCACCAAATGGTGCCGCTAATTTATTCTTTGCTGCAGCTATTCGTGTAACTCTGTATGCAGGAACTACATAATCACCTACTTTAACTTTTTCTGTTGATTTTATAGGTTTTGTCATTCCAATACGTACAGAACTATGAAAACCTAATGAAGCACCACCAGGAGTATATGTAGGGTCACCATATAAAACTCCAATCATTGTTTTAGCATGATTAACTCCAATAAGAGCACAGTCATAATACCAAAGCTTATGAGTATAAATATCTGTAATAGTAATACCAGCTTCTCTTAAAAGTTCTAATCTTTCTTTCGCAACTGGCTGATAATACTTTTCTTTCTTAAAGTTAGTAGGTAATTTTTCAGGTGAATCAAGATATTTAACTGAAAATCCACCAACAATACCATTAAATCCTCGAGTTAAGACACCCGCTAAATCTAATCTTTCTCTCATATTAGCTGATTCATTATCTCTAAATATCATTGATTCTGGTTGTAATACTGCAACAGTATCTACACCAATAATATTTACACCAGCTATAATTAATTGCTTTATTATCTCAAAACATTGCTCAGCTGAAGAAAAATTGGGAGTAATTAAACTATTAGTATCCACACCTAAATTTTCCATCCAAGTTTGTGTATTACTAATAGTTGTTTCTGTTTGTCCAGTTGCTTCAGTATCAAAATCTGCTGCAATCTTTCCTTGCTTCTGATAATCACCATAGAGTATCTGCTTCAATGTAGATTTTCCAGCAGATGCAGGAGCATATAATTCATATACTCTACCACCAACAACACCACCGGTTTTTAATACTTCATCATTGAAACTTGGTAATCTTGTTTGCGTTACATTTAATTTTGGTATATGGGCAGCAACTGCTCCTCGCTGCCCAATAGCTTCTAAACAATCTAATACTGTTGGCATATTATTTTTTCGCTCCAGGCCATACTTTTCTCATTGGTGCTACAGGTGCAGAAGGTGCTACAAAATCCACTTTTTTATCTGCAACAAGAGTTACCGAAGGGTTTGCAGGCAAATTCAAATTTAACTTAGGACCAAGCTGAATTATTGGTTTTGGTTTTTCTATTACAGAAGTTTCTGAAGCAACTTCATCCTCTATTTCAATTGTTGCTATACCAGAATTCTTTTGTTGCCCTATATTAATAGGAATCTGTTTTGGTTTCTTATCTTCTTTACTCTGTAACTGAACTTCCTTCTTTTCTAACAATAAAAAATTACCAAAATCTGAAAGTTTTTCAAGTATTTCTGGTTGACTTAATAAAGGAAACATTGGTTGTCCTTTATTTTCACCCCAAGCAATTTGTGCATGTAAATAAATAGGAAATTTCTCTAATTTAGCTGCAATTTCTTCTTCAGTATCTGCTTGACATGCTTCTGCTAAATCACCTTTATACTCAAGAATTGCTGCAATTTCTTCTTCAGTAAGATAATCTTCAAGTTTCCAAGGACTATTCTTTTGACCTGGAGAAATATTTAACCACTCTATTGGAATTTTTTGTCCATTATGTGTAACTAAAGGCAAAGTCTCTGTAACAGGTTTTGTTGTATATTTTGTTGCAAAAATTGGATTTTTAATCTTTGGGTCTTTTGCTTTTTCTATCATTACATCATACATAACCAATAAACCATACTCTAACATTCCAGGATGTTTTTTACTCTTAGTAGTTTGTAAATCTTGAAGCTGTGAATTAACCGAAAAAGGATAATCAAATAATCTTAATGTTGGTTTCCCACCATTATCTGCATCCCTATCAAAAACTAAAAATCTATAAGCAGAATTAGCCCTCAAAGGTGACTTATATTTCTTAATATCATCTTCACTTTCTCCTTGTTGTTTCATCACCTGTTTTGTCAATGATTCGTCAAATTTAACAATTGAATCTAAAACAGTTCCACTATCTGGACGAACTATTTGACGAATTCCTTGAACTGTCTCACCATCTTTTTGAACTAATGTAGGATACCAGATAGTATCTACTCTCATGGGTCCAGCAATTACACGATGTTGAGATACACCATCTTTTAATTTACCTATTTCAGCAAATTTAGCTTTATTAGCATCATCAAACTGTTTTTGTGATGTGCCAGTTTTACTTAACTCCATAATACCTCCAAAAGTTTATTTTTACTTTAAAATACAACAATTTTTATTTAGGTGCAAATACGAAATTATAATCCCATGTCAGTTATAGAATATTTTTTATCTAAGAAATTTAATACTTTTCTAATATTTAATAAAGTATTATGAATATCTTGTTCTACATTATCCATAACCTCTTCAATCTTAAAAATACCTTTTTCTGATAAATAATACTTTATCCTTCGTTCTTTCAATACATCCAATAAATATTCAAATTTATTAAAATAGCTATACTTGCCACCTTCTCTAAGAACATAATTTAATGGTTCTATTAATATTTCCCAATTATCTCCTGAAGCTATTCTTGTAGCATCGGTTCTTTCATATAAACCTAATTCTTGTGCTTCTTCTTCATCAATATCTTCTATTTCTTCTACTAAATCTTCATTTACTTGAAGAGTTATTTGTGGTGTTAATTCCAATGATAATTCTGGTGGTTTTAATTCCAAAACTAAATCAGCCATTCTTTTCTCCATATTGTTGTGCAAAATTAATATCCATAGCCATATTTCTATTCATTTTTGGACATATTTCTTTAAATTTACATTTCTTACAAAGTTCTAAATCATTAGTTAAATAAAATCTACTCTCTTGTTGCCAAGTAGAATCTAATTCTAACATAGTTTTAATAGAATTATTTATTTTTTGTAAAATTTCTTGATATTGCTTTTCCTCATAAACATAATTTAATTCCTCACCAACATCTAATCTAACAATTTTATATTTAATCTTATTAAACGGTATTGACATTACATCATTTGCCCATAAACCATAACAAAGCAATTGTGTTCGTGTATCAATTTCTTCTATTCCTGTTCCTGTTTTCCAATCAACAATAATAAAATCATCATAGGCATCTACATAAGCTAAATCAATAACTGCATAAATCTTTACTTTTAATCCACCATAGTCTGCTTCAACAAAACCTATATCTACATCATCTATAAATTTTATTTGCTCTGTTACAAGATTTAAATCTATTAAATAAGCATACAAATTCTCAACACACGAATTCATTTTTTGTTCTGCTTCGACTAACATTACTTCTGTCAATTCGCCATAATTAAACTCTTGAATAGCTAAAGTATTTTTAGTATTCCTATATTTTTTAGAAAAAGTATTTTCTACAACAATTTTGTCCCAAGCTTTCTTTGCATTATCTAAAACAATTGGTAAAGACTCTATTTCTCCTGTATTTTTATATTGCATAAGAAAATCTTTTGCAACACTATGAGCAACTACACCAACAATTGCATCTAAAGGAGTTAAATTTCTCAAAAAATATGCCTTTCGTGCTATTCCAGGTGTACTAAGTTTCCAACCATTCCAATAACCATAATACTGATACCAATATGCTCGTTGGCATTTCTCAAATAATTCATTACGAGATTTTGACCAAGAAAATGGAGGTCTATTTGGAAAATTACCCATATATAAACTCCAATATATTTATTCCTTTTTCTTCTCCAGGTATTGTATACTTCCATTTATACCCTATACGATTTAATGTCGGCAATATTGTATTTATACTTTCTTTAATATCCCAAGACTCTATACCAATAACAGGTTGAAACTTTTTTAAAGTTTCTATCATTCCTTGTATTACATTCAACTCCATACCTTCTACATCAATTTTTACATATGCTAAATTTACACTATTTTCTGGATAAGCTAAACAATCAAAAGGATAACAATTAACCAAATAAGATGACAGACCCATTCCATCTTTTCTATAAGTTCCCATATTATTTTTCTGTGATGCTACTAACTTAATCAAATCTTTTCGATTATTTAAAGCTATAGGAAGTATTTCAATTCTATTATATGATATATTATTTAAACTTCTATTATACTTTGCTATATTTTTTAATTTTATTATAGGTTCAAATGCTTGAACAACCAACGCTTTACATATCTTAGAAAAGAAAATTGAATGAGTTCCAATATTTGCGCCAACATCTATTACTCTTTTTCCTAAAATAGTATGTCGATGATACTTATAAATATGATTAAGATACTCAGATTCATAAATTTTTCCTGTTTTTCTCATTCTTTTAAAAAGATAATCATTTTTATAATGATAAAATTTAAAAGATGTATTCCTAAATTTTACACCAACATATCCCATATTTTTCATATTAACCTCTACTTACTCTTGAATCTATTATTGTTTTTAATTCAAATCCACGACTACCAAGAATTGAATCTACTTTTTTAAATAATTCTATTCGAGCAACAAATTCTATTTCTAATTCTTTTTTAATTTGATATTCTGCAGAAATTCCAATATTTTTTAAAGCAGTATAAAGTAAATCATCTTGTGTTGGAGATTTCATAGCTGACTTAGCTAAATCATGCGATTTCATTAATGATTCTTGTTCTGTCCAATAAGCATCGCGAGCTTTTGATAATTGTGTAGACCACCAAATATCATAATTCAACTTCCAATAAGAATACTGCTCAGCTAATTGTTCATATGCTCTTTCTAATGTAAAACGAATTGAAGCTATTCGTTCTATTTGAACTCTAAGATTTGTTAAAGTTAATTCATTTAACTCTTTAACATCAATTTCTAATAATGGACGCAAATTAAATTTACGTTCTACATTATCTATTTTATAAGTAAATTCAAAGATTTCATCAGGAACTTTAGTTAAATCCTCTGTTAATTCTTTAAATTTTTCTTCAATATCCTGATTTACTTGTCTTTGATTTATCGTTTTTGCAAACGATATATTTACTTTATTTAAGTCCATTTACTAATCCTAATTTTTTAAGAAAAGAATATGTGTAACCCATAACTTTTTCAGGTAATAATAAATCCATACATGGCGAAAAGTATCGTGCGTGTATTTGCGCTCTTGGACATATATTTCCATGTGCAAAACAGCTTTTAAAAACAGATTTTTTAGCATAAGGACAATCAGACATTGCATTTATACCTACTACCTTATTATAATATTTTAATCTCAATTCTGTTGGAAATGCACCAAATAAAGCTACAATAGGAATATTAAAACAGCCTGCAATATGTGCCATAGAAGAATCAGGGGCAATCATCGCTTGCATAAATTTAACAAGTCTTGCTGATTCTACTAAACTCTCTGACATCTCATAAACTTTAACAAATTCTACATTTTCATTAGTAATTCTATCCATATATTTATTAATAAAATCTTTCTTATATGGACTATCAAAAATATAAAAACGAGTATTTGGAATATCCCAAAGATTAAAAAACTTAACAATATAATCAGGTCTCCAAGTCCTTATAGGAGCCGAAGCACTAAACTGAAAACCAATGTCTAAATATTGCCTGTTTCCTTTTTCATCAAAAACATTATATTTCTTAGTAAGTTCTTCATCATTACCTTCCAAATACAATACCGGTTTTAAATCAATATCTTCTGTAATTCCAAACTGTTTCTTATGTAAATCAAATACATTCATCTCTTCAGCATCTTTTAAAGTTTCTATCATTCCTTCAAAACTAATAAGATATGTACTTGCTCTTGAAATTGGATATCCGACTGTTCTTACAGCATCTTCATAAGCTAATGGCATAGCTAAAACATCATTAAAAGCAACACCTTTTAATCCATTAAATAATTGCCCATTTTTCTCTGCACAAACTAAAAATATTCTTGAAGTTGGATATTTTTGTTTCAAATGTAACGCACAAGGAATAATAAAAATTAAATCTCCAATACCCCCTGTTCTTAAAATAAATAAATTTCTATTATTTAAATCTTGACCTTTATACTGCGAAAAAACAGTATAAACATCTTTAGAATTTATTGTCTGTTTATGTAAATGTTCAGGAACTTGTCTCTTAAGCATATCAACAAGATAATCAGCAACAATATACTTTTTATTTTCTTCTAAAGTAACCGTCCTATTTTGGTCTAATTTAAAAAGTGGCTTAAGACCTTTTATAGATAATACTTTCATGCATTCTCCATATTATAAAATTCTAATACAAGGTCACCTTCAACTTTTCCTTGTGATTCAATGAAAGCTTCATAAGACTCATAAAAATTTTGTTCAGATGGTAATATCCCTCTTTTTCCTAAAAGAATCATAAGATGATTAACAAAATGTATCACATCTCTTATATCCTGAACAGGTGGTTTTACATATTTAAAAATATCTATATTATTTCTATCGAGTTCATCAAATTGCATATTAATCCTTTAATCATTTTATTCGATACAGAGACCTTTTAACTTTTTTAACACTCCAAAATTTTTCATAACATCCAATTTAAAAATGTGTCCACTACCATTCAGCTACGATAGTGGAGTTAACCCTTACTATTACATCACTGATTTCAGGGATATAAAATGTCTACGTAGCTATTTACGAATTACATCCAACATCTTATATTAATTCCAATTTACATTTGGTGCTACATCTATTAAATCAGGAACCTTGCCTTCTTTCAAAAAAGCATTACCAATACCTACTTGCATACTAAATTTTTCATCATCTGTTAAATCTATAGTATTTGAAGCAATATCAGTAATTTCATTATATAAATCATAAAGATTCATAGGAGTTGTTGCAGTAGCTTTCCATTTATTTGACTTACTCTTTAAATCTTCTATACCATATTTTGAAACAAATCTATTTAATGGTATTCTACTATCATAATTTGCCATTCTATCTGGTAATCTTTCTGCACACTTTACACCAATTGAATATGCTGACTCTACTTCAGCTAAACTTGCATTCGTTGACTTAAAAGTATTAACAGTCTCATTTAAAAATCTTTCAATCGAAAGATTCATACCTAAAAGTCTATTAACACCATGATAAAAATTCTGAATCAAAGCTTCAGAAGACCCTGTATGGTTCATCTTTATTACAAAATCCTTTTGAGGAATACAAGCATGATTAGTGCAAACAACTCGATTAAGACAATGTTCTATATATGAACGAAACATTACTATTTCTGAATTACAAAAATTCATACCAAGTTTAAAAATATCTTTTAAATCTGTTGCTATTGCTGCTTCTTTACCAATAACATTGGTTTGAAGAGTTAATGCGTTATCACGAATAAAAGCACCTGTCAATTCAACTGGAGTTTTTGTGTGTTTTATATAATAGTCAACAATTTCCAAAAATGATTCATTCGATATCCATGGTGTAATAGATTTATTAAAAGCATGAATATCTTTTTTACCATTCGGTAAGTTACCTAATGAAAAACGGATATCTATATTTTTCAATTGACCTAATTGACTTACCATATACTGCCAAAGTTCTTCATCATCAGCATTAAGTTGTGAATAAAACCTTTCTGGTATTTCAAGTAATTTACATAAACTTCTTTGACCAAAGGAAGTTAATGGATAAGTCTTTCCTTCAATCTCCACTTCATTTGTTGCTGTTATTTTCAATTCCGACAACGAAGTTTCAAAATGTTCTTTTTGATACTCAGGTGCAGAAATTGCATCTACCACTTGTTGTAATTCCATATCTTCACTTCTTTAAATTAATCTTTAAGTTAATTACAATTATAATTTAACCAAAAGTAAATATAGGTGCAAGAAAACATCTAAACTAATCTATAAGTTACATCCTCACCCCACACATCCCATGTATCCGATGATTGACGAGCAAATAACTCAATTCTTGGTAAATCACCTGCCAATTTTACTATCTTATCTCTAATAATTAAAGGTTTAGCACTATGTCCTCTTAAAGGGTAATAAACATCTACAGGTTCTAAATTAGCATAACAGCGACTTTTAAAGTCTATTTCATCTTCTTCAGGAATATATGGTGTTAGTTGCTTAACATTTTTATAAAACCGTTTAGGACTTCCTTTTTTAGCCAATAAGCATATCTCTTCATTCCCATTTACCCAACTACCCAAACCAGAATATAAATCTCTATTGGTAAAGTTATTTGGGTCTGCATTTTTATTTAACTTAATCCATCTAAATGCACAAGTTGTATATTTGAAACCCCAAGCTTTAATTACTGAAAAACATTCTTCTAATTTTGGCATTGTAACCCACATAAATAACAAACAATTCTTATCTGTTATTTGTGAAACAGGTAAAGCACAAACATCTTCAAGTGGCATTGTATCATATTTCATACCACCTAATGCGGGATTATGATTTCTTTCATTCTCATAATGCCATGGTGGGTCTGCATAAATAATCTGATATTTCTGTTCACCAACATATTCTAAAAGAGGTATTACCTCTTTATTTATTAAGGGCATTCTTAATCTTTCTTAACTTACTTATCATAAGTATTCTTTAGTAACATCCTGTCCTTCCCATGCTTTTGACCAGACATGAACATCATTCTTTAATTTCGCTGTTACACCAAAATGCTTAACTAACATACATTCATCTAAAGCATGACAAACTTCTTTAACTTCATTCTTATCTGCATTAACAGACCCATAAATAGCATCGTGAACAAAATTAAGCACACGAGCATCTTTATTATTTTCTGACAACCACCTATCAAACTCAACACCAGCTTTTACAGTCATATCAGAGGCTGGACCCTGGATATGTCCATTTACTACCTGTCTTTCAGCATGTGACCTAATTTTTCTTGCATCTTTTGAATCACCTTGATAATTAATATTAGGACAAAACATTATTCTACCACTAAGAGTCTGAATATAACCTTTCTCTCTTGCATCTTCAATTACTGCCTTTCTCCAAGGTGCAACTCTACTAAATTTTTCAAAATATCGTTCACGACCTTTTGCTTCAGCTAATTCTTTTTCAGCTTTTGTTTTACCTGGAAACCAAGGAGCAAACTTTCCAGGTGCTGCACCATATATCCAACCAAATCCTACATTTTTTGAAATATCTCTTACCGATTTATACTCAGCATTCTTACCTTTAAATACCACTTCATACGGAACACCTGCAACCATACTTCCTACAAAACTATGCAAATCGTAATTTTCATTACAAGCTTTTAATAATTCATGGTCTTGACAAATATGTGCTAATACTCTTAATTCAATTTGAGCTCTATCTGCACCAAAGAATAAATGACCTTCATCAGCTAAAAACAATTGACGAAATCTTACATCTCTTGGTATATTTTGCAATTGCATCGAATCAGAATCTTCAGTATCATCATCATCTTTACCTGCACGCATTCTACCTGTTGAACTCGTTAATTTATAATTTCCATGAAAATAACCAAACTTATCTAATAAATAATCTTTCTCTTTATTATCCTTACGCTTAAATACAGGAACAAAACCATCTACGTAATTACCTTTATTAGCTGCTAAGGTTTTATATTTCATTATTAAACCTAATACAGGATTTTGTGTTTGTTCCAATAATTGTTTTAATACTTCTTTACCTGTAGCAGGTGCATCCTTTTTAGTTCTTTTAAGTATAGGTAATTTTAACTTTCCAAATAAAATTTCACCTAATTGTTCACTACTTCTAATATTAAAACTCTTAACTCCTAAAGCTGTCTCAATTTCATATTTCATTTTTACTAATTCTTCAAATAACTGCGTATGAAAAGCTAAAGCATAGTCAGTATCAATCTTAATACCTTGATACTCCATTCGCATAACAAGGTCATTGAGTGGCATCATCACATCTGTAAATAATGCCAACTGTTTTTCATTTTTAACTAACTTCTCATAATCATCTTCAGTAATTCTAAAAGTTAAATCAGTATCTTTATTATTATAGATAGCTACTTTTTCTAATGGTGCTCTCCAAATTAAATTAGGGTCACCCATATCGGCTTTATATCCTTGTAAGTCTACATATTCATTTGACCTCTCATCTAATCCATTTTTTTGTTTACCTGGATTAACAATTGAACCAAGAAGCAATGAATCCATTGAGTAGTTATTTACTGAAAGTAGATATTCATGCATTAGACACTTAACATCGTATTTACCGTTTTGAGCAACTTTAACACTATCATTATTTAATACCTGTTGTAAACCATTAAGAACTTCCTGTTGATTTTCATTCCAATATTCTTGAAGTCCAAGAATTGGGACATAATGTTTTATTGGCAAATAACAACCTTGATATCTTTTCCAACTAAAACCTATTCCAATAAGTTCATTCCTTAAAAAATCTGTCGTTGTCCCTTCAATATCAAACGACCAAGCATTTGCCTCATTTAATTGATTAAATAGCCATTTAACATCATCTAAAGTTTTTACATAACGATAGTCATAATCTACTTTTTTATTACTGATAACTGTTTTAGCAAATGTAAGATGTGTTAAAACCTTACTAAACAAATTCTTATTTTCAGGTCTTTCCACATAAAGAGGGGTATAAGTTGAAACAACTTTTCCATATTTTGTATCAAAAACTTTTCCCACATTCCCAAGAAAGTCTTTACCACAACCAAATAATTCTGAAGCGTCTCTACCAAAAGTTATAATAAGCTTTGGTTTAACAATTTTTAATTCTTCTTTGACATACTCAAAACAAGTCTCATAATAACTCTTTAATTTTCCAACATCATTTTTATTTCTATCGAAATAACATCTTGTTAATGAACTACAATAAACATCATCTTTTGAAATTCCAACTTGGTCAAGCCAATTAAAAATAATTTTATATGCTGAATTACTTTCTAAATTTCCACATTTTTCTAATGTTGGGTTACTTAATACCAGCATTATTAATTTTTCAGATGGCTCCTTTGGAATAATATGATTAGCGTTCGTTTTCCATAAATCACAATTCTTACACCTAAAAGAATTATACATTATGCCTCATCTAATTTTTTAACTTTAGTTATATTCTCAATAGCAATTAATTTCTGACAATGTGGGCAATTTATTATTGACATATTACTTGATACTACTTTACTTTTAATATCAGGTAATTGAGGTGTCATTTCACCTGCAACTTTTTTAATTAATACATCACTTATTACTACTTCACTTTTTTCTGATTTAGGTAACTCAAGCAATGGTAATACAATTTTTTGTAAATCTACAGGTGTTTGCATTGGCACACTATTAACAGCATCTGCTAAAGCACTTAATTCGCTAAACATTGGTGCTTTTTCTTCTGTAACATCTTTCTTTGGCATTGTAGGTTCTACCTCCTTAATTATAAAGTCTTGTTCATTTTCTTCAATTGTAAAATCAACTAATAAATTTAAATCTAATAAATCTTTTTTAATAGGAACCATACCTAACTCTCTTGCAAGTGTAAACATTCCTTTATGCTCTATTATTGTTGGCTCCCATTTATGTAATCTTTCAATATCTAAAAAATAATTAATATTAATAATGTGCTTTTCAAATCTGCCTTCTTTAACTTGTTCTAAAGTAAAACCTATTTCATTAAACCATTTCTCAATTCTTTCAATAGTCTTTTTACCTGCACGACTTATATGATACGGGTCAACACCTGTTCGTGGGTCGTTACTCATTCTCCAATCACCCCAAGGAGTCAATATTTTTCCTACTGCTGAATTTTTAACCCATGCAGCGGAATCTACTGAATAATATGGAAACATATTCATAGTTTTTTTAGATGTTTGAGCAAAACCATGCCACTTCACATGAGGATAACGCAAAGTTGAACCATCCCCATTAACAAACATGACCATCTTTACCCAATCTCTCAAAGCATCTTGACCTAATCTACTACCTGCACCAACACCACCGAGTCCTATATAATCGAAACCCTCTTCAATAAGAGTTTCAAGATAACTCATATCTTCGCCATAATGAAACGTAGGCATAAAACCATTACCAAAACCATATTTATATTTTAATTCTAAATAATTTCTTTGAGAAGTAACAGGGTCACCTATCACATCTAAACCAACTATTGTTAAAGGAATACCTAAAACATTATTAATCTCTTTAACCCAGCTGGCATATTTTTCTAAAGTTATTTCAGTCTTTTGATTTTTAACCGAAACTGCACCAGAATCCCAAATAAAATTCTGACAACATTTAATATTACCAGAAAGAACTCTATCTATCATGCCTCTATCATTTGCTAAAGAACCTAATAAAGATACCTTTTGCCCTTTAGATTCAAACCAATCTGCGCAGCCATCATCAACAAAAGATGATAAAGAACTAAAATGAATAAACATAGCTACCTTTCTATAAATGTTTCCAAGATTCTCTTCTAAGAATGTTTCCAATAAGAGTATCCGTAACATTAAACATTCTTGCTAAATCTTTTTGAAGATATAATTTACCTAATTTTCTTATTTCTAAAACTTGTTCTTCTGTTAATTTAGCTCTATTATTTTTAATTCCACGATTATCTGTTCCATCCCGAATTTTATCTTTCATATTTTGTTGTCTTGTTCCCCAAGAAAGATTAGATAATGAATCATCTAATTTACCTTTAATGCCATGACAAGCTTGATAGCCATCTGGTCGTGGACCAACAAAAGTTTCTAATACAAGCCAACAAACTTTTTTGTAATCTCTTCTCCATATATTATTGTCTAATGTTTTAAATAAATTAACACTTCTATATTCAGAAATTTTAACACCAAGTTTTTTAAAAAATCCTCGTTTATTAGAATAAACATTTCCTTGAATATCTACAAAATAACCTGGATATCCCGGTATTTCTTTTATTTCTAATTTTAAATTAAACATGAGAACTTTCTATTTTCTATTGTTCTTTTGTTGAACAAAATTAAACGCATCGTCTGCGTTTGACATTTTTGTTATTAAAGTATCTTTTGAATTAAACATAGAATAATAATAAATACCATCAGTATCTTTATAAATTAGAATCTTCTTTTCTTTCAATATCTTTTTCATTTCGTTCAATTTCAAATTTAGCTAAATACAATGCTACAAACAACAAATAACCTACACAAATAACAAACAAAACCACAGATGTAAAATGCCATACTGATAATTGTATCCAATATATCAAAGTCTCAAGCACCTTTATTGATAAATTAAATAACTTTGGCACTGTTGTTCCAATAAGTATAACCGCTAAAATTACACTCACTGGAATAAATTTTTTAAAATTCATAGTAACTCTCCTTGTTTCAAAACACCTGTATTCACTAATACTTCATTATAAATCTTAATTCTTTCTAAATGATATCTACTATAATCTTTATTTTTAACTGCTTCCTTCATTTTTTCCACTGTTTGCTTTAAAAAGAAATTATCTAAAGGATTTTCAACATATGTATCTTCTAAAAAGCCATTACAAGTATATCTTATATCTGTTGTTAATTCTACATATTTTTCATAGATATATCTTTTATAACAAACTGCGCACTTTCCACATCTTAATTGAGTAGGATGAAAACAAGAAACCGTATTTCGCCAATCTTTTATATCTTGTTTTTCTAACCAAACAATCATATCATGTTTATCCCATGCTGGAGCAAATGCTAATTGTTTTCCTTGAAAAGGAGAATAAACTCTTGTAGATAATTGTTGAATATATGTAAATTCTGGGTCATACACATCTTGTTTTCGTTTATAACCACAAGCTTGATGCAATGCTTCACTCATTTTCCACCAAAACATTTCATTCTTATCATACATTCCAATATTATCTTCAAATTTTGTTCCACCCATCCAAATATTTTCTCCTAACGCACTTGCTATTGACGCAATAACAGCATTTCTACCAAGAATAACATGGTCATCTGTCTTTGCTAATCTACCATAACCATTAAGAGTAACAACATTAAACCGATTATCTAATGTAGTATCTTTTGGCAACTTATATAACTGTAAAATTGTATTCCATTCTTTTTCCCAATATGGAGAATCTTTATCAATTACAATAAGATATTTGATATTATATTGATTATCTTGATTAAATACTCGATTAGCATAATGAAACATAGTAAATGAATCAAGTCCACCACTAAGACATATAACTAAAGTTTGTTTTTCCATATAATCTCATTTAGGTATTACCAACATGAATTCTTCTACTCCAACATTATTACGAGTAATAATTGGTGTAGTTATTGGATATTTCTTACTAATCATTTCAGGTGTCCAACCAGATAAATGATTTTGATATCTATTCATATTATCGGTATGAAGATATTTACCAAATGGACACGCTAAAATAATACCTTTTTCACAACAATCATACATTAAACTTAAAAGATTCCAACCATCTTCTTCAAAATGATGTTCTAAAACATGAGAACAAACAATAATATCATAAGAACTTTCAAAATTAACTAAATTTCTAAGCACTCTTAATGCTTCAAGTCCAAATAAATTATTATATAATTTTAAATTACGAACATACTCTAAATTAGGTATATATGCTTCAATACCATCTATTCGCATATAATTAGTTCCATATAAATGCCTAAATTTATGCTCAACAAACATCCTTAATAAATAGGCAGACTTTCCAAAACACCCTGCACCTACATCAAGAACAGTTTTTGGATTTAACACTTTAGCAAATTCTACAAATGTTAATATATCACCAGCATCGGATGTTCCACCAATATCTATTGACTTATTTAATCTTGTCATTTATTTTTCTCACAAAATGATAAAAATTCATTACGAGTAGATAAATTATTTTTAAAATTTCCAATAAATTTCGTTGTAATCACATCTGTATTATTCACTCTTACACCTCTAAAACGCATACAACCATGTTTTCCTTTAACATAAACTCCAACACCTAAAGGATTCAACATATCCATTAATCTTGCCAATTCATTTGTATATTCTTCTTGTAAAATAGGTTGATTACCAAGCATTTGTGCAATTCTTGTCATTTTACTAAGACCTAACACTTTACCATTAGGAATATAAGCTACAGTAACTTTCATTTCAACTGGCAATAAATGATGAGGACACAGACAAATTACTGGAATATTTGTTTCTGTTACCATTTCATCTATTTTTGATGGAAACACTTTAAAAAATTCATCAATCTCTTTATATATTAAATCTTTTGGAAAAACAAAATGTTGAAAAGCTCTTGTACATCTTTCAGCTGTTCCTTTAAAATTTTCATCTTTTATAGGATATCCCATTATACCTAAACCTTTAATAATATCCCTAAATCCTTTTTCAATTAATGTTTGTGCATCAGGCATTTTCATTCCTTATTTTGTTATTATAGATATAATATAACACATTTTTGTTATAGATGCAAATGCTTTATACGATAAAATAAAAAGAGTGGTATGCTAAACAACACATACCACTCCTTGAGGTGAATATGAAACAACTACTTAACCTTTAAGTGAATAGCCGCGCTTATGTCCATCCATTTCCACAGGAATAAATGGTGATGTCGCAATATCTTTACCGGTATCTGTAATAACTTTATAAATAGCCGCAATTTTAACATCCTTACCATCTGAACCCTTACCTACCAACTTAGCTGTAACTTCATCACAAAGGGCAACAACATGAACTGCCTTTACATCTGCTGTAATCTTGGATTTAATTACTTCCACTGTGGTATCAATAATAAGCTTTTTATCTGCAGCTATCTGCTCTGGTGTTTTTCCACCTTTTGCTTCTCTCGCCTTACGTAATGCATCGGGATTACCTCTACGTTTGGTCGGTACATCTGCACCAGCCACTGGAGGAGCCGCTGAAGCTTTCTTTGCCGCTTTTGCTTTACTTGGAACTGCTGTTTTTGGCTCACTATATATAACACCACCCCAATTTGTATTAGAAAACAACTTATTTACTGCATCAGCTATTGTAGGCAATCCAGCTACAACTGACTGTAACGATGCAGGAAGTGCTGCTACGAAAGCTGCAACATCTGCTGACTTGTTAGCTAAATTTACAACAATGTCAAACTGTGCTTGAAGTTCCGGTGTTATCTTTGTACGAAACTCTGTTTGATACGCATTTAATACGAACGACATGATATTACTCCTTACATTAATGGATTTATATTTTTTTAAGACTTACTTTAAAACTTATTTATAATATACAAAAATACCATCTTAGATACAACATGCCGTGGATGAAATAATTTACTGACTCGAGCATTACCTCACATTAAGCATCTTATGAATTTGTAAACTTAAAGACCATCTTGTCTTTAAACATATCTCAACTGCTTGTTTACAATTCAAATCCCAATCTTCTTTTTCAATAATTCTACTTTGTTTTACTAAAGAAATTTGTTCATTTCTTTCACTTTCTTCTAAACCTTCAAAATTACCAAAATTATATGGCTTTGGTTCTATTGGCTGAATAGAAACATACAAAGCTTTCTTATCTTTTCTATTAAAACCACTAACAAAAGACCTTAATTTCTCTATGTCTGCATTTTTATTTACTAAAATCTTAACTTCATCTATAGGAGCATGATAATTAATTCTATTAAAATGTTTTGGAGAACAAACCAACCAATTAGAATAATTATAAGTTCCACAAGTCTCTATTAACTTTTTAAAATTTTCTGGTATCATTACAGCACCACTTGTTTCTATTTGTACTCGATACCTATTTTCATTAAGAAATTTACATAAAGAAACTAATCCATCATACTGTTCAAAAGGTTCTCCACCGGTAATACAAACCCTATTACAAGAAACTGAAATCTTTTTAATTTCTTGTAATATTTGTTCATTCGTTAAAAATTTATTATGACTTATATTTTTCCAAGTGTAGGCAGTATCACAAAATTTACACTTTGTAGAACATAAATTAAATCTAATAAATACCATTGGAACTCCAGAAAATTTCCCTTCTCCTTGAATACTATAAAATATCTCATTTATAGCTAAACAATTTTGTGGAATTTTATTTCTTAAATCTTCCTGTGTAATAATTGGTAACATTTTAACTCCTTAAGATATCTCATAAACTGCAACATTCTTTGGTGTTTCCCATACTGAAACCTTACTTATATAAGAACACTGTTGTCTAATTCTTTCAAAAAGATGTTTAGCTATATTTTCAGCTGTTGATTCAAAGTTTGTAAAATAAACTTTCATTTTTCTTTTACCACCAAACACAAGGTCACTATTCATAGCTACTCGCAGAAACTCATCTTCCATCCAAACCATTGTAGAATGGTCTAATTCTTCAATTATAGGTTTAACTATTTGGTCTAATTCATAAAAATCCATAACCATACCATTACTTTTTATACAACCTGTCAATTCTATTTCACATTTATATGTATGTCCATGTAAATTCCAACATTTACCTTCATGCTTACTTAATCTATGTGCCATATCCCATGAATATTCTCTACTTATTTTTTGTTGCATCTTTATTTCCTTTCTATAAATCATCAAAGATAACAGGAACTTGTTGTCTTAATTGCTCAAGTGCCATTTTTGCTAAATCTTGCATTTGAGGATGTGCTTTACTGTCTGTTCTTAATAACATAAAATGTAACCATTCTGTAAAATCCGCTTTCATATTGATTTCTGTTTTAAGAGAATTATCTAATAAATCACGGGCTTCTTGTGGAGAATCACCTAAATTTAAAGCATTCAAATATCTATATTCAGATTCTCTTATTCCATTGAGCCAATTATGAAATCTCCCATAAAGATTGCTATCTTGTTTCATTAATTCAGCATTGCTATCAGATAACAAACATTGATAAATATCTGATACTTCTATATATTTACAAAATCTTATTGGAAGTATATAAGTTACTTCATTTCCAAATTTATCTTTACCATAATTACAATATCTCGTAGATTCTTGTGCATAAGAAGCTAATCTATGTCTAACCATCTCATGACTAACTCCTCTATCTGTAATAAACTTAAATCTTGCATCAGCAAATTCTAACATAGCGTAATGTTTACGTTTTTTAAGCATCTTAACAAATTCTATAGCAGATTCATTTGTTATTTTATCTTCAGACTTATAACAAGTCCTACCAGCATCTTCAATCTCTTTTAAAGCATTTGGTGTAACAAATTTTAATATTGCTTGCTGTTTAATTATTTTCATAGAATTTCCTCATGAATCTTAGAATTTTTTAATTGTTCAATAATATTATCAAATAAATATTTTTCTCTATGTTCTTTTCTTATATCTATATATGCCTTACCTGTTTGTTTTACTATCTCTATCATAGCATTAATAGGAATTAATAAAAAATCTACAAACGGTTGACTTTTTAATGACATCCCAACTTTAAAATCTCTTGGAGTAACTATACACCCATAATAACTCACATCAGTTCTTATAATTCTATCACCAACAACTATAGCATCCATCACTTGGTCTTGTGTAAATCCAACAGTGTTACGTTCACCTACCCATAAAACAGCTTTACCGGTATCTGTATCTTTTTTGGCTTGCCACAAAACAAACCGAATTTTTATTGGAAAACCATAAAGAGTTAAATACTGAACAGGTTTACTCTTATTCCATGTTCTTAAAACCCCAATATTATCCTTATAACCTTTATCAATTAAAAATTGTCGGTAAAAAGAATTTGCTTCTCCATCATTAAAATTTTTAATTTTAATATCTTCAAGTTCTTCTACAATTTTTCCAGTTTTAAAATCAAACCTATTATTTACAATCTTCATTTTTATTAAATGGGTGTATCACATTCAGTTGCTAACTTGTGGCGCACCGGACGCTGACGCATTAACATCTACAGTTTTTTTACACCCATACCATTTATTATGATTTTATATTCTTTGGAACAAACCAGCATACTGAACTATCGTCAACAATGGACAAAAAATGTCCACTACCAAAATTAACTGTAACCTCTTCACAATCTAAAGTTTCTAATATAACTTTAAAATCTTTTAACGAAATACAAATACGATGCTCCATTAAAGATTCTTCTACCTTTAACTTTACTGGAAGAATTTCTTTACTTTCTTCATTATGTTTTAAATCTATTACTTCCAATATAACATTATCTTTAATCGGTGTTACACCCAAAATATCATTATCATCTACAAAAATAGATAATCTCGATAATACTTGTAATGCACTTGATTTAGAGAAAGTAATAGAACTTTGATTAGTAGCACAACGCTGATTAATTTGCTGCATAATATGAGATGGATATTGTGTTTGATACTTTAAAACAAACATTCTAACTCCATCAACTATCATTATAAGATGCGTATAAGAATCAGCAGAAGACATTTTACCTAAATAAAAATTAATAATAGATTCACCATCAAAAACTTTAACCATCTCTGAAGCTACTGGATTAAAATTTAATTGCATTGGTAAATTTAAACCTATCTTTAATAATGTATGCCCCTTCTTTTCATCCGTTGCATACAAATTATCATTATCTATACATAAGCCAATTAATGGTGCTTTATGAATATCATCAACGGAAAAAGGTGTTGCTAACCTACAAAGCTTAACAAAATCTTTAACTTTCATTGAACCTATGCTTTTTTCTTGGTCAAACTCTGCAAACTCTGCCATAATATCTGACGATAAAAAGCTCAACTTATTTTCACCATTTGCTTTTACAAGTAATTTTTCACTATCTAATTTTTTAAATTTGATAAAGTCTACTGTTGCTTTACTTATAACATTAACTAATTTCTGACATTCAACAAGAACATCTATGTCGCCATCCCAATCTTCTATAGGATAGCCACAAGTAGCAATAGCATTGAAACCTCCATTACTACTTAAAGCCACGTAATGTTTTCCTGCTTCCTCAAATGTTTGAATTCTAACTGACCTATATATCATCTCTTCTTGGTCTCGGTCTGCTAATGCTTTAGCACATAAATCAAGAGCAAACTTTAAATCTGCTTTGCCTATTTTAAATCCCATAACTTCTCCTTATACTATTTTTGAAAGTTCATAAATTGTTCGTTCTGTTACATAAATTGAATCTAACCCTTTTAAAATCTTTAACTCTGCTTTCTTAAGAATATCAAGTGCCTTTTGACTGCCATTAACTGAAATCCTCACATCTCTAAGTTTCTTTAAAATAAAGGGATGCAAACCTAACTTTGTAATTAATCCACTATCATTCAATTTAATTATAATTAATTTCTCAAAGAAATTTACAAAATATCTTAATGTCTCAAAACCATTACCCTTTTCTTTCATCATTTGTCTAAACACATAAACTGCTTTAGAACTATTACCACAGGTTACTAAATCTTGTAATTCAAAAATTGAAAAACTGTTTACTGCTGTTGATGTTTGAAGAACAATTACTTTTGTAATTGGAACATTTAATTTCTTTAACTCATTTAATTGATTAGATAATTCAGCTAATTTTGTTCCATATAAAAGTGCTAATAATTTAACACTTTCTGCATCCATATTCAAACTAATTTTCTTTTTTCTCAATAAAATCCAATTTTCTACTTGATTAGGATATAAATCTTTAAACTCTTTTTCCAGAAAAGTTGCATTAAACGCTTCCAATCCTTTTATAATAGAAAGTCTTTTATCTATTTTAGTTCCAATGATAAAGATGTCAATCCCTTGAGGAATTAAATAAGGGTCAAATTTTTCAAATTTCTTAAACACTTCAAAATCCCATATTATTACTCTACCATTTAAAGCAAATGCAGAATTCTCAGTTATAACACTAACTGCTTCAGGATTTTTTAATATAGAAAACTTTAGTGTAAGCTCATCTAACCCTTTAAACTTTTCATTTATAAAGTCTTGTATATATTCTTTAATAAGAAAATCATTACCTTCAAGAACTTTTATCATTTAATTTCCAATATTTTTTATAATTCTTTTTATATAGTCTATAGGTTCTTCTCTAATAAAAAATAACCATCTTTCTAAACAAGATAAACCACAAAAGAATTTTTTATCATACTCTCTTTTTAAAAAAGAAATAATAGTATTATTACAAAATTCACATTTTTCCATACTATTTATACGGTTTTATTTCTTCAATTTTAATATGGTCTGCAAAAAATTGTTTTTCTTCATATTGTTTTTTAATTTCTTCATTTGTTATTTTACAAACAGGGCACGGATAATTTCCATTTGGTATTTCAGCACCGCACTTAATACAATGATAAGAAGCAGTATTATATAATCTATGATAATCACACATAGATTGCCCTGTGAGTCTAACACCACCTCTTATTAAGTAAGGTTCACCTTTTAATGCTTCAATATCTAATTCTATCATACGTCTATTAACCCTAAATCAACTAATATCTGTGGTTCTGTTTCTTTTGGTAAAGCTAATATTTTTTCAAATTTATCTATATAAGTTGCAGGTAATTTCAAATTTCGTTTTAAAGCATCAACATTATTTACTTTTTCTTGTATTTCTGTCCAAACTTGTAAAGTTGCTCCAGCTATTTTAAAATCAAACAATAATGGGTTTACTTCACTTCCTGCAACCAATATAATTTCATAAGGCATAAGATGTCTTGCTAAATCCCAAACATCATAAACTTTTTTTGCACTATACTGTTGCAACTCTGTATTAATTCCATCAACTTTTATATCAAGACTTGCAATTTTTATTAACATTGCTTCAAGAAATACAATTGGTTGATTCTGGTATAATTGAAATAAATAACCTTCAACAACATCTAAAATGGCTAAATAACTCTTAGCATTCTTTTCATCCTTTAAAATCCTATTAAAAATATATTCTGCAAAAGTTCCCGCCCATTTACCACCATCTACAATATCTTCACTTATTTCTTTAAATCGTTTTACAATTGCAATTTTATCTTTTCTTAAACATAAATTTAATATCTCTTCTAAAAGAGGTTCACTACCTGCACCAAACTGTTGCTTATAAGCTGTAAAAGTAACTTCACCTAATGAAATGAGATTACTTAATTTACTTTCAGCATTCCGCATTGAACCATCACAATTTTTTGCAATCTCCAATAATACACCCTGCTCAGGGATAATATCTTCAGCCATACAAATGCCAGTTAATCTATTAACAATCACATCTTCAGCAATTCTTTTAAAGGAATATACCTGACAACGACTTCTAATAGTCCCTAATATTTTCTGTAACTCTGTTGTGCAAAGAATAAAAATAACATTTTGTGGAGGTTCTTCAAGAATCTTTAATAATGCAGAAGATGCTTGAGATGTCAACTGATGTGCTTCATCACAAATAAAAATTCTATATTTACCACCAACAGAAGAATATGCTGCAAATTCTTTTATAGCCCTAACATCGTCAATGCCTCGATTAGTAGCCATATCAAGCTCTTTAACATCCATTGAATTACCTGCTAAAATAGCTTTACAAGAATGACATTCATCACAAGGGTCACCATTCTCTAATGGACTTTCACAATTTAATGCTTTAGCTAAAACTCTTGCTGTTGTTGTTTTACCGGTTCCCATCAATCCAACAAATAAATATGCACTTGCTAAATTTTTTGACTTTACAGATTTAACTAATGAATCTACTATATGGTCTTGTCCTACTATATTTGCCCATATTTGAGGACGATACCTCGTTGTTAATGAATCCATTTATTATCCTTTTGTTTTATATACAAGATAAAAATATAATATTACATAAAATAAGAATATACACCAAAGGAATATCTTAAATCCTTTACTCATATGAATATCCTTATTTATTTTCATTGCTTTAATGTAATCAAATTTTATACAAGATACAATATTAATTCTTATAAATAATAGAATGACCTTCTCTTTTTAAAATCTCAATTGCTATATTTGAATGCTTTGCCAAAATACCATCTACTAATTTAGTTTGTCCTCTTACAGTAACTTTTTTCCAATCTTGAACAAAAGGTATAACTATAATCCCTTTTTCTTTACCATCAAATAATCTTGTTAATCTACCAATACGTTGCTTTAAAGTTACTTCATTTTTCTTTTTACCAACAATAATACCTACATCAAGAACTGGTAAATTAAAATCTTCACTAAATACTGTTGTTACCATAATAGAAGATTTATTTTCTTCAAATTGTCTAACTAAACTCCACCTATCTTCTCCTTTTATATCTCCATCAATATAGTAACATTCTGCACCATTCTCTAAAATAATATTATTCAATAACTTAGCTTGCTTTTCTTTCCAATCACAAAATATAATAACTTTTTTATCTTGATTAGAATACTCAATTGCTAATTTAGCTAATAACTGATTGAACTTCACATCTGTTATCATGTTTTCATATGCTTTAGTATATTGAATATGCTCATCATTATTACTATCTATTTTCCATATATGTGCTTCAATAGGAGATGCAAGCCCTTCATCAATAAATTCACGAGTAGTTTTTTTATATATCACTGGACCAATTGCCGCTGTCAATAAAAATCGTTTAAACGAACCTTCTTCACCCACAGTCCCTGTTGCTGCAACTCGATAATAAGCAGGAATTTGTTGTACTATATTAAACCATGTATTTGCTAAAGCACTTTTATTAGTAAGCTTACTTTCATTAAGATGATGTGCTTCATTAACAATTAATAAATCTACATCTTTAATGTAATTTAAGTATTCTTCATCATCTCTTTTTGCCCAAGCATTTGCAATATTAGCTACCAAAATAGGCTTGTCAAAATCTCTTTTATCTATACGTCCTATAAATTTCTCATTAAAAAACTGACACAATTCATTATATGTCTGGTCTCTTGATATAGTGTCTGTTGTAAGAACAAATGTTTTAACTCCTAATTTTCTTATTATTTCACCATACATTAGTGTTTTTCCACCAGCTGTTCCAATATCAAATACACCACTTCCATAATCTTCTACCAACTGTCCTGCAAAACTTTGAAAATCTCTCAATTCATAACCTTTTATAGCCAAATAATTATTAAAGAAATCATCTAACAATAATATTTTTTCTGGTTTTCCTTTATTATACTGCACAGTATAATTTTCAATATCTAACATATTTAATACATCTGATAAAAAGCCACTTGGAAAACTTTTTTCTTCTGCATCATAAAAATTCCAATTAATAAACCTCTTTATAGGGTAAGGAGTTTTTCTATGAGTGACTTCATCATATCTTGTAAAATAAGTAGATTGATTAAAGAAAACTTTATCAATTACTTCTTGAGGAAGTTGAACTTCACAATAGGTTTTTAAAGGTGTCCAATAAAAATTATACATAGCTACTCCATTGGTGGCAATTGTTCTACACTTGCATAATTATAATCTTCTATTTTACAAGTGTCTCCAACAAATAATTTCTCAAAAATTGCTGTATCTCCATTTCTTTGCTTAGCTATATTTATTTCAAGAATATCAGTATCTAAAGATTTATCATAGTATTTTTCTCTATACAAAAGAAATATTAAATCTGGTTCTTCTTCCCATGCACCACTACCTTTTAAATCTTTTAACTGTGGTTTCTTCTTCGATGCTTTCTTTTCTTCTTCACCACTTCTACCAATTTGAACAAGAGGAACAAAACAAAAATTATATTTATTACAATACATTCTCATTGTAGATAACCCTGTTTGAACACCCGCCCATTGATTTTTTCCAGGTCTAAATTCTTTTATTTTATCTGCTAAATCTGCTGTTACTATCCAATTAACTATATCAGGTCTTTCTTTTTGACATTGTCTTATTTTTCTTAATATATAATTCAAATCTAATCGTTGTAATTCTTCACTTTGCCAAAGAGCATATCTTTTTTGCACCATCATTCGATGAACAGAATTACACACTTCATCTAATTCATCTCCTATTTGTCTTTGATATAACTTTGTAAAAGATACACCACTAATTAAACTGTCTAATCTCGTTTGCTCTAAAGCAACTCCATTTTGTGGCGAAAAATCAATAACACCATAACCTTGTTCTAACCAATGATATTTTAAAACTGTTTTAAATGTAGACTTACCCATACCTGTTCTACCAGCAAATATTACTATTTGACCATTAGCAAATCCCGCAGTAAGTGTAGTATTTATATCTATAAATTGTGTTCCAATAAGATTAAACACTTTCTTATTACCTAATTGAACTTTTTCTATATTAGAAGTATTTATTTCTTTTGAATTTGTTTCAGAACTACTAAATAACTTAAAAAATTCATCCGATACGTGTTCTTCAACTTTATCTATTTCAATACTTTCGTCAGAACCTTTTTTAACTATTGCGTTACTAAAATTTAATATCTCTCTTCGTCTTAACTTTTTTTCTAATATCTCAACAGCCGATACAACGTCTGAAGAAAAAGTATCCAACATAATCTCACTATACTCATCGTCATCCTTTATTATTTTGGTATCTCTTAACATTGTATAAGATACCATTTCATTAATTGTTAATCCTTTATCATACAAATTTTTTAAAGATTCAAATATTTTCTTATGTAACCCTTTATAAAATAGTTTAGTGTCTAAAATTTTATTAAAAATAACATCTACAAAATCTCCTCTAATTAATTGCCTAAGTAAATATCTTTCATGTTCTAACGATATTGGTATTTCTTCTTTTTTATCTTCTTTTGCAGTCTTAACAGTTAAGGAAGAAACTTTATATAATTTAGGGTCTGATATAATATTTCTTAAAAGGTCTGAAAAAAGTTGTTGAGGATTATCAGATGAAACTAATAAATCGTCTATATCTTTTCCTTCTGGTATCCCTATATCACTTACTGAAATATCATAAATAGAACCACCGACACCTTCTAAAAGTCTATTTCTATATTTTTTACCTTGTTCATCTCCATCTTGAGCCATTACTAAATTCCAACCACGAGTAACAAGACTCTTAAGAAATTTTAATTGTTCATCACTTATATTACCTATCTGTCCTATACATTTACCAACATTTGCTTTATAAATAACCGATAATAAATCATCTTCCCCTTCAACAATTACAACACTTTTATCTGAATCATCGTCATCTAATATACAATCTTGATTATAAAATCTCCAATTATTATTACGAAATCTTGCTTCAACTTGAAAAGGGTCTAATTTTTTCTGAGGGTCTTTACAAGTAAAATGACTTATCTTACCATCTACAAAATGAGGATATAAAATTAAACCTTCTCTAAATAAATCTCTATCATTTTTTGTTAAACCTGATGCTCTAATCTCTTTTAATTGATATCCTTTACCAACCAAATATTCCATTAACATACCATCTGACATTCCTAACTTTGCACTTTCTATACAAAGTTCTGAATGCCCTCTCAAAGATGTTAAATATTGCCAAACAGTTCCTTTATAATCTTGTTTTTTATAAACAACATTATATTCTTTTGTTTTTCCTAAATTTTGTAATACACTTTGAAAATAAGATAATGCTTGATATTTTATATCTAATGCTACTAATGATATCCCATCATCTTCATAAGTTAAACCAAGTGTATCAGCAAAAGTTTTTATTGCAGAACTATAATCAGAACCACTAAAATAAAATTCTAAATCTAAAACATCTTTACCAATTCTATTATCTGCACATTGAAAACAACTCCAACGTGTTTCATTAGCAAAAACTCTAAAACATGAATGTCCACCACAAAAAGGACATTCATCTAAAGATTGTCCACTTCCTATTGATTTTAAATTATACCCTTTTTGTCTTAAATACTCTGTTACTTTTATAGAACTTCTTATTTGTTCAAATACAGAACTCATAGCCAAACCCAATTTTTTCTTGTAATTATGTTACCTATATTAGTATCTGAAATATTAAATCTTTTACTTAATTCTAAATATGTAATATTTCCTAATTTATATAATTCTCTTATTTCTTTTACTTGTTCTCCTGTTAATTTAATACAACTTACATGATTATCCCTTCTTTTATCTTCACCATTATTCTTAGAATATGTTCCCCAAGATAGATTGCTTAAGCTATCATCTAATTTACCTTTAACACCGTGACACGCTACCATTCCTTCTGGTCTTGGTGAAACAAATGTTTCTAAAACTAAAACTGATACTTTTTTAAATATTGCTTGTTTATCTTTATAAAGTCTTACTATCCTATAATTATCACAAAGTGTCGGATTAAGCTGTCTTAATTGACCACCTTTTTTCTTTCTATAAATATTTCCATAAATATCTACAAAATAATTAGGAAAATTTGGTATTTCTTTTATATTTAATTCTAATTTTAAATCTATCATACAAAATTTGTTCCTTTAGAAGTATTTATTCTTCCAGTGCTTGATTTTAATCTAAAATCTTGCTGGTCTTTTATTTCAATTACTTTACACATCTCTGAAAACCTTGAATATAAGTGCGGCTCTAATTGATTATTTGCCACCAACTCTTGTAAAGATTTATTAGATGTTATAATTACGGACTTCATCTGATTATAACATTTATCAAAAATTAATGTAGCCCTCTCTCGCTCGTATGCAGTCCATTTAATAAGTTTATCAAAATCATCTAAAAAGAAAATATCTGATTGTAATATTGAATCTAAAACATCCGATTCATTAATACCACCATTTGGATTAAATGTTTTTTTAAGCTCTAAAAACATTTCCACGCCACCAAGAAATCTCATTTTCTTAATACCACAAGTTCCTATTAAATCTTTTGCTATTTGATGTGCTAATGAAGTTTTGCCTGTCCCATTTTTTGACGAATAAATAAATAGTCCATTAGGTCTATTTTGTTCCCAATTTGAAAAAACAATATTTTTATCTAATGTAAAAGTTTTTTCATATTCTATTATATCATCTTTAACTTCTTGAGGAATATTTTTTAACTTTTCCCAAGTTATACGAAGATGTCGTTCAGAAAAACCCCAACAATCTATCATTCTTTTAAACTGTTCTTGAGTCATTTTCTTTTTCTATTAATTTGTCCAATAAATAATTTTCTAATAAACTTAAATCTTTTGTACTTCTTAAATTAATATCTTTATCTCTTGCAAATTGTAATAAAATGCTACATTTCTTTTTAATAGTCTCTTGTTCTATTATATGCTCAAAAGGAAGTTCTTGTGCTATTTCCTGTTTCTCTGCTGCTAACACTCTTTCTTTATAAATTTCATAACCACCATAAAGACCTATCTGACTTTTAATTGTGCCAGCAGATAATCCACTTGTATCTGCTAATAATTTATACACACTTCCTGAAGAATTTCCTGACGAAAGCATTTTATTAAAAATTCTTCTATTTAAAATTATCTGTGATAATACTCTATTTGATATATTCATTAGCCTCTTGACATCCTTGGTAGTTGTGTTCTAATTATCATTTTTTGTCTAATATTTTTTATTAACGGTTTCTTTTTCATATTATTTTTTCTCATTATTTCTTTTGTTGCAGGCAATGCTTGTTCTTTATTTTCTAATTTTAAGATTTTTTCTTCTTCATCTATTTTATAATTTTCTATATTTGTATAAAAAACTGCGTGTGTTGCCCCGGTAATATTTTCCTCATCTTTCATTATTGCACCTGTGTAAATTTATACATAGCATCCGAAATAATATCATTTAATTCTTTACCATCAAACAAACTATTTTCAAATTCAACTCCTTTTTCTTCACATAGTTTTTCAAATTCCTCATAATCAAAAATATCTTTTATATTAACTTCTTTTATTAAACACCATTGCTCAAATTTATCTTTAAAAGATAATAAAAGTCCTCGTAATAATGGGCTATTTTCTAATACTATATTTTTTATTTTAGGAGTTGAAATGCTGGAAATATACTTAATATATTTATAATAATCTTGACGAGTTGCATAATTTACTTGTGGCTTTAAATGTCTATAAATTTTAACAAGATAACAATAAAAACAATTTATAGCATCTTCTCTTTTCCATGCCCTAACAAAAGCTTGTATCTCTTTTTCATCTGAACTTAAACTTTTAGATTCAACAATATTTTTTAATCTCTGATAATGTTTAAAATAAAAACCTATAGCACCTTTAACTGTCTGTGAATAAAATTTCAAAGCATCTGAATCCGCATACTTAAACATATAAGATATTTTATCTTTCCAAAACTCTACATCCTCATATTGTTTATAAATTTTATTAATATCTTCAGTAGTTTCAATCTCTAATTCACGTTTTTTTATTTTCCTAAAAAATAATTTAGCTAAATAAATATTTTTAGCTTTTTCTTCCTGTAAAATAACTCCCGTAGAATTAGGAAGTTTTGACCGTTCACGTAAAAAATGCAAACCAACTGCACGACCAAAAGCAAGCTCACCCTCACAATCTTCTTCAGATTTTTCAAGTTCTTTAATTTTTTGTTCAGGGTCTTTTATAGATAATAAAGATAAATCAATAGAAAGTTTCTGTGGAACCAAGAGGTCTAATTTTATCATAAATTTCCAATAATTATCACACAAATCTGGTTATAACTTTTCATTGTCAAAACATACATAGAAATTTTTTAAGAGTCAAGAATTGATTTTCATAAGAAAATAATGACGATTATGTTAAACACTGTTTCTGTCAACTATAGCTTTATAGAAATTTTAAATAATAAAGAAAATATTAAGATTTTTCTTGCCGAAGTATTCTGGATTTTCTGACTCGAGCTTCCCTATATTTTATATCTTTTATAACTTATAATATCTTTTATAATATTAATTATAAAAAACTATACTTCTTTTCTTTTATTTATAATAAGATATTATTTATAGGTTTCTTTTATTTATATTATTTATAGGTTTCTTTTTAAATCATGTACATGTAATAAGAGTGCAAGGATGGCAAGAGGTCTACAAAATTTTCCAAACTTTCTATGAACCAATCTTAGTTATTGGTTCTAAGATATTTATAAACGATTAATACTATCGTAAAAAAGATTAATAACTTTTCTCAGAAAACTCTATTGTTATTTCTACGAAATAATTAATCGAGAATATTTTAATAGAATTTGAATCCACTTCTTATTATATGTATGCTTAAATTATTATGGCTTATACTAAATTTCTTTAAATTAAGAAGATAACATGAGAATTCCTACTATTCTTATAACAAATGGTGGTGGTTCTTCTTCAACAACTTCTCAATCTATTAGTGGTGATGCTACTTCTTTAGAGTTTATTATTTTAAAAGTAGAAGTTAATGTTGATAAAGATAATCCAATAGAAACTTTTACTACAAATTCAGGAAAGTTAGAGTTTAACTATGGAAATATTAAGTTTCCAGATATTCTTTTATCTTTATATAATGTAACTATTACTTGCTCTTCTTATCAAAGTTCCCTTATTTACAAAGCAACAGATGTAACACAAGCCGATAATGATATTACTTTCGGTTTAGGTATGGTTCCAATAGGTAATGCTTATAGCGATGGTAAATATTATTGTGATTTATCTATAAAATTACAAAGAATTACATAGGTATTATATGAAAAAATTTCTTTTATTTTTTCTATTATTTTTATCTTATATCTCTTATGGTCAAGATGTTCCAATAAGAGGCACTCCTGTTCCTGCAACAGGGTATGATAAAGATATTGGAACTCGAAGTAATCCTTGGGATAGTTTATTTGTTAAATATTATCCAAGTTTAATAAGAGTCACTGAAGCTGGTGATTTAACTCCCGTTTCTATTGCTGATACAGGTTGGACAAGTGAAGGGGGTGGTGGTGGAGGTACTGGAACTGTTACAAGTATAGTCAAAGGTTTTGGTTTAATTGCTGATGGAACAATAACAACTTCAGGAACAATAACAGTAGATTCAACAATAATGTTATCTGTTGCAAGAGCTCTTAATGACTTTCAACCTAAATTAAATTATTCCTTAGGTAATATGGCTAAACAAGATAGTGCTGATTATTTAATGGAAGATTATTGTAATGCAATTTTTAAACTTATAGCAGATACAATTAATGCTGCCGGTTATAAAACCAATAACAGTATTGGGCGACAATTTCTTTCTGTTGTAAAAACAGTAAATGAACGAGTTTTCTTTTCAGATGTTTTACAAGATGATGATGTTTTACAATTATCTATTGAAGCTAATTCTACTTATATATTAGAAATGCTATTAATAGTAATAGATTCTACAACAACTAATGATTCATCTGGAATTAACATTAAATTAGTTGCACCAGCTTCAACTACTTGCTCAGGTTTTATTACTGCTGATTATGGTATTTCAGACGGTTTATTTTATGATGGTCTTGGCTGGGATTTAATTACTAATGAATCTGGTTTAGATATTGGTTTTATGAATGGTTTAGGAATAACAACTATGTTAGGTAAAAGTGGTGGAGGTATTTATCGTGCAACAATTACAACTGCTGGCACTGCTGGCACATTAAAACTACAATGGACTCAATTAATAAAACATATTCAAGCTGTTAATGTTCTAAAAGGTTCTTATTTAAAATTACAAAAGGTTATATAATATGAAAAGATTACTTTTATTTTTCTTTATAATAACGAGTTTTTTATCTGCTCAAGAACGAAACTGGCTACCTTATATTAATGAACAAGCCAGTATTGGTATTGCAGGACAAAGATGGAAAGATATAAGAGGAATAACAGTTCATTCAGATACTGTACATACAGAAGCGTTAGGTATAAACAGGTCAGACTTGGGTGAATATTCTTTTTATAATATTGGAAAGATGTATCAAGATGGCACATCTACTTTTACTGGAGTCATGAGTTTAAATAATAATCTTATTCATACAGGAAACTATCGTTTCTATAATAATTATATTTCTGGTTGGACTGGCTCAGGCTGGGAATTAAGTTACGGTATTGAAGAAGAAAATAAAAGTCGTTTAGAACTTGATAATCTTGTTGTAAGAGGACGACTTTCTGTCTATGAATTATTAGTTAGACAAATACGTGCCACTAATGGTGCTGTCTTTGTTACTTCTGCTGCAAAAGCTGATAGTGTTTGGGTTACTGATTCTATACATGTTCGATTTGCAGACCCTACAGAACATAATTTATGTCCTTTTACAGAAAATGATTTAATTATTGTCCAAAAATTTCAACCGCCTAATGGAAATCCTGGACCTACAGATTTAATTAAAAAAGTTGAAGCGATAGTAACGTCTGTTAATGGAAGAAGTATAACTGTAGAATATAATAGTGGTTCTTCAACATTTGCTGCAGGGGATGAAGTTGTTAGAATTGGTAATACTACTGATGCCACAAGACAAGCTTCTATTTATTTAACTGCTGATGATTCTTATAATCCTTATATAGATATGGTAACTGGAGTTAACTCTTGGTCTGCTTGGGGACTTCCTGCTAAAACAAAAGTAAGAATGGGAAATCTTGGTGGAATAACTGATGCTGATTTAGGCGGTGCATTATCTGGTTATGGTTTTTATGGACAAAATGTTTATTTAAAAGGAACATTTAACTTAAATTCTTCATCTAATATTGATTCAGTATATGCTTTTAAATCCATTGTAGCTGATGTAGATACATTAAAAGATACTGTTGCAACGCATACAACTTCTATTTTACAAAATGCTGCACAAATTCTATTAAAAGCCAGTTTAATAACAGCAGACAGTTTAGGCAATAGAATATCTACAGCTGAATCAGATATAATTATTAATGCTTGGGGAACTACAATTAGACGAACCATTAATGGGACGACAGATTCCACAATGATTATTGGAGACATAATCAAAACTGGACAAATTGAATCTAATAATTGGGATGCTAATTTAGGTTCTCAATACGATTTAGATGCAGGAACTATTAAACTCGGTGGTTCTTCTGACCCTAACTTTATAGTAGATAGTTTAGGTAATGCTACAATGAAAGATGCTAAATTTGAAGGTAGAATTACAAGTGATTTAATACCAGATGTAACAGATGCTTATAATCTTGGTGACGCAGCTTTAATGTGGAGAAAAGCTTGGATTGGTGAAATAGAAGCTACTGTTATGGCAAAAAATACCTTATCATTGGTTGGTGGTTGGCTTAGAGTTGCTAAAGGTGCTGGTAATCTTGGCAGTCGAGGTGGTGTTAATCTTTTATTAATTCAAGGAGGCACAGATTATACTGTAAATGATGTAATTACAGTAATTGGAGGAGATACTACTTGTCAAGCAACAATTACAACAGTTGTCTTTGGGACACCTAACTGTGTTGCAGCTCCTTCTGTAAAAGGTTTTGGTTATACTCTTAATACGCAATATAATGTTACAGGCGGAACTGGCACTGGAGCACATGCTTATCCTTGGATAATGTGTGATACAACACTATCTACAGATAATGTTGTAAATTTTGGTCAAGAAATGACCTTAAATGATGTTATAGAATTTAGAAATAATAATAAAGTAGAGTACATGAGAATTGGAGCATTATATAATGGGCACGCAGGTTTTTATAACGTAACCAGAAATATAGATGGTGGAACTGCTGATAATTGGGAAGCTGTTACCGCTTATTCAACTATCGGAAAATATGGTGATGGTTTTATTGACTTAGCGGCAAATGATTTACCAAGAATTTCAGTATTTAGTCAACTTGACTCTGTATATAATAATAGAACAGAAATTATTCGTATTGGTGATATATATGGAATGCCAACAATCTCTGCACATAAATACGGCATTTATATTGGAGATGAAAATCAATTCTTAAGTTATTCTAATGGAATACTATCTATAAGAGGTACTATAAATTTATTAAATTCTATTTCATATACCTCTGTATCAGGTCTTGGTGCTTTAGCTACAGAAAGTTCAGTAGCCTATGGAGACGTAACTGGAACTAAACCACCTGCAAATGCTGATGTAACTTTATCTGCTATTAATGGTGGCTTAGCAATAACAGGCGGTGGTTTAGAATTATTAAGTGGAGGTGCTGCAATAAGAGGAGGCAAAACATCTTTTACAGATGATGCTCATTCAGGTTTTTGGTTAGGTGATGTAAGTGGAACAACAAAATTTATTATAGGCAAAGATGCAAATATAAAAATGACCTATGATGGAGCAAATTTAACACTTATTGGTGGACAATTAAATGCAGCAAGTATAAATGGTGGAACAATAACTGGCGGTTCAATGAATGCTGGAACTTTCAGAACTAATACAGTCGGTAAACGAATAGTTATAGATTCTGCAATGAATTCTATGTATGTTTATGATGAAGATAATGCTATGGTTGGGCGATTACATGGTGCAGAGGGTAATTTCTATATAGATAGTTATTATAATTATTTTTTATTAATAACTGGAGGTGGAGGTGGAGCTTTAACTTTTGACCAAGATGATGCTTTAATTCAAACAAATTGTATGTTTCGTGTAGGTGATGATTTGGATGTTACAGGTAACATAACAGGAGATGGTCTTGGCATAACCTTAGGAACTCCTGGATTAATTGACTTAAATGGTATTGCTGTAGCAAGTGTAGTAAATACTTATACACAGATAAGATACGGACAATCTGGACTAATGTCAAGAGCAACAGGTTCTGATAGTTATTGGTTAGGAAATGCTTATTTCAATTCAAGTGGACATTTTTGTTATGCAGGTTCAGAACCTGCACAACGAATATACATGACAGGTGGTAATATTTATTTAGAGGTAGCTGGTTCAGGAACAAAAGATAATATTATAACTTTTACAAATGCTGCAACATTAAATACAGATGGAATAAAAGCATTACCAACTTATTCTAAAACTGTGGGTGCTACTAATAGAGCCATGTATGTTGATAATACTGGACAATATGGTTATGTTGCTTCTGATTCAACATTAAAACAAAATATTCAACCATTAGAAATAGATGTAAATTTATTATATCAATTAAATCCTGTTTCTTTTAATTATAAAAAAAATCCATTACTTAAAGATAGAACATTTGGTTTAATTGCTCAAGAAGTTAATAAAATTATTCCACAATTAACCAATACAAACTCTGAAGGCGAAGCTAACTATGTTGCTTATGAAAAACTTCCAACATTACTATTAGCTGGACTTATTCAACAACATAATATTTTAGAAGAACATCTAAAATCTCATATAAATACAAATATTCCATTAAAGTCTACTGATAAAGGAAATATTGGAGATTATAGAATTGGTACAGATTATATTTATATTTGTATTGCAAAAAATACTTGGAAACGTATAGCTTTATCAGCGTGGTAATTAATCTGAAATAGCATTTATAATTTTGTCATAAAGGGCAGTAGTAATAATTCCTCTTGCTATATGCCCTTTATTTATAAAGTCTTGTTTATTTTTAATTCCAGCACCATATAATTTCTTAGCTCTTACTGCTCCAATCTGTGGCAACTTTACTAACTCTAATAAATGACCTTTTACTCCATATTTTATTTGATACTTTAATTGTTCCCAAAGTTCATCTTTTTTCCATCTACCATATAACCCATCTATCATTTTTAATGCTATTGACATTCTATCAAAGTCTGCTTGTAATTGTCTTTTATGTACAGCTAAACCAAAAGGAAAATCCTCTGAACCATTAAGCAAATGATATGCTGCTGCGCACATGTATGCAGTATTACCACTGAATAAACTAACCATACGAAGCTTATTTTCGTATGAACATGCTTCATCTTGGGCTGGTTGTGGTATATAACCAATATCATAAGTAGTAATATTACAGAGTGCCCAAGCAAGTGTTACAGAATTTAGTTCAATATTATTAGAAAATAACTTATAAAAATTCATATACCAAGAATAAATATCAAATGGAGAATAATATAAATTACCTGAAACCCTACCTAATCCAGTAACATAATAATTTCCTGTTTCCCCTTTTCTAATCATTTTTATTTCTTCTAATTTATCTAATATCTCATTAGCATTATCAATATTTAACTCAATACCTTGATGTCTTGCTAATGTTCTCTCATACCATTTTAATAACGAGTCTGCATTCGTTATATACCCTGTCATTATCTCAGCAATGACATGAAAGCATAAAGTTGCAATCCCATCTGTTTGTGTAACATCCATCTTACTTTTTATTGGATATATTTTATCACACCAATCTATATAACTTTGTGAATCTTTTTGAGGAATTAAAATATACGCATTACCCACACCGGTTGCTGTTTTACCTACACGACCTGCTCGACCACACATCTGATGGATGTCTTGATTATCTATTAAATTTAATCCTCTATGTAATCCAGTAACTACAACACTGTCAGCTGGTGTATTTACTCCCCAAGCTAATGTAGATGTAGCTATTAGAACTCTTAAACTTCCTGCAGAGTTAGAATTAAATTGTGCTTGTATCGAAATTCTTGTTTCTTTATCTAAGTCTGCATTATGAAATTCAGCTTTTATATTATCAGATGAAAAAGAATTTAATAACTTTTGACCTGTTGCTTTAGTATGCACAAATACAATAAATTTCTCATTAGGATGAGTATTTACAATTTGTTTTGCTAAATAAATTTTCATGTTTTCTGTATCAGCATAACTTCTTGCTTGTAAATATTGTTCATAATGTCGATTTAACTCTACAGGTCTATAGTCAGAATTAATTATAACAGTTTGCTTATTGTTTAATTTTGTAAGCCATTCTGCTAAATCTTCAACATTTGGCATAGTTGCTGATAAACAGATTATACGACAATTAGGATTTTGTTCAGTAAATCTTATAATTGCACTTTCAAGTTTATCTCCTCTTCCTTTATACCCTATAAGATGGAATTCATCTATTACTAATGTATCTATTTGTTTAAGCCAATCATTCTTTTCATGTTCCATGTTACGTGAACGAGAATCTAACATTTCTGAAGTCATTACGATAACATCCGCATTTCTCATCTCTTGAACTCTGTCAGGAGTTAATTGATAATCACCTGTAGAAATTGATACTCTTAAATTAGACCAAGTGTGTTTTGCATCAGTCCAATCATCTCTTTTTTCTTGTGATATAGCTTTTAAAGGAGATAAATATAATAATTTTCCATTACGTGCTAACTCAGCAATCACTGTTTTACCTGCAGATGTTCTTGCAGAAACAATAAAATTAGCGTCTAAGAATCTATTAACATAAAACTCAGACTGAACAGGATTCAAATATTCAAACGGATATTTTAAATCTTCTATTTCACTTGTTGGTATTTGTTTACCGTCCCATTCAACTTTTTCTATCACTGTTTTAATAGCCTTTTTAGGGGTTATTAATTGTAAAGTTATCCCAGAATCTATAGCAGGTTCTGTTATAGGTTTTATATTTAAGAATCCAACTTCGGATAATTTCATAAATCCTTTCATTTGATTGACATCTTAAATATACTAAAAAAATAAATAAGAGTCAAGTTTGCATCTACTTGTCAAATTTGTTATATTTAAAAAAAAAGGTTAAAACCATTAAAATAAAGCACATACCAAAGTCTTTTTATTTTATAGATGAACAAGGCAATTTTTATACTACCTGTTTAAATAAAATAGAAATTCCAATTAGAATAAAAAAATCAGACCTTTCAAGATATTTTATAAATAAACGAGGGGACTTTTATGCTATCACTACAAATAAAATAGATATACCAACTGAAATAAAAGAAATACCAGATTTTTCAGGATATTTTGTAGACATTTATGGAAATTTTTATAATAATTTAAAAGGTTATTTAAAATTAATTGATAGAAAAAATAAAAGAAAAAATTATAGACATTTACGTCTTTTTAAAAATGGTAAAAAGTATGATAAATTAATGTGTTGGATTATGTTAGAAACTTTTGTTTCACCAAGACCAGAAGGAATGGTGGCATGTCACGGTGTTAAAGGTAAATTAGATGATTCATTAAATAACTTATATTGGGGAACTTTTCAACAGAATATGCAAGATAAAATAAGAGATGGAACAAGTAACAGGGGAAAATGTTATAACCAAAATCCTAAAGAGGGTTGGAAAAATAATAAATTAACAAGTAAAGATATATTGGAAATAAGAAAATTATATGATTTACCTACATCTCAAGTAAAATTAGCTAAATTATTTAAAGTTTCTCAACACACAATTCATAGTATTGTAAAAAGAAAAACTTGGAATTGGATATGAACAAAATACTAATAGTGCATCCATCTCGTGAACGACCAGAGTTAGCCTATAAAGTATATAACGATACTTTATTTAAAAGTAAAGAAAAAGATAATATTTTATATTCTTTATGTTTAGATATTGATGACCCTCTATTAGGCGATTATGCTTTTGGTTTAGATTCACAACTTTTATCAGTAGAAAATAATACATGTGTTGTAGATGCAGTTAATAGACTTTATCCTTATTTTTTAAAATATATAAATGAAATAAAATTTGTAATTATCTTATCAGATGATATGGTTTTATGCGATAATTGGGATGTTAAACTTACAGAAATATTTGAAAAATATGGATATGATAAAGCAATACAAACTACACAACCTGGAGGTAATCCTAATTTATTAACCCTTCCTATTTGTGGCTATAAATTTTTTCTTGATTATGGAACTTTTTATTATCCTGAATATAAATCAATGTTTGCTGATAATGATATGACTCAATGGGCTATTAAAAATAAAAGATACATTCGAGCACCTTATATTATTTGTCCACATCTTCATCCAAGTATAAATATCCCAGGTCGAATAGAACCTGATACAACTTACCATCGCGAAAATAGTCATGAATTTGCTGAAATAGGTCGAGCAATATTTAAAAGAAGACAAAAAGAAGGATTTCCTGCATATGCAGAATAAGTATAGTGATACAAAAATCGTTTGGTTTTCTAATAAATTACAAAGTTTTCGTAAAAATGTATTAGTTGCACCTATTTATGTTCGTGTTAAACCTACTAATAGATGCAATCAATCATGTCATTTTTGTGTATATAAGAATAGTTATGGAATGCACGAAACTTTTAAACAAGTTGACGAATTATCTACAAAAAAACTAATAGAACTTTATAAAGATTTTAAAGATATTGGTGTAAAAGCAACAACTCTTTCAGGTGGTGGAGAACCTTTACTACACCCTGAAATAGATAAAATAATGCAAGTTATTCTTGATTACAATATAGATTTATCTATTATAACTAATGGAACTTTTTTAAAGGATAAATCAGCTGAATTATTAACTCATGCAAAATGGGTAAGAGTAAGTGTAAATTATTCAGACTTTAAAATGTTTGCTAAAACAAGAAGTAAAGCAAAATATCAATATTTAAGTATAGTAAAAAATATAGAAAACTTTGCAAAAGTTAAACCAAAGACATGTGATTTATCTATTAATTATATAATAGATAAATATAATTATAATCAATTATTACAAGCAGCTAAATTTTATAAAGAACTTGGTGTAGAAATTATTCGCTTTTCTCCTGTTTGGATGCCAGACTTTATACATTATCATTCAAAATTAAAAGATAAAGTAGAAAAACAATTAATACAAGCCAGATATTTATTACAAAATAATAATTTTAAGATATTTGATAGCTACAATGTTTCTATTAATCCAAAAATAAGAGACTACTCAAGATGTTTTATTATAGAAACAATACCGGTAATTGGAGCTGATGGCAATGTATATACTTGCCACAATAAAGCTTATGATAACACGGGCTTAATCGGTTCTATAAAAAACAGAACTTTCAGTAGTCTTTGGTTTTCTAAAGAAACTCAAAATTTCTTTGAAACTTTTAATGCTAAAGAAACTTGTAAACATCAATGTGCTAATGATAATAAAAATCTTTTTCTTCATTCTTTAATGAATAATTATGGGGACAACTTTGTATGATATATAAAGAATTAATTAAACGAATGGTAGAAATAGATTATAAATATAAACATGGTTATTTACCAAGTTCTTGTAGTGCATTACCTATAATAAAAGATATTTACGACCATTTTATTAAAGAAACAGATATTTTTATTTTAAGTAAAGGACATGCAGCTATGGCTCTTTATGTTGTTCTCGAAGAGCTTGGATATAAACCTGATGTATCTAAACCGATGGCAACTATGGATACAAAAAATGGTATATTTTGTTCTACAGGTAGTTTAGGTCATGGATTACCAATAGCTATGGGTATAGCTTTAGCAAAAAAATTAAAAAATGAAGAAGGTTTTGTGCATGTTTTATTAGGAGATGGTGAATGTCAAGAAGGTACTCTTTGGGAATCTTTTCAAATATTACATACTTTAAAATTAAATAATTTAGTTATTCATATAGATGGTAATGAATATCAAGGAATGAAAAATACAAATAATGACTTATTAACAAATTTTATGTATCTTTTTAGTGCTACACTTAATATTACACTTTATAAATATCCTAAAGGTTATGGTATTTCACTAATAGAAAGAAAACCTATACATTTATTTAAAATGTCTAATGAAGATTATAAAATAATTATGAAAGAATTATCATGAGACGAGTATTTAAAGATTTTATAGAAGATATTGGTAAAGATGAATCTGTTATTCTTATTGTTGGTGATGTTGGTGGAGAAATTGTAGAAGATTTTGCTAATAAATATCCAAAGAGATTTTTTAATTTTGGTATTTGTGAACAAACAATAATTGGCATTGCTGCAGGTATGGCAAAACAAGGTTTCAAACCTTATATTTATGGTACAACTCCATTTTTCTTAGAAAGAGCTTTTGAACAGATAAAAATAGATATTGATTTTATGAAAGCAAATGTTAAAATAATTGGTTATGAAGATTATGCGTCCTTTGGACAATCTCACCAATGTCTTGATGAAGTTAAATTATTAGAATGTTTTGATAATATTTTTTGGCACTTACCATATGATTCGAAAAATACTCTTTATTATTTAAACAAATACCATGAATTAAATAATCCTTCAATTCTTCTTTTACATCGGGATACTTTTATATGAAACCTTATGTAGTATATCTTAGAGGTGGTATAGGTGACCAATATGCTTTCTTTGCTATGTTACCTGAATTTCTTAAAGAAAGAAATATAACTACCAATGATTTAGAAATATATGTTGATAGTGTTTATTTTTATTCACCTCAACAGTATTGGAGACAAAAAGAAGCCTTATTAGCAATTTATACTTATTATGATACTTTATATTTTACAGAAATTCCAGGTAATGTTGGCTCAGCACATAACTTGCATTTTTTTCAAGAAGAACGAGAAAGAGGTTTTAATTTAGATTTACATGGTACAGATTTTATGTATGCAAGAACACAAACTACAAAAGATTATTTTAAAAATATATTACAAGGACGTCCATTAATAGATGTCCCATATGTTGAACAAGTGTTAGAATTTAAAAATGGGCAATATACGAAGTTAAATTATAAACGAAAACAAATTTTAGAAAATTTACACATAGAAACACATCACGATTTATTAAATAACTTATTTGGTTCTTATAACGAATTCGCCAATAATTCTATATTATGCTTTATTAATTGTAAAGGAAGACAAGAAAATTTTCAAAAGTATCTTTCCATAATAAAAAGCTTAAATAGTAAAAAAATAAGAACAATTGTTATTGGAACTACAAAAGAAGTTTTACCATCTGAAACAATTGATTTAAGAAATAGATTAACTTTTCAAGAAAATTTATTTCTAATTAATTATGCCCCAATTACATTAATGAGTGGCTCAAGTTTTGCTTTTCATAGATTACATAATAATAATCATGGATTTTCAGTGTATAATTGGCCTTGTCATTTAGGCGACCCATTTTATCTATTACCACAAGACCAAACAAAAAATCCATATAATTACTTTTTTAATGCAGATAAAGATAATACGAAAGAAATAATTAACACATTAATTAAAGGACTTGACAATGTATCCTAAAATATCTACTGTTATAAATTATTGTTCTAATGATTATCAATTTTTAAGACCTTGCATTAATTCAGTAATTCCATTTTCAAAAGAAGTTATAGTATCTTATTGTGACCATTTTTTCGATGGTGAACCCGAAAATAATGAATTAATAGAAACATCAATAAACAAAAACCCTAACGCAACTTTTGTATGTTTTTCTTTTGATTCTTTAAAAAATATTAACGATTTTGGTTTAATGCACAATAGAAATAGAGCCATCGGTTGGGCAGCATTAAAAGAACCTGTTGATTGGATACTCTTTTTAGATTGTGATGAAGTTGCTGACCCAATATTTTATCAATGGTTAAAAGAATACGATGTAACTCAATTTGAATCTTATAGAATTGGTAGTTATTGGTATTATCGTGAACCAAGATTTCAAGCTGTTCAACATGAAGATTCAGCAGTGTTAACTCTTAATAAAGATTTTACTTTTGAAAATCTATGCAATAGTGCTGGAGAACGTCTTGGTGTTATGCATAATAAACGAGCTCATGGAGTATATTACAGTTGTAGACGACTGCCTATGTTTCATCACTATTCTTGGGTAGGTGATGAAAAAAGATTATTACGTAAAGTAAAATCTTGGGGACATACAAACAATAAAGATTGGGCAACATTAATTAAAAAAGATTTTAAACGACAATTTACAAAAACTTGTCGAGACCCTGTTCATAATTATTCTTATTTAGAAATTAAACCCTTAATATGAATCCATTAACAACTTTTGTTATTCCAACAATAGGAAGACAAACATTAAAAAATGCTGTTGATTCTATAATAGCACAAACAATAAATAATTGGAAATGTATTATTGCTTGTGATGGAATTCCTATAGCACCTTATTTTTTATCTCCTGAGTATTTTAAAGTATCTCAAATAAGTATTCCAAAAATAGCAAATGCAGGAAAAGTAAGAAATTTAACATTTCCACTTATATCAACTCCTTGGATTAGTTTCTTAGATGACGATGATGCTTTAAATATTTTTTATATGTATTGGTTAAATCGTTATATTAAAGAAGACCCTGATTTAGATTGTATTATCTTTACGATGTGTTATGCGGATGGTTATAAACATCCTAAAGATACTGCTAAAACTTTTACAGGTGGTGATGTTGGTATTAGCTTTTCAGTTAAAATGGATTTTATAATAAAGCATAATTTATTATTTGATGCAGGTAAAGATGAAGATTATGCCCTTTTATCTAAAATTCGTAAATTAGGCGGTAAAATAAAAATATCAGAAAAAGAAATGTATTACATAAGACCTTATTTATTACATACAAACCTATGATAAAATTAAACGAAAATTTTACACTTGAACTAATAAAACCAATTTTTAATTTTCCTAATTATTTTATAGATATCTATGGAAATATTTATTCTAATTATTCTGGTGAGTTAAAAATAAGAAAAATTAAATTAGATAAAGATGGTTATAGAATTATTGTTCTTAAAAAGAATAAATTAGATTATTATAAACGAATTTCTTCTCTTGTATTAGAAACTTTTGTTTCACCAAGACCACAGGATATGATAGCATGTCATGGAGTTAATGGAAAAATAGATGATTCTTTGTCTAATCTTTCTTGGAAAACCTATTCACAAAATAATGGAGAAGATAGACTCAGAGATAAAACATTACCAAGAGGAGAGCAGAACGGTAAAGCTAAATTAACAGAACAACAAGTTTTAGAAATAAGAAAATTAAAAAATATTAAAACTTCAATTCAATTATCTATAATGTTTAATGTTTCAAGATGTAGTATTTATCAAATCTGGTCAAGAAAAACTTGGATTCATTTATGAATAAATTAATATTAAATAAAATAACGGTAGTATGTGTGGATGATAATGCTGATAGAGGAATAACCGCTTTATTAAAATCTTTAGAACAAATTGATTTTAATAAAGCTATCTTATTTACCAGTAAAGATTCGCAATTCTATAATCCTAATATAGATATTATAAAGATACCTGTTATTGGTAATAAAGAAAATTATTCAATGTTTATTCTTAAAGAATTATATAAGTATATTAATACAGAATTTTGCTTGATTGTTCAATGGGATGGAAATATTATTAATCCGAGTGCTTGGACAGATGACTTTTACAATTATGATTATATTGGTGCTCGTTGGTTTTGGAGACCACAACCTTGGAGAGTAGGTAATGGCGGTTTTTCTTTACGAAGTAAAAAATTAATGGAATTTATGGTAACTGACCCAGGAATTAATATCTGCCATCCTGAAGATAATTGTGTCTGTTTAGTTAATCGTGCATATCTCGAAGAACATGGTTTTAAATATGCACCAGAAAAAATTGCTATTAAATTTGCTGTAGAAAATGAAAAATATACTGGACAATTTGGATGGCATGGTGGAAATCATCCTAAAATTTAATTATTTGCATCTACACTAATTTTTTGTTAAATTAATAAAAAGAGGTTAATATGAAAAAAATTATTATATCTTTATTAATTTTATTAAGTATTCCAATAGTATTACTTGGACAAAATAAAGTAACATTAGAAAAATCAAGTAAATTATACGAATTATTAAAACCATATAAAATTTGGGATGTAGATACTCTTGAACAATGTATTAAAATAGATACTATTTGTAAAGTTAATACAGAAAAAAAGACTTTTTATTTTACAAAAGAAAATAAAGAATTAGACCCTGTAGAAATTCACATAGTTGATACAACTTTACAAATTCGTAATTCTTTATTTCCTAAATTTCCTGAAATAATATCTAAGAAACAATATTATTTTATCTATGATGAAGAAGTTTATTCTGATTCAAATTTATCCAGATTAATAAATACTTGGCTTAAACTTAAATGAGTAAATTAAATTCTATAGAAATAACAAATTTTGCACGATTTGGTTCAACTCCAAATAAAATATTAATACCTGATGATGAAGTATTAATTCTTGGAGAAAACCAAGATTCCGAAGGTGCTGATAGTAATGGTTCAGGTAAGTCTTCATTTGTTGATGCTATAGATTGGGTAATTAATGCTGATGTTATTCGTAATATTGATACTGTAGATAGTGTAATTCGAAGAGGTCAATCTTTTTGTAATGTTAAATTAGAGCTTATAAATAATAATGGAATAACTTTTCTTGAAAGAAACAGAGACAGTAAAGAAAAACTTATTTATAAAGATTATGATTCAAATGGACATTTAATAAAAGACTATACTCGAAGATTAAAAGACCAAACAGAACAAGAATTATTTAAAAACTTTAATTTAGATTTTAAACGACATCACTTTGATTTCTGTAATACAATCTATTTTTCTGCTGCAACTGTTAATGGTTTTGCCAGTAAAAATATTTCTAATGCTGATAGGATTGCTTTGTTAACTCGTTTTTTATCTTTAGACCCTTTTGATACTGCTACAAAGAAAGCTAAAGATTTTTTAGATACTCTTAAAACTGAATTACAAGCAATAAAATCTAAATTAGAAATAGTATTATCTCAACTGCCTTCGGAATATGATACTTTTAAAGATTATGAAATTTATATTAACTCTTCTTTATTAGAATTAAATGAAAATAAAAATGAATGGCTTACATATAGAAATTCTTTATTACAAACTGAAAATCAAATAGCTATTATTGAATCTATTAATGCTCAAATAGAAACAATTAAATTACGACAAAAACATTATGAAGAAAGTATTATACGAAAAGAAGATTTAGAAAAAGATTTATTAAAATTAAAAAATAATAAAACAGATATTCAAGATACTATAATGCAATACTCTTCTATAGAAGAATATAATAAAACTATAGAAGAAATTAAAAAAGAAAAAGAATTACAAATAAGTTTTTGTGGAAAAAATAATGAAGAATTAAAAAATATATTAGCACAATTAAAAACTCCACTTATTTGCCCTAATTGTAATTCTGAATTAAGTTATCTTAATGGAAAATTAATTAAAGTTAATCTTCAAGAATTAAAAAATAAACAAATAGACTTATACTCAAAAATAGATACAGATACTACACAAATAAAAGAACTTTCTGAAAATCAAAAAGAATATGAAAATACAATAATAGAATTAAATAAGTTACACAATCAGCATTCATCCATTGAAAAATCCATCGAATTGCTTACACAACAATTCAATTCAATAACGGTGAATGCTGAGGATTTTAATACTTTAATTTCTGAACTTAAAAATAAGATACCAATAATAAATGTCGTAGAAATAAAACAACAAATTAAAGATGCAGATGAACAGCTAACATTTTTAAATCAAGAAATTGGTAAATTAACTAATGTAAAACAAAATCTTACTTCTTTAAGTGAGCAACAAATAGATTTAAATAAGAAAATTAATGATAAAAATATAGAACTCAATAAATATCAATATTGGTATATAGCTTTTCCAAAAATTAAACAGTCTATTATTGAAAGTTATTTACCTATCTTTGAAGATAGAATTAATTATTATCTTAATCTCATTAATATTGGTTTTAAAATATTATTATCTACAGAAAAAGAAAATAAAACTGGAGGATTTAAACAAGAGTTTTCAATATTAATTGAAGATGAGCATGGTTCAGTAGGTAAATATGGTGATTATTCTGAAGGCGAACGTAGACGTATTGCTGTATGTATAGGTTTTGCTTTAAGAGATATTGCATTATCACATAAGTCTTTACCTTTTGAATTTACAATTTTCGATGAAATATTAGATAATCTCGATGAAACAGGCGTAAACGAATTTTTTAAATTAATACAAACAATATCAGGACAAAAACTTATAATATCTCATAATGATTCTTTAAAATCTTTATTTTCTTCTATAATAAAAGTTACACGAAAAAATGGTATATCAACGGCACAATTAATAACTAACAATTGAGGATACAATGAAAAAAATCATATTTATTTTACTAACTTCTTTATGTATTGTAGCTTTTGCTCAAGATAAAAAATCTGAACAAATTCCTGATTCATTAACAATTTCAGCACCAAGATTAGAATTAATAAAAACTCTTGAAAATCGACAAAAAGATTTGCAATCAGAATATAATAATCTTCAAATTATGTTAAATATTTATAAATTAGATACAAGAGATACTGTTAGAATTCCAAAACCACAGAAATAGTATGACAGAATTAAATTTACAATTATTACCTATAATAGATAAACACGAAAAGAAAGCTAATCAAGCACGAAGTAATCGTAAAAAAGGTAAACGTGGTGAAGCTATAATTGGTAAGATTTTATCAACATGGTGGAGGAGTGAAGAGAGTTTTCTTCACTCTCAATCCTCTGGTGCTGGTAATAGATTTGGCGCTGCAGGTGATATATCTACACCACTTAATTTTCCTTTTGTAATAGAAGTAAAAAATTCAGAAGCTTGGACTTTAAGTAATATTCTTACGCATTTTAAATCTCGAACAAATAAACCAAATAGAAAAATTCAACCCAATACTTTTTGGTCTTATTGGGAACAAGTTTTAAAAGCTACAGAAGATTATAATAGAAAAGCTGAACAAAATAACCGAATAACAAAACGACCAATGTTACTTTTTACAAAGAATTATGAAGAAATATTTGTAATGATTCCTGTATTACCTTTTTTAGATTTAAATCTAAAAATTCCAAAAAATAGAATAAGCTTAAATAATGAATATATTTCTTATTATATTTTTATATTAGAAGAATTTCTTGAACTTAATCCACCAGAAACTTTAGGAAAATAAAATGCTTGAATTAAATTTACAACCTATAACAAATACATCAGTAATCAAAGATTCTTCTTCACATGAAAGTGTAGAGATTGTAACATTAAATTTACAATCTAAGAAAAATGAATTTATTAAACCTACTTTTGAAGAATTTAAAGCACAAAGATTTGCTGAACATGAAAGACGGTTAATGTTTCTTATGGAACATTGTTCTGATAAATTTCTTAACTGTGAAATTAAGAAAATTAGTAATAGTAGAAGTATAAGATTATTTAAAGAAGGTAGATTAGTTTTAGAATTATTTAATCATGAAGTATTCTATGAAAATGTAAATAGTGATTTTGTAGATTTTTTACAGAAGTATATACCTAAAGAAATTAGTCAACCATATAATGAACTACCAAAAACAACTTAACACACATACGACATAGTATTGTATTGCTCACCATGCTACTTACCTTCAATTTATTTTTTTATATTGTGATAAGTTATGACTAACTAAAAAAATAATTAGCAGGTTATAACTTATTATTTCCTATTAATGCTGCTATAGTGCTTCTTTTATCAGGTTGTTGTTTTAAATCTGTTATACCAAAGTCTACTGCAAAATCTAAATGTGTTGAAAATAAATCTTCAGAAATAATTCTTACTTTCCTTAAATAGTTTTTATTATCTGACATAATTGTCATATTAGGTAAATAAGGAAATTTACAATTCAAATTATATCGTGGAGTTGACCAATCATCTATTATTGCTTTCGTAAGATATTTTGCTAATGTTCGATTTACAAATTTATTATTTACATTCTGTTGAAACTCTGACTCTCCATAAATTGACGAGGACTCTACATCTATATAAGTTACTGTAGAATAAGTATCTTGTTCTAATTTTAATCCATCACAAGTAACTACAATTGCTTCACCTACAACAAATGAATAAGGCATCGGTGCTTCTGTACTGGCATCTTTAGATGTTGTTAAAGACATTTCTACATTTGAACCACCGATGGGATACATTTTACCAGAAATCATTGGACTCCAATAAGCTTTAACGACAGTATCTTGTGGAATAGTTCCTGTAACTGCCTCATCTAAAACTATATAATCTTGTCCTAACGAAGTCGTATATTTATCTATAATCAATGCTCGAGGATTTCCTGTCATTACAAATTCTACAATGTTATTTATCCCCAATTGACTGTTAGAATCTACTGGAACATATTTATTCGATGTTACTGCACTTGTTTTTGTAACATATTCAGAACTTTTATAAGCTTGATTTACTCTATAAAATTTTAAAATTGTTGTAGCTTTTAATTCAAAACCAAATGTTGATTCTACTTCTATAGAATTAGTAGCTATTGTTACAGCAATTATTTTACGAATATAAGTTTTATTTGTCGAATCAGTAATTACTGCGTAATCATTTATATGAATACCTGTTTCTATATCTTCTCCACCAAAAACACTATTCAGGTATAAAACAGTAGCTGAAGAATTTGCATCTACACAAAGTTTTCCTTCGGTTGTTGAATTTGCAACATTATAGCTAAATAAAGGACAAGTATCAATATTTTCACTTGCTAAAGCTAAAGAAAATGAATATTGTTCACCACCTTCTAAAGGAAAAATATAATGGTCAAATGAAATAGCGCCATCTCTTACACAATTAAGAACAATAGTTTTTGATAAAGTATCTTTTTGTTCTATATTTACTGTTAAATTAAGACCATCATTTGATAATCTTGCACTTTGTGTTATAGAATATTTAACAGGCTGTAAAACAGTTGTATAAGGTATAATAGTTATTCTATTAGCTACAGAGCTATTATCAATTTCTTTTTCAATACTTATAAATTTATTATTTTTATCTGCTTCAATTATAATAGATGGTTCTGTTTCTAATGTTCTTTTTAATTGAAAATAATTTCCAAATTCGTCAAATCCTTTAGTCCAATATATTGCTTGTGTTAAAGAATCTAAAGCTTCATCACAAGACATTCCTGAAAAATCTGCTAATTCTACTAATGGTATATAATCTGCACCTAATTTCCAAGTATTAAATTTACCTATAACAGATGCTTGAGTTCTATCTCTTCCACTTGGAGAACTAAACCCATATAAAACTGCTTGTTCTCCATTATCTTCTATTAATGCAGTATCTCCATGTGTATAAGGTTCACCACTTATAGCCATATCTCCATCTGCTAAAGGTTGATATGAATTATAAATAGTTGTATCATTTCCTGAACTTACATCTATATAAGATGCTTGACCACTTCCTTCTAAAGTAAAATAAACTTTCCCTGATGCACCTAATTGATAATTCTTAGGTTGATTAGAAAAATTAAATAAAACAGTAAAACCTGCAGGTGTTGTTGCATCCATCCAAGCTAAAGAATATTGTGTTGCTGTTCCTATTTTATCCAAATTAAGAATAGTTGCATAAACTCTTCCACTATAAACAAAAGATTCTAAAACAACTTGATTAGTTAATGGAGTTATAAAGTTACCTATAACATAAGCAGTTGTACTTTTAAAATCACCATAAGGTAAGAAACTTGCACCTGCTACTGTTGGAGCACTACTTTCTCTACCCCATCTTCTATAATGAATATATCCAGTAGAACCATCTTGTGAAATTGCATCAACATAAACAGTCCATAGTTCTGACCCATTATTAACTTGTAAAATGCTTCCAACTGGACAATGTGTAGCTAAATCAGAATCATCTACTACAAAATAATGGTCATCGTAATTTGTAGTTTTAGTATTAATTGCTGAAGATGAGATTGCAATAGAAGTAAAACTTTCTGATTTTAACTTTAAAATTAAACCATAATGTTGCCTTGCTTTTATATTACCTGTTGATTCTTCTATTGCAATTCCAGCTAAGTGGTCTGTATTTGCAGAAGTTCTATCTGTTGTTCCATTAAAAGCTGCAGATTTACTTTCAAAGTTATCTACACCATATCCAAATAAATATAAATAATTATCTGTATTTACCAAACTCGAAAAACAAGTTGGTTGAAATTCCATCCCTTTATAAGAAAGTTTTTCGACTGTTAATATTGTTGTTAAAGCTCCTGTGGTTGTATTAATTTTTTCTAATTTAATTGTTGGAAATGCACAAGTGCTATCTAAATTTGTATAACCTGGAGATGCAGATTTATCTACTTTAACTGCTTTTGAATCTAAATATTTAATATATTCAAAAGTATCTAATCCAGACCAATCTTTCGCACGGTCTTCAGGACACCTTAATG